>Ga0207648_10001072_pt1 | contig 30645 bp, 24 predicted proteins | sample KBSMisM32_FD_184310 | JGI IMG/M metagenome (GOLD analysis project Ga0207648, IMG submission 184310) | Miscanthus rhizosphere microbial communities from Kellogg Biological Station, Michigan, USA - KBS Miscanthus M3-2 (SPAdes) (version 2) | ecosystem: Host-associated > Plants > Roots >... | reverse complement strand
GGGGGGGGGGGGGTGTCCGAGGCCCCTACCCGCCATTTGGCGGCGGAGACCCAGACCCGCTTTCGAGAAAAGATCCTCGAAATTGAGTAACACGCCAGTGGGCCTGGAGCTGCGGGGTTAGCCGGGAAGCGCGGCGACGAAACGCTCGAAAGCGGTCATGTCGGTGACCGCGGGACCGTGGCCCGGCAGGATCAGACTCGGGTCGAGCTCGGCGAGCTTGCGGATCGAGCGGCGGTTCTCGGCCGGATCGTAGGTGAAGATCTCGGGAGGCTCCTTGATCCCCGGCAGACCAGTCGCGTAGCTCATGTTGCGGATCACATCGCCGCAGATCGCGACGCGGTCGGAATCGCGGAAGAAGATGACCTCGCCGCGGGCATGTCCGGGCGCGTGTACGACGCGGAACCCGGCGACCTGGTCGCCCTCCCTGAGCACGCGGCCGACTTCGTAGGGCGGGCCCTGCCAGAAGCGCTCGATCGTCCGGTTGACGAGATTGCCCGCCGCCGCCTCCTGAACGGGCCGGCGCCCCTCCATCGCATCGACGTCGTCGGCGTGGCAGGCGAGCGGGATGCCGCGCGCCTCGCAGACGTCCTTCGCCACGCCCTGGTGGTCGGGGTGGACGTGGGTCAGCGCGAGCAGCGAGAGATCGCGGCCCTCGATCTCGGTGAAGATGCGGCGGCGGTCCCAGCGCGTGCCGGCGTCGATCAGTACGTCCTCGGCGAGGTAGACGTTGACGCTCGGGGCGGGGAACTGCTTGAGGCGCCAGACGCCGGGAGCGAGCAGCTTCACCGGTGGGCGATCCCCATCGTGCCTCGCGGGTCGCCGCTGTGCTCGGCGAGCTCCTCGAGCTCGGCGATCTTGCGCTCGCCTTCGAGCCGCGCCGGGTCGCCGGCCGGCAGCGGTTCGATCAGCCTGCGGATGCGGTTGCGAACCTGGAGCGCGAAGTGCGGCGTGGAGGCGCCGGCGAGCGCGCGAATGTCCTCTGGCGTGATCGCGGGCGCCGCGCCGAGCAGCGCCGGGTTCTCTGCTTCGCTCATTCTTTTCCGATCTTGGCCAGTTCGGCCAGCTGGTCGATCTCTGCCTGCTGGTTCACGTCGATTGCCTCCTGGTCGCCGATCACCCAGACGTGGTTGTAGAAGGCACGCGTCGGATCGGTCGTATAACCCGGCTTGACACTGAGCAGGTATTCGCGCAGTGGCTTGGGCAGCGTATCGCCGTCGTCGGTGAGCAACAGCGGTCCCCAGGTGCCCGAGGCGGAGAGGGGGGCTGCAACCGCCGCCGTGAGCGGTTCGTCGTCGCGGGCGACGACGAACCCGTGGCCTGGGTCGTTGACGTTCCAGCCGAATCCGCCGTTCGCGTAGCGGGCGAGGGCGATCGCGTTTTCGACCGCGTCCTCTCCGGAGACGCGGCGTACGTGCGGGTCGATGCGCGCCACTTCCCGCAGGACGCTGGACGAGATTGCCGCCGGCGGCCCGAGCGCGTATATCGGCGCTTTGTCATGGCGTTCGAGAGCGGCGGCGGTTGCCGTCGGGAGCCTGTCGGCGCCGGTGAAGAGCACCGGATCGCCCGAGCGGGCCGCCCACGCCGCCGCCGGCAGGGCGAGCTGCGGAGTGTCGCCGGAGACGAGAACGACGTGTTGGGGAGGTTCACCGAGCAGCTTGTCGCGAATCGCCTCGATCCGGGCGGCGACGGCTGCCGGGCCGGCGCCGCCGATGGCGGTCGTCCGTAGGTTCTCGGGCGGCGGCGCGGCGCCGATCGCGAATGCCTGCGCCCTGCCGCTGCCGGCGCTTCCCTGCGGCGCGAGCGCTTCCAGCGCTTGCGAGGTCGCGTCGGGCAGGTCTCCAGCGGAGGTGACGAGCATGGGCGCACTCACCGGAGCTGCCATCAGCACCGCCCCGGCGACGGCTCCCTGCCAATCGTCTTCGTCGACCAACGCCACTGCGGTCGGGCGCTGCGCGGGCGTGCGCGACGGGTAGACGGCGAGTGCCACGGCGGCGGCGACCGAGGCCGGGTCGGAGCCTCCGATCCGGGTCGTGTTGTTGGTGGCGAACGAGGGATAGCCGATTTCTTCGACCGCCTCGGGAGCCGGTGTTTCCAGGGGCCCGGTGGGCCTCGCGGTCGAACCGGCGCCGCTCCGGTGCGGCCCCCCGCCTCCAACTATCGCGGCGACGAGGAAGACGACCGCGACGACGACGAGGCCGCCGATCGCCTTCAGTGCCGCGGGGACCGGTCGGCGCCCGCGGCGTCGCCCGCGTGCATCCGGCTTTGACCCCCCTTTGGTGTGGTCGATCTCCGATGCGCGAAACGAAGACTGCCGCTGCGGGCGACCCTCTTCGGGTACGGCGGGGAGATCGGCGTTGATCGGGCGCTTGCCGGGCACGCTGCGGAAAGCTACACGCGCGCCGATGGCTGGCTGGTCAGCTAACCTTTCCCCGACTGGTTGACTGACCAGTCAATCAGTCGCTAGGCGCCGAACCAGAGGGGACCCGATGAATTTCGCACTCAACGAGGAGCAGCAGGAGTTCAAGGAGCGCTGCCGGACCTTCGCCCGCGAGGTGATCCGGCCGGCCGCCCGCAAGCATGACGAAGAGGAGAGCATCCCCTGGGAGGTGATCAAGGAGGCGCGCAGGCAGGGCTTCGGCGGCCTCGAGGGGATCCAGCGCTCGGCCGGCGACGCCGAGGGCCAGATGCAGGTGATCTCGGCCGAAGAGTTCCACTGGGGCTGCGCCGGGATTGCCCTGGCGATCTCCGGCTCAGGCCTGGCGGCCGCCGGAATCGCCTCCTCGGGCACCCCCGAGCAGATCGCCCAGTGGGTGCCGGAGTGCTTCGGCAGCGGCGAGGAGATCAAGCTCGGCGCCTACGCCGTAACCGAGCCGCAGGCAGGCTCCGACGTCAAGAGCCTGAAGACGACCGCCAAGCGCGACGGCGACGAGTGGGTCCTCAACGGCACCAAGGTCTTCATCACCAACGGCGGCATCGCCGACGTCCATGTCGTCGTCGCCACCGTCGACCCGACTCTCGGGACTCGCGGTCAGGCCTCCTTCGTGGTCGGCAAGGACACGCCGGGCCTGTCGCAGGGCAAGAAGGAGTCGAAGCTGGGCATCCGCGCCTCGCACACCGCCGAGATCGTCCTCGAGGACTGCCGGATCCCGGCCGAGAACCTGCTCGGCGGCGAGGAGAAGCTCGAGCGCAAGCTGCAGCGGGGCCGCGAAGGCAAGAAGTCGCGCGGCGCGGACGCTCTGGCGACCTTCGAGATCACCCGGCCGCTGGTCGGCGCCTCGGCGCTCGGAATCGCCCAGGCGGCCTACGAGTGGACTCTCGAGTACCTCGACGGTCAGAGCGAAGGCGGCAAGCCGCTGCTCGGCAAGCCGCTGCTCGGCGAGCAGCGCATCCAGCAGACCCTCGCCGACGTCGCGACCGAGATCGAAGCCGCGCGCCTGCTCGTCCAGCGCGCCGCATGGATGGGCCGCAACGGGATGCCTATGAGGGGCGGCCAGGGTTCGATGTCGAAGCTCAAGGGCGGCGACGTGACGATGTGGGCGACGACCACGCTGATGGACCTGGTCGGCCCCTACGCCTGGAGCAAGGAGTGCCCGCTCGAGAAGTGGTTCCGCGACGCCAAGATCTACCAGCTGTTCGAGGGTACGGCCGAGATTCAGCGCATGGTCATCTCTCGCATGCAGGCTCGCGACTACGCCGAGCGGCTCGGGTACGCGGCCGAAGTCGCCGAGCAGGCGACGGCGGAGAGTCCCGAGAAGGAGGCTGTGCCCGCCTGAGCCTGGAGAGCCACCGGGCGCCCTTTCTCAGGCCGCTTCGCGGGAGTTCCTGAGAGGAGACCCCCGACGGCTCTCTAAGCTCGACCCGTGCACTCGCACGGCCACTCGCACGCCCTGCACATTCGCCGCGCCGATAGCGGCCGGCGCATGTGGATTGCCCTGGGGATCAACGTAGCGATGTTCGTCGTCGAGGCCGTGGGGGGTGCGCTCACGGGTTCGCTGGCGGTCCTCGCCGACGCCGGTCATCTGCTCTCCGACGTCGGCGCCATCGGCCTGGGGCTCTTCGCCGCCGCGGTCGCCGCTCGCCCGGCAGCGGGGAGGATGACCTTCGGCTACCAGCGCTCCGAGATCCTCGCCGCCCTCGTCAACGGGGTGCTGCTGGTGGTGGTCTCGGTCGCGATCGCGATCGCCGCGATCGGTCGCCTTTCCGACCCGCCCGCGATCGACGGCCTCGGCGTGCTCGGCCTCGGCCTGTTCGGCCTGCTGGGCAACGCGCTAGCGGCTGTCGTGCTGGCAGGTGGAGATCGCGCCGACGTCAACCTGGAGGGCGTGCTGCGGCATTCCGCCGCCGACGCGCTCGGCTCGCTCGGAGTCGTCGTCGCCGGCGCCGTGGTCCTGGCGGGCGGGCCTGCTGCCGTCGACCCCGTGGTCAGCATGCTGATCGCCGCCCTGATACTCGCTTCTTCCTGGCGCCTGATCGGCGAGCCGCTCGGCGTGCTGATGGAGGCGGCGCCCGCCGGCGTCGACGTCGAGGCCGCCGGCGCGGCGATCTGCGCCGAGGACGGAGTTCGCTCGGTTCACGACCTGCACATCTGGATGGTGACCTCGGGCTTCGGCGCCCTCGCCGCCCACGTCGTCGTCGCGCCGGGCTGCGACCGCGACCTCGTGCGCCGGCGGATCGAGCTGCTGCTGGGCGAGGAGTTCGGCATCGCCCACACCACGCTGCAGATGGAGGAGGAGGCGTCGCAGGAGCTCCTCCATGTCGAGAATGCCCCGGGCCAGGCCTGATCGCAAGCCGGGTTGCATGCAAAAACCCTGCATAAGGCCGACTCTTCACTTCGCTAGCCTCGCCCGCGATGCCCAAGCCTCGCCTCGTCAAGGCGGCGCTGCTCGCCGCTGCGACGGCGCTGCTCGTGCTGCTCGCGGCCAGCGCCACGGCGCCCGCCCAGGGCCTGGAATCGAAGCTCGATGCGAAGGAAGCGCAGCTTTCCAAGGCGCACGAACGCAGCGGCGTGCTGACGACGACGATCTCTCGCGAGGGAGCGAGGATCGACCGGCTCACGACTGCGGTCGCCGCTCTGCGCAGGCAGGAGGCCGGCGTCAAGGCTCGTCTCGCCGCCAAGCAGGCGGAGCTGGACCGGGCGGTCGCCGAGCTCGACGGGGCCAAGCGCCGACTGGCGATCATGAGGGCCCACCTGAAGCGCGCTCTCGCCTCGCTTCGAGATCGCCTCGTCGCCATCTACGAGACCGGCACGCCCGACCTGCTCAGCGTCATCGTCGGCGCCAACGGTTACGGCGACCTCGTCGACCAGGCCGAATACCTGGACCGCATCCACGGCATGGACGAAGCGATCGTCAACCGGGTTCGCGAGCTGCGGGACCAGGTCAAGCTCACGGTCGAAAGGCTGCGCACCGCCAAGGACCGGATCGAAGCGGCGCGCGACGCGATCGCCGTCGAAGAGCAGGCGCTTGCCAGCGCCCGCAGCGCCCTCCAGCGCCGCCAGACGGCGCTCGTAGCAGCGCGCGCCGACCGTGTTGCGGCGCTGCACCAGATCCGCAGGCATGAAGAGGAGCTCGACGGCTCGGTCGCCAAGATCCAGGCCGAAATCGCGGCGCGGCTCGCGGGCTACGGCTCTGCGCCGCTGCCCGCCGGGCCGATCCGCGGCGGCAGCGGCGGCCTGATCTGGCCGGTCGACGGCCCGGTCGTCTCCGGCTTCGGTCCACGCACGATCAACGGCAGTTACGAGTACCACCCCGGCATCGACATCGCGGTACCGAGCGGTACGCCGATTCGCGCCGCTGCCGCGGGTACGGTGATCTTCACCGAGTCGGAGTCGAGCAGCGGCGGTTACGGCAACTACACGTGCATCGACCACGGCGGCGGGCTCTCCACCTGCTACGCGCACCAGGAGTCCTTCGCCGTCTCAGCGGGACAGCACGTCTCGCAGGGGCAGATCATCGGCTACAGCGACTGCACCGGCTACTGCTTTGGGCCTCACGTCCACTTCGAGGTCAGGATCGACGGCGAAGTAACGGACCCGATGGCCTACCTCTAACCCCGTTCTTTCTTCCTGCTGACTTCGTGGTTAGGGATACATATGTATCCCTAACCACGAAGTCAGCAAAGGGGCGTGGGTCGAAAATTCGATTAGTTGGTACGCGCCGAGGTGTGCGCTCGTGCCACCCTGGGTAGCGTCCGACCAGCGACCAGGAGGGAAAGCGGTGGTCCGTCAGGCTCATACGTATCTCGCCGGAGCGGTTTCGGGCACCGCGCTCGTCGCCGCCGCGGTGGCCGCATTCGTCCTGCTCGTATCGCTGCAGGCGCTGCGAGACTGGCCGCTCGCCGGACTCGGATTCGGTGACGGTGGCGGTTCGGTGGAGCGGGCCGCCCCCGCACAGAGACAGGGCGCCGCCACCGGTGCGGCGGGGCGCGGCGCAGCTGGGGAAGCGGGCGCCGGACGTGCCACGGGCGCCGGTGGCGGTGCGCACAGGAACGCATCGCACGGCGGCGCCCCGGGACTGGGTCGCTCTCCATCCGCCCAAGCTGAGACACCGAGCGGGGGTGCCGGCGGACCGGGCACGGCTGGCGCCGGATCGGCTTCCGGCGGAGGGTCGGGTACGGCCGGCTCGGGCGGCGGCGAAACCGCCGGTTCGGGTCGCTCCGTCTCCGGGACCGCTACAGGCACGGTCAACGAAACCGTCTCCGGCGTCGACCAGGCGACGGGCGGCGCTCTGAGCGAAGCCGGCGTCACCGAAGTCACCGAAGGAACCGTGAACGGCCTTGCCGGACCGGAATCGACCGTCGGCCAGACGGTCGACGGGACGACCGAAGCCGTCGGCGGCGCCCTCGGCACAGGCCACTAGTCGAAGTCACCCCCGCAACCGTCACAATGCCGGCCTATGTCGGAGCGTGGAGAGGCGGGCGCGGTCGCCGACCCGATCGAGGGATCGGCCGTTTACCCAAGCGGCAGCCGGGTCAACGAGCGCGATCACCTCGAGATCGCCGGCTGTGACGTCGTCGAGCTGGCCGCTGAGTTCGGCACTCCCGCCTACGTCTACGCCGAGGACGACATGCGGGGGCGGGCGCGTGCCTACCGCGAGGCGTTCGAGCGCCGCGGCGCCGACTTCGAGGTCCTCTTCGCCAGCAAGGCGCTGCCCTGCACGGCCGCCTACCGCCTCTTCGCCGACGAGGGCCTCTCCGTCGACGTCGCCTCCGGCGGCGAGCTGCACATGGCGCTGGGCGCCGGCTTCGACCCCGCCCGCATCCATATGCACGGCAACAACAAGACCGACGAGGAGATCCTCTTCGCCGCCCGCTCCGGGGTCGGCCACCTGATCCTCGACTCCTTCGACGAGATCGAGCGCTGCGAGCGCCTGCTCGACGCGCCCCGGGACGTGCTGATCCGGGTCACGCCCGGGATCAAGCCCTCGACTCACGATTACGTGCAGACGGGGCAGCTCGACTCCAAGTTCGGCTTCGGGATCGAAGACGGGTTGGCGGCGAAGGCGATCGAGCGCGTGCTGGGCTCGGACGTGCTGAGCCTGACCGGTCTGCACGCGCACATCGGCTCCCAGATCTTCGAGCTCGAGCCTTACACGCTCGCGATCCGCGCGATCGGCGAGCTGGCGGGGGACTGGTGCCGGATCGTCAATGTCGGCGGCGGGCTCGGCATCGCCTACACGGCGGAGGACGAGCCCCCCTCGATCGATGCCTACGTCGACGTCAAGGTCCGCGGCGTCGCCGAGGTCTTCGGCGACGCCGTGCGGATCCTGATCGAGCCGGGCCGCTCGCTGGTCGGCAACGCCGGGGTCACCGTCTACCGAATCGGCACCGTGAAGGAGATACCGGGCATTCGAACCTACGTCGCCGTCGACGGCGGCATGTCGGACAACATGCGGCCGATGCTCTACGGCTCGCGCTACGAAGCGTTGATCGCCGACCGAGCCGCGGCGGCGCTGGACAGCCTGGCGACGATCGCCGGCATGCACTGCGAGTCCGGCGACATCCTCGTGCGCGACACGATGCTCGCGGCGCCCGCGGTGGGCGACGTGCTGGTGACGCCGGCCACCGGGGCATACGGCCACTCGATGGCCAGCAACTACAACGGCGTGCCCCGGCCGCCGATCGTCTTCTGCCGGGACGGCGACGCCCGCGTCGTCGTGCGACGCGAGACCTACGAGGACCTCACCGCCCGCGATGCCTGAGGAGCCCTCGAAAGCGGTTCGCATCGGGCTGCTCGGCCGCGGCACGGTGGGCGGCGCCTTCGCCGAGCTGCTCGAGGCCCGTGCCGACGCCGTCGAGGCGGCGACCGGGCGGCGGCCGGAGATCTCCGGTGTCCTCACCCGGGAGGACGGCGACTTCGCGTCGATCCTCGAGCGGTCGGACCTGGTCGTCGAGCTGATGGGGGGGACCGAGCCGGCGCGCGACTACGTGCTCGGGGCGCTGCGCAAAGGGCGTCCGGTGGTTACCGCCAACAAGCAGCTCCTCGCCCAGTACGGAGAGGAGCTCTTCGAGGCCGCCCGCGAGGCCGGCGTCCAGCTCCGCTTCGAGGCCGCGGTGGCCGGCGTGATCCCGATCGTCCGCGTGATCCAGGAGAGCTTCGGGGTCACCGACATCACCAAGGTCTTCGGGATCGTCAACGGGACGACGAACTTCATCCTCACCGAGATGGCGGCCAGCGGCGCCTCCTACGAGGAGACTCTCTCCCGCGCGCAGGAATTGGGCTATGCCGAGGCCGACCCGACCGAGGACGTCAACGGGGCCGATGCCGCCGCGAAGATGGCCATCCTCGCCCGTCTCGCCTTCCACACCCCGGTCACCCTCGACTGCGTCTCCTACGAGGGGATCGAGCGGATCGAACCGGAGGACATGGCCTACGCCAAGGAGCTCGGCTTGTCGTTGAAGCTGCTCGGGGTCGCCGAGCGGCGCGAGGGCGGGATCAGCGTCCGCGTCTTCCCCTGCTTCCTCTACGGCGGGCACCCGCTGGCGCCGGTCGAAGGCCCGTTCAACGCGGTCATGGTCGAGGCGCCCGCGATCACCGAGGTGACGATGTCCGGGCCCGGAGCGGGCGGCATGCAGACTGCCTCCGCGGTGCTCGGCGATGTTGTCTCGATCCTCTGTGGCGAGGCGCCCGTGCACGACACGCGCGAGAGCCTGCCGATCGTCGCCGACGTCGCCTCCTCTTTCTACCTGCACCTCGAGGTCGCCGACCGGCCCGGGGTCCTCGCCCGGATCGCCACGGTTCTAGGCGACAAGGGGGTCTCCGTGAAGAGTGTCGTCCAGCGCGGCAGCGGCGACGAGGCGCGCCTGGTGATGGTCGTCCACGAGTGCCTCGAGTCGCTCTTCAAGGAGGCGCTGGAGGCGATCGACGAGCTCGACGTGCTGCGCGCTGAGCCGCGCGCGATTCGGGTGATCGAAGAGGAGTTCCTTTGAGGGGCCCTCGCTAAATGGCAAAGCCTCTCATCGATCGTTATCGGGATCGCCTGTCACTGGAGGCCGACGATCCGGTCGTCTCTCTCAACGAGGGATCGACGCCGCTGATCGAGGCGCCGCGCCTTTCCGAGCGCCTTGGCGTGCGGGCTTATCTCAAGTTCGAGGGTGCGAACCCGACCGGCAGCTTCAAGGACCGGGGGATGACGGTGGCGGTGTCGCGGGCCAAGGGCCGCGGCGCCGAGGCCGTGATCTGCGCGTCGACCGGCAACACCGCGGCGAGCGCCGCCGCCTATGCGGCGCGGGCGGGCCTGCGCGGGGCGGTGATCGTGCCCGAGGGCAAGATCGCGATCGGCAAGCTCGCCCAGGCGCTGATGCACGGCGCGCGGGTCGTCGCCCTGCAGGGCAACTTCGACGACGCGCTGCGGATCGTGCGCGAGCTTGCCGCGAAGCACCCGATCGAGCTGGTCAACTCGATCAACCCCCACCGGATCGAAGGCCAGAAGACCGGCGCCTTCGAGATCGTCGAGGAGCTCGGCTCGGCGCCGGGCGCGCTGGCGATCCCGGTCGGAAACGCTGGCAACGTCACCGCCTACTGGCGCGGCTTCCAGGAGGCGGGCGCGGCGCCGATCCTCTACGGCTTTCAGGCGGAGGGCGCGGCGCCGCTGGTGCGCGGCGAGCCGGTCGCCAATCCGGAGACGGTCGCCTCGGCGATCAGGATCGGCAACCCGGCGCGCTGGGAGGAGGCGATGGCCGCCTTCACCGCCTCGCGCGGCCGCGTCGATGCCGTCAGCGACGAGCAGATCCTCGACGCCTACCGCTGGCTGGCAGCCGGTGAAGGGGTCTTCTGCGAGCCCGCCTCGGCCGCCTCGGTAGCCGGCCTGCTCGCCTACGGCCTGCCCACGGTCGACGGCATGGACCCGCCCGACTCCGTCGTCTGCGTGCTCACCGGCCACGGGTTGAAGGACCCCGACACGGCGCTGTCCAAGGCCCCGCCGGTAATCAACTGCGAGAACGACCTCAGCGCCGTCGAGCGGGCGGTGTTCGAGTAAGGGGGCGAGAATTCCGCGGAATGCCCCTTGAGCGGGCATGCGTCAGCCGGCACGCGAAGGACGAAGCACGGCACTTCAAGGCGTCGGTGGCGGATGTGGAGCGCGTCATAGCCGATCCGATCCGAATTGACCGGGATCGATTCGGCAGACCGCGGTACACCGGTACATCAAGGGAATCCGCGTGCGCGTAGTGGTCGCGCTTGACGAGCCCGACTTCGTCGTCACAATCCACAAGAGGAGACGGTGATGCACGCTGACTACGACAGCAAGGCCGATGCTCTCGATATTGAACTCGTGCGCTTCGAGCATTACGACGACCAAGAGCAGGTTGACGACGATTTCTGCACGGTCGGATTTGCCGGTGGGCGTCCGGTAAGTGTCGGCCTCCTGTATCCCGCAAAGAATCTTGACTTGCTTGCGGTTGCAGCCCAACGCTACGATCTCGACGGAACCGCCCTTCTCGCCGCCGCCCAAGCGGCGCTCGCCGCTCCGGATCGCCTGATCGTCATGGAAGTGACCGAGCCGGTCGTCGCCTGATCCGCGCCGCCATGTAGAAACCCTGCGGTGACCGCGCGCCACCGGCTCGTCCGGGTACCTGCCTCCTCGGCCAACCTCGGCCCGGGCTATGACGTGCTCGCGGCCGCTGTGTCTCTCTTCCTGGAGCTGGAGGTGGAGGAGACGGGGGAGTTCTCCTTCGATGCGGGTGGGCTGGGTGTCTCGACCGGCCGAGACAACCTGATCGTGCAGGCCTTCGACAGTCTGCGATCGGCCGACGGCATCGCCTTCCGTCTGCGCAGCGAGATCCCGCTGGCGCGCGGGCTCGGCTCCAGCGCCGCGGCGATCGTCGCCGGCCTCTATGCCGCCGACCATCTCTTTGAGCTGGGGCTTTCCAAAGAGGATTTCCTGGCACGCGCGACCGAGATCGAGGGGCACCCCGACAACGTCGCGGCAGCGATCTATGGCGGCTTCGTGATTTGCGGCGCGGAGGGCGGCGCGCCCAGCGCCGCTCGCTTCGACCCGCCCGGGGGCCTGGAGGGGATTGCCGTGATCCCGTCCGAGGAGGTCTCGACCGAGCGGGCGCGCGAGGCAATCCCGGCCGAGATTTCACTCGCCGACGCCGTCGCCAACGTCTCTGCCGCCAGTCGCCTGGTGCTCGGCTTGCAGACCGCCGACCTCGACCTCGTCGCGGCAGGTCTCGCCGACCGCATCCATCAGGACCGCCGCCGCGGGCTCTACCCGCGCTCGATGGAGCTGGTCGACGACGCCCGCGACCTGGGCGCCCTCGGCGCCACGATCTCCGGCGCCGGCCCCGCCGTCCTCGTCTGGACCACCTGGCAGGACGCCGGCAAGGTCGCCGAGGAGCTGGAGCGTCGCTGCGACGGCTGGGCCGAGGTTCGCCGCCTCCCCTTCAGCCCCCTGGGCGCCGACGTGCCCGAGCTGTGAGTCGTTGCGGGCGAAGTGAGCTGTTGTGCAAAGGCTCCAAATACCAAAAAGTATTCTATCTATTTCAAGTTCTCTAGAGTAAGGTGTCGGAACGTTGGCAGTCTGCACGATGGATCTCGGCCCGGTTTCGCTGAAAGTCGAAGATGTCTCGAGTCGGGCGGCCGGCCAATCGCGATTGAGGAGTTTCTGCGTGAGCCTGGTCCACAACTAGGTCAAGGAGAGAGGAACGATCACATGGTAAGAACGCCTCGACATATCCGTCAAGAGACCATGCGGAGCGCTACGGCCCCGACGAGGCTGCTTCTCGTCCTAGTCGCTTCTCTCACCGCCTTCCTGGTGCATGCAGCTTTGGCAAGCGCTACATACCCCGAACTAGCCTTCGAATTCGGAAAAGAAGGCACCGGCAACGGTGAATTCAAAGAACCCACAGACATCGCGACCGACTCGGAAGGCAACATCTGGGTCGTCGACACCGGAAACAACCGCCTCCAAAAGTTCAACGCAAAAGGCGAATATCTCTCCCAGTTCGGAAAACAGGGTAAAGGGAACGGCGAATTCGAATCGCCACATGGGATCGGGATCACTTCCGAAAACATCATCTGGGTCGTCGACACCGGAAACAACCGCCTCCAAAAGTTCAACACCAAAGGCGAATACCTCGGTCAGTTCGGAAAACAGGGTAAAGGCGAAGCCGAATTCGAAGCGCCTAAGGGCATCGAAATCGACTCAACCGATCGCATCTGGGTTGCCGATACCGGGAACAACCGGATCCAAAAGTTCAACGCAAAAGCCGTGTATCTGACCCAGTTCGGCAAAGAAGGTACTGGCAAAGGGGAATTCAGGTCGCCGCTTGATGTGGCCTTGGACCAGAACGAACACGTCTGGGTGACGGATTCGGAAAATGATCGAGTGCAGGAGTTTGGCGGTTCCTTTGCTTTTTTGTCCGAATACGGTGGCAAAGGGAGCAAAGACGGCAAACTTCAATATCCAATAGGCATAAGCGTTGACTTTCAGGGCAAACTTTGGGTCGCGGATTCGCTGAACAACCGGGCGCAGAAGTTTACGGACGAAGATCAATATCAGGACAAATTTGGGACCGAAGGATCTGGGGAAGGACAGTTGATGAAACCGGCGGGAATCGACGCTGCGGCCCCTCAACAGGTCCTGGTTGTCGACTGGGGCAACAACCGAGTCCAAAGCTGGAGTGTCAAAGCCGAACCGCCGAGAGTCAGCTTCATTGGACCGACGGAAATTACGGCGACGTCGGCAACGATTCGCGCTGGGGTCGATCCCGAATGGCTGCCGACGACGTACTTCTTCGAATACGGGAAAACGAAAGAACTTGGATCCGTGATCCCACTCACGCCTGAATCGGTGAAAGAAGGAACTGCGAGTGTCACGGTCAGCCAGTCGTTGACTGAACTCGAACAAGAAACGCAGTACTTCTACCGGGTTGTCGCGGAAAGCTCAGCAGGCGCCACACTCGAGGAAATCCACTCGGTCAAAACCCTAGGCCTGCCGATAGCCACCACAAAAGCTGCGACGGAAATTACAGCCACGGCGGCTACCCTGAACGGAACGGCCAATGCCGAACGGAGTGAAGGAAGCTATCACTTTGAATATGACACCAAAGAATATAAAGCTGGCGAAGGCGCACACGGCACGAGCATCCCGGTACCCGATGAATCCATCGGCTCAACGGGTGGAAACATACCGGTATCTCAGAAAATAACCGGTCTTGCCCAGAACACGCTCTATCACTTCCGACTCGTCGTCACCAACACGCTTGGCACGACCTATGGAGCCGATAAAACGTTGACGACGCTGAAATTGCCGAAAGCCACCACCGAAGCCGCGACGAGCATCAAAGGTACCGCCGCCCTCCTGAATGGCACGGTCAATCCCGAAGGCAGCGCAACCAGCTACTACTTCGAATACGGAGAAACCGAATCCTACGGATCAAAAATCCCGATCAGCGCGGAATCGGTCGGCTCGGGCACATCTAACGTCCCGGTGAGCCAGGCTCTGACCGGCCTCACCAATAAAAAAACCTATCACTACCGCTTGGTAGCCGAAAGCGTTGCAGGTACTGTCAAAGGCGAAGACAAATCCTTCGAATCCAAAGTCCCCAGTGTCGGGATTCAGCTGGCCGAAATGGGAGTCACGGAGGTCTTCGACGGTAGCTCTGCATCGGTCGAACGCTTCGGCGCAAATTGGTCGACGCTGGGTTGGGCGACCGGAACCACCCCCAAGGGCTCGGATTCGAGCACGGGGTGGCACCCCGTCGACGCCTATCCGACGCTGAACGGGACCTACTACAACTCGAGCGTGAGCGATACGGGAACCGGGTTGGCTGGGGTTGCGACGATGGCTGCGAACCCGACGAATGCAAGCCGCTATTTCTCACTCTGGCTGGACGTGTCGTCACCCGCGAGCACAAGATCGGGCTACGAGCTGCGGTTCACGGATGTGTCGACCAACACCTACAAAGTCACGCTCTCCAAGTGGGTGGAAGGCGTCGAAACCGAACTCGCCTCTGAATCGAGCTACCCTTTTTCGAATGGCAACTCCTTCGCGATCGTCGATCAGGGGGGCACGGTGTCGGCTTGGACCGATACGGGCTCCGGATTCAGTCAGCTCCTCAGCGCCAGCGACTCGACGTTCGAAAAAGGGAACGCCGGAATCCACGGCGCGGGGAACATCACGCGTTTGACCAAATTCAAGGTGGGACAGCTGGAATAGCGCTGCCGACGGCCAGGCGACCTATGATGTCTTGCGGAGCATGGGGGCGGCTGACAGCTACACAATCAAGCATCGCGACGAGTTCGAGTCGATGGAGGGGTCGGGCGACTCGACCTGGAGGCTTGCGCGGAAGGCGCTCGGCACCTCGGCCTTCGGCTTCAACCTGGTCGAAATAGATCCCGGCGGGCAGATCCCCGAGCACGACGAGACCGGGAGCGGCCAAGTCGAGCTCTTCATCGTCCTCGAGGGCGACGCCGTCATGCGCCTTGAGGGCGAGGAGCATGAGGCTCCGGCCGGCACCTTCGCCTCGATCGAGCCACCGGCCAGCCGCACGATCCTCAACCGCTCCGACGCCCCCGTCACTGCTTTGCTGATCGGCGTTCAGCCCGAGGGCGGCTACGAGCCGATGTCCTGGGCCTGACCCAGGCTGCCAGCCTGGGTCAGATCGCCATGCGAATCAAGTTCTCCAGCCATTTCATGGAGAACTTGATTCGCATCGGGCGGGATGGGTGTTTTTGGCGCTATTTGCAGGAAAACGCGATTTCCTCACGACGGCGCATTCGGCGGCTCTATAATTCCCCGGCTTGTTCAACCCGTCGCGCGCCCACTCGAAGAAGGCGCGGATACCGGGAGGTCAGAGTTGTCGAATACCCAGTCCCGTGAGCTTCAGGGTGGGGGCGGCGTGATCCGCTACTCGCCAGAGCGCGCCTACAGGCCGCGCGTATCGCCGCCCAGCGTCGAGGACAAGGACGCCTGTGCGATCTACGCCTCCGTTCGCAAGGATGCGACGCCGAGCCATCGCTCGATCGAGCTGGCGATCCCGGCGCTGCAGAAGATGCTCCACCGCGCCGGCAACGTCGACGGCGAGGGCGACGGCTGCGGAGTGCTGCTCGACATACCTCGCAAGATCTGGGCCGAGGAGGTCCGCGCCGGCGGTCACGACCCGTCGCTGACCCTGGGCGACGCCTTCGCCGTCGCCCACCTCTTCATCGAGCGCTCGCAGGACCGCGAGCGGATCCAGCACGATGCCCGCGAGCTGCTCGGCCAGGGCGGCTTCCGTATCCTCGCCGAGCGCATCGGCGTCGTCGATTCGCCGGCGCTTGGGCCGACCGCGCGCGAGGAGGAGCCGCACTTCTGGCAGGTCGCCGGCCTTGTCGCCGACGTCTCGCGCCGCGACCGGGTGCTCTTCGACCTGCTGATCGAGCTCGAGCAGCGCCTCGACGTCCACGTCCCGTCCTTCTCGGCGACGACCTGCGTCTACAAGGTGATGGGCGCGCCCAACATCCTTGCCGCCTACTACCCGGACCTGCGCGATCAGCGCTTCGAGACGATCGGCTGCTTCGGCCACAACCGCTACTCGACCAACACCTGGCCCTCGTTCAAGCGCGTGCAGCCCTTCTCGGTGCTCGGCCACAACGGCGAGATCAACACGATCGAACAGCTGCGCCAGGAGGCGCGCATGCTCGGCGTGCCGATCCAGCCCGGCTCCTCGGACTCGCAGGACCTCAACCGGACGATCGACACCCTGGCCAGCCGAGACGGCCTCAGCCTCGCCGAGGCGATGGAGATGGTCGTGCCGCCGATCGTCGAGGAGATCCGCTCGCTGCCCGCCGAGCTGCACAGCTTCTACATGTACCTGCGCCAGGCGATGGGCCCGTTCGCCCAGGGGCCTGTCGCCCTGATCGCCCGCCACGCCGACGAGTGCGTCTTCTCCTCCGACGCCCTCGGCCTGCGGCCGCTCTGGCAGGTCGAGACCGGCGAGGACTTCGTCTTCAGCTCCGAGCCGGGCGTCGTGCCGGTCAGCGAGATGGTCTCCGAGCCCAAGCCGCTCGCCCCGGGCGAGAAGGCCCTGGTCTCGATCGACCGCGAGCGCAAGCGCTCGACCCTGCGCGCCCACGACGAGATGCTGCTCCTCGTCCGCGACCGCTGGCTTTCGCGCTGCGGCGCCGAGGCGACTGCTCCCTACGATCGCGCCCTGGAGACGGGTGGTCCGCTCGAGGGCGACGAGGTTCCCGGCTACTCGGACGCCGGCCCGGAGGAGCCGGTCAAGGTCTCCGATCGCGTGCTGGCCGGCTTCGGCTGGCAGCGCGACGACGTCAAACTCGTCCAGCAGATGGCCTCGAACGGCTCCGAGCCGGTCGGCTCGCTCGGCTACGACGGCCCGCTCGCCGCGCTCTCTCCCGAGCGCCAGAACCTTGCCGACTACTTCAAGGAGACGGTCGCCGTCGTCACCAACCCGGCAATCGACCGCGAACGCGAGATGGAGCACTTCTCGACCCGCGCCGTCTTCGGCCGGCGCCCTCCGATCGATGCGGCCGGCGTCGACACGGGCACGGTCGAGACCGCGTTCCCGATCATCCTCGGCGGCCATCACGGCCTCGCGCCGCTCTCCGACAAGACCTACCGGGAGATCGCGCGCAGGCACGACACCTACCTGCTCGAGGACCTCTGGGAGGAGTTCCGCGGCCGCGCGGCCGCGCTCGATATCTCCCTGCTCGAGTCCGAGACGACCAGCGGGGCGATCGAACGAATCCGACAGGAGGCGGTGAAGAAGGTCCGCGACGGCGCCGAGCTGCTCGTCCTCACCGACCGCACCGTCTACGACGCCGACCGTCGCTACCTCGACCCGCACCTGGCCGTCTCCGCGGTCGACCAGGCGCTCAAGCAGTACCGGGTCGAGCCTGACGAGGAGAACCTGCGCCGCCGCTGCGGGATCGTCCTGCGCTCCGCGGCCCTGCGCAATGTCCACGACACGATGCTGGCGCTTGGGCTCGGCGCCAACGGCGTCTGCCCGTACACGATGGTCGAGGTGATCTGCGTCGAGGACTACGAGTCCGACGTCTCCAACCTTTGCGACGCGCTCGAGAAGGGGATCGAGAAAGTGATCTCGACGATCGGGATCCACGAGGTGCGCGGCTACGCGCGCCAGTTCTCCTCGATCGGCGTCAAGCCGGAGCTGGCGGAGATCTTCATGACCGAGGCGTTCGCCGCCTCCGAGCGCGGCGGGGTCGGCTTCGACGACCTCGACGAGGACACCAACGAGCGCACCCGCATCCTCGCCGGCGACGAGGAGGCCAAGCCGGCGAAGACCTTTCGCTTCTACCCGAAGGTCTACAAGGCCGCGATCGCGACTGCGAACGGTTCGGGCACCTACGAGGAATATTCGGAAAAAGTGCGCGACCTCGAGCGCCAGAGCCCGATCTCGATGCGCCACGTCATGGGCCTCAAGGGCGACCGCGAGCCGGTCGACCCGGCCGGCGTCGACGCCGGCGTCGGCCTGCACGACTACCCGGTGGTGATCTCGTCGATGAGCTTCGGCTCGCAGTCCGAGCCCGCCTTCCGCGCCTACGCGGAGGCGGCGAAGTCGATCAACGTCCTCTGCGTCAACGGCGAGGGCGGCGAGATCCGCGACATGTACGGCAAGTACCGCAAGTGGCGCGGCCAGCAGGTCGCCTCGGGCCGCTTCGGCGTCTCGGCCGAGATGATCAACTCCTCCTACGTCGCCGAGATCAAGATCGGCCAGGGGGCGAAGCCCGGCGAGGGTGGTCACCTGCCCGGCAAGAAGGTCTCCGAGAAGGTCGCCGCCGCGCGTAACGCGTCGCCTGGCACCGACCTGATCTCGCCCTCGAACAACCACGACCTCTACTCGATCGAGGACCTGGCTGAGCTGATCGACGAGCTGAAGACGGTCAACCCCGACGTGCGCGTCTCGGTCAAGGTGCCCGTCGTGCCGAACATCGGCACGATCGGCCTCGGCATCGCCAAGGCCGGCGCCGACATCATCACGCTCTCGGGCTTCGAGGGTGGCACCGGCGCCGCCCGCCAACACGCGCTGCGCCACGTCGGTCTGCCCTCCGACATCGGCACCCGCGCCGTGCACCGGGCGCTGATGGAGGCGGGGATCCGCAACCGGGTCGAGATCTGGGCCGACGGCGGCTACCGCCACGCTCATGACATCGTCAAGCTGCACTGCCTCGGCGCCAACCGGGTCGGCTTCGGCACGCTGGCGATGGTCAGCCTCGGCTGCACGATCTGCCGCGGCTGCCAGCTCGACACCTGCCACGTCGGCATCGCGACCCAGATCGAGACGGTCGAGCAAGCCCAGGAGCACGGGCTGAAGAAGTTCACCCCGCAGGAGGTCGACCTGGCGGCCGAGAGCTGCGCCCGCTTCTTCCAGGCGATGGGCGAGGAGGTCAAGCAGGTCGTCGCCTCGCTCGGCTACAGCCGCGCCCAGGACCTGGTCGGCCGCTACGACCTGCTCGAACAGATCTCACATCACGACGCGATCGACCTGGCGCCGCTGATCACGCCGTTGGAGGAGTTCCTCGACCTCGAGCCGCTCGACCTGCCGGTGGCCGAGGAGCCGGCGGAGGAGCGGGCCGAGGCCGGCCTCGTCGTCGCCCGGCCGATCCGGATGGAGGCCAAGCAGGCCTCGGCGCAGATCGCCTCGCTCGCCGGCGACGTCTGCTCCGGCCGCACGATCCGCAACGAGTTCCCGCGCGCGACCGATGCCAACGACCGCGTTCTCGGCACCGAGCTCTCGGGTGCGATCGCCCGCTCGCGCATCTTCGAAGACGGGCCCGAGTCGAACGACGACGTCCTCGCCAGTCTCGAGTTCAACGGCGGCTCGGTCGCCGGTCAGGGCTTTGGCGCCTTCAACTCCTACGGGGTCGCGATTCGCGTCGAGGGCGGCGCCCAGGACGGCGTCGGCAAGGCGATGCTGGGCGGATCTGTTGCAGTGCTGAAGGGCAAGGGCGCCAACGGCCGTCGCCTCAACGGCTCGGTCGGCAAGTCCTTCGCCTACGGCGCCCAGCGCGGCCGGCTCTTCGTCCAGGGCTCGGCCGACTCACGCTTCTGCATCCGCCTCTCGGGCGCCGACGTCGTCCTCGCCGGCGAGCCGGAGGAGGACATCGACGACGGCCGCGGCTGCGTCGTCGACCGTGCCAACGCCAAGGGCTTTGCCTTCGAGTACATGACCTCGGGCCGGGCGATCGTGCTCGGCGACCTCGGACCGTGGGCTTGTGCCGGGATGACCGGCGGCCGCGTCTACGTGCGCCACAACGCCTTCGGCGTCGATCGCGCCGCGATCGAGCGGCGCCTCGGCGAGGGCGCCAAGGTCGAGCTGAAGGAGCTCGACGCGGAGGGCCTGCTCGACGTCGACGACCTGCTCGGCGCCTACGCGACCGAACTGCGGGCGACGGGCCAGAACGACGAGGCCGATCGGGTTATCGGCCTTGCCGCTGATGCCGCGGAGAACTTCCTCATGGTCGTGCCCCACAGGGTCCAGGCCGACCCGAGCATCTCGACGGAGTGAGTTTAGGTAGGCGAGGGAGCGGTGGCCCTCTTCTGAAGGCCGTCGCGCAGCTGGGTCGTTTCTAAAGGGTGCGGAGCGTGGTCACATGAGCCTTCCGAAGAGGGCCACCGCTCCCTCCCTCGCCGACCCTTCATCTCCGTCGAGACGCTCGTTCCTCCTGAGAGCAGTCAGCTCTCGACGCGGAGACGACGTCTTCGTGAGCTGCCGCGGAGAGCCGACTTGCTGACGAAGCTGGAAGGCGGGACGGGCGCCCGTCCCGCCTTTACCGCATCGTTGTCAACAAGTCCGCTATCGCGCGGACCTCGCGCAGGAGCCCGTCGAGCATGGCCTCGTTGTTGGCGTGGATCCGCCACTCGGCGTACTTGCGCTCCTGCTCGACCTGGTCGAGACGCGCGGCCAGCTCCGCGGTTTTCGCGTCAACCCGGTCGATGCGCTTGTTGAGCCGCTTCTCGGCCTTGCGCACGCGGCGCTTGACCAGGGCGCTCGACTCGGCGCGGATCGCGTCGAGCTCGCGCCGCAGCGCAGCGGAATCGGGGCCCTCCTGATCCGCGACCATCTCCTCAACGCCCGCTCGCACCCGTTCGATCTCTTCGTGCAGGCGCTGGCGAGCGCGATCGGCAGCGACCTCCGGCGGATCTGGCGGGGTGCTCACGACCGCCAATGCTAGGGACGCCCCAGGCCGGAACTCGACGTGCCGGTCGTTAGGAACCCATATGGACCCCTAACAACCGGCGCGTCCCCTGGGGGTCAGTGTTCAAGCGCGAAGAGGCGGAAGCGGCCGATCGAGAGTTCATCGCCGTCTTCGAGTCGGCCCCATTCGGTCAGCTCGCCGTTGACGAAGACGCCATTGAGGCTGCGGTCGTCGAGGACGCGCAATGTGTCTGGGAGCTCCGAGACGATCAGGGCATGGCGACGGGAGACGCTGGGATCGTCGAGGCGTATGTCGGCGGCGGTGCTGCGGCCGATCCGGGTCCAGCCCAGTGGAATCGGGAAGATCTGGATCTCGCCGGCGTCTCGGCAGGCAACGTAACGGCCCGGCTCGGGTAGCAGCAGACGCACTCTTGCCAGCCAGCCCGGATGCGAAGCCGGGGCTGGGATTGCGATCTCGGCCGTTTGCCCGTGTTCCTGCATCGGTGCGAAGATCGAGTCGCGATGGAACTCGCTCGCGCCGCAGCGCGGGCATTCGGGAAGCCGGTCGTTCTCTCGCAGGGAGAGTTGCGAGCTGCAAATTGCGCAGAAATAGGTGCCCGATCCGGGGATCGCGCCTGCGTCGAAGCTTTCGACGCTGATACCGGGACTGGCGATAACGGTGATGGGAGTCGTCTCCTTCCCGGCGCCTCCGGGCAAGGATGCTAACTGGATACTGGTCATCCTGCATCAGGGATTTCCCGCAAACGGCGAGCCCGAAACGGTTCGCGCGACTAGAATCGCGCCGCCCATGGGTCCGGTCAGCGCAGAGGTGGAGATCGACGTGCCGCGCCCGCGCGCCTTTGCGGCGATCGCCGACCTGGCGCTTCGGCCGGCCTTCACCGACCATTTCCTCGGGGAATTCCACCTGACGCGGATCGCCTCCACGGGGGCCGGCGCCGGGGCGCGTTTTCGCATCTCGGTCTGGCCCCGGCGGGTATGGACCGACACGACCGTGGTCGAGTCCGACGAGCCCTTTCGCCTCGTCGAGCGCGGCCACGGCGGACGCGCAAACCGGATCCCGTCGACGACCGTTTGGGAGCTGACGGAGGGGCCCGGCTCGCTGACCAGGGTTCGCGTCTCCTACTGGACGGAACCGGGGGCCCTCGACCGGACGCTCGAGCTGCTCTCCTGCGCCTCCATCCCCTACGAGCGCCGCTGGCGCGAGGCCCTGCGCCGCCTGCGCGAGAAGCTCGAGGCAGGGGACCTCGACGCGGCCCGGGTCGGGGTCGCCGGCGGCAACGCGCACGCCACCGGTATTCCCTGAGCCGTCTTCTATAGGCTCTCGCCGCCCCAATGAACCGCCGCCGCAACCGACTCGTCTCGCTCCTGCTCGCAGCGCTCGTCCTCGTCGCCCTCGCGGCGACATTCTCCGCCTGCGGCTACGAAAACGAGTCGAAGGACGTCGTCGAGGGCGAGGTCGTCAAGCTCGGCGAACTGAAATACCAGGTGATCTTCTCGCGCTTCCTCAACCCGAACGACAACGAGGACTCGGCCTACCTCGTCAACCAGCCGGCTCTGCCAAAAGGCTCGGGCTACTTCGGCGTCTTCCTCGAAGTGCAGAACAAGAGCGAAGAGACGCAGAAGCTCGCCGACTCCTTCAAGATCACCGACGCCGGGCACCAGACCTTCGAAGCGATCCCGAGCGAAAGCCTCTACGCCTTCCCTATGGGCGGCGAAGTCGAACCGCAGGAACCGATCCCGACTCCCGACTCGACTCCGCAGCAGGGCCCGATCGAGGGTTCGCTCGTCCTCTTCCAGCTGCCGTCCTCGGCCTCCGAGAACAGGCCTCTGACGCTCTCGATCGCCGGGCCCGATGGTCCGGCCGAAGTCACGCTCGACCTGTAGCGGCAATCGCAGGGCCGTCCGGTGGGCCTCCAGTCGAATTGAGTCGCACGCGCGCAGCGCGCGTGCGACTCAATTCCCGGGGAGCCACCCGCCGACCCTCCTCACAACCCCGCCGACAGCACTTCGGCCGCCGCGGGGGCCGCGACTTCGCCGCCCGCCGCTTCGGCTTCCACGAGGAGCACCCCGATCGCGAGCTTGGCTCCCTTGGCCGGGGCGAAGGCGGCGAACCAGGCGTCCTTGCGCTGCTGTGGGTGGGGGGAGTTCTCTTCGCCGGGACGGGGGCCGAGCTCGGCGGTCCCGGTCTTGCCTGCGACCTGCGCCTCGGGAATCGCGCCGGCGGTGCCGGTCCCTTCGGTGACGACGCCGACCATCAGTTCGGTCAGCTCGTCGGCGATCTTCGGCGACATCACCTGTACGGGTTCCGCGTCGGGACGCAGCTTTTCGTTGGCGACTATCGAGGTCGGCTCGCGCACGCCGCGGTTGCCGATCGTCTGCGCCACACTCGCCATCTCCAGCGGCGTTGCCAGCACTTCGCCCTGGCCGATCGCGCTGACGCCGAGGTCGACGTCTTCGCCGATCTCGGTCGGGATCGTCGATTCGGCCGGTTCGACCGCGGCGACGATCCGCGGCGCGTAGAGGGACGGCGGCGAGTTGAAGCCGAAGCGTTCGGCGGCGGCGACGAGGTCGTCGTTGCCGATTTCGGGTCCGAGCGGGGCGAAGTCGGCGTTGCAGGACTCGGCGAACGCCTGGCGGAAGGTGCCGCCGCAGTACTCGCCGTTGGCGTTTTCGATGAAGCGACCGCCGACGTTGGCGCCGTCGGTGATTTCGAATTCGTCGTCGAGCGAGACGAGCCCTTTCTGCAGGGCGGCGGTCGTGGTGACCATCTTGAACGTCGAGCCCGGCGGTTGGGGGGCGGAGAACGCCTGGCCGGCGAGCGCGCGCACGTCGCCGTTGCGCGCGTCGAGGACGGCGATGCCTCCGACCCGCCCGGCGAGCGCGGCGACCGCCGTTTCCTGCAGGTCGACATCGATCGTCGTCTTCACGGGCGCGCCTCGCTTCGGTTCGGCCTTGGCAAGCGTCCGGGTCGAGCCGTCGGCGGCGACGGCGAGCAGCGACCCGCCCGGCTTTCCCTCGAGCCTGGCGTTGAAAGCCCGCTCCAAGCCGCTGACACCGACCGGCGTGCCCGGAGGCAGATTCGGACCCGCGGTCGAAGGGCCTTCTTCGCTCACGCCGACTTCGCCGGTGACGTCGATCGCCGCGCTGCCGATCGGATGGGCGCGAGCTTCGGCCGGTCCCTCGGCCAGCGGAGTTCCGTCGGCGGCGAGGATCGGTTCCCGAGGGGGCAGCTCGACCTGGCTTTCGAGCTGCTCACCGCGCCGCAGGCCTGGAAAGACGAGGCTTTCGTCCCAGGAGATCCCGCCGTGTGCGTAGGGTAGGTCCAGGTCGGCTTCCAGCGGCCCGAAGGCCATCGTGTCGACCGAGACCGCGACGGGCACGACCGTCGAGCCGTTCCCGGTCGGCCGCGGGTTGCCCGGTCCGTGCGGGTCGAGGCCGCTGACCGTGGCCGTGCCTTCGGCTCCCCGATAGGCGAGGGCGAAGTCGTTCAGCCCGATCGCCTGGCGCGAGGCGGGGTTCAGCTCCCGGTACATGGCGGCGAATTCGCCATTCGCCCAGGCGTCGACGAAGCGGCCCGCGGCATCCTTGGCGGGAGAGCCGGGGACGCCGGCGATCGCGCCGAGCACGAAGGCGACGAGGGCGACGAGGGAGATCGGCGCGGCGCGCGTGACGAGGCGCCGCCGCCGCTCGGCCTCGGAGGGACGAGGGCTCATTGCGTCAAAGTATTAGAGGCGTCGGCGCTCTTTCCCTGCTTCCATTGAGCCAATGACCGTCCTCGACTGGGGAATAATCGCCTTCACCGTCGCGCTGGCGATGTGGGGCTACAGGCAGGGACTGATCGTCGGCACGATGACGCTGTTCGGTTTCGCCGCCGGCGCCTTCATCGGCAGCCGCCTGGGGCCGCTGCTGCTCAACCAGGGCGCCGAGTCTCCCTACGCGCCCCTCTGCGCGGCGCTCGGGGCGCTGATGGGAGGCGCTGTGATGGCGGTCGCGCTCGAGAGCTTCGCCCTCGGCCTGCGCGCGCGCCTGGTCCGCGGGCGTGGTCTCCACCTCGCCGACGGAGCCGGCGGCGCCGCCCTGATCGCCTCGGTCGCCCTCGGCCTCGTCTGGGTCTTCGGCGCCGTCGCCCTGCACGCGCCCGGCACGGCGCAGCTGCGCGCCGACGTGCAGCGCTCGCTGATCCTGCGAAGCCTCAACGAAGTGCTGCCGCCGTCGGGCTCGATCCTGCGGGCGCTCGACCGCGTCGATCCGGCGCCCTCGATCTCCGGGCCGGCGACGCCGGTCTCGGCGCCCGACTCGCGGACGCCGCACGATCCCGACGTCGAAGCGGCCGCGGCGTCGGTGGTGCGCGTGCTCGGCACCGCATGCGGGCTCGGGATCGAGGGCTCGGGCTGGGTCGCGGCGCCCGGCATCGTCGTCACCAACGCCCACGTCGTGGCCGGCGAGGACGACACGACGGTGACCACCCAAGAGGGCGCCTCGCTGGAAGCGACGCCGGTCCACTACGACCCCGAAAACGACCTCGCGCTCCTACGCATCGAAGCCTCCCTGCCGGCGCTGGCGCTCGATCCCCGCCCGCTGAGCGGGGATTCCGGTGCCGTTCTCGGCTATCCCGAGAACGGCCCGTACTCGGTGGCGCCGGCGCGGCTCGGGGAGACGCGCGACACGATCAGCGAGGACTCCTACGGCCGCGGGCCGATCCGGCGCCCGATCGTCTCGCTGCGCGGATCCGTGCGCAGCGGCAACTCCGGCGGTCCGATAGTCGATACCCGCGGCAGGGCGATGGGCACCGTCTTCGCGGCGACCACGTCCGGCACGCCCGGGGGCTTCGCCGTTCCCGACGACGTCGTCCGCCGCGCCCTCGCCGACGCCGACTCGCCTGTCGACACCGGGCCCTGCGCGGGCTGAGGGGCCCGTCACTTACGTTCAGTAAGCTCCGTGGCGAAGTGGAGGCCGGGTCGAAGACCCAAGAGCAGGCCGCTGACGGCACCGGTGTTTGTCCGCACTTCCACGCGGCGATCGAGCTGATCGGCAAGCGCTGGACGGGGGCGATCCTCTGCGCCCTCACCGATGGCCCGCAGCGCTTCGGCGCGCTGACCAGGACCGTTCCCGGACTCTCGGACCGGCTGCTCTCGCAGCGCCTTCGCGAGCTCGAGAGCGAGGGGCTCGTCGAGCGTGAGGTCGAGCCCGGTACACCGGTGCGCGTCACTTATGCCCTGACCGAGAAGGGCGCCGAGCTCGGGCCGGCGATCCGGGAGCTGAAGCAGTGGGCCAAGCGCTGGCAGAGCGGGTGAAGCTGCCCGGCCCCTTCGCGGTCGGGCGCTACGCGAGGAAGCTCGAGGAGGAGATGAAGCGCCGGGCGCGCGTCTCGCTGATCGGCGAGGTGACGGGCCTCAGCCGCAGCAAAGCGCAGGCGTACTTCGAGCTGCGCGACGCCGAGGGGGCGATCCCCTGCGCAATCTGGCTCAACGACCTGGAGAAGCTGGGCCTGCCGGCGCAGGGCCTGCGCGACGGAGCGGAAGTCGTGATCGGCGGCGGTCCCGACTACTACCGGGGCGGCGCCCAGGCGTCCCCGGCCTTCTACTTCCGCGCCACTCAGATCCGGCTCGCCGGAGAAGGCGACCTGCTGGCCCGGCTCGAGGCGCTTCGCAAACAGCTCCGCGCCGAGGGTCTCTTCGAGCTGCAACGCCAGCTCGCGCGACCGCGCTTGCCGAAGCGGATCGGCGTCGTCACGGCCGAGTCGGGGGCAGCGCGGCGCGACCTGCTCGCAGGCCTGGAGCGGCGCGGCTGGCGAGGCACGATCGTCTGGGCCTTCGCGCCGGTGCAGGACCGGCACGCCGCTCCGGCGATCGCCGCCGCCATCCAGGGCCTGGCCGCGCAGCCCGAGGTCGAGGCGATCGTCGTCGCCCGCGGCGGCGGCAGCCTCGCTGACCTCTGGGCCTTCTGCGACGAGACGCTCTGCCGCACCGTCGCCATGCTGCGGGTGCCGGTGATCAGCGCCGTCGGTCACGAGCGGGACTCGACCCTGATCGACGACGTCGCCGCCGTTGCCTGCTCGACCCCGACCCATGCGGCGGAAGCCGCGGTGCCGCTGGATCTAAACGCGGCGCGCGGCGATCTTGCGCGACGGGCCGGCGCGCTGCGCCGGGCTGCTGCGGGCGCCGTTGCCGCCCGCACGCCGCACCTTGTCGCCCTCGCCCGCGGGCCGGGCCGGGCGTTGCGGCGAGAGCGCCTCGACCTCAACCAGAAGACGCGCGAGATCCGCGCGGCCGCCGAGCGCGGCGTCGCCGAGCGGCGAGGCTTCCAGCGCCGATTGGCAGCCGTCGTGCTCGAGCGTGCCCGCCAACGCGCGGCGGGGCCGGACATGGAGGGCCGGCGCGCTGCCCTGCGCCGGGCGGCGGTGGCGCTGCGCGCTCACGAGCCCGAGCACACGCTCGCGCGGGGGTATGCCCTGGTCGAGGGCGAGGACGGCGAGCCGTTGACGAGCGCCGCGGCGACGCGCGCCGCCGACCGGGTTAGCCTTCGCTTCGCCGATGGCAGCGTCAGAGCAAGACCCGAGCCCGAAGCCTGACTCCTACGAGGACGCGGTCGAGCGTCTCGAGCAGATCATCGACCGCCTCGACTCCGGCCAGGCCGGCCTGCGCGAGACCCTCGAGCTCTGCCGCGAGGGCCGCGACCTGGTCAACTACTGCGCCGCCGAGCTCGACGCGGTGGGCGAGGACCTCAAGGAGCTGAAGCTGGACGAGCTGGCCGAGCGGCTGGCAGCCGGGACCCCCTGAGGCGCGCGATTTCGTCTTCGAGCAGGCGGCGTCCGGTCTCGATCCGCTCCATGTTCCACGACATCGCCACGGGTTCCTCGGGGCGCTCGAGGAAGACGTAGGCCAGCTCGACCTGGTCGGCGCCGTGCGCTTCGGCGACGGCGAGGGCGTAGATGGCTTGCTGGATCTCGTAGTGGCGGGCCAGGTCGGTCGGCTCCGCGCCGTCGACTCTGTCGGTCTTGTAGTCGACGATCAGGGGCGGTCGCTCGGACTCCTCGACCAGCAGGTCGATCGATCCGCGCAGGACCGTGTCCGCCACCTCGACCAGCAGCGGCACCTCCGGGCGGCTGGACACGCCGCGCACCCGCTCGGCGAAGAAGCCGGAGCCGAGCCATGCCCGAACCGGCTTGAGCAGCTCGTCGTCGGCTCGCGGCTCCCGCCAGCCGTTCCGCGCGCTCCACTCGAGCAACTCGTGCACCGCGATACCGCGCGCGGCCCGCTCCTCCCGATTCGTGCCGCCTGCTTCCTCGTCCAGCGCGAAGTCGACGGCATCCGTTTCGAATTCCGAGATCGCCGTGTAGGAGAGCGGCAGGCGGGCGGCACGGGCCACCCGCGCCGCGACCAGCGGCGCCGGTCCTTCGCCCGGGTCGGGCGCGCCATCCCGCTCGGTGCGCACGGCCGCAAGCTCCTTCGCGCGCTCGGCCGAGGCGAGGTTGACGCGAACCGAGATCCGCGACGGCTCAAACGTCGCGGCGAGGTCCGGTCGCGGCTCCGGCGGCGCGACCGTGACGGTCGAGTCGCGCTCGCGGTCGACGCCGAGGGCGGCGACGAGGCGCTCGACGACGGCGAGGCCGTGGCTCGAGCGGGTGGGGGCCGACGGGCGGACGACGCCGCTGAGCAGCAGCCGCTCGCGGGCGCGCGTCGCGGCGACGTGGAAGAGGCGCAGCTCCTCCTCGGCTTCCTGTCGCTGGGCCTCTTCGAGCAGCTCGCGCTGGGCGTAGAGATCGACGCTACGCGCGCCGAGCCGGCGTAGCTGCATTCCCACGCGCGGCGCGTCCTGCTCTCGGCCGATGCGCAGCAGGGGGGAGACAGGCGCGAGCAGCGCGCGCGAGAGATGGGGGATGGCGACGACCTCGAACTCGAGGCCCTTGGCGCTGTGGATGGTCATGATCCGCACGCCGTCGTGTCCCTCGACCGCTGTCGCCGCCTGCGCGTCGACGTCCGCATCGGCGCGTGCGGCGAGGAAGTCGAGCATCCCGCGCAGATCGCGGCCCTCGCCCGATTCGTACTCGGCGGCGAGCCGCATCAGCTTGCGCACGTTGGCGAAGCGTGCCTCGCCCGAGGGCCGCATCAGCACGGCGAGGTCGTAGCCGGTCTCGGTGACGGCGGCGTCGATCAGCCCCGGGAGGGAGAGCGAGGCGGCCCGCCGCCGGAGCCCGGCGAGCCCGGTGGCGAAAATGCGCAGCAGCTCCGTCTCGCCGGCTGGGATTCGGTCGAGCCAGGCCGCCCCCGTCTCAGCGGAGTCGCCGTCGCCGCCGAGCCCCGCCGCCAGCTCGACGGCCGGCCATATATGACGGCCCTCGCCGGCGGCACGACGCAGCAGCCAGAGGGTGTCCGGGGCGACGCCGCAGGCGGGAGAGGCGAGGGCGCCGAGCAGGGCCTGGTCGTCGAGCGGGTTGGCGATCGAGGCCAGCAGCGCGCAGACGTCGGCGACCTGTTGCTGGGACCAGTAGCCGCGGCCGCCGACGACGTAGGGCCGCAGCCCGGCCCGCTCGAGCGAATCCTCGTAGGCGTCCAGCTGGGTGAAGGCGCGCAGGAGGACGACCATCGAGCCGCGCTCGACGCCTCGGTCGGCCAGCTCGCGCAGCCGGGCGGCGAGGAAGCGAGCCTCGGCCAGCTGGTTGGGGGGAGTGCGCGCGTCGGTGGCCGGTTCGAGGTCGATGTCCTCCGCGTCCCAGCCGTCGCGACCGGTGAGGAGGATCTCCACGGCCGGCCCGCCAGCGAGCGGTTCGGCGTCGGCCGGGAGAGCGCCGACCCGCAGCGGCGCGTAGCCGGCGAGCAGCCGCTCGCCGATCGCGTTGACTGCGCCCACTACCTCGGGCCGGGAGCGGAAGTTGCCGCTCAGCGGGATCGCCTCTCCCGCGCCGCCCTCGATCGCCGAGCGGCGTTCGCGGAAGACGTCGACGTCGGCGTGGCGGAAGCCGTAGATCGATTGCAGCTCGTCGCCGACGGCCGTCACCTGGGTACGGGGACCGCGCAGCGCTTCGATCAGCCGCAGCTGCAGACGGTTGGTGTCCTGGAACTCGTCGACGAGGACATGGCTGAACCGCGCCCGGTAGGCGGCTCCCGTCTCGGTCCGCTCGAGCAGGCGCACCGCGAGCAGCTGCAGGTCCTCGAAGTCGATTCCCGCGCGGCGCTCCTTGGCGGCGGCGAAGCGCTCCGTGAAGACTGCGAGGAGCTCGGCGACGTGGCGGTAGGCGAGCCCCCCCTCGCCGGCCTCGGCGACGCGGGCGACCGCCGCCTCGATCGCGTCCCTGTATGCAGCCATCGGCTTCGCCGCGCTCCGTGTCCGCAGCGGGGCGATCTCGTCGAGGCTCGGCGCCGATTCGCCGCCGAGGAGCGTTGCGGCGCGCTCCACCAGCTCGCAGTTGGGACTTCCGGGCTTCAACTCGCCCAGCGTCTCCGCCGCCGCCCGCGCCGCTTCGCCCAGCGCTCGCTCGACGTCGGGGTCGGGTGGGTCCGGGAGCTTCGGTCCGTCCTCGCCGCGGCTGCGCAGCTCCGCGTGGACCCCGAGCACGGCGGCCCGCAGGCCGGCGACGTCGAACGCCGCGACGGTGCGCTCGCGCTCCGGACTTCCGTCGGCCAGGAACGCCTCCAGCGCGTCGTCGAAGGCCTCGGTTGCGGCGCGCCCCGCCTCGGCGGCGTCGAGCACCCGGAAGCCGGGGTCGACGCCGACGGCGACCGGGTGGGCGGCGAGCAGCCGGTTGCAGAAGCCGTGGATCGTCGTCACCCAGGCGCTCCCGAGGCGGGGAAGGAGCGCGCGGGCGCGGTCGGAGCCGGCCTCGGCGCGGCGCTCGAGCTCGCTGCGGATCCGCTGGCGAAGCTCGGCCGCGGCCTTCTCGGTGAAGGTGAAGGCGAGGATCGTGTCCGGCGCCGCGCCGCCCTCGCAGACCAGCCGGCAATAGCGCTCGACGATCACACCGGTCTTGCCGGTCCCGGCGCCGGCCTCGACGAGCACGTCGGCGGCATCGGCTTCGATCGC
>Ga0207648_10001071_pt1 | contig 30664 bp, 22 predicted proteins | sample KBSMisM32_FD_184310 | JGI IMG/M metagenome (GOLD analysis project Ga0207648, IMG submission 184310) | Miscanthus rhizosphere microbial communities from Kellogg Biological Station, Michigan, USA - KBS Miscanthus M3-2 (SPAdes) (version 2) | ecosystem: Host-associated > Plants > Roots >... | reverse complement strand
AAGATGAGCGCAAGACCGAAGGTCAGCAGCAACCCGTAGAGATGATCGAGCTTATAGAGCCATTGCAGGAACAGCCGCTCGATGATGATCCCGGTGATCCCGACCACCAGCGGTGCGATCACGATCGCCCACCAGTAGCCGATCCCGGCATATTGCAGCAGGAAGAACGCCGTAAAGGCGCCGAGCATGTACTGGGCGCCGTGGGTGAAGTTGATGATGTTGAGCATGCCGAAGATGACGGCGAGCCCGAGGCTGAGCAGCGCGTAGAACGAGCCGTTGATGAGCCCGATCAGCAGTTGCCCGAAGAGGGCCTGCGAGCTGATGCCGAACCATTCGAACATGGCTGCTCACCGCTGGCCGGAGAACGGAACGCCTCCGTTCTCCGGCTTGGCGCGTTCGTTGGTCAGCTCTTCACCAAGGGGCAACCGCCGTCGGCCAGCGGGCGGAAGGCTTCCTCGGCCGGGATGGTGGCGCGGACCTTGTAGTAGTCCCAGGGTCCCTTCGATTCCGCCGGCGTCTTGACCTCGAACAGGTACATCGGATGGATCTTGCGGCCGTCGGCGCGCACCGTGCCCTTGCCGAAGAGTTTGTCGTCGGTCGGCATCTCCTTCATCTTGGCGACGACGGCCTTGCCGTCGGCGTCGCTCTTGAGCGCCTCGACCGCCTTGAGATAGTGCGTGACCGCCGAGTACACGCCGGCATGGACCATGGTCGGATGCACGCCCTTGAATTGGGGTGCGAACTTCTTGGCGAATTCGCGGTTCGCGTCGTTGAGATCCCAGTACCAGGCTTCGGTCATGATCAGGCCCTGCGCGGTCGCCAGGCCGAGCGCGTGCACGTCGGTGATGAAGGCCAGCAGGGCTGCGAGATTCTGGCCGCTGCGGGTAATGCCGAACTCGGATGCCTGCTTGATCGAATTGATGGTGTCGCTGCCGGCATTGGCGAGCCCGATGATCTTCGCCTTCGAAGACTGCGCTTGCAGCAGGAAGGACGAGAAGTCCGTACCGGGGAAGGGATGGCGCACGCGGCCCACGACCTTGCCGCCGTTCTTCTCGACAACCGCGGAGGTGTCGCGCTCGAGCGCGTGGCCGAAGGCGTAGTCGGCGGTGAGGAAGAACCAGGTGTCGCCGCCGGTCTTTACGATCGCCTTGCCGGTACCGTTGGCGAGCGCCCAGGTGTCGTAGGTCCAATGGATCGTGTTGGGCGTGCACTTGGGGCCGGTCAGATCGGACGCGGCCGCCCCCGAGACGAGGAACACCTTGTTCTTGTCGCGCACGATCTCGTTGACGGCGAGCGCGACCGAGGACGTCGGCACGTCGACGATCACGTCGACCTTGTCGACGTCGATCCACGTGCGCACCACGTTCGAACCCACGTCAGGCTTGTTCTGGTGGTCGGCACTGACGATTTCGACCTTCATGCCCTTGGCGGCCGCACCGAAGTCTTCCACCGCCATTCGCGCCGCCACCACGGAGCCCTGGCCGCTCAGGTCGGAATAGGTGCCCGACATGTCGTTCATGACGCCGATCTTGATCGTGCCGTCGCTGTATTGCGCCTGCGCGGAACCGCATCCGAATATGACTGCGAGTGCCGTCAGGCCGATCAGTCCTTTCATGGCATTCTCTCCTGTTGATCGCTTTTTTGTCGTTTGCACCCCGGCATTCCGAGTCCCGTCCTTCAAGTCATACCCCCAGGTAATTGTGGACCTTGTCAAGGTTGGCCTCGAGCTCGGCGTTGGCGAACCGGTCGACGATGCGACCGTTCTCCACGACGTAATAGCGATCGGCGACCGTCGAAGCGAAGCGAAAATTCTGCTCGACCAGGAGTATGGTGAAGCCTTGCTGCTTGAGCATGTAGATGGTCTTGCCGATCTGCTGAATGATGACAGGCGCCAAACCCTCGGTGGGCTCGTCGAGCAGCAAGAGCCGGGCTCCCGTGCGCAGGATTCGGCCGATGGCCAGCATTTGCTGCTCGCCGCCCGAAAGCTTCGTTCCCTGACTGGACAGGCGCTCCTTCAGGTTGGGAAACAGCTCGAAGATGGCAGGAAGATCGAGGCCGCCGGAGCGGACCCGGGGGGGCAGCAGCAGGTTTTCTTCGACGCTGAGGCTCGCGAAAATGCCGCGCTCCTCGGGACACAGCGCAATGCCCAGCCGCGCGATCCGGTCGCTGGTCAGGCGGATGAGCTCCTTACCCTCGTAGCGAACCGATCCGGTGCGCTGGCCGACGATGCCCATGATCGATTTCAGCGTCGTCGTCTTGCCGGCGCCATTGCGGCCCAGCAGCGTCACCACCTCGCCAGGCAGAACCTCGAAGGTGGCGCCGTGCAGCACATGGGATTCCCCGTACCAGGCCTGCAGCCCTTCGACCGCGAGCAGGGGCGCGATGCTGGGGCTAAGCATCGCCGACTCCGAGATAGGCCTCGCGCACGCGCGGGTCGGAGGACACTGAATCGTAGCGGCCCTCGGCGAGCACCCGGCCGCGGGTGAGCACGGTGATGCAGTCGGAAAGATTGGCAACCACGCTGAGATTATGCTCGACCATCAGCACCGTACGCTTCGCTGCGACCGCCTTGATCAGAGCACTGATGCGATCGATGTCCTCGTGACCCATGCCGGCCATCGGCTCGTCGAGCAGCAGCATCTCGGGATCGAGCGCCAAGGTGGTTGCGATCTCCAGCGCGCGCTTGCGGCCATAGGGCAGTTCCACCGCCGTCCAATGGGCGAAGGACGACAGGCCGACGTCGGTGACGAGTTCCATCGCCCGCTCGTTGAAGACGTCGAGCACGCGCTTCGAGCGCCAGAAGTCGAACGAGGAGCCGCGCTTGCGTTGCAGCGCGACGCGTACGTTTTCCAGCACCGTCAGGTGCGGAAAGACGGCCGAGATCTGGAACGAGCGGCCGACCCCGAGCCGCGCCACGTCGGCCGGAGGGAGCGGCGTGATGTCGCGCCCTTTGTAGACGATCCGGCCGCGGGTCGGGCTCATGAACTTCGTCAGCAGATTGAAGCAGGTGGTCTTGCCGGCGCCGTTCGGTCCGATCAGTGCGTGGATGGTGCCACGCGCGACCCGCAGATTGACCCCGTTCACGGCGACAAAACCGGCGAATTCCTTGGTGAGATTCTCGGTTTCGAGGATGAAATCGTCACTCACGACGCCACGGCCCAGGTTGTTGGCGACAGTGGTAGCACGTCCGCAGCAAGTTCAGCAAAATGCGTGGGGTTCGAGACCTGCGCGCAGCCTTGCCGGCAATCGAGGCCAGGCGGCGTCAAGGCCGGGGCTGACGGCGCCGGGGCCATCGCGCTGTGGCTGCGACCCGTTCGTGCCCGCCGGCGCAGGGCTCGCGGCGACCCCGCGCGGCATCACGGTCGCCGCTTGCACGGCCACCCTTCCTCAAGCTTCCCCGCATTATTATGTAATGGCAAGATGGCCTTGGCGACCGCCGATTCTGCTGGAAACGGCACGGGCGGCGATCAGCAGGAGTACTCGCTTTGCGCCTCCTCGTCGTCGAGGACGATCCCGACCTCAACCGGCAACTCGCGACCGCGCTGACCGACGCGGGCTACGTGGTCGACCGCGCCTTTGACGGTGAGGAGGGGCACTTTCTCGGCGAAAGCGAGCCCTATGACGCGGTCATCCTCGATATCGGCCTGCCCAAGATGGACGGCATCTCGGTGCTCGAGGCCTGGCGTCGGGCCGGCCGGGCCATGCCGGTTCTCATCCTGACCGCACGCGATCGCTGGAGCGACAAGGTCCAGGGCTTCGACGCAGGCGCCGACGACTATGTCGCGAAGCCGTTCCATCTCGAGGAGATCCTCGCACGCATCCGCGCCTTGTTGCGTCGTTCGGCCGGCCACGCCAAGAGCGAGCTCAATTGCGGCACCGTGCGCCTCGACACCCGCACCGGCCGCGTCACCGTCGACGGCAACCCGGTCAAGCTCACCTCGCACGAATATCGTCTGCTCTCGTATCTCATGCACCATACCGGCCGCGTGGTGTCGCGCAGCGAGCTGGTCGAGCATCTCTACGACCAGGACTTCGATCGTGATTCCAACACCATCGAAGTCTTCGTCGGGCGCGTTCGCAAGAAGCTCGGCGTCGACGTCATCCAGACCGTGCGGGGACTTGGCTACCTCCTCGCTGCGCCGGGCAATGCGTCTTAATTCGCTCGCCCTTCGGCTCTTCTTCTCGGCGACGACCTGGACCGTGATAATTCTCGTCGTCACCGGGATTGTGCTGTCGTCGATCTACCGCTCCGCGGTGGAACGCGCGTTCGACCGCAGGCTGGGGGTCTATCTGCGCACCCTCGTCGCCGACGTGGCCGCGCCCGAGGAGAACGTCGACAAGTTTCCGCAATCCATCGGCGAGCCGCTGTTCGATTTGCCGCTGTCGGGATGGTATTGGCAGGTGACGCGGCTGGACGCGCCTACGCCCGACGTGCGCTCGTCGCGGTCGCTGTGGGATGCAACGCTGCCGCACCTCGCCGACCTCAGCGTGTCCTGGGTGCCCGGGAGCGCCCGCCAGGGATACGTCGACGGCCCCGAAGGCCAGGAGTTACGCCTCGTCGAGCGGACCATCGATCTCGGCGAGGAGGGGCGCTATCTCGTCGCTGTCGCCGGCGACGCCAACGAGATTGATGAGGAGACGCGCAGCTTCGACAGCGCCCTCGTCATCACCTTCGGGATGCTGGGGATCGTGCTGCTGCTGACCACCACCTTTCAGGTGCGTTTCGGTCTCGCACCGCTCAAGCGCGTCTCGGAGGGCCTCGCCGCCATCCGTTCCGGTACAGCTGAACGGCTCGAAGGCGCGTTCCCGGTCGAAATCGCGCCGCTCGCACGCGAGACCAATGCGCTCATCGACGCCAATCGTGAGATCGTCACCCGCGCGCGCACCCACGTCGGCAACCTCGCCCATGCGCTCAAGACGCCGATCTCGGTCATGATGAACGAGGCCACCACCCATGGCGGCGAGCCCTTTGCGCTGAAGGTGCGCGAGCAGACCGAGATCATGCGCGATCAAGTCACGCGCCATCTCGAGCGGGCGCGTCTTGCGGCGCGCGTCGCGGCGATCGGAACCGTGACCGACGTGCGGCCGGTCGTATTCGCGCTCGCGCGCACGATGGAAAAACTCCACCATGATCGCGGCGTCGTCATCGACATTGACGCGGCGGAAGGTGCGCGCTTCCGCGGCGAGCAGCAGGACCTCGAGGAGATGATCGGCAACCTTGTCGACAATGCCTGCAAATGGGCGCAGTCGCGGGTCGCGGTCGAAGTGTTCTCGGAAAAGCCTGATCCGCGGGATGACCGCCGCGTCGTACGGATCGTGGTCGACGACGACGGTCCCGGTCTTTCGCCCCAGCAGCGCGAGCAAGTGGCGCGCCGCGGCCGCCGTCTCGATGAGACCAAGCCCGGTTCGGGGCTGGGGCTTTCCATCGTGGTCGAACTCGCAAGCCTTTATGGCGGCGGCCTCACGCTCGGCACCGCGCCGATCGGCGGCTTGCGGGCGGAGTTGGTGCTCCCGGGAGCCTAAGCGGCCTCGTTCGGGCCCGCGGGAACAGAGTTTTGCCCTAATTTGCGCCATTAGCTTCCCGGCCGGCATTGGAGCAATCCGGGGGATCGCCGGCGGTTTTGATCGCCTGGGGATGGGGGCTTCAGAGATGTGTTTTGTGCGCCTGAGTGCCGCCGCGCTCGTCGCGATGGCGACGGCCGCGTGCAGCGGCAATCCCGAGACTGGAACCGGACCGCGGGAGAATACGGGCACGCTCATCGGCGCGGTAGCCGGGGGGCTGATCGGCTCGCAGTTCGGCGGTGGGACCGGCGAACGTGTTGCCGCCGGCCTTGCCGGTGCGGCGGTCGGCGGCCTGCTCGGCAATCGCATCGGCTCCGCCATGGACGATGACGACAAGCAGCGCGCCTATGCGGCACAGATGCAGGCGCTCGAAAGCGGAAAATCGGGCACGGCGGTCGCCTGGAAGAACCCGGACTCGGGCCGGTATGGATCGGTGGTTCCCGGCCCCGCCTACCAGACCAACGGACAGCAGTGCCGGCAATACACCCACACGATCTATATCGACGGCAAGCCGCAGGTCGCGCGCGGCAACGCCTGTCGCAACCCGGACGGCACGTGGACTGCGGTGGGCTGACCACACGAACGAGCTGACGAGGCGCGACGCCGACGCCGGCGGCGATCCGTCGTGACCGCCGTGTCCCGGCGCTTGCGCATGCGCGCCGGTACCTTGACCTGATGACGCAGGAAGGCGCGCCCTCGGCCGTGACCCGAGCGCGTTGCTGCCGACGTGATTGCGCGCCGTGCGCCGCTGCCCAACGGGCCGCTCGCGTCGTTCCCATTCACGATGTCAAACAGCGTGCGTTTCTTCGTTCCCGCACCGCAATCTTGCGGGCGGGTTCTTGCTTTCCTTTTGCATCCTCGTTGCGTCCGCTTGGTCACCCGACCCCGAAATGAGGGGGCCGGCGGAGCGCCGGGAGGCGTACTACCTGTTGTCGCGCTCGTAGGGCGCGACGCCACGCTTGCGAGGCGTGGGGCGTCCCGCGCAAAACCGGGACCCCGCCTCTCGGCGCTCCACCGTGGCGTTGTCGGCCCAGGAACCGCTCCGGACGCGCCAATTCCTGCGATCCGGCCAGTAGGCTGCTCACGGCCAGCCATTGTTCATGGCGGGCTACGGCACCGGGCGTTTCGTATCCGCGGGTTACGAGCCGCGGTCGCCGCCACTCCCCGCTCCGCCTGCTGGATCGTCTCCGGAGACGCCCCTCATGAGCGAGGATGGCGACTCTATACTACATCTTCACATCGTAGTCAATAGCAAAGTCACAAAGTAGCTGTTCGGAAAGTGCAACTCCTCCGCGCTCCGGCTGTCTGGATGACAATCTCCAGATTCGCCACGCGACCGTGGGCGGCACCCTTTGATGCGAATTTGAATCAAGCCGCCGCGGCAAACTAACGAGGCCGGTCGGTGCGGCCATCCGATCGGAGCGCCCCGTTGCCGCGCGCCGACGCCCTCATTACGCCGCGAGTTGTGCCGCGGAGTGAAAATCCTGCAGCCGGGGCATGACCTCCCGCGCGAACAGCGTCATGCTGTCGACGGTATCCTCGTGGCCCATCTGACCGGCCTGCGACATCATCAGGAAATGCCCGAAGCCGCCGACCGCCTGGTAGAAATCAACGACTTGGTCGTAGACTTGGTCCGGCGTGCCGGCAAACATCAAGCCGCCGGCGATCGTGTCGGCCACGCTGCCTTGTGCCGCACTACCGAGCGGCTTGCCGTCCTTCGTCGTCATCTGGTGAGAGGGGCCGCGCCAGCCCACGCGTTGATACAGCTTGGCGGCGTCGCTCGCGGCCATGAAGCCGGGTGGATTCTTGTACGGCTCGGCCACTAGCGTGTTGGTCTGCAGATAGCTCTTGACCAGCTCGGCGCGGCGTAATCCCTCCGCCTCGCTTTTCCCCACCGCGACAAACCCCATATAGGCGAAGCGGTCGAGGGGGGCGCGCTGCGAGCGCCCCGCGTTTTTCCAACCATTGCGATATTCGTCAAACACCGCCTTGGCGCGGTAGCCCGTCATGACGGTGGCGATCACGTAACCGCGGCCGCCCAGCGCGCGCGAACTACCGGGGCTGCTCGAACTGCTCCAGACCGGCGGATGCGGCTGCTGATAGGGCCGCGGCCAGATATTGACGCTGCGATATTGGAAATGCTCGCCCTCCCAGGAGAACGGACCATCGTGCGTCGTCATCGCCTTGAGAATGAGATCATGCGCTTCCCAGAAGCGATCCATCACGTGCACCGGTTTGGCGTTGGCGGGCACGATCTCGTAGGGGACGCCCTTGATGAATCCCATCTCCAGCCGTCCGCGGGAAATCACATCGATGATCGACATTTCCTCCGCCACGCGCAGCGGGTCGTTGCGGTTCGCAATGGGCGTGCCCAGCCCTAGGAGTCGCGCGCGCTTGGTCTGGCGGGCGAGGATGGCGAGCGTCAGATGCACCGAGGCGCTCATGCAAGTGGCCGTGGCGTGATGCTCGTTGACGATGATGTTGAGACCGAGCTCGTCCGCGAGCATCCATTCGTCGAGGTAGCGGTTGTAGAGGCGCGAAGCGATCTCCGGATCGCAATGCTGGTTGGGGAGGCTGACGCGCAGCGATTCCGCATCGTCGAACCAGGCGTCGGGGTAGGACTGTTCGCTGAAGCTGTACACTTTCATCTGCTTGCCCTTGGCTTCCGGCCGGTCCCCGTCAGGTCGCGCGGCGTTACGAGCGCGAAACGAATTCGACGATCTTGCGCGTGAACAGGTCGGGACGTTCGATGTGCGGATAGTGTCCGGCGTCCTCGATCAACTCGAATTGCGCGCCGCCAATGAGCGCGCTGTAGGCGCGTCCGTAATCCGGCGAGACGATGTGATCACTCGCGCCCCAGAGCACCAGGGTGGGCACCCGGATGCGGTGCAGGCGGCCGGCGAGCTTGGGGTCGTACATGTAGGGCGACCACGCAAACAACGCGGTCGCCTCGCGATTGCGAAACAGGATATGCGCGTCCTCGTCCGAGATCGTGGCATGGTCGACGGCGCCGATCGTGGGATCGTGGTAGGCGAGCCGGTCGACCTCGCTCTGCCGGGTGGTGAAAATATCGACGATGTCGCGCTGCTCGCGGCCGCCGAGCTTGATCCCCACCGCGTCGGCGAGCACCAGGTGCGAAAGACGTTCGGTCGACTTGATCGCGATCTCCGCCGCGATCCAGCCGCCGAACGACAGGCCCGCCAGGACCACCTCGCGTAAGTCCAGCGCCTCCATGAGGTCGAGATAGAAATAGGCGAGATCGTCCACCGTGGTCATGGCGCGGGGCAGTTCGCTGCGCCCGAAACCTGGGTGGGACGGCGCGATCAGCGTAAAAGACCGGGCAAGCTCCTCGATCACGCGGTCGGTGGATTTGATGCCGATCGCGGGATGCAGCAGCAGCAAAGGCCGGCCGGTTCCGCGCTTGATGAGCTCGATGCGAACCCCTGCAATCTCCGTCAAGCTGTTCGCTGTATCGATGCGGTCGAGCATGGGTGGGATCACCTGGCCGGCTTCAGTGCGGCTTGACGTCGGCGGCCTTGACCAGTTCTCTATTCTGCTTGATCTGAGCGCGGAAGAAGGCATCGAATTCGGATGATGTCATCTCGAATGGCTCTCCGCCCAAGGCGGTGAGCTTGTCCTGCACGTTTTTGAGCTGCAACGCTTTCGCGGTTTCGCGGTACAGCTTCTCCTGAATATCCCTGGGCGTCTTGGAGGGGGCGAAGACGCCGATCCAGAACGGAAAGTCGGAGTCGGGATAGCCCGCTTCCGCGAGCGTCGGCAAGTCCGGCAACGACGAGATGCGCTTGTTGCTGCTCACGGCGAGGGGAAGAATCCTTCCATCGCGGATGAGCGGCATCGAGGGCAGAACGGGCGTGAAGAAGAAATCCACCCGTCCCGCCAATAGCTCGGTCAGCGCCTCCTGCACGCCACGGAATGGAATCTGCTGCACGTCGATCCTGGCGCTGAGGCGGAACCGTTCGGCATTGATATGCGCGGCGCCGCCGTGCCCCACCGATGCGTAGTTCAAGGCACCCGGCTTTGCCCGTGCCGCGGCCACCAGTTCGCCCGCCGTCTTGTATTTCTCAGGCGAGACCACCAGCAGGAACGGCGTATTGACGAGTGCCACGACTCCGGTGAAGTCACGCTCGGTATCGTAGGGCAGTGTGTTGTGGGTCGCCGGGAAGATCGTCAGCGAGGGCGAGTGGGAGAGCAGCGTATAGCCGTCGGGGTCGGCCTTGGCGACCGCGGCAGGGGCCAGCGTTCCGCCGCCGCCGCCGCGATTGTCGATGATGAAGGGTTGTCCCAACTGCTGCGATACCTGATCGAAGACGGTGCGGCAGACGAGATCGATCGCGCTGCCGGCGGTAACCGGTACCGAAATGCGGACCGGCTTGCTCGGCCACGCCGGCGTCTGCGCTTGCGCGAGCGCAGCGTGTGCATCCGGCATCAGCCAGAGAGCTGCGAGGAACGCGCGCCACATACGGATGCTCAATTTTTGGTTGTTGAGATGGTCGGACGGCGCGATCAGAATGCGTTGTCGTGGGGCGCAGTGCAAGTTTGCGAGTGCGGGCGTCGGTCGGGGACGGTCGTGCCGCGCGAACTCGGCAGTGTGTGCCGCCGCCGTCGCCAAGCAAGCGGCGTTGCGTCCGGCGCCCGTCTCGCGGGCAGCGATCCTCGTGGCGACGTATGCGAGCGAAGGTCAATCGCTGCGCCGGGGGTTCCTCACCCGGGTAAGGCCATCGCACTTATCGCGCAGGAACCCTGGTTATGGTAAATTTACCAGTTCCCGCTTCGCGATGTCGCGCCCGCATGGGTCATTCCCCGTTGCCGGACGCGCATCGTCATGGTGTAAACCGCGCTGGGCGTCCCCGATTAACCAACAGGTTTGTTCTGCGTCCGCGCCGCCGCCGGAACATCGACTTCGATCGGATGGATTTGAGGGCATGACGCTGTGGTTCGGGCTTGCTCTGATGACGGCCGTGGCCGTCCTGGCCGTGCTCTGGCCGCTGGCGCGCCGGACGGGCAATCTGCGGTCGGGGAGCGATGTCGCCGTGTACCGCGATCAGCTCGAGGAGATAGAACGCGACCGCGCGTCCGGCCTGATCCCTGACCAAGAGGCGGCGAGCGCGCAGGTCGAGGTGTCGCGACGGCTCCTTGCCGCGGCCGAAGCTCCGCCGCCGCCGCAGGCGAGCGCCAACGTGGCGACATGGCGCCGCCGGGCGGTGGCGCTGGTGGCGCTGCTTGCCTTGCCGCTCGGTGCGGCCGGCCTCTACCTCGCGCTCGGCTCGCCGTGGCTGCCGGATCAGCCGCTCGCGCCGCGTCTTGCCGCGGCGCGCGGCGATCAATCGTTCGAGGGCCTGGTTGCGCGGGTCGAGACCCACCTCGATCGCAATCCCGAGGATGGACGCGGCTGGGAAGTGATCGCACCGATCTATTTGCGGCTCGGCCGTTTCGACGAGGCGGTCAAGGCACGACGCCAGGCGCTGCGTCTCAACGGTGACACGGCCGAACGCGAATCAGCGCTGGGAGAGGCGCTGGTGTTTGCCGCCAATGGGATGGTAACCGCAGAAGCGAAAGCCGCGTTCGAAAAAGCCGTCTCGCTCGATGCCAGCGACGTGCCGGCGCGGTACTTTTTGGGCCTTGCCGCCGAGCAGGATGGCAACCGCGCACAAGCGGCGTCGATGTGGCGAACGCTGATCGCGGCCGCTCCGCCCGACGCGCCGTGGGTCGAGTTCATCCGAAGCGCGCTCGCCCGTGTCGACGACGCGCCCGCACCCGGCGATCGCGGGGCAAGTCCGGCTCAAAGCGGCGGCGCAGGCGGCGGCCCTAACGAAGACCAGGTCGCAGCAGCTTCGAAAATGGACCCGGAGCAACGCAAGGCCATGATCCAGGGCATGGTCGAGCGGCTCGCCGAGAAGCTGCACCGCGATGGTTCCGATGCGGAGGGATGGCTCCGGCTCGTGCGCTCCTATATGGTGCTCGGTGAACGCGAAAAGGCGCGTGCCGCCGTCGTCGATGCGCGGCGAGCGCTCGCCGACGATCCGACCAACCTGCGGCGGCTCGATGACCTGGTCAAAGGACTTGGTCTCGAAGGCTGACGAGAAAACCAGGCGATGACCCGCAAGCAACGACGCCTCTCTCTGATCGGTGCCGCGCTCGGCGTGCTTGCGCTCGCGGTGGCGCTGGTGCTCGGCGCGCTGAAGGATTCGATCGTGTTCTTCAATTCGCCAACCGACGTGGCCGAGAACCACGTGAAGCCGGGGACGCGCATTCGAATCGGCGGCCTGGTGAAGGAGGGAAGCGTCCGGCGCGGGGAGAGTCTTGCTGTCCACTTCGAGGTCACCGACGGAAGGAGCACCGTCCCCGTGGCCTATCAAGGCCTGTTGCCGGACCTGTTCCGCGAGGGGCAAGGGATCGTTGCCGAAGGCGCTCTCGATCCGATGGGCACGTTTCGCGCCGACAGCGTGCTCGCCAAGCACGACGAGACCTACATGCCGAAGGAGGTCGCCGACAGCTTGAAGAAGCAGGGCCATTGGAAGGACGAGTACGAGAAGAAAGCAGGCGCCGCGCGCCAGGGCAGGGCGCAATGATCTGCCGGAACGGCAATGCTGCCCTGCGCGCCGCGCCTAGCGCGGTAGGTCCGGGACCGGCGACCGGGGCGCCGCGACTATGATCGCCGAGTTCGGCCACTATGCCCTCGTGCTCGCGCTCGCTTTGGCACTGGTCCAGGCCAGCGTGCCGATCGTGGGCGCGCGCAAGAACGATCCCGTGCTGATGGCCGTCGCCGGCCCGACGGCGATCGCACAGTTGTTGTTCGTGGCGATTGCCTTCGGCGCCCTGACGATCTGCTACGTGCGCTCGGATTTTTCCGTCATCAACGTGTTCGAAAACTCTCATTCGGCGAAGCCGCTGATTTACAAGATCAGCGGCGTCTGGGGGAACCACGAAGGCTCGATGCTGCTGTGGGTCCTTATTCTGAGCCTGTTCGGTGCGCTAGTCGCATTGTTCGGCGGAAACCTACCGGCGCGGCTCAAGGCCAATGTGCTGGCCGTGCAGTCCTGGATTGCCGTTGCATTCTTGCTGTTCATTCTGGTCACCTCGAACCCGTTTCTCCGCATCCTCCAGCCGCCGTTCGAGGGACGCGATCTCAATCCGATCCTGCAGGACCCCGGCCTCGCCATTCATCCGCCGCTGCTTTATCTCGGCTATGTCGGGCTCTCGATCTCGTTTTCCTTCGCCATTGCCGCGCTGATCGACGGGCGCATCGATGCCGCCTGGGCGCGCTGGGTGCGGCCGTGGACGCTGCTTGCCTGGATGTTCCTGACGCTCGGCATCGCGATGGGGTCGTACTGGGCCTACTACACGCTCGGCTGGGGCGGTTGGTGGTTCTGGGATCCGGTGGAGAACGCATCGTTCATGCCGTGGCTTGCCGCCACCGCGCTCCTCCACTCCGCCCTGGTGATGGAAAAGCGCAATGCGCTCAAGGTGTGGACGATCCTGCTGGCGATCCTGGCGTTCTCGCTCTCGCTGATCGGCACCTTCCTCGTGCGCTCGGGCGTGCTGACCTCGGTGCATGCCTTTGCCACCGATCCGACCCGCGGCGTCTTCATCCTGGCGATCCTCGTGCTGTTCATCGGCGGCAGTCTTGCGCTGTTCGCGTTGCGCGCGCCGCTGCTCAAGCAAGGGGGCTTGTTCGCGCCGATTTCGCGCGAAGGCGCGCTCGTGCTTAACAACCTCTTTCTGGTGAGCGCCTGCGGGACGGTGTTCGTCGGCACGCTATATCCGCTCGCGCTCGAGGCGCTCACGGACGAGAAGATTTCGGTCGGCGCGCCGTTCTTCAACGCGACCTTCGGGCCGCTGTTCGTTCCGCTGCTGATCGCAATGCCGTTCGGACCATTGCTCGCGTGGAAGCGCGGGGATCTGCTGGGCGTTGCGCAACGGCTCGTGGGAGCCGCCGCGATAGGCGCCATCACGGTCGCGGTGGTCTTCGCCATGGAAGGCGGCGGACCGATTCTGGTGCCGTTCGCGATCGAGCTTGCCCTCTATGTCATGGCCGGTGCCGTGACCGAGATCGTGGAGCGCACGGGCCTGCTGAAAGTGCCGTTCCTGACGGCGTTTGCGCGCGCGCGGGGCTTGCCGCGCTCGGCCTGGGGAGGAGCATTTGCGCATTTCGGGCTCGGCCTCACGCTGCTCGGCATCATCGGCGAGACGCAGTGGGGCATCGAGCGGATCGCGGAGCTCAAGCCGGGCCAGACCATCTCGATCCGTCGCTATGATCTGAAATTCGACGGCATGAATACGCGGCAGGGCCCGAACTATCGCGAACTTTCCGCCCATTTCACCGTGCGGCGCCACGGCGACGTCATCGGAGTCATGGAGCCGGCAAAGCGCAGCTTCCCCTCGCGCGGCTCTTCCACCACCGAAACCGCTTTGATGACGCGAGGATTCTCCCAGCTCTACCTGTCGCTCGGAGATCCCAATCCGGATGGCTCGCTCGCGGTGCGGCTCTACTACAAGCCTCTGGTGCTGCTCATCTGGCTTGGCGCGGTGGTCATGGTGGTGGGCGGGGCCCTATCGCTCTCGGATCGCCGCCTGCGCGTGGGCGCGCCGAAGCCGGCGAGGAGCAGGTCCGCGCTGGCGCCAGCAGAGTGATGCATGCGGTGGCTCTTCCTCATTGTGGTGATGCTCACGCTCGTCGCTTCGCCGCGGGCCGAAGCCGTGCAGCCCGACGAAATTCTTGCCGACGCAGTGCTGGAAGGGCGCGCCCGCGCGCTCTCGAAGGAGCTGCGCTGCATGGTCTGTCAGAACCAGTCGATCGACGATTCGGATGCGCCGCTCGCACGCGACTTGCGCGTTCTGGTCCGTGAACGATTGCAGGCCGGTGACAGCGACCGGCAAGTGATCGATTTCCTGGTCTCACGCTACGGCGAGTTCGTGCTGCTCAAACCGCGGTTCTCATTGCACACCGCGCTGTTGTGGCTCGGACCGCTCGCCGTCTTGCTGATTGGTGCCTTCGGCCTCTTCGTGCTTGCACGTCGCCACCGCCCCGCTGCCGGTGCGACCTCCGCCGCGGCGGCAACGCTCACGCCCGCCGAAGAGGCGCGGCTCTCGGAGATCCTGGACCGCCCCGATCGCTGAAGCATAAGTTACTCGGCGCATTTCCTTTTTTATCTTTTGTTGCGCCGAGGGCAGCCGCGGCGACGCGATCATTTCGCCGGAGCCAAGCGGGCGCGAGCAAAAAATCCTCGATCACGCCAAGTAACCCATTCTTTTCACTTGGCTTTTCAAGCGCGAGCGACTCTTACCAAACTTTAATTCCCCCGACAGCGCCCGGTAATGAAGCGCGCCCCATCTTGTTGCTCTGCAATCAGGTGCCCGTCGGGTCCCTGCGGCACAAAAAAGATGGAGTTGACCCTAATGACTACGAGCGTTCCCGCGAAAGCGCGAATTCTGTCCGCGCGTCGTCTCGTTCTGCTTGCCAGTGTCGCGGGCTTAGGTGTGGCCGTGCTCGGTGGCGCGGATCTCGTTACCAAGGCATCCGGCCCCGCTCTGAGCACCGTCGCTTATGCCCAAGGCGTCCAGCGCCCGATGGGCTTTGCCGACATCGTCGAGAAAGTGAAGCCCGCGGTCATTTCGGTCCGCGTCAAGCTCGACGCTGGCCCGAAGATGATGGGCATGGAGGGCGATTCCCCCGCTCCGAATTCGCAGATGGAGCGCTTCTTCCGTCGTTTCGGCATGCCGGATATGGCGCCCGATGAGCGCGGCCAGCGCAACCAGATTGATCCGCGCGCCCCGCGTAACCGTCTTGTGACCGGCCAGGGCTCCGGGTTCTTCATCACCGCGGACGGCTACGCCGTGACCAACAACCACGTGGTCGACAAGGCAGACACCGTCGAAGTCACGACCGATGAAGGCAAGACCTATACGGCCAAGGTGATCGGAACCGATCCGCGCACCGACCTTGCACTGATCAAGGTCGAGGGCCGCAGCGACTTCCCGTACGCCAAGCTCTCCGACAAGGCTCCGCGCATCGGCGACTGGGTCCTGGCGGTCGGCAATCCGTTCGGACTTGGCGGCACCGTGACGGCCGGCATCGTTTCGGCGCGCGGTCGCGATATCGGAGCCGGTCCCTACGACGACTTCATCCAGATCGACGCTCCGGTGAACAAGGGCAACTCCGGCGGTCCGACCTTCGACGTCGACGGCAATGTGCTGGGCGTCAACACGGCGATCTTCTCGCCGTCCGGTGGGTCCGTGGGCATCGCCTTCGCCATTCCCGCCGGGACGGTGAAGTCGGTCATCGCGCAACTCAAGGACACGGGCAAGGTCAGCCGTGGTTGGATCGGCGTGCAGATCCAGCCCGTCACGGCCGACCTCGCCGACAATCTCGGCCTCAAGGGGCCGGAGGGCGCGATGGTCTCCGATCCGCAGGAGAATGGTCCGGCTGCCAAAGCCGGCATCCTGGCCGGTGACGTGATCACCAAGGTCAATGGTGCCCCAGTCAAGGATGCCAAGGATCTCGCCAGGCAGATCGGCGCCATGGCCCCCGGCGCAACGGCGAAGCTGACCGTTTGGCGCAAGGGCGAGGAGAAGACCTTCTCGATCGCGCTCGGCGAACTGCCCAACCAGCGCGAGGCGAAGGCGGGAACGCCGGACTCGTCCGGCCGGAACGCCGATGTCCCGCGGCTCGGCCTCTCGGTTGCCCCGGCTAACCAGGTTGCCGGCAGCGGGTCGGAAGGCGTGGTGGTCACCGAAGTCGATCCCAACGGCCTTGCGTCCGACCAGGGCTTCAAGACCGGCGACGTCATCCTCGAGGTCGGCGGCAAGAAGGTCGCCAATCCGGTGGATGTGCGGAGCGCCCTGAGCGAGGCCCAGAAGGACGGCAAGCGCACGATCCTCATGCGCGTGAAGTCGGGCGAGGAGACGAGGTTCGTCGCGGTGCGGCTCGCCAAAGCTTAACCCAATGGGGCGCACCGCCGGCATCCGTCGCCCCCGCCGGCGGTTCGAACCAGGGGGACGGGCCCTCGGTCCGTCCCCATCCCATCTAACTCCGTTCCGGCATCCGTCGCCCCCCGCCGGTACTGGGTTGGTTGAGGGGCGGCGGGTTCAAAACCGCCGCCCCTCGCACTTTTCCGGTCGCCCCGGGATCCGCTCGCGCCGGTGCTTACGTGAGCGCACTTTTAAGATAGTAACGGTATGATCAGCTCAGCCCCGCACAGTCCCGCCCCGAGGGAAATCGCTTATCCGAGAGACGGTCGGTTCGTCATGCGTCTCCTGATCATCGAAGACGACCGCGACGCGGCCGACTATCTGGCCAAGGCGTTCCGTGAGGTCGGACATGTCGCCGACCTGGCGACAGATGGCGAGGAGGGCCTCGCCCAGGCCCTCGACGGACAATATGACGTGCTGATCGTCGACCGCATGCTGCCTAAGCTCGACGGCCTCAGCGTCATCGGTACCTTGCGCAGCAAGGGCATCGAGACCCCGGCCCTCATTCTTTCGGCGCTGGGGCAGGTCGATGACCGGGTCAAAGGGTTGCGGGCGGGCGGCGACGACTACCTGCCCAAGCCCTATTCGTTCTCGGAGCTGCTGGCGCGCACGGAGGTGCTCGCGCGTCGGCGCGGGGGTCGCGAGGAAACGGTCTATCGCGTGGGTGACCTCGAGCTCGACCGGCTGTCGCATCAGGTGATGCGCGGCGGCAGCGAGATCATCCTGCAGCCGCGCGAGTTCCGATTGCTCGAATACCTGATGAAGCATGCGGGTCAGGTGGTCACCCGCACGATGTTGCTGGAAAACGTGTGGGATTACCACTTCGACCCGCAAACCAACGTCATCGACGTGCACATCTCGCGGCTGCGCTCGAAAATTGATAAAGGTTTCACCCAGGCTTTGCTGCATACGGTGCGCGGCGCAGGGTACGTGATCCGCGACAGCAAATGACGTTGTCATTGCCTGCGCTGCGCAGGATGACATGCACGGGTGACGGATGACGGCGCTGGGCAAGCTTCTGCGCACGACGGCGTTCAAGCTGACGCTGGTCTATCTGACCGTCTTTGCGCTGTTCGCGGCCTTCCTGCTGGTCTATTTCGCCTGGAACACGCGCCGGCTGATCACCGAGCAGATCACCCAGACGGTGGATGCCGAGATCACCGGCCTGGCCGAGCAATACCGCCAGGGCGGCATCCGCCGCCTCGTCTTCGTTGTGGATGCGCGATCGCGTCGGCCGGGCTCGAGCCTTTACCTCGTCACCACCCGCGCGGGCGAGGGACTCGCAGGCAATGTCGGATCGCTCGCCACCGGCATTCTTGAAACCCCGGGCTGGACGGAAACCGCCTATCGCCGGCTCGACGACCCCGATGGCGCGGAGCACGAGGCTCTCATCCGGGTGTTTCAATTGCCGTCCGGCTTTCGTCTCCTGGTCGGACGCGACCTCGAAGAGCGCGAGCGCCTGCACGATATCGTGCTCGCCGCCGGGCGCTGGTCATTGGCGATCGTCATCGTGCTCGGCGTCGCGGGTGGCTTCTTCGTGACCCGGCGAGTGCTTAAGCGCGTGGACGCGATGACGGACACGACGCGTAAGATCATGGACGGCGATCTCGCCGGTCGCCTCCCGGTCGCGGGGACGGGCGATGAGCTTGACCGGCTGGCGACCAATCTCAACGCCATGCTCGAGCGCATCGAGGGGCTGATGTACGGCTTCAAGGAGGTATCGGACAATATCGCGCACGACCTCAAGACGCCGCTGACGCGATTGCGCAATCGCTGCGAGGAGGCGTTGCGGCTGGCGGAGGACGAATCCCAGTATCGCGCCGCGCTCGAGAGCACGATCGAGGAATCCGATGCGTTGATTCGCACCTTCAACGCGCTGCTGATGATCGCGCGGGCGGAGTCGGGCCAGGCGCGCGACGGCATGACCGAGTTCGATGCAGCCGAGATCGCGCGCGGGGTGGGCGAACTCTATGAGCCGCTCGCCGACGAGAAGGGCATCCAGCTCAAGGTCGAGGCCCCGACGGCCGCTCCGGTTCACGGCAATCGGGAGCTCATCAGCCAGGCCCTCGCCAATCTGGTCGATAACGCCATCAAGTACGGGGCGCCGGACGGCGCCCCCGCAAACGGGGCCGGTGCCGAGATCGTCGTCAAGGCGGTGGGAGAGGGTGATCGGATATTGCTCGCGGTCGCGGACGGCGGCCACGGCATCCCCGAAGCCGACCGCAGCCGCGCCGTGGAGCGGTTCGTGCGGCTCGAGCAGAGCCGCTCAAAGCCGGGCTCGGGGCTGGGGCTGAGCCTTGCTTCGGCGGTCGCGCGCCTGCATGGCGGCGAGCTCAAGCTCGAGGACAATCATCCTGGCCTCAAAACCGTCATCTCGCTGCCGCGCGCGGCGTCGGTTGCGGCGGTCAGCTGAGATTCGCGCCCGCTCCTAGGCACAAACCAGCGGCGAGGCGGGCGCCAATCAGCGCCGCGACGAATGATCCGCGCTCCGATGCAGGGATACGCTCGCGGGCCGCGCCTGCCGACTTGCGCGGAACGTCACAAATTGAGATTGAACCGGGATGTCAATTGATCCGCCGGCCTCGGGGGCGCTCGAACACGCCATCGACCAGACCGGTCCGCTCGCGCAGCGCATCAAGGCCTCGCCGCATCTTGCCGCCGCGACCGAGGCGCGTGCGCGCGTGAACGACTGGCTGGCGGACATCGCAGATAGGACGGCCGGCAAGAAGCTGACCCAGCTGTTAGCGGCTCATCCCATGCTGGATGGGCTGGTCATGGGGCTGGCGGAGGGCTCGCGCTATCTGTGGGAGTTGGCGCGCGCCGATCCCGGCCGGCTCGTATGGCTGCTCGAGGCCGAGCCGGAGCGCCGCTTCGACGAGATTCTGATCGATACAAAGCGAGCCATCGCAGCAGCGCGTGATGAAGCCGAGGTCATGCGCCTGCTCCGGCACATGAAGGCAACGGGCGCGCTGTTGATTGCGCTCGCCGATATCGGCGGGATTTGGCCGGTGATGCAGGTCATCGAGCGTCAGACCAGGCTCGCCGATGCCGCCGTTGGCAGCGCGGTCGACTACCTGCTCGCGGATGCGCAGCGCCGCGGCAGGCTCAAGGTCTCCGACCCCGAGCGCCCGGCGGCGGGCTCGGGCTACATCGTGCTGGCAATGGGCAAGATGGGGGCGGGCGAGCTCAACTATTCGAGCGACATCGACCTCATCGTGTTCTACGACGCCGCGACCCCGCTTCAGGGAACCGAACCCGCGCCGTTTTACGTGCGGATCACGCGCGCGCTGGTGAAGCTGCTGCAGGAGCGCACGGGCGACGGCTACGTGTTTCGCACCGATCTGCGGCTGCGCCCGGACCCTGCCTCGACCCAGATCGCCATCTCCACGGCGTCGGCCCTCGATTACTACGAAAGCCGCGGGCAGAATTGGGAGCGCGCCGCGCTGATCAAGGCGCGCCCATGTGCCGGCGATCTGCGCGCCGGTGAAGCATTGCTCGGCGAGTTCTCGCCCTTCATCTGGCGCAAATATCTGGACTTTGCCGCGGTGGCCGACGTCCACAACATGAAGCGGCAGATCCACGCCTATCGCGGCCACGACCAGATCGCGGTCGAGGGTCACAATATCAAGCTCGGCCGCGGCGGCATCCGGGAGATCGAATTCTTCGCCCAGACCCAGCAACTCATAGCCGGCGGGCGGCATCCCGAATTGCGCACCAAGGAGACACTGCGGACGCTGGACGTGCTGGCCGCTGGGGGCTGGATCGGGGAGGGCGTACGCGACGATCTCGACGCCGCCTATCGATTTCTGCGCGCCGTGGAAAACCGCCTGCAAATGGTTGGCGACGAGCAGACCCACACCTTGCCACCCGATCGGGAAGCGCTCGAACGCTTCGCCCGTTTCGCGGGCTTTGCGGATCGGGATGCCTTTGCGGACGCCCTGGTCGCCCATCTGCGCACCGTGCAGCGCCACTACGCAACGCTGTTCGAAAGTGCGCCCGGCGTCGAGGCGGGTCATCGCGTTCTGCTGTTTCCACCGGACGCCGACGACAAGGAAACCCTGGACCGGCTCACCGAGATGGGGATTCGCCATCCGCTCGAAGTGTCCGCTCTCGTGCGGCGCTGGGGCACCGGGACCCACGGGTCGCTGAAAGGCGAGTTCGCGCGCGGCCAGCTCGCTGAGATCCTGCCCGTGCTCCTCCACCAGTTCGCGCGTTCGGCGAACCCCGACGCGGCCGTCATCGCTTTCGACCGCTTCCTCGGCGGGCTTCACGGCGGCGGCCGACTGTTCTCGCTGTTGCGGCAGAATCCGGATCTCATCGCGCTGATCGCGCTCGTGCTCGGCACCGCGCCACGGCTGGCGGACGGCCTCGCGCAGTTTCCACAGGTCATGGATGCCGTGGTCGATCCGAGCTTCTTCGGCGCGTTGCCGGAAGAATCCGAGATCGCGGACGGCCTCGACCGCTCGCTTCAACAGGCCGGATCGTACGAGGACTTTCTCGATCGCATCCGCATATTCGCGCAGGAACAGATGTTCCTGATCGGAACGCGCATCCTGTCGGGGACGGTGTCGGCGGAGCAGGCGGGCGAGGCGTTTGCCCGGCTGGCGGATGTGCTCACCCGCTCCCTCCACCGCGCGATCGAACAGCAGTTCGCCCGGCAGCATGGCCGCATCGCAGGGCAGGAGACGGCGATCCTCGCGCTCGGCAAGCTGGGCGGGCGCGAGATGACGGCAAGTTCGGACCTCGACATGATCGTGGTGTACGACTTCGATCACGAACGGCCGGAATCGAGCGGGCCGCGCCCGCTCTATGGCGGCCAGTATTTTTCGCGGCTGACGCAGCGGCTGATCAGCGCGCTGACGGCGCAGACCAATTATGGCGTGCTCTACCAGGTCGATATGCGGCTGCGGCCTTCCGGCCGCTCAGGACCGCTTGCGACCCGGATCGACGGCTTTGCCGGCTATCAGGAGGACGAAGCCTGGACCTGGGAGCACATGGCGCTCACGCGCGCGCGCGTCGTGTCGGCTTCGCCGCAGTTCGCGACGCGCGTGGAAGAACTCATCCGAACCGTGCTGTGCCGGCCGCGCGACGCGGAGATGACCGCCGGCGACGTCGCCGAAATGCGCAAGGCCATCGCGACCGAGAAGGGCGACGGCGAGCGTTGGAACCTCAAATATGTCGCCGGCGGACTGGTCGACGTCGAGTTCATCGCCCAATATCTGCAGCTTGTTCACGCGGCCGCGATGCCCGACATTCTCGACACCTCGACCGCGCGCGTGCTCGAGAAGGCCTGGCGGCTGGGTGTACTCACGACCGAGGACGCCGAGATCCTGCGCCCCGCGGTGCGGCTCTATGATGATCTCATACAGATCCTGCGCCTCTGCCTGTCGGGGCCGTTCGACCCGAGTGCGGCGGCACCTGGCCTCATGGGACTGCTCGCGCGGGCGGCGGACGTGCCCGATTTTGCCACCCTCGATGCTTTCCTCGCCGAAACGCAGACCAAGGTGCGCGCCAGCTTCAACCGCATCCTCGGCGCGTCGCTTTGAGCGGCGTCCCGCGCGAACGGTGAAGTTCGCTCGGGCACAAGCGGATGCGCTGCCCGGGTACCGGCTCGCGGGTGGCAGCGAGCATCCCGACGGCGTGCCAGGCCGTCCTGTCCGTCACTTCAGTTCAAATTCCACCAGCTCGACCCGGGTTGTCCCGATATTGCGGACGGTGCGTGTGCCAGCCGGCTCCTGCCAATAGAAATCGCCAAGTCGTAGTGCCATGCCGCGATCGGGCGCGCCGGGAACGCTCTCGGCGATTTCGCCGCCGTCGATGATGACCCGAAGGCCGGGGGCTTTCTGGGTGATGGCCGCCGCCGCCTGTCCGGGCTCGAGCACCAAGCGCCATGCGCGAACGCGCTCATTGTCGATGAGCTGGGTATAGCCCACGCCTTCGCGCGGACTCGGCGAGAAGCGGCCCGGCTGCGCATCCAGCAAGGTGACGACGATGTTGTGGAATGCGGTGGGGCCAACATTGTTGACCCTGTGCGTCATCGCCTTCTTGGAATAGGCGGTGTAGGTCACGCTCCCGCGGGGATTTCGGCGCGGCGGTGTCGGCGCCTGGCCAAGCACCTGGCCGGCCTGGTCCGCTTCCTCGATCAGTATGCTGATCTGATCCGCGGAATGGATGTGGTAGCCGGCCGAGCGTTGCGACGGGATGTTGACCCGCAGCAGGGCCACATAGTCATTGCGAAACACCGGCACGTGGTATGCCGCCTGGTCGACCGGTACGCCCGGCCCTTCGTCCTGCGCTGCCGCCGGCAGCGCGAGCGCGCAGACAAGAAGCGACGCTTCCAACAGATGGCGCATTTAATCTCCTCCCTTGCGGGCTCGTCGCCTTCATCGGCGATCGAAGTTGATGCAAGATCGTCCCATGGAAACCAAAGACTGCGCTTCGTCCAGAACGGGCGCAAGGCCGGCCGGAGATATCCGGCGGCGCGCCGCGCGCATGACCGCACCCGATGCAGCTTACGCCCGCGAGAGTGAACCATGGGACTAGTGCGGTGGATTTGAAGTTCCTATAGTTATAGCCGCGCGTTTGTGTAGGAACTTCAAATCCAAAAACCGCACTAGAATCATAGATTGCTAGTGTCCCTTTGATTCCGAAGTTCGCAAATGAGTGTGCCGCGCAATGATGCGAACTTCGGAATCGGGACACTAGCCCGCCGTCGCATCCTCGCTCTCGCGGCGGGCGCTGCGGCGGCTCCCTTCGGCGGCGCATGCGGTTGGGGGCAGGCCTATCCGAGCCGACCCGTGCGGGTGATCGTTCCGGTCGCCGCCGGCGGCGCGAATGACACCACCGCGCGGCTGTTTGCCCAAAAGCTCGGCGAGCTTCTGGGGCAGCAGTTCTACGTGGAGAACGTGGCCGGCGCGGGCGGCAATCTCGGCATCGGCGCCGCGGCGCGCGCGGCGCCGGACGGTTACACGCTGCTCGCCGCCGGCGGCAACTTCGTCATCAACCCGAGCCTCTATGCCAAGATCCCGTACGACCCAGAGCGGGATTTCGAGGCGGTGAGCTTGATGTGCTCATCGCCTCACGTGCTCGCGGTGCATCCTTCGGTCGCTGCGAGCGACGTCAAAGAGTTCATTGCGTTGGCGAAGGCGAGCCCGGGCAAATTGAGCTACGCGTCGGCGGGGCGGGGTACGCCGGCGCATCTCGCAGGCGAACTCTTCAAGCTCGCATTCGGCGTCGACATCACTCATGTGCCGTTCACCGGCGGGGGCCCGGCCATGACGGCGACGCTCGGAGGGCATACTTCGTGCGTGGTCTCTGCGCTGCCGACAGGCGCGCCCTATGCCAGGGCCGGCAATGTGCGGGCGCTCGCGCTGATGGGCGCCAGGCGCTCCCCGCTGTTGCCTGACGTGCCGACCATGGCGGAAGCGACCGGCATCGGCCTTGAGGCGGATATCGTTACCGGGCTTGTGGCGCCGGCGGGAACACCGAAGGAGGTCGTCAGCCTGCTTCATCGCGCCATCGCGAATATCGTGGCACCGCCCGAGTTCAACGACCGCCTGCTCGCGCTTGGCTTCGATCCGGTCGCCAGTGCACCGGATCAGTTCGCGGATTGGATCAGGATCGAAATTGCCAAGTGGGGTAAAGTCATTCGCGACGCCGGCATCACGTTGCAGTGACGCCTTCACGATGGCCTAAGCCGCAGCCTCGGCGATTTCATGCTTGCGCAGGGACGTCCGGTCGATCGGCAGCCGCAGCACCACCATTGTGCCTGTCCCCGGCGTGGAGCGGATGCGAATGGTGCCGTGGTGCAGTTCGGTGAGCGATTTCGCGATCGCAAGTCCCAGCCCCGAGCCTTGATGGCTCTTGGTGAGCTGGCTTTCGACCTGCTCGAACGGCCGTCCCAAACGCGCCAGGGCTTCCTCGGGAATGCCGATGCCGGTATCCGCGATGGCGATGCTGACCCATCCGCTCGTTGCGCGTGCGCGGATCGTGATGCGACCGCCCTCCGGAGTGAACTTTACCGCATTGGACAGCAGGTTCAGCACGATCTGCTTCAGCAGGCGGTTGTCGGCCACCAAGCGGATGCCGTGGCCCATCCGGGCGGTGAGCTTGAGCTGCTTGTCGTCCGCGCGCCCCGACACCACGCGCATCGCGTCGTTGAGGAACGGCTCGAGCTCGACCGGCTCGGGATCGAGCCGAATACGTCCGGCCTCGATCTTGGACATGTCGAGGACGTCGTTGATGACGTCGAGCAGATACTGGCCGCTTTGGTGGATGTCGGAGCAGTATTCGCGATACTTGTCCGTGCCGAGCGGGCCGAACATGCCGGCCGCCATGATTTCGGAGAAGCCGATAATGGCATTGAGCGGGGTGCGCAGCTCGTGGCTCATATTGGCGAGGAACTTTGACTTCGCCTGGTTGGCCTCTTCGGCGCGGGTCTTCTCCTCGGCATATTTCTCCGCGAGATCGGCGACCTCCTCGGCCTGCCGCTCGAGCTTCTGTTGCGAGTGGCGCAGATCGGCGACGGTGGCCATCAGGCGCTTCTCGCTCTCCATCAGCTTTTCTTCGTGCAGCTTGATGTTGGTGATGTCGGTGCCGACCGAGACGTAGCCGCCGTCCTTGGTGCGACGTTCGCTGATGTGGAGCCACCGGCCGTCATCGAGCTGGGCCTCGAAGGTACGGGCGCCGGGAATCTGGCCCTCGCTGGTGACCTTCGAGCGCACGACCGGCTTACGCCCGGCCGCCACCACGGATTCATATGAAGCGCCGGCCTGGATCGCCTCATCGGGCAGATTGTGCAGCTCCTGGAAGTTCGAGTTGCACAATACGAGTCGGTTCTGCGCGTCCCAGACCACGAAGGCTTCGGGGATGGTCTCGATGGCGTCACGCAGGCGCAAATCCGCCTCGACCGTGCGCTCGACCAATGTCTTCTGCTCGGTGATGTCGACGGCGATCCCGATCAGATGCGGTCCGCCGTCGCCGGCCTGCTGGACCAGCTCGCAGCGGGCGCGCAGCCATACCCAGTTGCCGTTGGCATGGCGCATCCGGAAGGCGTGGTCGACCAACGTTGTGGTCGCATCCGCGAGCTGGGCGGCGAGCTCGTACAGACGGATATCGTCGGGGTGGACGAGGGCGTTGACCTCGCCGAAGCTCAGCAGCGTGTCCCGCGGCTTGAGGCCCAGGATCGCGAACATCGAGTGCGACCAGAACACGCGCCCGCGGGCAAGATCCCAGTCCCACAATCCGCAGCGTCCACGGTTGAGCGCGGTATCGATGCGCGAGCGCACCGTCTCGTAGATCACGTCGGCTTCGCGCGCGCGGGTCGCCTGCCAGTGGAACGCGAAACCGAGGATCAGGACGACGAAGCCGGTGGTGGCGGAGAGGGTGACGGTCAATGCCGTGTCGGACGCCCAGGCCGCCAGCGCTTCGGCGCGGCTGTGCAGGATCGCGATCTCGCCGTTCATTGCGGGAAGGCTGCGCACCGTCCCAAAGGCCAGGCTGCCATCAGCGAGGGGAACCTCCAGCACGCCCGCGGCAGCGCCGAAAGTGGTGAGCGGCTGGGTGGGGCCGAGCACGTCGATCAGCCGGCGTCCGAGGATGCCCGGCTCGATCGGCACGATGGTGCTGATCGTGCTGTCGCCGTTGGCGATGAGTTCATGGCGGATGCCGGCGACGATGACGCCGTCGCCGTTGGCGACCAGCACCTGGCGTCCTGGCGCCCGCGCCCAGGCCGGCATCAAGCGCTGGAGCTCAGCCTGAAGCCGGCGCTCGAAGCCCGATTTCTCGGACTTCGAGCGTTCCATCCGCTCGATCCCATCGACGAGAAAATCGGCGCTGCCTTCAATCTGCTTGACGATATCGCCGATCGCCTGGCGACGATGATCCAGCACCTGGACGATCGCGCCGACGCAGATGGTAAGCAGAAACGCGATGATCAACGCCGGGACAGCACGCCGCAAAGCCGGTTCGGCGGTGAGTAACCGCCGATACGCAGGCTTGGCAATCGATTGTGCTAGTCCTTTGATTGAATCTGAGTTTACAGACGCGCTCGCGACCTCGGCGCGCGCCATGGCTCGCCTCCGTTCGGATTCCTCAACACCTTCATCGGAAGGATGTGCCGCATCTCTCCGAATCGCTTTTGATTGGAATCGAAAGATGGCGATTTGTCGAGGGGGTCGTTAAATAATTTTTAAGTTTTGTTAATGGCCGCTTCGGCCTTGATCCGGCGAGGCTTTTTGGCCCCGAGCGGAGGGCTGGGTTCTGTCTCCGGGCGGCGAGCGGGACACCCAGGGTACCGCAGATCAACTTTCCCGGCCTGGCTCTGACGCCCGCCCCGCGTCCGTCATCGCCCGTGTGCGGGAGCGGATCACGTCGCGGCGAGAGCCCGCTGGACGATGTCGGCCACGTCGGGCGAGGGCGCGGGCGCGGCCGCGACCCGTTGCAGAGCTTTCTCCGCCATCGCGCGCCGTCCGGGCTCGAGCATGCGCCAGCTCTTCAGGGCGGACAGCAGGCGTGCCGCGAGTTGCGGATTCTTGCGATCGAGTGCCAACACCGTATCGGAGATGAAGTCGTAGCCCGCGCCGTCGGTGCGGTTGAACTCTTTCGGATTCGCCAAAGCGAATGCGTGGATCAAGGCGCGCACGCGATTGGGATTGGCGAACGAGAAGGCGGGATGTCCGGTCAGCGCCTTGACCCGATCCAAGGTTGCCGGTTCCGGAACGGTGGCCTGCAGCGTGAACCATTTGTCGACGATCAGCGGATCGTCGCCATAGCGGGTGTAAAAATCGTCGAGCGCCGCGGTGCGCTCGGGCACGTCGCGAAGCGACAGCGTCGAGAGCGCCGCCATGCGATCGGTCATGTTGTCGGCAGCCTGATATTGTTGTGCGGCCAGCGACACGGCGTCCGGCCGCCCGGTCGCCACCAGAAGATTGAGACAGACATTGCGCAGCGCGCGCCGCCCGGCGCCGGCGGCATCGGGCGTGTAAGGCCGACTTTCGGACAGGCGGCGGTAATGATCGAACAGTGGTCCGGCGAGATGTTCTCCGACCACCGCCCGCACGGCGGAACGCGCGGCGAAAATGGCGTCGGGATCGACATCCCGGCCGATCTCACGTGCGAGGTCCGACTCGCCCGGAAGCGTCAGCGCAAGCGCGATGAATGCGGGCTCGAGCGTGCCGTCACCGAGCACCGCGCTGAGCGCATCGAGCAGGCCGCTATCCCGTCGAGCCGGCTTCCCCGTACGCAAGTTTGTGACGTTGTCCAGCAGGAGACGCGTCGCCAGCGTCTGCAATGCCTGCCAGCGGTTGAACGGGTCGACGTCGTGTGCGGCCAGGAATCTCAGGTCGTCGGCGGACAGGTTGGCGACGAGCTTGATGGGCGCCGAAAATCCACGATTGAGCGAAGGCACCGGCGGCTCGCCGATATCGCCGAACACGAACGTCTCCGCGGGCTTGGTCAAGGTGAGCACGCCGCGCTCGATCGTCCGCCCGTCGCTGAGCTTCAGCGGCAGGTCGCGCCCGTCGCGCCCGACCAGACCGATCGCGAGCGGGATGACCATCGGCTCTTTGCTCGGCTGCCCGGGTGTCGGCGGCACCGTCTGGGCCGCATCGAGCCGGTAGGTCCTGGCGCGTGCATCATAGCCACCGGTGGCCACCACCTCGGGCGTGCCGGCCTGGGAGTACCACAGCATGAACTGGGTGAAGTCGGCGCCAGAGACATCCGCGAAGCATTGCACGAACTGTTCGATGGTGGCCGCCTCCCCGTCGTGGCGGGTGAAATAAAGATCCATGCCCTGGCGAAACGTCTCCGGGCCCAGCAGCGCCTTGATCATGCGCACGACCTCGGCGCCCTTTTCGTACACCGTCGCCGTGTAGAAATTGTTGATCTCATGGTAGAGGCGCGGACGCACGGGATGGGCGAGGGGCCCCGCGTCTTCGACGAACTGGTGGGCGCGCAAGCCTCGCACGCGGCTGATGCGCTCGACCGCGCGCGAGCGCGCGTCGGCCGAGAACTCCTGATCGCGAAATACCGTGAGCCCTTCCTTGAGGCAGAGCTGGAACCAATCGCGGCAGGTGATGCGATTGCCGGTCCAGTTGTGAAAGTATTCGTGGGCGATGATCGCCTCGATTCGCTCGAAGTCGCTGTCGGTGGCTGTCTCCGGCGAGGCGAGCACGTATTTGTCGTTGAAGACGTTGAGGCCCTTGTTCTCCATCGCTCCCATGTTGAAGTCGGAGACGGCGACGATCATGAAAATATCGAGATCGTATTCGCGCCCGAATGCGGTCTCGTCCCACCGCATGGCGCGCTTGAGTGAGTCCATGGCGTAGACGCAGCGCGCTTCCTTGCCGGCTTCGACGTAGATGCGAAGTGTCACGTCGCGACCCGACATGGTGCGAAAACGATCCTCGACGCAGGCCAGCTTCCCGCCGACCAGCGCGAACAGATATGACGGCTTCGGAAACGGATCGTGCCAGACCGCGAAATGACGGCTCGTGCCGGGCAGGTCGCCGGAGGCGACGAGATTTCCATTGGCGAGCAGCACCGGCACGTCGGCCTTCTCGGCCTCGATACGGGTGGTGTAGACCGCCATGACATCGGGACGGTCGAGGAAGTAGGTGATGCGGCGAAAGCCCTCTGCCTCGCACTGGGTGCAGTAGATCGCGCCCGAACGGTAGAGGCCCATGAGCTGGGTATTGGCGGATGGATCGATGACGGTCTCGATCTCCAGCCGGAACGGGCGGTGCGGCGGTTGCGCGATGGTGAGCCGGTCGGCGGTCGCGACGAACTGTTCGGGAGGGATCGTCGCGCCGTCGAGTTTCAGCCCCCACAGGTTCAGCCCATCGCCATCGAGCGTGAGCGGCCCGGGCGGGGCGCCGTTTCCGTTGGGCCGCAGCGCCAGGGTCGCGCGCACCCGCGTCGCGGCAGGATCGAGCGCGACGTCGAGTTCCACCGTCTCGACGAGCCAGTCGGGCTGGCGGTAATCTTCGAGACGAACGGGACGGGCTTCTTCGGTGCGCATATCGATTCCATATCGCTGTGAGGCCCCGGCGGGGACTATGCCGCGGGCGTTGCCGGAGGCTTCTAAATCGGGACGTTTTTACTCATATACCCTGAATTGGCTTCCTGCTTTAATCGCTTCCCAGAACACCGCAACCCAATGTAAGGGTGCACCGACAATTTCGGGAGGACTATGATGACGGCTCTTCGCACGACCTTGCTGGCCCTGTCGACGATGGCGGCCGCCGCTTTTGGCGGCACTCTTGATGCATCGGCCCAGGCCTATCCCAATCAGGTCGTCCGCATCATCGTTCCGTTCTCCGCCGGCAGCATCACCGACGGCCTTGCTCGCATTCTCGCCGACAAGCTCGGCGACTTTTGGAAGCAGCAGGTGATCGTCGAAAACCGGCCCGGACTCCCGGGAACGACGGCGGTCGCCAAGAGCGCGCCGGATGGCTACACGCTGATGCTGACCTCGAACGGGCACACGATCGCCAGTGCCATCAACAAGAGCATCCAGTACGACCCGGTCAAGGATTTCGCCGGGGTCTCGCGGGTCGCGGCGGTGCCGCTGGTCGCGATCGTCCCGCCCGACTTTCCGGGGAAGACACTGAAGGATTTCATTGCGGCTGCGAACGAAAAGCCGGGCCAGCTCAACTTCTCCTCGGCGGGGATCGCCAGCACTTCGTATCTGTCGGCCGAAATTCTAAAGCAGGATGCCAAGATCAACATCCAGCACGTGCCCTACAAGGGCGCGCCCGAGGCCACGACCGCCGTCATCCGCAACGACGTGCAGATGTACATGGCGCCCATCCCGTCCACGCAGGAGCTGACCGCAACCGGCAAGGTCAAGGCGCTCGCCATCAACTCTGCCAAACGCGTTCCGCAATTGCCTGATGTGCCGACCGTTGCCGAGACCTTACCGAACTACAAATACGAGTCCTGGTTCGGCGTGCTTGCACCGGCCGGAACGCCGCAGGCGATCCTGACCAAGGTCAGCGAGGACATCGCGAAGGTTCTCGAGATGCCGGACGTCAGGGAGAAGCTGCTGGCGCAAGGTTCGATTCCCTCGCCAACCACGCCGGCCGAGTTCGACGCCATCAACAAGTCCGACACC
>Ga0207648_10001066_pt1 | contig 30732 bp, 30 predicted proteins | sample KBSMisM32_FD_184310 | JGI IMG/M metagenome (GOLD analysis project Ga0207648, IMG submission 184310) | Miscanthus rhizosphere microbial communities from Kellogg Biological Station, Michigan, USA - KBS Miscanthus M3-2 (SPAdes) (version 2) | ecosystem: Host-associated > Plants > Roots >... | reverse complement strand
CGTCGCGGAGTACGGCATCGCGACGTTCGCGAGGCGAGGCGAAGACCGCGACACCTACTACGACCACCTCAAGGCGGTCGCCGACACGCACCCCCAGATCACGATGGACGACGGTTGCGACCTCGTCTCGCTGCTGCACAGCGACCGCCCGGACCAGGTCAAGGAGGTCCTGGCCGGTACGGAAGAGACGACCACCGGCGTGCTCCGTCTCAAGGCGATGGCCGCCGACGGCGCGCTCGGCTTCCCGGTCGTGGCGGTCAATGAGGCGCTGACCAAGCACCTCTTCGACAACCGCTACGGGACGGGCCAGTCGACGGTGGATGGCATCGTTCGCGCGACGAACATGCTGATCGCCGGCCGGAAGGTCGTGATCGCCGGGTATGGCTGGGTCGGTAAGGGCATCGCGTCGCGGATGGCGGGCCACGGGGCGCACGTCGCGGTCGTCGAGGTCGATCCGGTGCGAGCGCTCGAGGCGCTGATGGACGGGTTCGCGGTCATGACCCATGCCGACGCTGCCCGTTGGGGCGAGCTGTTCGTGACGGCGACCGGCAACCTGAACGTCTTCCGGCGCGAACACTTCGAAGCCATGCGCGACGGCGCCGTGATGGCCAACTCCGGGCATTTCGATGCGGAGCTGGACCTCGCCGCCCTGCGCGATCTCGCCGAGGGCCACGTCCGCGAGGTCCGCGACAACGTCCAGGAGTTCGACCTGGGCGGCAAGAAGCTGCATCTCGTCGCGGAGGGCCGCCTCGTCAACCTGGGCGCGGCCGAAGGCCATCCCGCGGCCGTGATGGACATGAGCTTCGCGAACCAGGCGCTGTCCGCCGAGTACGTCGCGAAGCACTACGCGGAACTCGAACCGCGCGTCTACGTCGTGCCCGAGGCGATCGATGCGGAGGTCGCCCGCCTCAAGCTCGCCGCGCTCGGGATCCAGCTCGAGCCGATGACGCCGGAGCAGGCCGCCTACGTCGCCTCCTGGCAGCACGGCACCTGACCGGCCGTCGGGGGAGCGGAGGCGCTAGGGTTCGAGCGATGGAGCAGGCGGCGCAAAACGAGGAGCACGAGCTCGAGATCGACGCGGGCGGACCGCCGACGCTGCCGTACGGCAGCTGGCCGTCACCGATCCGGATCGATGACCTGGTCGGTGAGGTCGTGCGCCTCAGCGACCCCTGGGTCGACGGTGACGACGTCTATTGGATCGAGGGTCGCCCGGCCGAGGGCGGCCGGAGCGTGCTGGTGCTGCGGTCGTCCGACGGCGTCACCCGCGATATCACGCCGCCGCCATTCGACGTCCGGTCGCGTGTCCATGAGTACGGCGGGGGCGCCTATGTCGTCGCCGGCGGCACGGTCCTGTTCTCGCATCTCAAGGATGGCCGTCTGTATCGGCTCGATCCGGGCGACGACGCGCCGCAGCCACTCACGCCTGAAGGACCCTTCCGGTATGCCGACCTCCGCTTCGATCCGGCGCGACGGCGGTTCCTGGCGATCCGCGAGGACCACACCGGCGACGGTCATCCCAGGTCGGCGATCGTCGACATCGCGCTCGACGGCGACCGACCCGTCCGCGTGCTGTACGAGGGGCCGGACTTCCTTGCCGCACCCCGCCCGTCACCCGATGGCCGCAGCCTTGCTTGGCTGGAGTGGGATCTCCCGGACATGCCATGGGATGTATCGCGACTCCGCGTCGCGCCGTTCCTCGATGACGGTGGCCTCGGGCCGAGCGACCTCGCGGCGGGCGGGAGTGACGAGTCGATCGCGCAACCGGAGTGGTCGCCGGACGGCCTCCTGCACTTCGTCAGCGACCGGACGGGCTGGTGGAACATCTACCGACTGGCGCAGGGGCCCAGGCTCGAGAACCTGACGCCCATCGAGGCCGAGTTCGCTGATCCCGCCTGGGTATTCGACCGCTCCTCGTATGGATTCCTGGCGGACGGCGCGATCGTCGGCGTCGGGCGGTCCGGCGGACGGGATCGCATCTTCCACATCGCACCCGGTGACAGCCTCGGCGAGGTCGCCTCGCCGTATACGGATATCGGCACGCTCCGCGTCGGGCCGGCGGGGATCGTCGCGAACGTCGGCACGCCGACCGTGCCCTCGACGATCGTGTCGCTTGACCCTGCGACGCTGACGACGTCAGGCGTGCTCCGCCACTCGACGTCGATCGGCATCGACGCCGCCCAGATCTCTGTGGCAGAGCCCATCACGTTCCCGACGGCGGGCGGCCGGATGGCCCACGCGTTGTTCTACCGCCCGGTCAGCCCCGATGTCGTGCCACCCGACGGGGATCTGCCACCGCTACTCGTGCGCGCGCACGGGGGACCGACATCCAGTGCGGTCAACGCCCTCGAGCTGACCTTCCAGTACCTGACGTCGCGGGGCATCGCCGTGGTCGATGTCGACTACGGGGGGAGCACCGGATATGGGCGCGAATACCGGCAGTCGCTCCAGGGCCGGTGGGGCATCGTCGACGTCGACGACTGCGTCGGCGCGGCGCGGTATCTGGTCGATCGCGGAGATGTCGACGGTGACCGCCTCGCCATCGAAGGAGGCAGCGCCGGCGGCTACACGGCGCTCGCCGCGCTCACGTTTCGCGACGTCTTCGCGGCCGGTATCAGCCTCTTCGGGATCGCCGACCTCGAGATGCTCGAGCAGGACAACCACAAGTTCGAATCCGGCTACGACGCGGGTCTCATCGGCCCCTACCCTGCGATGGCCGAGCGCTACCGCGAGCGCTCACCGATCCATTTCCTCGACCAGATCTCCGTGCCGGTGCTGATCCTCCAGGGCCTCGAGGACAAGGTCGTCCCGCCGAACCAGGCCGAGGCGCTCGCCGCGGCCCTTGAAGCGCAGGGCATCCCGTACGCCTACCTCGCCTTCGAAGGGGAGGGGCATGGTTTCCGGGGAGCCACGGCACAGCGTCGGACCCTCGAAGCCCGACTCACGTTCCTCGGCGCCGTCTTCGGGTTCACCGCGGCCGACGACCTCCCGCCGCTCGACCTCCATGGCATCGAACGGTGGCAGCGCCCGGCGCGCGTCGCCTCGGGCCACTAGCCTGCCCCCGCACCGCACGCGCTCCGCCTGACATGCAGCCGACCACGGCCCTCGACGCCATCGAGCTCGTCTTGCTGCTGCTCGCGGCGGCGGTCGGCATCCGCTACCTCGCGCGGCGGGTGGCCATCGCGGAGCCGATCCTCCTGCTCGTCGCGGGCGTCCTGCTGGGGCTTTTCCCGAACCTGCCCCACGTCGAGCTCGAGCCCGATCTGGTGTTCGCGCTGTTCCTGCCGCCGATCCTCTTCGCGGCCGCCTACTTCACGCCGATCCGCGACTTCCGGGCGGACGCCCGGGCCATCCTTCTGCTCGCGGTCGGCCTCGTGCTGTTCACCGCGGTGGCGGTCGGGCTCGTCGCGCAGGCGATCATCCCGACGATGAGCCTCGCTGCGGCGCTGACGCTCGGTGCGATCGTCGCGCCACCGGATGCGGTCGCGGCGACCGCCATCTTCCGGCGGCTCGGCGTCCCGCGCCGGATCGTGACGATCCTCGAAGGGGAGAGCCTGGTCAACGACGCGACGTCGCTGACGCTGTACCGCGCGGCCGGGGCGGTCGCCGTGGGAGCGATCGCGTTCTCGCCCGCCGCGACCACCGTCGACTTCATCGTGATCGGGATCGGCGGGTTGCTGGTCGGCGCCGTGATCGGGCTCGTGATGACGACATTGCTGCGCAAGACCGGGGACCCCGTCCTCGAGATCGCGGTGACGCTGATCGCGCCGCCGTTCATCTACCTGTTTGCCGAGCGATTCGGGCTCTCGGGTGTCCTCGCGGTCGTCGTCGCCGGGCTGATCACGGGGCGGCGGGCGGCACGCGTCCTCTCGCCGGACGCGCGGCTGCTCGGAAGCGGCGCCTGGCAGATCGTCATCTGGGCCATCAACGCGATCGTGTTCATGGCCATCGGACTGCAGCTCCCGACGATCATGGCCGGCCTCGCGGCCACACCGGCCAACGTGCTGATCGGCTATGGCGTGGCGATCAGCCTGACCGTCATCGTCGCCCGGATCGTGTGGGTCGTCCCGTCTGCCTATCTGACCCGTGGCCCGATGACCGCCGAGGAACGCGCGGCATACCCGACGATCCGTGTCGCTGCGGTCGTCTCGTGGGCCGGCATGCGCGGCGTCGTGTCGCTCGCGGCGGCCCTCGCGCTCGCGCCGGACTTCCCGGAACGGCCGCTCATCCTGTACCTCACGTTCTGCGTGATCGTCGCCACGCTCGTCGGCCAGGGCCTCACGCTGCCGTGGGTGATCCGGAAGCTCGGTGTCTCGGCGGTCGGCGACGGGATGGAGGCCGAGGAGACGCACGCGCGCCTCACCGCAGTCGAAGCCGGCCTCGCCCGGGTCATCGCGCTGCGGGACGAATATCCGGACCACCTGCCGCTGCTCGACCAGATCCGTGACGAGCTCGAGCACGAGGTGTCCCACGTCGCACCGCGCGACATCCCGGTCGATGAGGCGCAGCAGGAGGCGCTCGACCATCGGGCGATCCGGGCCGCCGTCCTGGCGGCGGAGCGCGAATCGGTCATCCAGCTCCGCGATGACGGCGTCATCAACGACTCGACGCTGCGCCGGATCGAATTGGAGCTCGACCTCGAGGCCGTGCGCGCCGGTGACTGAGTGCTACCCTTCCGCCGGATGAGCATCGTCGACGCCGCGCAATACCTGTTCACCTCGGAATCCGTGACCGAGGGACACCCCGACAAGATGTGCGACCAGGTGTCCGACGCGATCCTGGACGCGATCATGCGCGACGATCCGGATGCCCGGGTCGCCTGCGAGACCGCCACCACCACGGGTCTCGTGCTGGTCCTCGGTGAGATCTCGACCCACACCTACGTCGATTTCCAGGCGATCGTGCGCGACACCGTCCGTGACATCGGCTACACGCGAGCCGACTACGGCTTCGATTACCAGACGTGCGGCACGCTCGTCTCGGTGAAGGGTCAGTCGCCGGACATCGCGCAGGGTGTCGATGCGGCGCTCGAAGTCCGCGACGACGCGGCGTCGGCGTTCGAGCTGGGCGCCGGTGACCAGGGGATGATGTTCGGGTTCGCCTGCCGCGAGACCCCCGAGCTGATGCCGCTGCCGATCGCGCTCGCGCATCGGATGGCCCGGCGGCTGTCCGAGGTGCGGCGGACCGGTCAACTGCCCTATCTCCGCCCGGATGGCAAGACCCAGGTCACCGTCGAATACGAGCGTGGCGTACCGATCCGCGTCCGGACCGTGGTCGTCTCGGCCCAGCACGATCCCGATGCTCGTCCCGAGCGTTTGCGCTCCGAGATCGTCGAGTCGGTGATCCTCCCGTCGATCCCACGCGAGCTGCGCGAGGTCGACCCGGTGATGCACGTAAACCCGACCGGTCGCTTCGTCACCGGCGGGCCGATGGGCGATGCCGGCCTGACCGGCCGCAAGATCATCGTGGACACGTACGGCGGCATGGCGCGCCACGGTGGCGGCGCCTTCTCGGGCAAGGATCCGACGAAGGTCGACCGTTCGGCGGCGTATGCCGCGCGCTGGGTAGCCAAGAACGTCGTCGCCGCCGGGCTCGCCGACCGCTTCGAGGTCGAGGTGGCCTACGGCATCGGCATCGCACGCCCGATCAGCTTCAGCGTCGACTCCTTCGGGACCGGACGGATCGACGACGCGCAGATCCAGGCGCTCGTCGAGCGCCACTTCGACCTCCGGCCGGCGTCGATCATCGCCGCGCTCGACCTGCGGCGACCGATCTATCGGCAGACCGCCGCGTACGGCCACTTCGGCCGACCCGACCTCGACCTTCCCTGGGAGCGTACGGACAAGGCGGCGCTGCTTGCGTCCGAGGCCGGTCTCCCCGAGCCGACCCCGGAGCCGATCACCGCCGGCTGACCCCGTGGGCCTGCTCGCCGCCGCCTGGGGCGCGATCGCCGCCGCCTCCCTGATCATCGGGGCGCTGATCGCGCTGGTCCGGACGGTCCCGAAGCGGCAGCTCGGGCTGATCATGGCGTTCGGCTCGGGCGTGCTGATCAGCTCGGTCGCCTTCGAGCTCGTCGAGGAGGCCGTCGGCATCGGCGGCCAGATCCCGGTCGCGGTCGGGATGACGCTCGGTGCGGTGGTCTTCTTCCTCGGCGACCGGCTGATCGACGGTCTCGGCGGGGAGGGCATGGGCTCCGTGAACGGGCCCGAGTCGCCAGGCTCCGGCCTCGCGATCGTGCTGGGCGCCGCGCTTGACGGGGTCCCCGAGTCGATCGTGCTCGGGCTCACCATCGCGGTCGGTGGCGAGACCGGGATCGCGTTCTTCGCGGCGGTCTTCCTCTCCAACCTGCCCGAGGGCATCGCCGGGACGGCCGGCCTCCAGAAGGGCGGCTGGGACAAGTGGCGGATCATCCGCCTCTGGTCGATCGTGGTGATCGCCTCGGCGATCGCCTCATTCGTCGGCGCGACGCTCCTTTCGGGCGGTCAGGGCGACCTGCACGCGTTCATCCTCGCCTTCGCCGGTGGGGCGATCCTTACGATGCTTGCCGACACCCTCATCCCCGAGGCGTTCGAGAATGCCGGGAACCTCGCCGGGCTGATGACGACGTTCGGGTTCGGCCTCGCCTTCGCGCTCTCGCTGCTCGACTAACGGGCTGCGTCGGCCTGTGCGAACGCCGCCGATGCGGCATCGGCCGCGCGCTGGTCCTGTTCAGCGGAGCCGCCGCTGACGCCGACCGCACCGACCAGCACACCGTCGCGTTCCAGCGGCATGCCGCCGGCGAAGATGACCATTCGGCCGCCGGCTAGCGCGTCGTAGCCGTAGAACTCGGTCCCCGGTTGGGCGACCGGCGCGATGTCGCGGGTCGGCATCCGGTTGACCAGCGCGCTGAACGCCTTGTCGCGTGCGAGCGTCACGCCGACGAGATCCGCGCCATCCATCCGCTCGAACGCGACCAGCTGGTCGCCCGCATCGACGACCGCGACGGTCATGGCGACGCCCATCGATCGCGCCTCGACCTGGGCGGCTCGGATGATGTCCCGCGCCGCGGCGAGCGTCAGTCCGGCGGCCTGCGATGCGGTGGGACCGCGCGTCGCGTCGACGAGGTCGATGGTCGTGTCCGGGCCGGGCGTTCTAGCCCGACTGCTCGGCGATCATCCCGGCGACCGAGGCCTGCGCCCCGCGCTGGCCGGACCGGCGGGCGTTGCGCCATACGAGCGCCTGACCGATGACCAGGACGCTTAGCGTGATCAGCAACATGATCGCAGCGATCGCATTGGTCGCCGGCGTCACACCCTGGCGAATCGAGCTGAAGATGTAGAGAGGCAGCGTCGTCAGGCCGGCGCCGTAGACGAAGAACGTGATGACGTAGTCGTCAAAGCTGAACGTGAACGACAGCAGGAAGCCCGCGACGATCGCGGGCAGGAGCTGCGGGAACGTGATCTGCCAGAACGTTCGCCACGGTGTGCCGTAGAGGTCATAGCTCGCCTCGACGTGGGTCCGGTCCATCCCCGAGAGGCGGGCACGGACGAGCAGCAGCACGAGGCTGATGTTGAACAGCGCGTGCGCAGCGACGATCGTCTCGTACCCGAGCTTGAACCGGACGTGGAAAAGCTGGTTGATGACGTCGAAGGTCGTGGAGTAGAAGACAAGAGTCGAGAGCGCGATCACGATCTCGGGGACGATGATCGAGATGAACGTCAGCGCCTCGAAGATCGACCGGAACCAGCGTGGCGTCCCCTGGAGCGCAAGCGCTGCCATCGTCCCGAACACCGTCGCCAGGATCGCGGTCGCGATCGCCACACGGAAGCTATTGAACAGCGCAGCTTGGACGACCGTGTCATGCAACACCGACTCGTACCAGCGAAGGCTGAACCCTTCCCACTGGGTCACGCGCCGTTGGGTCGCGTTGAAGCTGAAGACGACCACGACGAGGATCGGGATGTACAGGAAGAGATAGACCAGAAGGGTGTGGCCGCGGAGCCAGCCCTCGACGAGGCCATCGCGGACTCGAGCACGCGGTCGGGCACGGCCCGGCGCGACATCGACTTCAGGTAGGGCGTCCGGACGCGCGATCGGCGTCGCAGGGGCGGTCATACCACGCTCACGTCGCGGGTTCGTCGGCCGCGGTTTACGAACCAGAGATAGAAGACGACCGACACCAGCATGATCAGGATCAGGACGACGGCTCTCGCTGCGCCCTGCGGCCAGTTCCGCGAGTCGAGAAACTGGAGGACCAGCTGGTTGCCGATGAGAAAGACGCGGCCGTAGCCGAGGATCGCGGGCACGACGTACTCGCCCATCAACGGGATGAACACGAGGATGCTGCCCGTGATCAGGCCGGTCGCCGTGATCGGGAGCGTCACTTGCCGGAAGGTCGCCCACCGGGTCGCGCCGAGGTCCTTGGACGCTTCGATGAGCGTCCGATCCATCCGCTCCATCGTCACGTAGATCGGGAACACCATCAGCGGCAGGTAGCCATACACCACACCGAGCAGGACCGCCCATGGCGTGCCGAGGATGCGGAAGCTGCTATCGCCGGTGACATCGCCGATGAACCCTGCCAGTCCTTCGGGACCAAGGATCGTCAGCCAGGCATATGTCCGGATCAGGAAGCTGGTCCAGAACGGGACGATCAAGAGCACGATGAGCAGCGACTTCCGTGATCCGCCTCGCGTGGCGATGTAATAGGCGATCGGCAGGGCAGTCAGCAGGCACAAGAACGTGCCCGACAGCGCGAGCACCAAACTCGTCACGAATGGCGTGATCCGGTTCGGGTCGAGGGCGTCCGCGTAGTTCGCGAACGTGAACGCGGGCTCGTAGCCGCCGAACCGGCCCTTGTTCCCGAAGCTCATGACGAGGACGATCAGGAGCGGCAGGACGAGCAGAATCAGGTACCAGGCGCTTGCGGGAAGCACCAGCAACCCGGTCACGAGCGCCGACCGGCGCGACCTCCGAGGCCCCTCGTCGTCGGCCTTGGCGACCTCGGTCGATATGGTCATCAGCGCGTTGCGCTTCCGACTAGCCCTGCCCGATCTTCTGGTTGAACTCGGCCCAGATGTCCTGGCGCTGGGTGTTGGCGGAATTGTCCTTCTGAGCCTCGAGCTTCGCCATCACGTCGTCGGAAACGAACATGGCCTTGTCATTGAGCAACTTCGGGTCGATGAACTGCTTCGCCGCGTCATTCGGCGTGGCATACCGATTGGTCTCGGTCTCGATCGCCTGGATGTGCGGCTCCTGGATGAAGTTGATGAACGCATGGGCCGCGTTCGGATGCGGCGGGTTCGCCAAGACGACCCAGGTGTCGAGCCAGAACACGGTGCCGTCATCCGGGATGATGTACTCGACGTCCTTCGTCTCGGGCTTGTCGCGCAGGTCGAGGATGCCCCCGGTCCACGTAAGGCCGAGCACCGCCTCCTCTGTCCGGATCTTGTCCTGATACGTGTTCGAGTCGAGCGCGAGGATGTGCGGTGCGACCTTGAGCAGCTCCTCGCGCGCCTTGTCGAGCTCCTCCTTGACGCCGGAATTCAGGGAATAGCCATTGGCCTTCAGCGGGGCGATGAAGACGTCATCCGCGGAATTCACGAACACGACCTTGCCGGAGTACTGCGGGATGAGGTCCAGGAATTGTCGCCACGTCGTGACTGGCTCTTTCACATCCTTGGTTCGGACGGTGATACCCGTCGTGCCCCAGTCCTTCGGGACCGCCCATTCGTCGGTCGGATCCCACCACTGCCCCATGAACGCCTTGTCCATGTACTTGATATTCGGGATCCGGGACTTGTCGTACTTCTGGATGAAGCCCTGGTCGCGCATGGCCGGGACATAGTTCATGGTCGGGCAGCAGATATCCCACTGACCCGTTGCGCCCCCCTGGAACTTGGCCATCATCTCGTCGTTCGCGTCGAACGTGTCGTACGTGAACTTGTCGACCCCGAAGACTTCCTGGAACTGCTTCATGTTGTTGGGGTCGACGTAATCGCCCCAGTTGTACATGAACAGTTCCTTCTCGATGTCGGGCGGCACCTCGAAGGACGGCTCGGGCCCGAGCGACTCCACGGCCGCCTCGGACGCCGACGGCGCTGTCGTCGGCGCGGTCGATGGGGCGGCACTCGACGGCGCCGCGGTCGCCGCGCCGCCACCGCCGCTGCAGGCTGCGAGGAATGCGGCCGTCGCCGACATGGCGCTCGCCCACATGAAGCCGCGCCGGCTGAGCGGGGTCCGCTCCAACTGCCAGCGCATCTGACGGACGTACCGTTCCATGTCCTTGTCTGCCACGTCGATACCCTCCTCCCGGACGACCCGGGGTGATCCCAACCTCAGCCAGCGAGGATGAGGTTGGCCTCCTCCTGCCATCGGACGACCACTGGGTCACCCGGACCGACCCCCGGGGCGCCCCCGGCGCCCGCTGCGTTCTGGTGACGGACGATCACTTCGCCCGCCTCCTCCGTTGCCACTCGATATTCCGTCTGGTCACCAAGGTACGTGCCCTGCTGGACGCGTCCCTGGATCTGCGTGATCCCGTCAGCTGCGGCGCTAGCGCCGTCGGCTGCGAACAGCTCGAGCCGCTCCGGCCGCGTCGCGACAACGACCGCGTCGCCGGCCGCGGGATGGCGCTCCGGGTCCGTGAGGCCGCCGCGCAACGTCAGGCCGCGGCCCGTCTTGACGACGACGCGACCGTCGCCGAGCGCCTCCACGACCGTCGCGTCCATGAAGTTCGACGTCCCGATGAAGTCCGCGACGAACTTGTTGAGCGGGCGCTCGTACAGCGTCGTCGGGTCGCCCTTCTGCTGGATCAGGCCATCGCGCATGACGACGATGACGTCGCTCATCGTGAGCGCCTCTTCCTGGTCGTGGGTGACGTAGACGAACGTGATGCCGACCTCTCGCTGGAGCGCCTTGAGCTCGAGCTGCATCTCCTTGCGCAGCTTCAGGTCGAGCGCCCCCAGGGGTTCGTCGAGGAGGAGCACGGTCGGCCGGTTCACGAGCGCCCGCGCCAGCGCGACGCGCTGCTGCTGGCCGCCGGACATCTCCCATGTCCGGCGCTTTTCGTAGCCGCTCAGGCGGACGAGGTCGAGCGCCTCGCTGACACGCCGCGCCTCCTCCTTCTTGTCGACCTTGCGCTGACGCAGCCCGTACCCGACGTTCTGGGCCACGTCCATGTGTGGGAACAGCGCGTAGTGCTGGAAGACCGTGTTGACGTTGCGCTGGTACGGCGGGACACCGGCGATCGGCTCGCCGGCAAGGAAGATCTCTCCCTCTGTCGGCTGCTCGAAGCCGGCGATCATCCGCAGGGTCGTCGTCTTGCCGCAGCCCGACGGACCGAGCAGCGAATAGAACTCGCCTCGCTCGATCGCGAGGTGCATCCCGTCGACCGCGGTGACCGGCCCGAACCGCTTCGTGACGCCCTGGATCTCGACGTCGGGGGCAGTGCGTCGCGTCGACGCGGCGCCGCGGCCGGGCGCGGCAGCGTCGTCAGGCCGGGCGTCGATCGTCGGGGATGCGGTCAACGGCGGTCCTCGCGCGATGGTGCGGGCATCGGGCAATGTCCTGTAGCTGGGGTACAGGCCCACGCATCCTACGAGTGCCGGTCGGCTGCGTCAACGGAAACGTACTTCGAATCTCGCAGTCATGACCCCTTGCCAACGAGACTCCTCGTGGCAAGCTGAACCTATACTTCAGGAACCCGACGACGTCCGTGCAGTGGAGGAACGTCCCCTGTGACGACGGAGCTGCAACTCGGCACCCGGATCCGGTCCCTGCGTCAGGCGCGCCACCTGACATTACGCGACGTCGCCGAGCGTGCAAGCGTGACCGAAAGCTTCCTCTCGCAGGTCGAAAGGGATGTGACGAGCCCGTCCATCGCCACGGTGCATCGGATCGCGCGCGCCCTCGATCTGTCGATCGCCCAGCTGTTCGCCGAGGAGGGCGACACCGGCCGGGTCGTCCGGCGCGAGGCGCGGCGACGGGTGACGTACAAGGGTCTGAAGGCCGTCGACGAATTCCTCACCTCGAACATGTCGGGCCGGCTGCAGGTGATCATGTCGACGATCGAGCCTGGCGGCGGGACCGGGGCGGATCCGTACACGCACGATTCCGACGAGGAGGTCGTCGTCGTCCTCGACGGTGTCCTCGACCTGTGGGTCGGCGACGAGCACTACGTCTTGCGCGAAGGCGATGCGATCACCTACCCGTCGCGGGTCCCGCACTGGAACGTGAACCACGGCACCGAGCCCGCCCGCGTGCTCTTCTGTATCACGCCGCCGAGCTTCTGATCCGCTCCGCGGACCGTTGCGTCCACGCAACGCGCGGTACCTTCGGCAGGGCGCAGGGAGCCGCGCCGGTTGGGTAGGCTGTCCTACATGGAGCGACGCGCCACGGCCCTTGGCCGCCTCCCCCGTGCGATCCTCGCGACCGTCGTCGGGCTGACGCTGCTCGGCGCGATGCCGTGGTCGGCGCTCGCCGACGAGAGCCCGGCTCCCACCGATACGGCTCCTGACGCTGGTCCGACGCCGACCCTGGGCACAGCAGCGGACGCCACGCCCACGCCCGCACCGACGCCGTCCCCGACACCGGATCCGACGCCGGATCCCACTGCCGCTCCCGAACCGACGAGCGCGCCCGTCGGCCACACGCCGGACCCGACCGACACGCCGTCGCCGACGGCAACACCCAAGCCGACCCCGACACCGTCGTCGGGCTCCATCGTCCTGAGCCGCAATCTCTACCGGTCCTCGGCGATGGTCCGCCAGTACACGAGCTACTGGTGCGTCCCGGCCACCGTCCAGTCGATGGCGAATCTCGTCCTCGGCACCAGCAACCGGTCGTACTCGCGCCAGTCCTACATCTACAAGCTGACGCGTCTCCACAACCGCTACCGGTACACGACCTTGGGCAACGATCCCCAGGGTTGGGGTTGGACGCTGCGCTACTTCACGAACGGCAAGCCCTACTACCCGCGCGCCTATACCAACAAGGAAGAGGCGATCACGTCGATCTGGTCGTCGATCGCCCGCACGCGGAACCCGGTCGGCGTCACGGTCTTCTCGGGCAAGCACGCCTGGGTGGTGCTCGGCTACAAGCTGACCTACGACCTCGACGAGCCCGCCAAGAAGACTTTGATGGGGCTCTATGTAAGCGGCCCGCTCGGGACGTCGGCCGACCGTTGGCCGTACAAGTACCTGACGGTCGCCCAGTTCCGCGATGTGTTCACCCGCTATCACGAATGGCAGCGCAGCGTGATCTGGGAAGGGAAGTGGGTCGTCCTCGCCCAGTGACAGCCTGCCGGTCGGGACCTCCCGCCGGCGCTACGATGGACGGCGCATGTACGCGGTCATCATGGCTGGAGGCGGGGGAACACGACTCCACCCCCTGAGCCGCCCGGAACGACCCAAGCCGTTCCTGCCGTTGCTCCCCAGCGGGGAGACGCTTCTCCAGGCGACCGCCCGACGCCTTCCGGTCGCGCCGGACGCCATCACGGTCGTCACCGAGCGGCGGTACGAGCGGTTCGTCCGCGACCAGTTGCCGGACGCGCATGTCCTGCTCGAGCCGATGGGCCGGAACACCGCGGCCGCCATCGCCCTTGGGGCGATCGCGATCGACAAGCCTGCCGACGAGGTGATGCTCGTCGTCCCGGCCGACGCCTACATCGAGCCGAAGTCGGAGCGCCGGTACACGTCGGTGCTCGAAAAGGCCGGCCGCCTCGCGACCGACGCGTTCGAGATCGACGGACCGCTGGTCACCTTCGGCGTCCAGGCCTCTCGCCCAGCCACCGAGTACGGCTATCTGATCCCCAAACTGGACACGAAGCGGGATGTCGACGGGCTCGTCGCGTATCAGCTCGACCGGTTCGAGGAAAAGCCCACGCAGGAGCGGGCGCAGATGCTTCTCAAGGAGCCGGGGGTCGCGTGGAATGCGGGGATCTTCCTCTGGCGCCGCAGCGCCATCACCGCCGCGCTCGGGCGATTCACCGGTCTTCTGCAGACCCTGCGCCCGATGGTCGGCGCGCCGATGCTGCTCGAGTCCGCGTACGAGGCGATCCAGCAGGCCCGCTCGATCGACCATGCGGTCATGGAGGGTGCGGCGCGAAACGGCCAGGTCGTGATGGGGGCGATGGATGTGGCCTGGTCGGACCTCGGCTCGTGGACAGCGCTGTTGGCAGCGATCGGAGCGCATGGCGAAGGCGCCGTCGTTCAGCCCGGCGAGACCGCGCAGGTCGGCGCCGACGACCTCGTCGTGCGGCGGGTCGACGGGCGCCTCGGTGTCATCGCTCCGCCGCAGCGCGGTAGCATCACGGCCGCGCAGCCCATCGCGCTGCTGCGCGGGTCGGCGCCCGACATCGACGTCGTCGAGTCGCTCATCGACCGCTGCATGCAGGCTGGAGGCTGAGTGTCCGCGACCGCCGGTGTCACCGCGCCCACGTCGATCGTGTTCGGGACCGACGGGTGGCGCGCACGGATCGCTGACGAGTTCACCTTCGAGAACGTGCGTCGCTGCGCAGATGGCGTGGCCGCCTACGTCGAAGGCGAGGGGTCGAACGCGCGGGGCGTCGTCATCGCCTACGACCGCCGGTTCGCCTCGGAGCATTTCGCGGCCGCCGCTGCAGAAGTCCTCGTCGCGCGCGACATCCCGGTCGCGATCGCAACCCATGCGGTGCCGACGCAGATGAGCTCATACGAGGTCGTGGAGCGAGGCGCCGCGGCGGGGATCGTCATCACGGCCAGCCACAACCCGTGGGTCGACAACGGGTTCAAGGTCAAGGCGCCTTCCGGCGCCGCTGGTGGGCCGGAGATGCTCACCGCGATCGAGGCTCGGCTCGCCGTCAACGGCGGTGTCCCGATCGAGCGTCGGCCCTTTGCCGATGCCGAAGCAGCCGGGCTCGTCGAGCGGTTCGACCCGTTCGATGGGTATGAGCGTTTCGTCCGGCGAACGGTCGACCTGGATGCGCTGCGGGCCGCGGAGATCTCGGTGCTGGTCGACCCCCTCTACGGGGTCGGGTCCGGCTGGATCCCGCGCTTGCTTCGCGGCGGGCGGATCCAGATCGACGAGATCCACCAGGAGCGGAACCCGTACTTCGGCGGTCTGAACCCCGAGCCGATCCGGCCGAACGTCGATGAGGCGCTGCGGCTGATCGCCGAGGGCGACTATGACCTCGGCCTGCTGCTCGACGGCGACGCGGACCGCGCGGGCGCGGCCGACGAGAAGGGCACCTTCATCCACCAGCTCCAGGTCACCGGACTGCTCATGTACTACCTGGCCGAGCACCGCGGGTGGCGGGATCCGGTCGTCGTCAGCGTCAACAACACCTCGATGGCCGCGCGCCTCGGGAGGCGCTACGACATCGCCACCCACGAGACGCCGGTCGGGTTCAAGTTCATCGGGCCGAAGATGATCGAGACTGGCGCGATGATGGGCGCCGAGGAGTCCGGCGGCTTCGGGTTCGGGATGCATCTCCCGGAGCGAGACGGCATCTATGCCGATCTCCTGCTCCTCGACCTGTTCCTTCGTGAGAAGGCGGCCGGTCGCTGGCCGGTCTCACAGGCGATCGCGCATTTCCACGAGATCGCCGGCCCCTCCTTCTACCGTCGGATCGATGTGCACGTCGACCGTGTCGAGTACCCGGAGACCAAGCGGCGCCTGCTCGTCGATCTTGCCGCCGCCGGTCCGTCCGAGCTCGCCGGTGAGCCCGTCGCCCGTACGGTCGGGCTCGACACGAAGGACGGCTACAAGTTCTTCCTTGCCGATGGCTCGTGGCTGCTGATCCGGACGTCCGGCACGGAGCCCCTGGTCCGCGTCTATACCGAGGCGACCTCGGCCGAAGCGCGTGACGCGATGGTCGACGCCGGCGAGCGACTGGTGCGCGGCACGTGACGGAGCGGCGGGTCGACAAGCCCTGGGGTCACGAGCTGATCTGGGCCCACACGGAACGCTACGCCGGGAAGGTGCTGGTGATCGAGACCGGCAAGCGGTTGTCGCTCCAGCGACACGAGATCAAGGACGAGAGTGTCCTCGTACTGTCCGGTCGTCTGCGCCTCTACCTCGAGGACGACGGGGGTGTCATCCGCGAGCACGAGCTCGGTCCTGGCGAAGCCGCGCGGATCCCGACCGGGCGCGTTCACCGGTTCGAATCGATCGAGCGATGCGAGCTGATCGAGGTGTCCACGCCCGAGCTCGACGACGTGATCCGGCTCCAGGACGATTTCGGCCGGGAGGGGACCAACGCGCCCTGACCCGGGACGATTCGGGGATGACCGGGGCGGGCCTCGGGTGTAGGCTTCAGGGACGCGACCGCTACCACCGGTCGGAGGTGCAGACCGGACAGCGGCCTCGGTAACGCCCTCGGGCGACGGAGGATGCACGCGATGCACAGCTCCCTCATCGGCAAGGTCGAGAAGGCGAATCGCTACGCGCGAGAGCTCGATCGGATGACCATCGATCGTCTCTCGCTGACGTTCCGCGGTGACAACGACACGCACCATGTCGCCCTCGAAGCCGGTCAGTGGCGCTGCACCTGCCACTATTTCGAGAGCTGGGGATCGTGCGCGCACACGCTGGCCCTCCAGAAGGTATTCGGGGTGATGCTCCCCGACGACGCGCAGGTCTCGATCTTCTCCGCGGGGCAGCCGGTCGCGTCCGAGGCGTGACTCGCGGCGGCCGATGACCGGCCGCGAAAGCCCATCGGATCATCTGACGTCGAGTCGCCAGAAGTAGCTGGCGTCGCCGGCGGCGTCGCCGAACACCAGGTGGACCTCGAGCGTCCACGCGCCGTGTCTCGGCGCGTCGAAACGGGGTGTGCCCGAACCTTTGGCGAGGAGCGTGGCCCCTGTCGGTCCGCTCGTATCGGCGGGGACGATCCGCGCTTGCCATGCCGCGACGCTCGTGGCCGGCGCGAGCCGGACCGTCAGCGGCTCGCCACGCCCGACGGCGATCGGGGCACCGGGAAGCCACGGGCTGTCAGACCCCTGGTCGTGCCAGATGTAGGTCCCGAGCTGACCCGTGACAGGGTCCCCACCTTCGGCGGAGAGGCGGGCGACGGATGGGCCGTCGGCGGGCTGGACCGTATGGGTCGGGACCGCGGACGGCCACACGGTGACGGTGGCAGTGGCGAGACTCGGGCTCGGGCTGTGGGCCGCCGCGACCGGCGGGCTTGATGGCGCGAACGGGCTCTCGGCAGGTGCGGCGGAAGAGGTCGTACAGGCGCCCGCGAGGATAGCGAGCGACGCGAGAACGGCACGCAGCAGCACCATGGACCTCCTCAGCTCGCCGAGATCTCAAGCGGGCAGTTCGCCGTGCAGGGCGCGACCGTGATCCGAACGGTCGGACTCGTGTCGCCACGGACCCCTTCGTTCGACGGCGTCGAGAAGACGGCTCGGAAGTCGGCCGTGCTGTAGAGCCGGAGCGACGTGGGATACGTCCCCGCCGTGGACGAGGGCGGCAGGGTCACGAGATTGGCCCACGTCGTCGACCCGATCGCCCGACGCTGCAGGCGCACGGTCCGGGCGCCGATCGGGTTCGCGCTCAGCCGCCCGTAGCTAGTGTCCGTCGCGACCTTCAGATAGGCGGTGAAGTCGACGAGGCCGGCATACGGGATCGACGTGTCGCTGATCGAGAGCGTCAAGACGGTCACCAGGTCGAGGCAACGCGAATACAGCGACGACAGCGTCGGGAGGTCGTACTTGATCTGCAGCGTCGCGGTATCGCACGGGCCGTACACGTGCATGTCCCAGCCGGTCTTCGGCCTCGTCCGCGAGTAGGTCTGGACGACCGCGTCGGTGTAGTCGCTCTCGTCGGCGAAGTTGACGTGGTGGTTGAGGACCTCGACGTGCCCGAACTCGTCGAGGGCGATGGTCTCCGCGTCATAGCAGCCGTTCGTCGGTGACGACTGCATCTGGCACCAGCGAAGCGTCCCCCAATCGAACACGCGGCCGTGCTCGCGGAACCACATCGTGAAGCCCGTCGGGACCGTCCTGGTGAAGCACGCGAGCCCGTTGACGCCACAGGTGCCGGACCCATATCCGATCGGGTTCGAGGAGGTGCTGTCGTACCCGAACGTCGCCGCTTGCGACGCACGCGTCGCGTTGCTGTCACCGGCTGCTTCCAGAACGGCGGTTCGGATCGCGCTCGGTGGCTCAAAACCGGAACGCCAGCGCAACTCGAGGGCCTGGCTCTGACCGAACGTGCCGCCGCTCAGTGCCGGATCAGGGTCATGCGCAAGGACCGGCGTCGTGATGGACGCTGCCACGAGAGCGAGCACGACTGCCACTCGCGGTCGTCGTCTCGGGGCATAGCGCGAGAGCTTCATCGGAGCACCTCATCGAGGGCGACAGGCACGCCGTCGGGGACGTCACGGAGCAGTGCCCCGCGTGATCCGTCGACCGGGAGGCGACCATCGGGGCCGAAGACCAATCCGGCGGACGGGTGTTCGACCGCGCCGCCGGACCAGGCGGCATCGGCGACGAGGCGGAGGCCAGGTGGAGGTGCGGCGACCTCGATGGTCGTTCGGCCGTCGGGCGTCGTCGCCCGGAGGGCGGACCCTTCGGGATCCGACTCGTACACGACCAGGACTCGGCCCGCGGCGTCGCGGCCGAGGACAGCACGACCGGCAGTATCAGCAAGTGACGCGCGATCCCCGCCGCGAACGTCAAGCGAGACGATCGGGCACGGCAGGCCGCGGCACGCCTCACGAGCGACCAGCCGATCGCCGGTCAGACCGACGAGCGAACCCAGGCTCGGGTCGGTGACGGTCACGACCGCCCCCGAGTCCGGCACGAGGCGGTACCGACATGCCGTCTCACCGCAGGACCCGACGACGAGCGTCGTATCGTCGTCGCTCCAAGCGAGGTCGGTCAGCCACGTGGGGCCGAACCGGGCGTCGGGCCCGATCGGCGGTAGCACCCGGACCGGATCGCCGGCGTCGAGCGGTCGACGCCAGACGCCGAGGTCGGCCCTCGTTCGCCTGTCGACGCGACTCTCGACGATCGACGCACCGTCCGCCGCCACGATGCCGTTCCGGATCACGTCCGTGGACGGGGCGACCGACCACGCGCATCCGCCCGCGACATCGATGAGCGTCAACTGTGAGCGTCGCCCGTCGTCCGACCCCATCAGCACAAGACCGCCCGTCGGACCGGCCGCGAACGACTCGGCGGCCAGGTCGAGTCGCCGCGTCGACGCCGACGTCGTCCCGACCGACAACCGTTGTCCGACGAACGTGCCCTCGTCGAGCATCGGGTCCAGGCGATACCACGTGCCGACCGTGTCTGGGTTCACGACTGGCTCTCCCCGACACGCCGGTGGCCGCCACGGGGACGGCGGTGCCCCGGCAGTCGTCGAGGCGATCGCCGCGACCGCGGCGAGAGCCGCCACGCCCGGTCCGAGTCGGCGGAACCATCGAGTCTCCATGTGTGAAGGCCTCCCACCGGCGAGCTGACGAGCCGGCGGGGAGGGGGCGAGGCGGGCATCCTACGAAGGCCCACTTCACTGCCACTCATCTGATAGCTGGCAGTGGCCGTGAGGTGCCAACGGGTCCCTGTGCTACGCTCCGGCGGTCGTCAGAGACGATCGCCACGTGGTCGCGAAGCCGGTGCGATTCCGGCACAGTCCCGCTACGGTGAACCGCCCTCGGGCGGAAGTCCGGTCGCCGACCCCGCGGTGCATGCTCGAACCTTCGAGAGAAAGGTAGGCAAGCCCGTGCACCGGACCACCTGACCCCTCCTTCGACCGATCGAAGCGAGGGGTCGATCGCGTCCGGGCGCGACGTGCGCCTCGGGACGCGACCCCTCCGGCAACCGCTACCGGAGACCCGTTCGATGTCGTCCGCCGATCGACGCCGCGGCGTCGCCCTTCTCAGCGTGCTTCTCGCCGCCATCCTCGGAGCTTGCTCGTCCGGCTCCGCGTCGTCGCCCGCGGCCTCTGTGCCGGTCGTGGCCGCTCCGTCGGGGAGCGATGCGGCGGCTTCACCCACCCCGAGCCCGACCCCTGCGTTCCCGGTCACCGTCACCGACGATGAAGGCACATCGGTCGAACTCGCCGCCGAACCGAAGAAGATCGTCTCGTTGACGCCGGCGACGACCGAGATCCTGTTCGCGCTCGGCGCCGGCGACCGGATCGTCGCCACCGACGATGGCAGCGATCACCCGGAGCAGGCGGTCGCGCTGCCCGATGTCGCCACGTTCTCGAGCGTCGATGTCGAGAAGGTCGTCGCGCTTTCGCCGGACCTCGTGGTGGCCGGCGGTCTCGGATTCACGCCGGCCGAATCGATCACCAAGCTGCGGGACCTGAAGATCCCGGTCGTCGTCATCTATGCGCCGAGCGTCGAAGGCGTCCTCAAGGACATCGAGCTGCTCGGGACGGCGACAGGGACGTCCGCCGATGCGGCGTCGATCACCTCCGCGATGCGCGCCGACATGGATGCGGTAGCCGCAGCCGTGGCGACGAAGTCGCCGAAGCCGCGGGTCTTCTACGACGTCGGGTACGACGACACGACGGGTGCGATCTATGCCCCGGCCGATGACTCCTTCCTCGCCGAGATGGTCACCATGGCCGGGGGCGACGCCATCACGAGCGGTGACCCGAACACCTATGAGATCCCACTCGAGAAGCTGATCGAGAAGGATCCGCAGCTCATCGTCCTCGGCACGAATCCGTTCTACTCGCCGACGCCCGATGCCGTCGCGAAGCGCCGCGGCTGGGATGCGTTCAGCGCGGTCCGGAGTGGTGCCATCAAGCCCGTGAACGACATCGAGATCACCCGTCCTGGGCCGCGGCTTCCGATGGGGCTGCGCACGCTCGCCGCGGCCATCTGGCCCGACGTCACGCTTCCGTCGCCGTCGTAACCGGGATGGCAGCCGGCGCGCTCTCACGCGATGTCGAGGCGGGTGGCCTCGGCGCGTGGGTGCGCGCCCGGCCGCTCGTCGTCGGCGTGGTCGCCGTGGTCCTGCTCGTCGTGACGTTGATCCTCGGCGTCGGCCTCGGCTCGGTCCGCGTCGCGCCCGCCGAGACCATCGCGGTGATCCTGTCGCGCGTGTTCGGCATCGACATCGGCGTCACGATCACGCCGGCGACCGAGGCGATCGTCTGGGACCTGCGGCTCCCGCGGGTCCTCACCGCCATGCTCATCGGCTGTGGCCTGGCGGTCGCCGGCACGACCTTCCAGGGCCTATTGCGCAATCCGCTCGCCGACCCCTACGTGCTCGGGACCGCGTCGGGCGCTGCGGTCGGTGCCGCGATCGCGGTGCTGCTGCCGATCCAGCTCGTCGTCGTCGAGTTCGGGCTGCTCCACGGCCTCGCGTTCGTCGGCGCCCTGGCCTCCGCGTGGCTGGTCTTCCGGCTCGGCGGGATGGGCGGAGCCGGCGGTCTGACGCGGCTGCTGTTGACCGGATACGCGGTCGGCTCGGTCCTCGCAGCGGTGCTGACCATGGCGATGTACGTGTCCGGCGCCGAATTGCGGCAGATCTTCTCGTTCCTGCTCGGCGGGCTTGGCGGCTCGTCATGGGTCCGGCTGATCGTCGCCGCTCCGCTGATCATCGGGTCGTCCGTGCTGATCATGGCCCGGGGCCGCTCGCTCGATGGGATGTTGCTCGGCGACGCGGCGGCTGGCCACCTCGGCATCGATGTGAGCCGGGAACGCGGGATCCTGCTGGCGCTGGCGTCGATGGCGACCGCGGCCGCGGTCGCCATCAGCGGTCTGATCGGCTTCGTCGGTCTCGTCGTGCCGCACGTCGTGCGGCTGCTCGTCGGGCCGGCCGCGCATCGCGTGCTGCCGATCTCCGCCATCGCCGGTGCTGCGCTCCTGTCGGCAGCCGACCTCGGGGCCAGACTCGTGGGCGACGTCCCGGTGGGCGTCGTGATGGCCCTGCTCGGGGCGCCGTTCTTCCTGTTCCTCCTCAACCGCAGCCGGTCGGGGTACCAGCTGTGATCGCGGTCGCGCCCGGGGCGCCGGTCCTGGCCGCGAAGGCGCTGACCGTCGGCTACGCCGGACGGACCGTCATCGACGCCGCCGATCTATCGGTCGCACCCGGGGAGCGGCTCGCGCTGGTCGGACCGAACGGCGCGGGCAAGTCCTCGCTGCTCCGGGCGCTGACCGGGGTCCTGGCGCCCCGCGCCGGCTCGATCGACCTGCTCGGCGAGGCCGTCGACCAGGTGCCGCGTAAGAAGCTCGCCCGGACGATAGCGGTCGTACCCGAGCTCGCCGACCTGCCATTCGCGATGCCGGTCGAGGAGGTCGTGGCGCTGGGCCGGCTACCGCACGAGCCGCCGCTCACCGGGCTCCGGCCGACCGATGTCGCGGCGGTCGATGGCGCGATCGAGCGGATCGGCATCACGGGTCTGCGCCGGCGAGACATGCGCGAGCTGTCGATGGGCGAGCGCCAGCTCGTGTTCATCGCGGTCGCGGTCGCGCAGGCTGCCCCGATCCTCGTGCTGGACGAGCCGACGACCCATCTCGATATCCGCCACCAGGTCGACGTGATGGAGCTGCTCGTCGACCTCAACGAGCGCGATGGGACGACCGTCATCGCCGTCCTCCACGATCTCGCGCTCGCCGCGCATTTCTTCCCGCGTGTCGTCGTCCTCGCCAACGGCCGGATCGTCGGCGACGGCGCCCCCACGGAGACGCTCAGTGCCGAGCGGATCCGCGAGGTCTTCGGTGTGGATCCGGCGCTCGTCCGCCTGCCGGTCGGAGCCGCATAGATGTCGAGCGTACGGAGCGCTGTCGCGCTGCTCACCCGGTTCCCGGTCGCGACCGCGGAGACCGATACGCCGGGTGCGGCCGCGTTCGGGCTCGTGGGTGCGGGTGTCGGGCTCGTCGGGGCGATCCCGTTCGTGCTGCTCGCGGGCTCCCTGGGTGAGCCGTGGATCGGCGCGGTCGCGGCGATCGCCACGATGGCCGTGGTCACGGGCGCGCTGCATCTGGATGGCCTGGCCGACACCGCAGACGCCGTCATGGCGCGGGATCCCGAGGCGGCTGAACGCGCACGGAAGGATCCGCACGTCGGGACAGGCGGTGTCGTTGCCCTCGTGCTCGTGATCGCCGCCGGCGTGGTCGCGCTGGTGAGCCTGGGCGCAACCGGGAGCGCAGGGGCGATCCGCGGCGGCATCGTCCTCGTGGCCGTCGCGAGCGCGTCGCGTGTCGTGCCGATCCTGGTGACGATCACCCTGGGGCAGCTCCGACCCGCGGGCGTAACGATGCTGGGGGGCTGGTTCGCCGAGCGGGTCACGCGCGCCGACGGCCTCGTCGCCATCGCCTCGACGACGGTGCTGGCCATCGCCCTCGGTCTGATCGGCGGTCCGGTCGTGGTGATCGCGACGATCGGAACGCTCCTCGTCGGGTCTGTCGCCGGCGCGATCGTCGTTGCGCTGCGTGGCGGGCTCGACGGTGACGGGATGGGTGCGCTGATCGAGCTGTCGCTGGTCTCGGGCCTGATCGTCGCGGCCCTCGCTTCCTGACGTGGCGACACCGCTGATCCTCGCGCTCGGTGGGACCCGGAGCGGCAAGAGCCGGTTCGGACTCGCGACGACCCGCCGGCTTGCCGGCGAGGGGCGCGCCTGGTTCCTTGCCACCGCCATCGCCGGCGACCCGGAGCTCGATGACCGCATCCGCCGTCACCGCGCGGAACGCCCGGCAGGCTGGCCGACGATCGATGTCGGCGCCGACCTCGCTGCTGCCATCGGCGCGACCGAACCCGCGGAGCCGGTCCTCATCGACGGCCTGACCCTATGGCTCGCGATGCTCCTGGGGGACGACGCCCCCGCCATGGACCCCATCCTCGACGGACCGATCGCCGCGGCGTACGACGCGTTGGCGGCACGTCCAGGACCGGCGATCGTCGTCAGCGACGAGGTCGGTCTCGGGATCGTGCCGATGCATCCCAACGCGCGCGCGTACCGCGATCTCGTCGGTATCGCCCATCAACGACTTGCAGCGATGGCCGATGAGGCGTATCTGTTCGTGGCCGGGCTACCCGTGACGCTGAAGGGGCCACGATGAGCGACCACACGAGCGGACTCGAGCAGGCGATCGAGCGTGTCGTCGCGCTCGGTGGGCTCGACGCGTCCGCCATGGTCTCGGCGTCGGTGCGGCTCGACTCCCTGACCAAGCCACCGGGCAGCCTCGGGCGTCTCGAGTCGCTGGCGATCCAGCTCGCCGGGATCACCGGCGATCTCACCCGGACCTACAGTCGCCGTGCGATCGTCCTCGCAGCGGCCGACCACGGCGTCGCACGCCAGGGCGTGTCGGCGTATCCCGCCGACGTGACGCCGCAGATGGTCGCGAACTTCCTCGCTGGTGGCGCGGCGATCAACGTGCTTGCCGGGCGGGTCGGCGCCACTGTCAGCGTGGTCGATGCCGGCGTCGCCGGCGCCATCCCGGCGGTCGGGGCGGGAGCGGCGACGCTGATCCGCGTACCCATCCGAGCCGGGACGGACGACATGACGGCAGGCCCCGCGATGTCGCACGACGAGGCGCTCCGCGCGATCGGCATCGGGCTCGACGTGGTGGCTGCGCTGGAACACGACGGGGTCGAGCTCATCGGCATCGGCGAGATGGGCATCGGCAACACGACGGCGGCGAGCGCGATCACGGCCGCCATGACCGGTCTCTCGCCGGACCGGGTGACCGGCCGCGGCACCGGCATCGACGACGCCACGCACGCGCATAAGGTCGCGATGGTCGCCCGCGCGCTATCGCGGAACACGCCGGGTGCGAGCGACCCGATCGCGGTGCTGTCCACGGTCGGCGGGTTCGAGATCGGCGTGCTGGTCGGCGTGATCCTCGGGGCCGCCGGCGCCCGGATCCCCCTCATCCTCGATGGGTTCATCACCGGCGCGGCCGCGTTGCTTGCGGCGGGACTCGTACCGACGGTCGCCGAGCGTTGCATCGCGGGACATCGGAGCGTGGAGCCGGGGCACGCCGTCGTCCTCGAGCGCCTCGGCCTGCGGCCACTCCTCGAGCTCGACCTGCGGCTCGGAGAGGGGACCGGCGCGGCGCTGGCGATGTCGCTGGTCGACGCCGCCGTCGCGATCCGAGACGGGATGGCGACGTTCGAGAGCGCCGGGGTCGCCGGTCCCGCGGCGACGGAAGGCGTGACCTGAACGATGGTCGAGATCATCCTCGTCCGGCACGCTGCGACGTCGTGGTCCGGCGTGCGCTATTGCGGGATCACTGACCCGCCGCTATCGCCGACGGGCCTTGCGGACGCACGCCGCCTCGCAGTGTCGCTGAGCCGCGACCTGCCGGCCGATGTCCGCGTCGTCTCGAGTCCGTCGCGTCGCGCCGTGGCGACGGCTACGGCGATCGTCGAGGCCGCGCATCTTCCCGGCGTCGAGCTGGACGCGCGTTGGCGTGAGGCCGACGTCGGGATCGCCGAGGGCCGTACGTTCGATGAGCTATCGGCGATCGCGCCGGATGTCGCGGCTGCGCTCGCTCGCGGCGATCTCGAGATCGACTGGCCGGGCGGCGAGACCCACAGCTCGCTGGCAGCTCGGGTCGCCGATGCGTGGGCCGATCTGGTCGCCGTCGGGCGACCCGCTGTCGTCGTCACGCACGCGGGCCCGTTCATGCACGCTCGCGCGCTCGGCGAGGACCGGCCGATCTCCCGCGATGACCTGGTCGAACCCGCGGCCACCGGCCGCGTCCTCGTGTCGGAGGGGTCGGCTCGGGACGCCGTGCTACGCTCCTCGGCGTGATCCCACCCACTCCGGCCCGTCCGGGTCGCGCGGTCGCCGCACGCCCGCTCCTGGTCGCAGTCGTCGCCGTGCTGACGCTGGCCGGCTGCATCGGTGGCGGGCAGAGTGCCGCAGATTCGCCGTCGGCGAGCGCGTCGACAGCCATCGCGTCCCCGTCGATCGACGCCGCGAGCCCGACCCTCCAGCCCTCGCCATCGTCCGCCGCGACAGGCGAGCTGACCGACTCGCCGGACGCGACCGAGTCGCCCGCTTCCACCGCCTCGCCGAGTAGCGGGGTGTCCCAGCCGGCCGCCGAGGCGGTCAAGGCCTGCTCCGGCAGCGATGAGAACCGCAGCTTCTTCCTGAACGCCTCGCAGAACCTCGACTGGCCGGTCTACTGCCCCGTGCTGCCTGCCCGCTGGTTCGTCACGAACGGGACGTACAGCGGTCGCGGCGTCGGTCAGCTGGTGATCGGCTACCAGGGTCCCGCCGGTGCGACGCTGACCCTCCAGGAGGGCGCCTTCTGTGAGACATCGGATGGCTGCGTCCCGGCCGGCACCGACACCGGTGATGCCGCGTTCGGGGACCGGCAGGGAACGCTCGTCACGCTCGATGACGGCGGCTATGCGATCGTCGTCGGTCGGGCCGACACGCCGAGCTGGCTGGCGGTCGCGACCGGGATGGACGAGGCGACGTTCCGCCAGGTGGCCCAGGGCCTCGTCCGGCTCGACTAGGTCCTCCCGGCGTCACGCCGCGTCGTGCTCCGGCTAGGCTCCTGCGTCCGCCGGGGCCAGTGCCGCCTCGGCAAGCAGCGCGACGGCCTCGATCGTCCCGGGCAGATCCGCTCCGCCGCGATCCATGATCGCGGTCGCCCCGAAGCCGATCACCGGGGCTCCACTCGTGGCGATCGCGCGGACCGCGCCGACCGCGGCGCTGAGTGTCAGTCCATCGGTCTCGGGCATCGCGACCGCCCAGTTCCCCGACGCGTCGAGGGCGTCCAGGTCGAACGCGACGTACCACGCGTCGATGCGGCCTGACACGGTCGCAGCCCAGGCCGCAGCCGCCGCCTGCCCGGCCGGATCGCCCAGCATCCCGGCACCGAACTGCGCGACCCCGCTCGCGGCGAGCATCCGCGACTCGGTCTCGTCGAGGACCTGACCGCCGAACAGTCCCGCATCGAGTGTCCGGACCGACGGGCCCTCCGCTGCGGCGACGAGCCGCTCGTCGCCTCGTCCGCAGGCCATCGCGAACGGCATGCCCCAGACATTGCCGGACGGTGTCGTGTCCGGCGTGTTGAAGTCGCCGTGGGCATCGAACCAGGCGAGCCCGAGCCGGATCCCCGGCCGCGCTCGGCGGATGCCCGCCATCGCGCCGGCATGGGTCGTGCAGTCGCCGCCGAGCGCGAGCAGTGCGCTTGCCTCGTTGCCGGGCTGTTCCAGGCCGCTCTCGACGTGCGCCGCCAGTCGGCCAAGATACGCGACGAGCCGGTCGAGGTTCTTGGCCCGCGGGTGGGGATCCGCGACCCAACCCGGATCGTTCGCGGCGTCGCCATGGTCCAGCCAGGTCATATCTGCGAGGCCCGGACGCGCGGCCAGCCGGTCCCGCAGCCCGAGTCCGCGGAGCAGGGTCGGTGCGCGCTCCATCCCGCCGAAATGCCCGCCGAGCGCGGTCGGAGAGCCACAGATGACGATCGTTCGAGCGGTCATGGATGCAGCATATCGGCGCCTCGGACGTCTCGGCCGTCGGCGATGATGGCGCCGATGCGCATCGCCGATTTCGCGCTCGAGCGCTACTTCGCCCGCTGGGAGTTCGCCGTCGATCACCTGCTCTGCGCGTCCGACGTGCAGGGCTACCCGATGGCCGAGCTCCTCGCTCTGGCCGACGACGACACGCGGCGGATGTGGGACGGGCTCACCCTCGGCTACACGGAGTCGACGGGTCACCCGCTGCTGCGAGCCGAGATCGCCTCGCTCTACGAGGATCTCGAGCCCGACGACGTGCTGGTGTTCGCCGGGGCCGAGGAGGCGATCTTCTGTCTGGCCAACGTGCTGCTGAGCCCGGGCGATCACGCGGTCGTGACGTGGCCCGGCTACCAGAGCCTGTACGAGGTGGCGCGCGCGGCCGGCGCCGACGTGACGCTCCATGAGCTTCGCGAAGAACACGGCTGGGCGATCGATATCGACCTGCTTCGGTCGCAGGTCACGCCGTCGACGCGGCTCGTCGTCGTGAACGCGCCGCACAACCCGACCGGCATGCAGCCCGACCGCGCGACGTTCGATGCCCTCGTCGCCCTCGCCGAGGAGGTCGGTGCGCACCTCCTGGTCGACGAGGTCTATCGCTTCCTGGAGTTCGATGGCGTCGAACGCCTGCCCGCCGGCGCGGACGCGTCGCCCCGAGGCATCTCCCTTGGCGTGATGTCGAAGTCGTTCGCGATGGCCGGGCTCCGGATCGGCTGGCTGGCGACGCGCGACCGCGACGTCCTCGAGCGGTGCGCCCGGTTCAAGGACTACACCACGATCTGCTCATCGGCTCCGTCCGAGGTGCTCGCCCTGATCGGGCTTCGCGCGCGCGAGACGGTCCTTGCCCGCTCGCGCTCGATCGTCGCTGACAACCTGGTGGCCCTCGACACGTTCTTCGATGCGTGGAGCGACCGGTTCACCTGGGTGCGGCCACGCGCGGGCTCGGTCGGCTTCCCGCGCCTCACGGTCCCGGGCGTCTCCATCGATGCCTGGGCGGCCGGGCTGGTCGAAGCCGAGGGGGTGCTGCTGCTGCCAGGGTCGCAGTTCGACTACGGCGGGAACCACTTCCGGCTCGGGTTCGGTCGGGCCGACCTGCCGATCGCCCTCGAACGACTCGAACGACACGCGGAGCGGACGCTCCGCTAGGACCTACGCGGCGCTCGCACCGAACGCGAGTGCCGGGCGGCCGAAGCTCAGGCGTCGGACGGCGTCCAGCCACGTGCGTGGCGTCGAACGGCCGTGCCAGCCGAGGGCGCGGGCGGGGATCAGCCGGATCGTCGCGGAATACGTCGCCGCGAATTCGGCCTGGGTCAGCCCGAGCTCGGCGATCCGCGAGCGGTACTTGGTGACGAACGCGTCGGGCAGCGGTGCGGGCGGGGCGTCATCCCCGACAGTGACCTCGGCGCGGGCTTCGAGCAGGCCGACGTCGAAGTCGTCCTCGGCGTCGCCGAGCGCGACCATCGCCCGCGGGTCATGGGCGAGGTTGCGCACCTTCTTCGCATGCGGCTTCGAGCGGATGACGATCGCCTCGCCGTCCCAGGCGAACCACGTCGGCACGAGGTGTGGCGCGCCGTCCGGGCGGATCGAGGACAGCCAGATCACCGGTTCCGTCTCGAGGAACCGTTCGACGCGAAGCGCGGCGGCGGTGCTGTCCATGACGGAAGCATCGGCTGCGCACGCGCCGCTGACCGCCGCCGGGAGTCACCGAACCGGCATGGACATCCGTCAGCGTCCGGCAGCGACCCCCGTCGCCATTCGAATGGTCGCTCAGCGACCCTCGTTCGCGTCGGCTTTGCCCATGAGGCCACCGAGGATGTCATCGAGGCTGCCGGTCCCACTCGCCGAGGCACCGCCTGTGTTCAGACCGCCCATCAGCCCACCGAGCAGACCACCGAGATCGCCGAGTCCGCCACTGCCGAGCGCCCCGTTCAAACCGCCAGCCGGCGTCTTGCCCTCCGGCGTCAGCATGTTGATGAGCTGCGGGAGGAACGCGGCGAGGAGCGGCAGCAGCGCGTTGATGTCGAGGCCCGTGCGGTTCGCGAGGCGCTGGGTCGTCTCCGGTCCGAGAGCCGCCCCCAGCCGCTGCGGATCGACCGGCTGATTCGCTCCGGTCGACACCCACGAGTCGACCTCCTGGTCGAGGCCGCCTGCCCGCAGCTTGTCGACGAGGCCATCGACGCCTCCGGTCTCGTCGATCGCGCCGGCGAGATCGCCCATCGTGGCGCCGACGTCGGCCGCGCCCGCACTGCCGAGGCTCTTGCTCAGGTTGGAAAGTTCGTCCATCGGTCGGCCTCCATGGCGCACGCTCGGGGGTCGCGTCGATGGTACGTGTGAGCGGCGCGGGCCGTCAGGAGCGGTCCTCGCTCCTCTCGCCGCCGCGTGACTTCCGCTTGCCTTGGCCAGGCTTCTCCGGCGCGAGCTGCCACTGCCACGTTTTGAGCCGACGGAGCAGCCGTCGCCCCGTCAGATCGAGATGGATCGGCGTCACGGCGATCCGCTTGTTCACGACCGCATGGAAGTCGGTGCCCGGGACCGCCAGGCCGGACGGTGGCGGACCGCCGATCCAGAAGTAAGGGATCCCGCGTGGATCGAGCCGCTCGACGAGCTCATCGGAGTAGACCCGCCGGCCGAGGCGGGTGACCTCGAAGCCCTCGCATCCCTCGATCGGCACGGCGGGGACGTTGACGTTGATGAGCTCGCCGCGCGACAGCCCCTCGCGCAGGATGTTCCGGGCGACGACCGTGGCCGCGTACCCCGCGAGCGTGAAATCGGGGTGCTCGTAGTACTCCTGCGAGATCGCGAAGGCCGGGCACGAGTTGATCACCGCCTCCATGGCCGCGCTGACGGTGCCCGAATAGGTGATGTCGTCGCCCAGGTTCGCGCCGTAGTTGATGCCCGACGCGACGAGGTCGAACCCGTGGCCGAAGTAGCCGAGGAAGGCGAGGCTGACGGCGTCGGTCGGCGAGCCATCGACCGAGTAGGCGAGCGAGCCGTCCTCGAGCGTCCGCTCGCGGACACGTAGCGGGCGCATCAGCGTCTTCTGATGGCCGACCGCGCTCTGGTTCGTATCCGGCGCGACGACCGTCACGTCACCCATCTCCTCGAGCGCCTGCTTGAGGGCGAGGAGTCCGCGCGATTCGACGCCGTCGTCGTTGGTCACGAGGATCCGCGGCCGGCTGGTCCATTCCGGCACCGGGCGGCTCGGGGTGCGCAGGGCGCGCGGGCCGCCACGCCCGGCGCCACCCGCCAGCGGTTCGCCGCGCTCCTTGTCGAGGTCGCGCCGCTCACTGCGGGCGCGCTCGCGGGTCATGTCCGGCGTATCGGCGCGCCGCGTCAG
>Ga0207648_10001065_pt1 | contig 30735 bp, 34 predicted proteins | sample KBSMisM32_FD_184310 | JGI IMG/M metagenome (GOLD analysis project Ga0207648, IMG submission 184310) | Miscanthus rhizosphere microbial communities from Kellogg Biological Station, Michigan, USA - KBS Miscanthus M3-2 (SPAdes) (version 2) | ecosystem: Host-associated > Plants > Roots >... | reverse complement strand
CGCCGTACAGGTGCACCGGCAGGGGCTCGAGCGCGTAGAAGCCCGTGACGCGCGCGCCCGACTGCTTGGCGAGCGCGATGCCGGCCTTGACCGCCTTCGTGGCGACGGCCGAGCCGTCGGTGGGGATCAGGATGTGCTTGAACATGGTTGTCTCCTTGCTTCCAGCCTAGCCGGCTTGCGGCCGGCGCTTTTGACCGGGATCAACTGTCGGCTGGGCGATACTTCACCCCATGCTGAGGGACGCGCATGCCGCAAGCGCCGAAGGAGTGCTCGCCGCTCTCGGCAGCCGGGCGCGGGGCCTCGGCGCGGCGCAGGCCGCCGAGCGGCTCGCCCGCCACGGCCCCAACACGCTGCCGGCGGCGAAGCGGCGCTCCGCGCTGACGCGCTTCGCCGCGCAATTCAACAGCGCGCTGATCTATTTCCTGCTCGCCGCGGCGCTGGCGGCCTGGATCCTCGGCCATCGCATCGACGCCGCGGTGATCGTCGCCGTGGTGCTGCTCAACGCGCTGGTCGGCTTCGTGCAGGAGGGCAAGGCGGAGAAGGCGCTGGAAGCGATGCGCCGCCTGATCGCGCCGCAGGCCGCGGTGCTGCGCGACGGCGCGCGGCGCAGCGTGCCGGTGGCGAGCCTGGTGCCCGGCGACGTGGTGCTGCTCGAGGCGGGCGACCGCGTGCCGGCCGACCTGCGGCTGCTGCGCGCGCGCGGCCTGCTCGCCGACGAGGCGCTGCTCACCGGCGAGTCGGTGCCGGCGGCGAAGCAGGAAGCGCCGGCGCCCGCGGCTGCCGAGCTTGGCGCGCGCCACAGCATGGCGTACTCGGGCACGCTGATCGCCGCCGGGCAGGCGAGCGGCGTGGTGGTCGCCACCGGCATGGCGACCGAGATCGGCCGCATCAGCGCGCTGCTGCAGGCGGTCGAGCCGCTCAGCACGCCGCTCATCCGGCAGATGAACGACTTCGCGCGGCGCTTCACGTGGCTGGCGATCGTCGGCGCCGCGGCGCTGTTCGCCTTCGCGGTGCTGGCGCGAGGCTATGCCTGGCCCGACGCGCTGATCGCGGTCGTCGCGCTGGCGGTGAGCCTGGTGCCCGAAGGCCTGCCGGCGGTGATCACCGTCACGCTCGCCATCGGCGTGCGCCGCATGGCGGCGCGCAACGCCGTGATCCGCCGCCTGCCGGCCGTCGAGACCCTGGGCGCGACTTCGGTGATCTGCTCGGACAAGACCGGCACGCTCACGCGCAACGAGATGACCGCGCGCCGCATCGTCAGCGGCGGCCACCACGCGCAGGCGGGCGGAGCCGGCTACGCGCCGCAGGGCGAGATCGAGGCGGTCGGGCACGATGACGATGCGGCCTGCCTCGCGGCCGTGCTGCCGCTCATCCGCTGCGGCGTGCTGTGCAACGACGCGCGCCTTCATCAGCACGCGGGCGTCTGGCGGGTGGAAGGCGATCCGATGGAAGGCGCGCTGATCGCGCTTGCGATGAAGGCCGGCCTCAACCCGGAGCACGTGCGCGGCGAATGGCCGCGCCTCGACGAGGTGCCGTTCGACGCGGCGTACCGCTTCATGGCGACGCTGCACCGCGCCCCGGACGGCGGCGCGATGCTGTTCGTGAAGGGCGCACCGGAGAAGCTGCTCGACCTTGCTTCCGATGCCGAGCGCGAGTTCTGGCAGGCGCGCATCGCCGAGGCCGCTTCCGCGGGCGAGCGGGTCCTGGCTTTTGCGTTCAAGTCGTTCGGTGACGAGCGGCTGAGTCCTTCGGCGGTGCGTGGGCTGCAGTTCCTCGGCATCGCCGGCTTCATCGACCCGCCGCGCCCGGAAGCGGTCGCCGCCATCGCTCAGTGCCGCAGCGCCGGCATCGACGTGAAGATGATCACCGGCGACCACGCGGTCACCGCGGCCGCGATCGCGGCGCAGCTCGGGCTGCCGGCCGAAGCGGTGCACGCGCGCGCCACGCCGGAAGACAAACTGCGGCTGGTGCAGGCGCTGCAGGCCGGCGGCGCGGTGGTGGCGATGACCGGCGACGGCGTCAACGACGCGCCTTCGCTCAAGCAGGCCGACGTCGGCGTGGCGATGGGCATCAAGGGCACCGAGGCGGCGAAGGAGGCGGCCGAGATGGTGCTGCTCGACGATAACTTCGCTTCGATCGTGGCCGCGGTGCACGAGGGTCGCACCGTGCACGACAACATCCGCAAGGTCGTGGCCTGGCAGTTGCCGACCAACGGCGGCGAGGCGCTCACCGTGGTGGCGGCGCTCGCCTTCGGCCTGGTGCTGCCGATGAGCGCGGTGCAGATCCTGTGGGTGAACCTGGTGGCGGACGTCGCCCTCGGCCTCGCGCTCGCCTTCGAGCCGGCCGAGCCGGGCGTAATGCGCCGCGCCCCGCGCCGGCCGGAGGCGCCGCTGCTCTCGCGCTTCCTGCTCTGGCGCGTGGTGCTGGTCTCGGCGCTGTTCGCCGCGATCTCGCTCGGCGTGTTCTTCGCTGCGCTCGGACGGGGGCGTGACCTGGAGACCGCGCGCACCCTGGTGGTGAACACGCTGGTGGTGCTGCAGATCTTCTACCTGTTCAACGTGCGCTACCTGCACATGGCGTCGATCACCTGGCGCGGCGCGCTCGGCACGCCGGCGGTGCTGTGGGCGCTCGCCGGGGTGGTGGCGGCGCAACTCGCCTTCACCTATGCGCCCTTCATGCAGGCCTGGTTCGGTACGCGCCCGGTCGCGCTGGCCGACGGTGCGCTGGTGCTCGCCTGCGGCGCCGGCTTCATGATGCTGCTCGAAGCCGAAAAGCTGCTGCTGCGCCGCTACGGCTTCATCGATACACCAGAACCGGCACCTTCGACAGCTGGATGACCTTGTCGGTAACGCTGCCGATGGCGAGCCGCGCGAGGCCGCGCCGGCCGTGCGACGACATCAGGATCAGGTCGCAAGCGCGCTCCTGCGCCGCCTTGACGATGCCCTCGTAGGGCGTGCGCGCGGTCTGCACCACCGGCTCGAACGCCACGCCCTGCTTGCGCGCCTTGCGCGCGATGTCGGCGATGTGCTTGCGCGCGGCGGCCTGGCGGCGCTCCTCGAACTCGGCGATGGCCTCTTCTTCGCCGCGGTAGGGAAAGGCGTAGAGGCGCGCCGGCACTGCCTCGAGCACGTGGTAGCCGGTGATGCGCGCGCCGGACTCCTTGGCGAGCGCGATGCCGGCCGCGATCGCTTTCTCGGCAAGCGCCGAGCCGTCGGTGGGAATCAGGATGTGCTTGAACATGGCGGTCTCCGGATCAGTGTCTGGTCGCGAGCACGCGCTCGAGGCCGGGGATGTCGAGGATGCGCACGTGCTTCTGCTGCACGCCGATCAGCCCGGCTTCCTGGAACTGCGAGAACAGGCGGCTCACGGTCTCGAGCTTGAGGCCGAGGTAGCTGCCGAGCTCCTCGCGCGTCATGCGCAGGTGGAAGTCGGACGCCGAGTAGCCGCGGCGCACGAAGCGCTTGGACAGGTTCAGCAGGAAGGTGGCGAGGCGCTCCTCGGCGCGCATCGAGCCGAGCAGCAGCATCACCCCGTGGTCGCGCACGATCTCGCGCGCCAGCACCGAGTGCAGGTGGCGCTGCAGCGCGGGCACCTCGCGCGCCATCTGCTCGATCAGCGCGTAGGGCAGCACGCACACCTCGCTGTCCTCGAGCGCGATCGCGCTGCCGTGGTAGGCGCCCGAGCCCAGGCCGTCGAGGCCGAGCAGCTCGCCCACCATGCAAAAGCCGGTGACCTGCTCGCGGCCCTCGCCGTCGAGCACGCTGGTCTTGAAGAAGCCGCTGCGGATCGCGTACATCGCGTTGAACTCGGCGCCGGCGTTGAACAGCGCCTCGCCGCGCTTCACCCGGCGGCGCGCGTAGACGATGTTCTCGACGCGGTGCAGGTCCTCCATGCACAGCGAGCCGGGCAGGCACAGCTCGCGCAGGTTGCAGCTCGAGCAGCTCACTTCGAACTTGGCGCCCGCGGGCTTGAAGGCGGGCTGGATGGCGATCACGGTGCTCATGGCATCTCCCTAGGCATGTACGGCGGCGCGTTGCGCGATGGCTTCGCGTACGCGCTCGAATTCCCTGCTCTTGTCGAAGAAACCGCGCGCCCCGAGCCGCCCGGCAAGCTGGCGGTAAGGGTCGGCGGCAAAATTGGACAGCATGTAGAAATCGATCTCGGGCGCCTGCGGGCGCACCGCGCGCAGCACGTCGAAGCCGCTCGAGCCGCCGGCGAGGCCGAGGTCGAGCACCACCACCTCGGGCCGCGTCGCCAGGATCTCGCGGATCGCAGGCTCGGCATGGTCGGCCTGCCCGGAGACCGTGGCGCCGGGGATGGCGCCGAGCATGGCGGCGAGCCGCTCGCGCACCGGCTGGGAGTCTTCGACCAGGAAAATGTTCATGCCGCCAGTGTGGCGGCGCGCCGCCCGCCGTCCTATCGGCGGCGGCTGATATTCGGGGTAGGAGGTTTCCTAGACCAGGCGGTGCTCGAGCGCGTAGCGCACCAGCTCGGCGATGCTGCCGAGGCCGAGCTTCTCGAGGATGCGGGTCTTATGGGTGCTCACGGTCTTCACCGACAGGTGCAGGCGCTCGCCGATCTCGGTCGGGCCGAGCCCCTCGACCAGCAGGCGCATGACCTCGAACTCGCGGTCGGACAGCGCTTCATGGGGTGTTTTTTCGGATTGGAGCAATTCGACGGCGGCGGTGTCGCCGATATGCACGCCGCCGGCGGCGATCTTGCGCAGCGTGCCGAGCAGCAGCTCGGACGCGCTGTCCTTGTTGAGGTAGCCCGAGGCGCCGGCCTTGAGCGCGCGCGCCGCGTACTGCTGCTCGCCGTGCATCGAGAGCACGAGGATGCGCAGCTTCGGCTTCTCGAGCTTGATGCGCTTGATCAGGTCGATGCCCGACAGCCCGGGCATGGACATGTCGAGCATCGCGATGTCGTAGTCGTTCGCCTTCACCAGCGCGAGCGCGGCGTCGCCGCTCGCCGCCTCGCCCACCACGTTCAGGTCGGGCGTGGCGGCGAGGATGCGCTTCAGCCCGTCGCGCACGATGCTGTGGTCATCGGCGATCAGGATGCGGATCATGACGGCTGCAGCGGCACGCTCAGCTTGAGCCGCGTCCCGCCCCGCGGCGCGCGCGCCACTTCGAGCGAGCCGCCGAGGAAGGCGATGCGCTCGCGCATGCCCTTCAGGCCGAGCGAGCGGCTCTTCGCCAGGTCCTCGGGCGCGAAGCCGCGGCCGTCGTCCTCCACTTCGAGCTGGATCGAGCCGTTCCCGGCGCCGATCAGCACCCAGGCGTTCTTGGCGCCGGCGTGGCGCGCGATGTTGGTGAGCGATTCCTGCAGCGAGCGGTAGACCGCGGTGCCGACCGCCTTGGAGACCTCGGGCAGCTCGGCCGGCAGGTCGATGCGGCAGGCCACGCCCGAGCGCCTGGCGAAATCGTCGACCAGCCAGCCCGCGGCGTCGCCCAGGCCGAGGTCGTCGAGCATCAGCGGGCGCAGGTCGGCCGAGATGCGCCGCGTCGAGCTCACCGTGCGGTCCAGCAGCTCGCTCATCTCTTTCATCCGGGAATGAATTTCCCCTTCGACCGGCGTGCGCTCGCGCAGCCAGCCGAGGTCCATCTTGAGCGCGGTGAGCAGCTGGCCGAGCTCGTCGTGCAGCTCGCGCGCGATGCTCGTCTTCTCTTCCTCGCGCGCCTCCAGCACGCGCGCCGACAGCTCGCGCAGCTCGCGCTGCGACTGCAGCAGCGCGTCCTCGGCCTGCTTGCGGCGCGTGATGTCGCGCAGGATCACGGTGTAATAGCGCTCGTCGGCAGGGCCCGCCTGCGAGATCGAGGCCTCGATCGGGAACTCCTCGCCGTCGCTGCGCAGGCCCCACAGCGTGGTGATGTCGCCCATCTTCCGGCTGGTGACGCCGGTGCGCGCGAATTGCTGGACGTGGTCGCGGTGCGCGGCGCGGAAGCGCGCCGGGATGAAGCGGTCGAGGGAGCGGCCGAGCGCTTCGCGCCGCGGGCAGCGGAAGATCTGCTCGGCGGCGACGTTGAACATGATGACGTTCTGGGCGGCGTCGACGGTGATGATCGCGTCCATCGCCGAGTCGACGATGGACGCGAGCCGCGCGTCGCTCGCCTCGGTGCGGTGCTCGGCGACCAGCACCTCGCGCGCGGCGACGATGATGCCGGCGCCGATCACCAGCATGTCGGCGAGGATTACGCCTCCGAGCAGCCAGGGGGACTCGAGCCCGCGCGCGAAGGCCAGCGCGTTCAGGCCGAGCAGGGCGGCGAGCGACGCGCCACCGGCCCCGACCACCGCCGGGTGGCGGAGCAGGCTTCCTTTGACCGAGGTCAAAGCCCGTTCCTGGTTCGCGCCCATAGTGGCCCCAATGCACTACCCCGCTTCCGACCTGGTGATCGACCCGGTGCTGATCCGCAATTACGACGTCGGCGGGCCGCGCTACACCTCATATCCCACCGCCGACCGCTTCATCGAGGCGCTGGGCGAGGCCGATCTGCAGCAATGGCTCGCGCGGCGCGACGTCGGCGGCATCAGCCAGCCGCTCTCCTTATATGTGCACCTGCCGTTCTGCGCGTCGATCTGCTACTACTGCGCCTGCACCAAGGTCGTGACCCGCGACCGCGGACAATCAGCCAAGTATATCAAGTACTTGGAGAAGGAATTGGCGCTTCTCGCGCCGCACCTCGCGGGCAGCCGCACGATTCACGAGATGCACTGGGGCGGCGGCACGCCGAACTTCCTCAGCGGCGACGAGATGGCGGCGCTGGTGCACGCGGTCGAGTCCTGCCTCGAGCGCGCGCCGCGCGCGCAGTACTCGATCGAGATCGATCCGCGCCACGCCGCGCCCGGGCTCATGACCCAGCTCGCCGACCTCGGCTTCGACCGCGTCTCGATCGGCGTGCAGGACTTCGACCCCGCGGTGCAGAAGGCGGTGCACCGGGTGCAGAGCGTCGATCTCACCGAGCGCGTGATGGACGAGGCGCGCGCGAGCGGTTTCCGCTCGATCAACCTCGACCTGATTTACGGGCTGCCGAAGCAGACGCTCGACAGCTTCCAGCGCACGCTCGATGAAGTGCTGTGGCTCAAGCCGGACCGCATCGCGCTGTACAGCTACGCGCACCTGCCTTCTCTGTTCAAGCCGCAACGGCGCATCGTGCCCGCCGAGTTGCCCTCGGCCGAGCTCAAGCTGCAGCTGCTCACGCTCGCCATCGGCCGCCTGACGCGCGCGGGCTATCTCTACATCGGCATGGACCACTTCGCGCTGCCGAACGACGAGCTGGCGGCGGCGCAATCGCGCGGCCAGCTCACGCGCAGCTTCCAGGGCTACTCCACGCAGTCGGGCGACCTGCTGGGCCTCGGCCTCTCGGCGATCGGCCAGATCGGCCCGGCCTACTATCAGAACTGCAAGGACCTCGAGCGCTACTACGCCGCGCTCGACGCCGGCCGCCTGCCGGTGCTGCGCGCCCTCGAGCTCACCGCCGACGACCTGGTGCGGCGCACGGTGATCCAGGCGCTGATGTGCAATTTCCGCCTCTCGATCGAGGCCATCGAGCTCGCCTACCTGATCGATTTCCGCAGCTACTTCGCGCCCGAGCTCGCCGAGCTGCAGCGGCTCGCGGACGACGGCCTGGTCGAGCTCGGCGCGGACTGGATCACGGTCACGCCGCAGGGCCGGCTGATGGTGCGCGCGGTGTGCATGCTATTCGACCGCTACCTGCGCGACGCGCGCGCGCGCGCCGGCTACTCGAGGGTGATATGAACGCTTTCGCCCTGCCGCTCGCGCTGTTCTTCGGCGGGCTTGCCACCGGGCTGCACTGCGCCGGGATGTGCGGCGGCATCAGCGCCGGCTTCTCGCTGCTGCAGAAGCAGGACCTGTGGCGCAGGCAGCTCGCGTTCAACGCCGGGCGCATCACGAGCTATGCCGCCGCAGGCGCCGCCGCGGGCGCGCTTGGCAGCGCCGGGGCGTATGTGGCCGCGGCGCTGCCCGCGCAGACGATTCTTTATTTGTTTTCGAGCGCTTTCGTGCTCGGAGCCGGCTTGCATCTCGCCGGTTTGCTTCCCTTGTCGAGGCTCGAACGGCTGGGCATGCCGCTGTGGCGCAGCGTCCAGCCGCTCGCCGTGCGCCTGCTGCCGGCACGCAACCTGCCACAGGCCTTCGCCGCCGGCATGGCGTGGGGCTGGCTGCCGTGCGGACTGGTCTACGGCGCGTTGCTCGCCGCCGCCTTCGCCGGTAATGCCGCGCAGGGCGCGATTGCCATGGCGGCGTTCGGCGCCGGCACGCTGCCCTGGCTGCTCGCCGCGGGCGTAACGGCGGCGCGCCTGCGTCAATGGCGCGGCCTGCAGCGGCTGCGGCGCGCCGGCGGATTCATCCTCGTCGGCCTCGGCGCCTGGGGCGTCGCTCACGGCGTCGAGCAGACCATTCTTTGCCTCTAGGAGAAGGCCATGAAAGAAGCCGTTTCGATCCTGAAAAGCGAGCACCGCTCGATTTCTGCCGTGCTGCACGCGCTCAAGGAGCTGGCGCGCATGGCGCACGACGCGACCGCGCGCCCGCGCTTCCAGGTGCTGCGCAGCATGCTGCGCTACGTCGACGAATATCCCGAGAAGCTGCACCACCCGAAGGAAGACAAGTACCTGTTCGCTCGGCTGGTGGCACGCGCGCCGGAGACCCGTCTTCTGGTGGAGGAGCTGCAGGCCCAGCACGAGGAAGGCGAGCGCCTGATCCGCGAGCTCGAGCGCGCGCTGCTCTTCATGGAGGAAGGCTGGCCGGTGGGGGCGCGCGAGTTCCGCAAGGCGGTCGACGCCTACGCCGAGTTCCACTGGAAGCACATGCGCAAGGAAGAGCAGCAGCTGCTGCCGCTCGCCGAGCGCCACCTCACGGCGGAAGACTGGCAGGCGATCGACGCCGCCTTCGCCGCCAACCGCGATCCGATCGCCGGCATGCAGGAGCGCGATTTCGAGAAGCTGTTCTCGCGCATCGTCGCCCTGGCGCCGGACCCGGTCGGGCTGGGCGAGCGCTGGCAGGGCGCCTAGCCGGCCCTGACTTGACCTGCGTCAAGCCGCAGGGCCGCACCCGTCCTACAGTGAACGGCATGAAAGCGCCACGCGCGCAAGAGTGGACGGTCAAACCCCTGCCGGTGCTTTACGCGTGCCAGGGTTGTCCGCGCTTCGGCCATACGGCGCGCGAGGTGGCCGCGCTGATCGAGCGCGCCGGGCTCGCCGAGACCCTGTGGCTCGGCACCCCCGGGCTCGCGCCGAAGGCGCGCTTCCCGATCATCGCGCTCGACGGCTGCGCGGACGGTTGCGCGCTGCGCTGGCTGGCGCAGCGTAGCGTGCGCGCCGATCGGCATTACATCCTCGAGACCGCCGACGCGCACCGCGGCTTCGAGGCCATCGTCCGGGAGCTGCCATGAGCCGCATCGCGACCATCCCCGAGCTGTACGCCCACGCCATCGCGCTCGAGCGCGAGGCTGCCGAGCGCTACGCCGAGCTGGCCGAGCGCATGCGCGACGAGTCGAACGAGGACCTGGCCGCGCTGTTCGCGGGAATGGCGGCGCTCGAAGCCGGGCACCTCGCGGCGCTGCAGCACCGCGCCGCGGGCATCGCGCTGCCGGTGCTCGCCGCGTGCGACTACAAGTGGCTCGGCGATGCCGCGCCGGAGAGCGCGGCGCACGAGCTGGTCTTTCGCCTGATGACGCCGCGCAACGCGCTGCTCATGGCCCTGGGCGCGGAGCAGCGCGCGCAGGCGTTTTTCGAGCACGTATTGCTGGTCGCCCACGACCCGGAGCTGCGCGCCCTGGCGCGCGAGATGGCCGCCGAAGAGCAGGAGCACGTCCAGCTCCTCGAGCGCATGTTGGAGCGCACCCCCGACCCGGTGGTGCGCTGGGACCGAGTCTACGAATCCTGAGAGAGGACATTATGTACAAGCACATCCTGATTCCCACCGACGGCACGCCGATCGCCGAGAAGGCGGTCGCGGCCGGCATCGAGTTCGCGCGCGACAACGGCGCGAAGGTCACGCTGTTCACCGCGGTGCCGGAGTACGAGGTGCCGGGCGAAGGCAAGGTCATGGCGCACCAGGTGATCTCCCTGGCGGAGCACGCGCGCCGCTCGGAGCGCAAGGCGCACGAGGTGCTCGCCGCCGGCGCGGAAACGGCACGCGCGGCGCAGGTCGAGTTCCGCACGCAGTACGCGCAGTGCAACCGGCCGTGGGAGGCGATCGTCGACGCTGCCAAGCTGTTCGGCTGCGACGCCATCGTCATGGGCTCGCACGGCCGCAGCGGGATTTCGCGCCTGATGCACGGCAGCCAGGCGATCGACGTGATGACGCATACCAACCTGCCGACGCTCGTGGTGCGGTGAGGAACCGCCCGCTTCAGGAGACCGCCAAATGAATCCACGTTACTTGCTTGCCGCCGCTGCCTGCGTCCTCGCGTTCGCGAGCGCCCCCGTTGCAGCGCACTGCGATACCCTCGACGGCCCGGTGGTCGGCGCCGCGCGCAAAGCCCTGGACAGCGGCAAGGTCGCGCTGGTGCTGGTCTGGGTGCAAAAAGATGATGAAGCCGGGATTCGCCAGGCGTTCGACCGCGCCCGCCGCGTGCGCAAGGCCGGCGGCGAGGCGAAGGAGCTCGCCGATCTCTATTTCTTCGAAACCCTGGTGCGCGTGCACCGCGCGGGCGAAGGCGCCGGCTACACTGGCCTCAAGCCCGCCGGCACCGTCGAGCCCGCCGTGGCCGCCGCCGACCAGGCGATCCTGACCGGCAAGCTCCAGCCGCTCGGCAGGCTGGTCGTCGAGCGCATGGAGAAGGGCCTTCACGGCCATTTCGACGCCGTGACGGCGAAGAAGAAATACGACCCTGACGACGTTGCGGCCGGACGCGCCTATTCCAGCGCCTACGTCGAGTTCGTGCATTACGCGGAGCGGCTGTACGAGGCGGCCGAAACCATGGCGCCGGAGCACCTGCAGAAAGCCCCGGCCCATACGCACTAGGCACAGCACGATGGAAACCAATGCGGAGCCCCTCGACCGGCTGCAGGCCTGCCACGGCCGCATCGAGGAGGAGTTGCAGGCGCTGGAGCGGCTGGCGCACCGTGCGTCGCCGGCCGAGGCCGAGCCGGCCGCCGCGCTGGCGCTGCTCGGTTTTTTCGAAACCGCCGGCGCGCAGCACAACCGCGACGAGGACGATCTCTTCCCGCGCGTGCGCGTGCGCGCCGCGTCGCTCGGACGCATCGAGATCGCCGCTGCGATCGACGAGCTGGAGCGCGAGCATGCCACGCTCGATGCGCAGTGGCGGCGCCTGCGTGAAGCGCTGAGCGCGATCGGCGCGCGGCGTGCGGCGCGCCTGGACGCCGGCGAGGCGGGACGCTTCGCCTGGCTGTATCGCCGGCACATGGAGCGCGAAGCGCAGCTCGTGCTGCCCTTCGCGCGCGAAGTCCTGGGAGCCGCGGACCGCGCCGAGTTCGGCGCACGCATGGCGAAACGACGCGCCGCGAAGTAGTAATCTGCGGCCTATGGCCGTCGCCGAGCTCGACATCGAGGGCATGACCTGCGCCGCCTGCGCGGCGCGCATCCAGAAGAACCTCAACAAGATCGAGGGCGTGGAGGCGAGCGTGAACCTCGCCACCGAGAAAGCCGTGGTGCGCCATCCCGATTCGGTTGCGGTGGACGCGCTGATCCAGCGCATCCGCGATACCGGGTACGACGCGCGCATCGCGCGCGAAGGCGAGACGCGCGACTACACCGCTCGCAACCGCCGAGCGCGCAACGAGTTCATCCTCGCCGCGATGTTCAGCGCGCCGCTGCTGCTGCACGGCCTGGTGCCGCCGTGGCTGCAGTTCGCGCTCGCCACGCCGGTGCAGCTCTGGAGCGGCTGGCGCTTCTACCAGGGCGCGTGGAAGGCGCTGCGCGGCGGCAGCGCCAACATGGACGTGCTGGTGGCGCTCGGCACCACGGTGGCGTACGGTTTTTCCACTGCCGTCCTGGTGCTGGATCTCGACCAGCATGTCTACTTCGAGGCCTCGGCGGTCGTCATCACCCTCGTCCTGCTCGGCAAGTACCTGGAGGCGCGCGCCAAGGCGAGCGCGGCGCGCTCGCTCGAGACGCTGATCCGGCTGCAGCCGCAGAAGGCGTTCGTCGAGAGGAATGGCGTGCTGGTCGAAGTCGACGCGGCGACGCTCAAGCCGGGCGACGCGTTCGAGGTGCGGCCGGGCGACGCCATCGCGCTCGACGGCCGCGTGATGGCGGGCGCTTCCGGCGTGAACGAGGCGATGCTGACCGGCGAGGCGCTGCCGGTGGCGAAGAAGGCGGGCGACCGCATCTACGCCGGCACCATCAACGGCGACGGCACGCTGAAGGCGGTGGCGACCGGCGTCGGCCGCGAGACCGTGCTCGCCGGCATCATCCGCCTGGTCGCCGCGGCGCAGGGCTCCAAGCCGCCGGTGCAGCGCCTGGTCGATCGCGTCTCCGGCGTTTTCGTGCCGGTGGTGCTGGTGATCGCGCTGGCGACCTTCTTCGTTTCCGGCCTGATTCCCGCCGTGTCGGTGCTGGTCATCGCGTGTCCCTGCGCGCTCGGCCTCGCCACGCCCACCGCGCTGATGGTCGGTGTCGGCCGCGCGGCGCACGCCGGCATCCTGATCCGCAACGCCACGGCGCTCGAGGCCGCGCGCCAGGTCGACACGCTGGTGCTCGACAAGACCGGCACGCTGACCCGGGGCGAGCCCGCGGTGGTCGATGTTCTTCCCGAAGGCACCTCCAAAGAGGAACTGCTGCGGGTGGCCGCGTCGCTCGAGGCGCGCTCCGAGCATCCGCTCGCCCAGGCGATCGTGAAGGCGTATCGCGGCGAGCTGCTGGCGGTCACCGATTTCCGCGCGCTCGGCGGCAAAGGCGTGACGGCCACGCTCCACGGAAAGCCGGCACGCCTCGGTTCGCCCGGTTTTCTTCAAAGGACAAGCCAAACCGACGGGACGGTCATCGGCGTGGAGCACGACGGGCGATTCCTGGGCTGGATCGCGCTGGCCGACGAGCTGCGGCCGACCTCGAAGGCGGCGGTGGCGCGGCTGACGGCGATGCACATCGAGCCCGTCATCCTCTCGGGGGACACCGAAGCCGCGGTGCGCGCGGTCGCCGAGGCGCTCGGCATCGAGCGCTGGAAGGCCGGGCTGCTGCCGGAGCAGAAGGTTGTCGAAATAAATCTCTTGCAACAGAAAAACAGGTTCGTCGGCATGGCGGGCGATGGCGTGAACGATGCCCCGGCGCTCGCCGCCGCTCACGTAAGCTTTGCGCTGGCCGCGGGCAGCGGCGCCGCGCTCGACGTGGCCGACGTCACCCTGATGCGCAACGACCTCTCAAGCATCGTCGATGCGATCGAGCTTTCCGCCGCCACGCTCGCCAAGATCAGGCAGAATCTGTTCTTGGCGTTCATCTACAACGTGCTCGGCATCCCGCTGGCGGCGGCCGGGCTGCTCAATCCGGCGATCGCCGGCGCGGCGATGGCGCTGAGCTCCGTCTCCGTGGTCTCCAACGCACTGCTACTGAACCGATGGAAACCGTCGAACTGAAAGTCGAAGGAATGGATTGCGAGGGTTGCGTGAAGAGCGTGACCCGGATGCTGTCGGGCGTGCCCGGCGTGCAGAAGGTGGACGTATCGCTCGCGCAGGCGAACGCGAAAGTCACCTACGACCCGGCCAAGGCCGGTGTCGCCGAAATGAAGAAGGCGGTCGAGCGCGCCGGCTACAAGGCGCCGTAGGCGTTACTTCTTTTGCGGCGCGGCATGGCCGGCGTCGAACTCGGCCTTGCTGAGGGTGCCGTCCTTGTCGGTGTCCATCTTGCGGAACATGGCGCGCGACGCCCGTTTGTGCTCCTTGGCGGTGAGCACGCCGTCGCCGTTCCGGTCGACGAACTTGATCTTTTCGGCCGCGCCGAGGTCCTGCGCGCCGGCCTTCTCGCCGCTGATCTTCTCGTGCGCCGCGTCCATCTCGGCCGCGGTGACCTTGCCGTCGCGGTCGGCGTCCATGGTCTTGAACATGCGCTCGGCTGCCGTCGCGTGCTCGCGTGGCGTGATCTTGCCGTCCTGGTCGGCGTCCATGGCGTCGAATCCCGAGAGCGCGGCGAGCCCGACGCTCCAGGCGAGAACGCCGGCGACAGGGAGCAGGTACTTGGCCATGAAACGCCCCGCAGCAAGCGGCGTTCCCGCCCGTACAATCGGCGCATGAAAAGCACGCTCGCGACCGGTCTTACGCTCTCGAAGTCCCTGGTTGTGGACGAGTCCCGCTGCATCGGCTTCATGGGCAAGGAAGGCATGGTCTACGCCACGCCGCGCATGGTGAGCGATGTCGAATATGCCTGCCGCGACTACCTGCTACAGCACCTCGACGCCGGCGAGGACTCGGTCGGCGCCCATGTCTCGATCGACCACCTGGCCGCCACGCCTCTGGGTTTGGAAGTCGTTGTAGAAGCGAAAATCACTGAAATCGACCGGCGCAAGGTGACGTTCGAATTCTCGGTGCGCGACCCGATCGAGCAGTGCGGGCGCGGCAAGCACGTGCGCTTCGTGGTGGAGACCGCGAAGAGCCGCGAGCGCCTGGCGGCCAAGCGGGCAAAGGCCGGCCTGACCTAGCCATTCGCAGGCGGCGCTTGGGCGGTTTGTCGGGTATGACCGACGCGCGATCCCGGCGCGCGAACCGGCGCTGCGCTCGAGCCGAGCCTACAATGAGTCATGATGGATCAAGACACCCTGGATTCCTTGTCCAATGCGGTGTCGGAAGACGCGTGGGAGCATCGCAAGGCGTTTGTCGGTTTCGGTGCGGCGGATGAGGCGATCCTCCGCGAGCTGCGCCCGGTGGCGCTGCAGTACGCCGACGAAGTGATGGACGAGCTTTACGGCCGCTGGCTGCAGTTTCCGGAGCTGAAGCGCTTTTTCCCCGAAGCCGCCACCCTTTCCAGGGTGAAGGCATTGCAGCGGCAATACTTCGTCAGCCTCACCGGGGGCGAGTACGACGCAGCCTACCTGGCTCACCGCCTGCGGGTCGGGGCGGTGCACAAGAAGATCGGGCTCACCCCCGAGTGGGTCATGGGGGCATTCAGCATCTATCTCGAGCTGATCCTGCCGAGGGTCCTGAGGGCGTTCGAGTACGACCGCGTCAAGCAGGCCCGCGCGGTGACCGCCCTGACGAAACTCATCACCCTGGACGAGCAGCTCGCGCTCGCCGGCTATTTCGCCGAGGCCGCCAGACAAGCGCCGCCGGCAATGCTCCCGCCGAGCGAGAATCGCTCCGAAGGCGTAAAGCCCGTACCGTAGCGAACCCGGTGTTGATCTGAATCAAGTTCCGGGGCAGGCTCGTTGCTAGCTCCGAAGCCTGCCAATCCGGGGAAAGACATGAGCGAGAAGATCTCCCGCCGTCAATTCATCGTGCGCTCCGCCGGCGCCGCCGGTGGCGCGGTCGCGCTGCCCGCGCTGGGCCAGAACATCGTCACCGACGCAGCCGCGACCAAGCTCAAGTGGTCGAAGGCGCCTTGCCGCTTCTGCGGCGTGGGCTGCGGGGTGAACGTCGCGGTGAAGGACGGCCAGGTGGTGGCCACGCACGGCGACCCGCAGGCCGAGGTCAACCGCGGCGTCAACTGCGTGAAGGGGTACTTTCTCAGCAAGATCCTGTACGGCGCGGACCGCCTGACGCGGCCGCTGCTGCGCATGAAGGGCGGGCGCTACGACAAGACCGGCGAGTTCACGCCGGTGAGCTGGGACCAGGCGTTCGACATCATGGCGGAGAAGTGGAAGGCGGCGCTGAAGAAGAAGGGGCCGTCGTCGATCGGCATGTTCATGTCCGGCCAGTCCACGGTGTGGGAAGGCTACGCCTCGGTCAAGCTGATGAAGGCCGGCTTCCGCTCGAACAACATCGACCCCAACGCGCGCCACTGCATGGCGAGCGCCGCGGTCGGCTTCATGCGCACCTTCGGCGCCGACGAGCCGATGGGCTGCTACGACGACATCGAGGCCGCCGACGCGTTCGTGCTGTGGGGCTCGAACATGGCCGAGATGCACCCGATCCTGTGGGGGCGCGTCGCCGACCGGCGCCTCGCTTACCCGCACGTGCAGGTCGCGGTGCTCTCCACCTTCGAGCATCGCAGCTACGAGCTCGCCGACCAGCCGATCACGTTCCGCCCGCAGACCGACCTCGCGATCCTGAACTACGTCGCGAACTACATCATCCAGAACAAGGGCGTGAACCGCGACTTCGTCAACCGGCACGTCGCCTTCAAGCTCGGTAACGACGACATCGGCTACGGCCTGCGCCCCGAGCACGCGCTGCAAAAGAAGGCGAAGAACGCCGCCGACCCGGGCGGCTCCAGGCCGATCACGTTCGACGAGTACGCCAAATTCGTCGCCAAGTACGACGTGAAGACCGTGTCCAAGCTCTCGGGCGTGGCGCCGGAGCGGCTCGAGCGCCTGGCGCGCCTCTACGCCGATCCGAAGATCAAGGTGATGTCGTTCTGGACCATGGGGTTCAACCAGCACACGCGCGGCGTGTGGGCGAACCACATGGTCTACAACCTGCACCTGCTCACCGGCAAGATCGCGACGCCGGGCAACAGCCCGTTCTCGCTCACCGGCCAGCCCTCGGCGTGCGGCACCGCGCGCGAGGTCGGCGTGTTCTCGCACCGCCTGCCGGCGGACATGGTGGTGACGAACCCGAAGCACCGCGCCACCGCGGAGGAAATCTGGAAGCTGCCGGCAGGCACGATTCCGGAGAAGCCCGGCTTCCACGCGGTGCTGCAGAGCCGGATGCTGAAGGACGGCCAGCTCAACTGCTACTGGACGCAGACCACCAACAACGTGCAGGCCGGCGCCAACACCGCGCAGGAAACCTGGCCGGGCTTCCGCAACCCGGACAACTTCATCGTGGTGTCGGACGTCTACCCGACGGTCACCACCGCCGGCGCCGACCTGATTTTGCCGAGCGCGATGTGGGTGGAGAAGGAAGGCGCCTTCGGCAACGCCGAGCGGCGCACGCATTTCTGGCAGCAGCTCGTCAACGCGCCGGGCGAGGCGCGCTCCGACCTCTGGCAGATCATGGAGTTCTCCAGGCGCTTCAAGATGGAAGAGGTCTGGCCCGCCGAGCTGCTGGGGAAGAAGCCCGAATACAAGGGCAAGACCCTGTACGAGGTCCTGTTCAGGAACGGCCAGGTCGACGCCTTCCCGAATTCACAGCTCAACGCGGAGTACGAGAACTTCGAGGCCAAGACATTCGGCTTCTACGTGCAGAAGGGCCTGTTCGAGGAATACGCGAAATTCGGCCGCGGCCACGGCCACGACCTCGCGCCGTTCGACACCTATCACAAGGTGCGCGGGCTGCGCTGGCCGGTGGTCAACGGCCAGGAAACCAAGTGGCGTTACCGCGAAGGCTCGGATCCCTATGTGAAGGCAGGCACCGGCTACCAGTTCTACGGCAACCCGGACAACAAGGCCTATATCTACGCGCTGCCGTACGAGCCGGCGGCGGAGGAGCCCGACAAGGAGTACCCGCTGTGGCTGGTCACCGGTCGCGTGCTCGAGCACTGGCACTCGGGCTCGATGACGCGCCGCGTGCCCGAGCTGCACCTCGCGTTCCCGAACGCCGTCACTTACCTGCATCCCGAGGATGCCAAGGCGCTCGGCGTGCGGCGCGGCGACGAGGTCGAGATCGTCTCGCGCCGCGGCAGCATGCGGAGCCGCGTCGAGACGCGCGGCCGCAACAAGGTGCCGCGCGGCGTGATCTTCGTGCCCTGGTTCGACTCGAGCCAGATGATCAACAAGGTGACGCTGGACGCGACCGACCCGATCTCGCTGCAGACTGACTTCAAGAAATGCGCCTGCAAGGTGGTGAAGGTATGAGGGCGCTGGTGCTGTTCATGGCGTTTGCTTTTTCCCATGCCTTCGCCCAGCACGACCCTCTGCGTGGTCCCGCCCCGGTCGACGAGGTGGGCAAGGCCGCGCCGATGGCCAACGCCGAGAACGCCGACAAGAAGCGCGTGCGCTCCTACGCGATGCAGCCGCCCACCATTCCGCACAAGACCGACAACTACCAGGTCGACCGCTTCGCCAACAAGTGCATGACCTGCCACGCGCGCACGCGCGTCGGCGAGACCCAGGCCACGCCGATCAGCATCACGCACTACCAGGACCGCGACGGCAACTTCCTCGCCGACGTCTCGCCGCGGCGCTACTTCTGCGAGCAGTGCCACGTGGTGCAGATGGAGACCAAGCCCGCGGTGGAGAACCGCTTCCGCGACGTCGAGACGATGATCCGGGCCAAGCCCGCGGCGAAGAAAAAGTAGCGTGCGCGGCCTGCGCCACCTCGCGATCCGCTACTGGCGCACGGTCACGCGGCCGAGCGCCTACTACAGCCTCGGCTTCCTCGTGGTCAGCGGCTTCGTCGCCGGCGTGGTGTTCTGGGGCGGCTTCAACACCGCGATGGAGATCACCAACACCGAGCAGTTCTGCACCACCTGCCACGAGATGCGCGACAACGTGTACCAGGAGATCCAGCCCACCATCCACTTCACCAACCGCTCCGGCGTGCGCGCGGTCTGCTCCAGCTGCCACGTGCCGCACGACTGGACCTACAAGATGGCGCGCAAGATGCAGGCGTCCAAGGAAGTGTGGGGCTGGCTCTTCGGCACCATCGACACGCGCGAGAAGTTCCTCGCCAAGCGCAAGGAGCTCGCCGGCCGCGAGTGGCAGCGCATGAAGGCCAACGATTCGCGCGAGTGCCGCAACTGCCACGAATTCCAGGCGATGGATTTCACCCGCCAGTCGAAGCGCGCGGTGGACGCGCACTCCACCTTCCTCGCCAAGCGCGAGAGGACCTGCATCGACTGCCACAAGGGCATCGCGCATCGCCTCCCGGACATGGCAAGCCAATGAAAATCACCTTCAACGACGCACCGACCCCGATCACCCCGGAACAGAAGCAGCGCAAGCTCGAGGAGCGGCGCACCTGGGTCTTCTTCACCGTCTTCATGGCCCCGATCCTCGCGGTGCTGATCGTCAGCGGCTGGGGCTTCGCGGTGTGGATGTGGCAGGTGTTCGTTGCCGGGCCGCCGGCGTACTGAGCCTGTGTTCAAGCGCATCGACCACATCGAGCTGCTGACCGCGGCGCCCGAGCGCGCGGTCGACTTCTATACGCGCGTGCTCGGCTTCCGCGAGCGCGAGCGGCTGCGCGTTGCGCAGACGCCGCAGGGTCCGCTCGACCTGGTCTACCTCCAGCTCGGCGATACCACGCTCGAAGTGATGTGCTTCCCCGAGGCGAAGGCGAGGATCCCGCAGCGGGCAGCGGAGTTGCGGCAGGGATGGCAGTGCCTCGCGCTGGAAGTCGAGGACATGGACGGCGCGCTGGGAGCGCTCAAGGCGCAGGGTGTCGAGCCGGCCTGGGGCCCGATCAAGCGGCCGGACTATGCGCGCGCCGAGATCCGCGACCCGGACGGCAATCCGATCGAGCTGAGGCAGTGGTACTGAAGGCCGCGCGGGTTTAGCCCGCACGCACCGCGACGCGCATGCGGCCGATGCGCTCGATCTCGGCTTCGATCGCGTCGCCGGGCTTCACCGGGCCGACGCCGGCGGGCGTGCCGGTCATCAGCACGTCGCCGGGATGCAGGGTGTAGAACTGGCTCGCGTACTCGATCAGGCGCGCTACGCCGGAAATCATGGTGCGCGTGCTGGCGCCCTGGCGCTGCTCGCCGTTCACCCAGCACCTGAGCTCGAGCTTCTGCGGGTCGCCGACCTCGTCGGCGGTGGCGAGGCAGGGGCCAAAGACGGTGTAACTGTCGATCGACTTGCGCAGCGACGGGTGCTCGGTGCCGCGCACCGTCATGTCGAGGCCGACCATGTAGCCCGCGACGTGCTCGAGCGCGCGCGCCGAAGGGATGCGGGTGCCGGCCTTTCCGATCACCGCGCACAGCTCGACTTCCTGGTCGTTGCGGCGCTCGACGAAGCGCTGGGCCACGCCCTGCGAGGGCCCGACGATCGACGAGGTCGCCTTCAGGAACACGCCTTTCTCCTCGAGGGTGCGGTTCACCTGGCGGCCGTGGGCGATGGTCTGGTCGCGCGCCGCTTCCGCGATGTGGTCCTCGTAGTTGGTCCCCGCCACCACCACCTTGCCGGGGTTGGCGACCGGGGCGAGCAGCTCGACCTCGCTCAGCGGCCGCGGCTTGGCGCGGTCGGCGAGCTTCTCGATCTCCAGGCGCAGGTCGCCGAGGCGGGCGACGAGCTGGTCGCCGCTCGGATAGGGCCAGCCATGCTGCGGAAGGTTTTCCGCGATCGCGGACACGTCGTGCACCGCGGCGCCACGGATCACCCCGACCCGGTCGGGCGCATACCGGCAAAGCTTCATGCGCGCGCTAGCGCGAGCGCGCCGCGATCATCTCGTCGATCCAGGCTTGGTCGTCGCTGACCTTCGCCAGCTCGGCGCGCAGCACGGCCTCGCTTTGGTCGACGCTCCGCACCAGGCGCAGGTCGTGCTCGTCGCCGTCGAAGTCCGCGACCACCTCGAGGCGCGTGCCGTTGACCGGGTCGAAGAAGTAGAAGGAGTGGATCGCGGGCTCGATGACCAGCACCGGGCCGCCCACGATCGGCACGCCCGCGGCTTTCACGCGCTCGAGCGTCTCGTGGAAGCGCTTCTTCCCGCAGGCGAACGACACGTGCTGCATCGCCCCGATGCGGTCGCGCTCGCTCGCGCCGACGGCGCCCTTCGGATACTCGAAGAACGCGAGCAGGCTGTCGCCGCCCATGTCGAGGAAGAGGTGCGGGATGGCGCGGAACGGCGGCGCGCCCTTGCCGTGGGTGCTGGTGACGTTCGCCGACGTCGTCAGGGCGTGCACCAGCGGCATGCGCAGCACGCGCACGTAGAAGTCGAGCGTGGCGCGCATGTCTTCGGTGACGATGGCGAGGTGATGGATGCCGCGCAGCCCGGCCTTGCCGTTGCCCGCGTCCATTCCGGCGTACGCCGGTTTCATGTCGACTGCGCTGTTCATGGTTCCTCCTAGTCGTCGATCTTAGCGCCGGAAGCCTTGACCGCGCGACCCCAGCGCTCGGCGTCGCGGCCGACGAACTCGCGCGTCTGCGCCAGGCTGAAGCTCTGCGGGATCAGGCCGCGCTTCTCGAGCTGCGCGGCGAACTCGGGCGAGGTCGTGGCCTTGACCACCTCGGCGTTGAGCCGCTCGATGACCGGCCGCGGCGTGGCGGCGGGCGCGGCGAAGCCGTACCAGCCGAGCACTTCGTAGCCGGGGACCGTCTCCGAGACGGTGGGAACGTCCGGATACTCCTTCATGCGCGTGAGGGAGGTGAAGCCGAGCATCCTGACGCGCCCGTCCTTGAGGAACGCGTCCGCCACGCCGATGCCGTTCAGCGAGAAATGCACCTGCCCGGAGGCGAGATCGGGCAGCGCCTGGCCAAAGCCTTTGTACGGCACGTGCGTGAACTCCGCGCCGCCCATCAGGCCGAGCAGCACGCCGCCGAGGTGCGGGCCGGTGCCGATGCCGAGCGAGGCGTAGTTGATCGAGCCGGGCTTCTGCTTTGCCATCGCCACCAGCTCGCCCGCGTTCTTCACCGGCAGGCTTCCGGTCGCGTACAGCACGTACGGCCCGGTGGCGATGACGCCGACCGGGACGAGATCCCTGGCCGCATCGAACGACAGCTTGCGATACAGCGTGGCATTGATGGCGAGCAGCGGCGTGGCGAAGAGCAGCGTGTAGCCGTCTGCGCTCGCGCGCACCACGCTCTCGGCCGCGATGTTGCCGCCCGCGCCGGGGCGCGGCTCGATCACGAACGGCTGCCCGAGCGCTTGCGCGATCCGGTCGGTCGCCGTGCGCGCCACCCAGTCGCCCGCGCCGCCGGGAGAGTAGGGCGTGACGAGCCGGATCGGCTTGGCGGGGTAGTTCTGCGCCAGCGCGACGGTCGAGAGCGCTGCGCCGAGCAACGCGAGGATCTTCATGGATTTCTCCATCCTCCGCCAAGTGCCCGCATCAGGTCAACGCTGAAAGCCAGCCGCGCCTGGCGGTTGCGCACGAAAGCGATCTCGGCGTCGTTGGCGGTGCGCTGCGCGTCGAGCACTTCCAGGTAGGGCGAATAGCCCGATTCGTAGCGGATGCGCGAGAGCTCGAGCGCGTTGCGCGCGGCTTCGACGCGCGCGCGCAGCTCGGCCTCCGAGTTGCCGGTCTCCTCGAGGTTGACCAGCGCGTCGGACACTTCGCGGAACGCGCCCTCGACCGAGCGCTGCCACGAAGCGAGCTGCTGCTGGTAGCGGGCCGCGGCCTGGTCTTCGACGGCTGCGCGGCGTCCGGCGTCGAACAAAGGCCCGACGATGCCCAGGCCGAGCCCCCAGATGCCGCTGCTCGCGATGTCCTCCACCGCGGCGCTCTGGCCGCCGAGAAAGGCAGTGAGCGTCACCGACGGGAAGCGTGCCGCGCGCGCCACGCCGATCTGCGCGTTGGCGGCGATCATGGTCTGCTCGGCGGCGCGGATGTCCGGACGGCGCTCGAGCAGGCTGGAGGGCAGGCCGGCGGGCGGCGTGGGCGGAACGGGCAGCGCGAACAGATCGCCTCCCGCCACCTTCAAGTCGAGTTTTCCGGATAGCTGCGCGAGTTGCCGCTCCAGCAATGCCCGCTGGCGCCCGGCATCGCGCCGCTGCACCAGCGAGTCGGACAGCGCGCCCTGCGCCTGGTGCACGTCGAGCTCGGAGGTGAGGCCGGCATTGGCGCGCGCCCGGGCGATGTCGAGCGACTCGCGCCGCAGGCGGATGGTGTTGTCGAGCGCCATGATCTGCGCGTCGAGCGAGCGCAGGCCGAAATAGGTTTGCGCAGTGAGGCTGCCGATGGTCAGGCCGACGACTTCGCGCGCGAGTTGCGTGCCGAGCAGGCCGGCGCGCGCCGCTTCGTCGGCGCGGCCGAAGCGCCCCCAGAAATCGATCTCGAACGAGGTCGAGGCCACGAGTCGCGCGTCGTTGCGCTCGAGCGGCGCGGTGGTGATGGGCGGCGGCTGGGTGAGCGTGCCGATGCGCGAGCGGGTGCGCGTGAAGCTGCCGGTGACCTCGGGAAACAGCGCGGCGCGCGCCTGGCGCATGATCGCCTCGGCTTCCTGCACCTGCGCCGCCGCGACGCGCAGATCGGCGTTGTTCTCCCGCGCCGCGGCCACCAGCTGGTTGAGCGTCGGGTCGCTGTAAAGCGTCCACCAGTCCTGCTGGATGGTCGGTTCCGCGGTCGAACCATTGGGAAATTCAGCCGGCAAAGGCATTTCCGGACGCTTGTAGTCCGGGCCGACCGTCGTGCAGCCGGCGAGCAACAGAACGAAAAAAATCTTCTTCATTCGGCGGGCGCGTGCTCGGCTGCGACGGCAGCGACGCGAGGTTTCTTGCGCCGCGCCACTACGGTGAAGAACAGCGGAATGAAGATGGTGGCGATGAAGGTCGCGGCGAGCATGCCGCCGACCACGCCGGTGCCCATCGAGCGGCGCGCGCCGGCGCCGGCGCCGGTCGACAGCATGAGCGGCAGCACGCCGAGCACGAAGGCGAGCGAGGTCATCACGATCGGCCGGAAGCGCAGGCGCGCGGCGTTGAGCGCCGCCTCGGTGGCGCTCTTGCCCTCGAGGAAGCCCTGCTGCGCGAATTCCACGATCAGGATCGCGTTCTTCGCCGCGAGGCCGATCAGCACCACCAGGCCGATCTGGAAGTAGATGTCGTTCTCGAGCCCGCGCATCGCGACGAAGGCGAGCGCGCCGGCGACCGCGAACGGCACCGACATCACGACCGCGAACGGCAGCAGCCAGCGCTCGTAGAGCGCGGCCAGGATCAGGAACACCATCACGATGGCGAGCGCGAAGGCGATGGCCGAGGCGCGGCCGGTGCGCTTCTCCTGGAACGCCTGGCCCGACCAGGCGATCTGGTAGCCCTCGGGCAGCGCCTTGGCGGCGGTTTCCTCCACCGCGCGGATCGCCTCGCCCGAGGACACGCCGGGCTTGCCGTTGCCGAGCACGCGCGCGGCGACGAAGCCGTTGAAGCGCTCGAGCTGCTCGGGGCCGACCACGTTGCTGGTCCTGATCAGCGCCTTGAGCGGGATCATCTCGCGCGAAGCGGCCGAGCGCACGAAGATCGCGCCCAGGTCCTCGGGCTGCGCGCGAAACGGCGCGTCGGCCTGCATCTGCACGCGGTAGGTGCGGCCGAACTTGTTGAAGTCGTTCACGTAGAGCGACGACATGGTGCTCTGCAGGGCGTCGAACACGTCCTGCACCGGCACGCCGAGCGACAGGGCCTTCTCGCGGTCGACCTCGACGCGCAGCTGCGGCACGGTCGGGCGGAAGAACGAGTTGATGCCGACTAGCTGCGGGTTCTCGCGCAGCGCCTGCAGGAAGCCCTGCGTCACCTTGAACAGCTGCTGCGGGTCGGGATTGGCGCGCGCCTGCAGGTACATCTCGAAACCGCCGGCGGTGCCCAGGCCGCGGATCGCCGCCGGGTTGAAGGCGAACGCCATCGCCTCGCGCAGCTCGGACCCCTTCGATGCTATAGCCGCGGCCACGGCGGCTGCAGGTTGGTCCTTGCGCACGTCCCAGTGCTTGAGCGGGATGAACATGGTGGCGGCGTTGGTCTTGTTGCCGCCCCCGAGCAGGTCGAAGCCGTTGATCACCATCACGTTCTGCACCCCGGCGTTCGACTGCGCGATCTTGCCGAGGTCGCCGGCGGTCTTGCGCGTGCGCTCGAGCGTCGCGCCGTCGGGCAGCTGCACCGCGCCGAAGATGTAGCCCTGGTCCTCGGTCGGCACGAAGGAGCCCGGGATGCGCAGGAACAGGCCCACGCAGATCGCGAGCACGCCGACGAACATCGCCAGCGAAACCACCGGGTGGCGCAGCAGCAGGTTCACCGCGCCGAGGAAGCGACGCGTCACCCAGGCGAAGCCGACGTTGAACGGGTGGAAAATGCGCGACTCGTGGTGGCCGCTCTTCATCAGGATGGCGCACAGCGCCGGGGTGAGCGTGAGCGCGATGAAGCCCGAGATCACCACCGCGAAGGTGAGCGTGACCGCGAACTGGCGGTAGAGCTGGCCGGCGATGCCGCCGAGGAACGCCACCGGGATGAACACCGCGCACAGCACGAGCACGATCGCCACCACCGCGCCCGACACCTCGCGCATCGCCTCGAGCGCGGCCTCGAACGGCGGCATGCCGTTCTCGCGCATCAGCCGCTCGACGTTCTCCAGCACCACGATGGCGTCGTCCACCACGATGCCGATGGCGAGCACCAGCGCGAACAGCGTGAGGGTATTGATGGAGAAGCCCACCGCCCACAGGCCGGCGAAGGCGCCGATCAGCGACACCGGCACCGCGATCATCGGGATCAGCGTCGCGCGCCAGGTCTGCAGGAACAGGAACACCACCGCGAGCACCAGCAGCGCGGCCTCGAAGATCGTGGTGTTCACTTCCCGGATCGAGGCGTCGACGAAGCGCGTGGTGTCGAACGGAATCGCGTAGTCGACGCCTTCCGGGAAGCCCGGGCGCAGCTCTTTCATCTTGCTTCTGACCAGGTCGGCCACTTCCAGCGCGTTCGCGCCGGGCTGCAGGTAGGTCGCCATGCCGATGGTGGGCTGGCCGTCGAGCGTGTTCGAGGTGTCGTAGTTGAGCGCGCCGAGCTCGAGCCGCGCGATGTCCTTCAGGCGCAGCACGCCCTGCGGGCCCATGGCGCGCACCACGATCTCGCCGAATTCCTCGGGCTCGATCAGGCGGCCCTGCGCGGTCACGGTGTAGACGATGTTCTGGCCGGGCGGGGCCGGCTCGGTGCCGATGCGGCCCGCCGCGTACTGCGCGTTCTGCGCGCGCAGCGCCGCGGCCACGTCGGAAGTGGTGACGCCGAGGCGCGCCATCTTCTCGGGGTTGAGCCACACGCGCATCGAATAGTCGCGCGCGCCGAAGATCGTGACGTCGGCGAGGCCGGGCAGCCGCTTCAGCTCGTCGACGATGTTGAGCGAAGCGAAGTTGGAGAGGAACAGCGTGTCGCGCTTGTTGCCCGGCGACACCAGCGACACCACCAGCAGGATGTCGAACGAGCGCTTCTGCACGATCACGCCGTTGCGCCGTACTTCGTCGGGCAGGCGCGGCAGCGCGATCTGCACCCGGTTGTTCACGTTGAACACCGACTGGTCGACGTTGGTGCCCGGCTCGAAGGTCACCGTGATCTGCAGGGCGCCGGTGGAGGACGAGGTCGAGCTGAAGTAGGACAGCTTCTCCACGCCCGAGAGCTGCTCCTCGATCGGCGCGGCGACGGTGCGCGACAAGGTTTCCGCGCTGGCGCCCGGGTACGAGGTGGTGATCAGCACCGTGGGCGGCGCGATCTCCGGGTACTGCGCCACCGCGAGCAGCTTCGCCGACAGCAGGCCGGCGAGCACGATGATGATGGCGATCACCCCGGCGAACACCGGGCGATGGATGAAAAACTTGCTCATTTCTGCACTACGGCAGCCCCTGGACGCAGGCGGACCAGGTTGTCGACGATGACGCGGTCGCCGGGCTTCAGGCCGTCGAGCACCACCCAGTCGGCGCCGATCCAGTTGCCGGTGCGGACCTGGCGCGGCGTCGCCTTGCCGTCCGCGAGCACCCACACGAAGCGGCCGGTCTCGTTCTGCGCCACCGCGGTCTGCGGCACGACGAAGGCCTGCTGCGTGCCGGCCTGCATCTGCACGCGCACGTACTGCCCCGGCAGCAGCACGAGCTTGGGATTCGGCAGCTCGGCGCGCATCTGCACCGTGCCGGTGGCGGCGTCGACGGTCGAGCCGGCGAAGTTGAGCTTGCCGGTCTGCGGGTACTCCTTGCCGTCGGCCAGCTCCACCTTCACTTCGATTCCTTCGCTGCCGCGCATGCGCGAGAACTCGGCCTCCGAGATCGAGAAGCGCACCCAGATCGGGTCGCCGCGCGTGAGCGTGGTGAGCAGCGCGGAATCGGCGTTCGGCGATACCAGGCTTCCCACCGACTGGAGGGCGCGGCCGGTGATGCCGGCGATCGGCGCGTTGACCTCGGTGTAGGAGAGGTTGAGCTCGGCCTGGCGCACGCGCGCGCGCGCGATCTGCACTGCGGCGGCGCTCTGCTGCACGGAGGAAGCGGCCTGGTCGGCTTCCTTCTGGCTGATGGCGCGGCGCTCGACCAGGCCTTTCAGGCGCTCGGCCTCCTGCTGCGCGAGGTCGCGGCGCGAAGCTTCCTGCGCGAGCACGCCGCGCGCCTGCGCGAGCTCGATCTCGAACGGCGCGCGCTCGATGCGGAAGAGCGGCGCGCCCTCGGGCACCGCGTCGCCTTCGTTGTAGAGCTGCTGCTCCAGGATGCCGGCCACGCGCGCGCGCACCTGCACTTCGCGCGAGCCCTCGGTGCGCCCCACGGCCTCGAAGCTCACCGGCACTGCGCGCTGCGTCGCCTCGACCACGCTCACCGGCACCGCAGCCGGCGCGGCGGCTTTCTTTTCTTCCTGCCTGGCGCCGCTGTCGTTGCAGGCGGCCAGCACGACGCACATGAGAAGGGCGAGGTACTTCATGTCTGATGAGCCTTGAGGAAAAGGTCGACGATGCGCGCGGTGCGCGCGGCTTCGCTTTCCGCCCCGGGGGGGACGGCGAACAGGCGCTTCATGCGGTCGAGCCCGGCGAGCATCGAGAGCAGCATCTCCGCCGAGAACTGCGGATCCGGTGCATCGAGCCGCTGCTTCAGGAACTCGCCCAGCCGCCGCACCATCTCGCCCGCGGTATTGGCATACATTTCCCGCGCGACCGCGCGAAAGCGAGGCACCTCGGGAACCAGCGTACGAAACGTGGCGATCCCCTGCGGGCCGAGCGCACGCTTGCGATAGGTCAGCGCGAAGGCAAGCAGGCTCTCGCGCAGCTCGCCGTCACCCAGGTCGACCGTGATCTGCCGGGCGAGCTCGGCGGCCACCTCTCTGAACAGCGCGTCCTTGCTCGCGAAGTGCTGGTAGACGGTCTGCTTGGCGACGCGCGCGCGGCGCGCGATGTCGTCGACGCTCGAGCCGTAGCCGCGCGCCAGGAACGAGCTGGTGGCGGCGCGCAGCACGCGTTCGCGGTGGATGGCTGGCATGAGTCCCCTGAACTAGACTGGTCAGTCTAGCAGAAGCTATGGGATACTGGGCCATGGCAGGGCTCCTGGAGGGGGACCGGGCGCTGGTCACCGGCGCGGGCCGCGGCATCGGCCGCGCCATGGCCGACGCCATCGAGGCCGAGGGCGCGAAGGTGCTTCGCGCCGACCTGGCCGACGCCGACCTGTCGACCCCCGAAGGCGCCTCCCGGCTGGCCGAAGACGCGATCAGGAAGCTCGGCAGCGTCTCGATCTTCGTGCATTGTGCGAGCCCGCAACGGCAGGAATCGCAGACCGCGCTTCAGGTCACGTGGGAACAGTGGCGCGCCATGCTCGCGGTCAACCTCGACGCCGCTTTCGTTCTCGCCCAGACGCTGGGGCGCCACATGATTCACCAACGGGTGAAAGGGAGAATCCTCGTGACCACGTCCCTTCACGCCGAGTCGCCGCGCAACCTGCCGCATTACAGCGCTTCGAAAGCGGGCCAGACCATGCTGGTGAAGGAGCTGGCGCGGGCGCTGGGGCCGCACGGCATCCGGGTCAACGCGATCGTGCCCGGCGCCATTCCCGGCGAAGGCTTCAAGGGGCTGCCCGGCATGGAAAAAACCATCCCGCTCGGCCGCTTCGGCAAACCGGCCGATGTCGCGGCGATGGCGATCGCGGTACTCTCCGAGCGATTCGGCGCCTACGTCACCGGGGCTTCCATCCTGGTCGACGGCGGCATCGCGCTCCACAACTGGATACCGCCATCAAGTACCTGATCCGCCAATCCGAGGTGAAGCCGTACTCGCCGGCGAACCATACCGGCACGCGCAACTATCGCCTGGTGGCTTCGAAGAACGTGGAAGTGCTGATCGGCAAAATCGAGAAAGGCGAGGGTGCGCTGCCGCACTCGCATCCTGGCATCGAGCAGGTCGCGTATCTGCTCGAAGGCACGGCCGAGGTCGATTGGGGAGGAGAAATTCAGGATGCAGGCGGGCGACACGGCGTTCTTCCCGGCCGATGTCCCGCACCGCTTCCAGGCCACGTACCAAAAGTACGCGTGATGGTGATCTACACGCCGCCCTACCTCGAGAAACCCGAAAACGTTCGGAGATGACATGCGCGCAGCGCTGATTTCGATAGCGACTCTCTTGATGGCGGCCTGCTCGACGGCGCCGTCGAACCAGCAAGCCGTAGCCGATCTCGCCCCCACGGGCAAGCTGCGCGCGGCGATCAACGTCGGCAACGCGGTGCTCGCGGCACGCCCGGCGACGCCCGGCGGCGAGCCGACCGGCATCTCGGTCGACCTGGCGCGCGAGCTCGCGCGCCGGCTGGGCGTTCCGCTGCAGCTCGTCGTGTTCGACGCGGCCGGGAAGGTGGTCGACGCCGGCAAGACCGGCAGCTGGGACATCGCCTTCGTGGCGCTCGACCCGAAGCGCGCAGCCGAGATCGCGCAATCGCCGCCTTACGTGCAGATCGAAGGCTCGTACCTGGTGAAGAACGATTCTCCCCTGAAGAGCAATGACGAAGTGGATCGCAAAGGCCATCGCGTGGTGGTCGGCCTGAACAGCGCCTACGACCTTTACCTCACGCGCGAGCTGAAGCAGGCCCAGATCGTGCGCACGCCGACCTCGGCCCAGGTCGTCGACACCATGCTGAAGGACAACTACGAGGTCTCAGCCGGGGTGAAGCAGGCGCTCGAGAACGATGCGCGGCGCCTGCCCGGCGTGCGCCTGCTGCCGGGACGCTTCATGGTGATCAACCAGGCGATGGCGAGCCAGAAGGGCAAGGAGGCGGGCGCGCGCTACGTGCGCGAGTTCGTCGAGGAGGTGAAGGCGTCGGGCTTCGTCGCCCACTCGATCGACCTTCACCGGCAGAGCAGCGCCGTGGTCGCGCCGCCGGGAGACCCCAAGTAGATTTTTCGCTTTCGCCGGAGCAGGAGCGGATTCGCGACGCGATCGCGAAGCTCTGCGCGCGCTTCGACGACGACTACTGGCTGAAGCGCGACCGCGAAGGAAAATTTCCCGCGGACTTCCACCAGGCCTTCGCGCGCGACGGCTGGCTCGGCATCGCGATGCCGGAAGCCTACGGCGGCGCGGGGCTCGGCATCAGCGAGGCCGCGGTGATGACGCAGACCATCGCCGAATCCGGCGCCGGGTTCTCCGGCGCCTCGGCGGTGCACATGAACATCTTCGGCCTCAATCCGGTGGTCGTGTTCGGAAACGAGGAGCAGAAAAAGCGCTGGCTGCCGCCGCTGATCGCGGGCAAGGAGCGCGCGTGTTTTGCGGTGACGGAGCCGAACACCGGATTGAATACCCGCGCGTTGAAGACGAAGGCGGACAAGCGTGGCGACCGCTACTTCGTATCGGGGCAGAAAGTCTGGATCTCGACCGCGCAGGTTGCCGAAAAAATCCTGCTATTGGCAAAAACCGACGCAGGTCTGACCCTGTTCTACACCGACCTCGACCGCAAGTACGTCGAAGTTCGAGAGATCGAGAAGATGGGCCGCCACGCGGTGGACTCGAACCAGGTGTTCTTCGACGCGCTGCCGGTGCCCGAAGCCGACCGCATCGGCGAGGAGGGCAAGGGCTTCGAGTACATCCTGCACGGCATGAATCCCGAGCGCATCCTGATCGCCGCCGAGCTGGTCGGCCTCGGGCGCTGCGCGGTGGCGCGCGCC
>Ga0207648_10001058_pt1 | contig 30823 bp, 22 predicted proteins | sample KBSMisM32_FD_184310 | JGI IMG/M metagenome (GOLD analysis project Ga0207648, IMG submission 184310) | Miscanthus rhizosphere microbial communities from Kellogg Biological Station, Michigan, USA - KBS Miscanthus M3-2 (SPAdes) (version 2) | ecosystem: Host-associated > Plants > Roots >... | reverse complement strand
CGGGTCCAGTGCTCACGCTCGGCCGCCGACTCGACCTCGGGCACGTAGGCCGTCATCGCCTGCTCGTTTGCCTCGCGCAAGCGGGCCAGCTCGCCGCGGTAGCCGTCGCGGTTCTCCGGCGCGCTGTCGATCAGAGCGTCGCGGAGATAAATCGATCCGAGGAGCACGTTCGTGCGGACCTTCGACAGCGTCTGCTCGCCGCGCACGTACTGTTCGTGCACCGACGCCACGCTTCGCTCGATGTTCTGCAGGCTGCGCCCCAGCTGATAGCCCCAGAGCAGCCACAGCGAGAAGACGATCGCGAACCCGGTGGCAAGGGCGACCCGCGTGCTGGACGCGCGGCGGTCCGAGAGGCCGCGGCCCCGAGCAGTCCAGAATTGACGCATCCAGCGAGTATCCCTCGGGATTTTCGCTGTGAAGACGAAGCGCGGCTATAGGGCCCAGACTGTATTTTCCGCGCTCGAGCTAAGAGCGTTCTAGGCCAATGAGGCGAGATTCTGCCCCTCCACGCACCGGTAGGCGCGGCCCGCCGCGACGTTCTTGAACTCGTCGGTGCGGCCGCTCGGCCAGGTGATGACCAGCCGGTCCACGTGGTCGCGCCGCGCGACGCCGAAGGTGACCGGCAGCTCGGACTGCGACAGGTAGCTGGAGCCGCTGCGCACCATCCGCGACTGCGAGGTGCCCTCGTGGAACACCCGTACCACGGCGCCGATGGCGTCGCGATTCGACTTCGTGCCCTGGAGCGTGAGCCTGATGCTCCGGTTGACCGCCGGGGCGTCGGTGCGGAACAGGACCGCAGGGCCGTTGTTGGTGGTCATCAGCAGATCGACGTCGCCGTCGCGATCGAAATCGCCGTACGCCAGCCCGCGGCCGACGCGCGGCTGGACGAACGCCGGACCGACCTGGGTGGACGCGTCGCGGAACGAGCCGCCGCCCTGATTGAGAAAGAGCTGCGGCGCCTGGGCGTAGCCGACGTTGCCCTTGATGCTGCGGACCGTCTCGTCGATGTGCCCGTTGGCCACCACCAGGTCGAGCGCGCCATCGAGATCGAGATCGGCGAAGAGGCAGCCGAACCCGAGCCGGTTGAGCGACGCCACGCCCACGCCGGCGCGGCGCGCCGTGTCCTGGAACGTGCCCGTGGCCTGGCCGCGGTAGAGCGCCAGCATCTCGTTGTCGAAGTTGGTGACGGCCAGCCCCATGCGCCCCGAGTTGTCGAAGTCGGCGGCGTCCACCCCCATGCCCGCGCGCGCCTTGCCGTCGTCGCTCAAGGCGACGCCCGCCTCGAGCCCCACGTCGCGGAACTTTCCGTTGCGCAGGTTGCGATAGAGCTTGTTCGGCTGGGTGTCGTTGGCCACGAACAGATCGGGCCAGCCGTCGCCGTCGTAGTCGAGCATCGCGACGCCGAGCGACTTCGAGCTCGAGTCGAACACGCCGCAGGTGGCGGTGACGTCCTCGAAGGTGCCGTCGCCGCGGTTCCGAAACAGCCAGCAGGTGTCGCCCCGATAGGCTTCAGGGGTGCAGTACGACTTCTGCTTGCCGTTCAGGCTGCAGAAGACGTCGGTGGCCTCGGACCACTTGACGTAGTTGCACACGAAGAGATCGAGGCGGCCGTCGCGATCGAAATCCACCCAGAGCGCGGAGGTGCTGAACGCGACGCGTCTATCGAGGCCGCTCTTCGCCGTCACGTCCACGAAGGCGCCTTTACCCGTGTTGCGAAAGAGACGGCTCTGCCCCACGCAGGTCAGATAGATGTCGGGATAGCCGTCGTTGTCGAAGTCGCCGACGGCCACGCCCATCCCGTAGACTTCTACGTCGAGGCCGGCGGCGCGCGTGACGTCGGTGAACGTGCCGTTGCGGTTGTTGCGGTAGAGGCGCAGCGTGGACCGCTGCGTCTTGTGCCCCGGCCAGTCCATGCCGTTCACGAACAGGATGTCCTGCCAGCCGTCGCCGTCGTAGTCGAGGAACGCGCAGCCGGATCCGAGCGTCTCGGGCAGGAGCTTCCCGCCGTAGGCGCCACTGTTGTGGCGGAAGGTCAGGCCCGCGGCGGCCGTGACGTCGGTGAGCTGGAGACCTTGGGGCGGGTCTAAAGACCCGCGGCTACGTGCGCCTTGCGCGAGTGCGAGCGGCGCCGCCAGCCGCAGGAACTCGCGCCGGTTCATAGCGAGCTGACGAGGCCGTTCTGCAGCGCGTACTTCACGAGCTCGGCGGTCTTGTGGACATCGAGCGCGTTCATGATGTTGGCGCGATGCACGGCCACGGTGTTCACGCTCACCTCGAGCTGCGCCGCGATCTCCTTGTTCGAGAGCCCGTTGCAAATGAGCTGCAGCACCTCGAGCTCGCGCTTGGTCAGGCGCTTGGCGCGCTCGCCCGGCAGCGGCGTCGGCCGCGCCACCGCGGGGTCCAGCACGGTCTCACCCGCCGCGATCTTCTTCACTGCGGCGGCCAGATCGAGGTCCAGCGCGTTCTTCAGGATGTAGCCACGCGCCCCCGACGCCATGGCCTGCCGCACCAGCGTCTCCTCGGCGTGCATGCTCAGCATCAGGATGCGCGCCGCAGGGCGCTGCTCGAGGATCACCTTGATCGCGGCCAGGCCGCTCGTGCCGGGCATCGCGCAGTCCATCACGATCACGTGCGGCGCCAGGCTCGCCGCCAGCGCGATCGCTTCCTCGCCGTTGCTCGCCTCGCCCACCACGGCGAGCTCGTCGTCGTCCTCGAGCAGCCGGCGGAAGCCGCGCCGCACGAGCGCATGGTCGTCGGCCAGCAGCACCGTGATGCGATCGGTCACCGGACCTTTGGCCTGATCTGTCACAGCGGCACCACCAACGACACCAGGGTTCCTCCTGCGGGCGGCCGCGACCACGTGACGGTTCCCCCCACCAGCTCGGCCCGCTCGCGCATGGCCACCCGACCGAGGCCGCGGGAGCCTCCCGCAGCCGGCAGGCCCACCCCATGGTCCTCGACCTCGAGGTGGAGCGCGCCGTTTCTGAATGCTAACCGAACGACGGCCTCGACGGTGCCCGCGTGCCGCGCGACGTTGCTCAGCGCTTCCTGCAGCACGCGGTAGGCCTGGATGGCGACGTCGGGGCGCACCGCCACCGCGGTCGCCGGCTTCTCGTAGGTGACGCGCAGACCGAGCTGCCGCTCCACCGTCGTCAGATACCAGTCCACCGTGCTGGCCAGGCCGAGCTCCTCGAGAATCGAGGGATGCAGCGTCTGCGACAGCCCGCGCACGCTGTCGAGCGCGGTCTGCGCCACTTCGCCCACTTCACGCAGGTCGGCACGCAGCGGCGAGTCCTCGGTGGTGTGGCGCGTGGTGCGTTTCAGCATCGAGCCGATCGCGGTCAGCACCTGGCCGAACTCGTCGTGCAGCTCGCGTGAGATGTCGCGCAGCGTGTCCTCGCGCGTGGTGATGAGCGCCTGCGCCAGGCCACGCCGCTCGTCGGAGAGCGCGGCGAGCCGCGCGAAGAGCTGCCGGTTGGAATGAATCAGATAGAGCGACGTCGCGCCGATGGCCGCCAGCGCGGCGGCCAGGAACCAGTAGGCCTGGCGCTGCACCTCGGCATAGATGTCCTGGACCTGCGCCGCGGTCTGCGCTTCGCTCTCGTTGTTCTGCACCAGCTGCCGTGCCACGGTGGAGCTGAGCGCCGCTTGCCGGGCCTGCAGCGACACTTGCACCTGCGTGCGGGCCTCGTCGTCGTGGCCGGCGCGCGCCAGCGTGAACATGCGGTCCGACGCGTCCCAGAACTGCTTGAACGCCACCGCCAGCACCTCGCGCTGTTCTGGCGTCCGCCGGGCGATGCTGACGTCCTCCTGCCGCTGCACGGCGTCGTCGAGGTCGGCCCGGATGCGATCGAACTGCGCCGACCAGGCGGCCAGCGGATAGCTGGCCTCTCGATCGAGCATGTCGCGCATGGCCAGCCCGAGCTGGTTGAGGTCGTTCTGAATGCGCAGCAGCTGCAGCGAGTCGCGCCGGCTGCGATCGGTGAGGTCGCGCTGCAGGTCGCTCAGCCGCGTGATCTGGCGCGAGAGGTACCACGAGTTCGCCGCCACGACGGCCAACGTGAGGATGAGGCCGAGCAGGAGCGCCGGAGTGGGCGAGCGGCCGTGAGTGGTGGCAGTGGTCACGTGGTCGGGTGCCGGTCGATTATCTCCCAGGCGTTTCCGGGGTCCGGTGCCGCGCCGGCTGCACGCGGTCGCACACAACCGCAGCCCCCGCCGTCGTGCACCCCACCTTGTGGCGCTGTTTCAAGATTGTCCTCATCTCTGCCGATTCCTCAAAAGCGGACGCCGCGAGGGAGAAACCGAATGCGTGTACTCGTTGTAGATGACTCGTCCACGATGCGCCGGATCATCGTGAACACGTTGAAGAAGCTGGGGCACGAAGACACCGTGGAGGCCGGCGACGGCAAGGAAGCGCTGCGGGCCCTCGCCGCCGGCGTGCCTGACGTGATCGTCACCGACTGGAACATGCCCGAGATGAACGGACCGCAGTTCGTCGAGGCCGTGCGGTCCCAGCCGGCGCTGGCCAAGACGCCGGTGCTGATGGTGACCACCCAGGCCGCCAAGGAAGACGTGATCGTCGCCCTGCAGGCCGGGGTCAACGACTACTTGATCAAGCCGTTCACGCCGGAAGCCCTGAAGGAAAAGATCAACTCCCTCACGAGGAAGCCATGAGTACCGCTGCGACGAAGGCCGTCGCGACCGACGCTCCGCCGATGGTCGAAGTCATGGTGGTGTCGCTCGTCGATGTCACCAAGGACATCTTTTCCACCATGCTCAATCGGGCCGTGGAATTCGCCGAGCCGTCGTTCAAGGGACCGCAGCCGACGGCCAACGTGGTGGCGACGGTGGGCTTTGCCGGCACGTTGAGCGGGTATATCTCCTTGTGCGTGTCGAAGGAAGCGGCGCTCGAAATCGCCCAGGCGCTGCTCGGCAGCGACGCCGAGGAAGCGCCGGAGCACGTCCGCGACGCGGCCGGCGAGATGGCCAACATGATCGCGGGCAGCGTCCGCACGGTGATGGCCGATCGGGGCGAGAACGTCGGCATCAGCACCCCCATCGTGACGGTGGGCACCGACTTCTCCACCGCGGCGCTGCGCGACGTCTCCCAGGCGGTGTGCCCGTTCAAGATGGGCCCGCACAGCCTGTTCGTCTATCTGGTCCTCCAGGGCAAAGGCCGCAAGTAGTCGGGAACCCGCCGCCCCTTCCGGACGTCCACTAGCACGTGCTGGCCGTCCGGGATCTCCGAAAAAGCTACGGCCGCGTCGTCGCAGTGGATGGCGCGTCGTTTTCCGTCGAACCCGGGCAGCTCGTAGGGCTGCTCGGCCCCAATGGCGCCGGCAAGAGCACCACGGTCGCCATGATTGCCGGCCTCGTGACGCCCGACAGCGGCGCGGTCACCATCGGCGGCAAGCCCCTTAGCGGCGATACCGACCCCCAGAAGCGGCTGATTGGCCTCGTGCCCCAGGACCTGGCGCTCTACGAGGAGCTGCCGGCCGCCGCGAACCTGCGCCTGTTCGGGTCGCTCTACGGGCTCACGGGCCGTCCGCTCGAGGACGCCATCGGGTCGGCGCTGCTGCTGGTCGGCCTGGCGGAGCGGGCCGGCGACCGCGTCAAGACGTTCAGCGGCGGCATGAAACGGCGCCTCAACCTGGCTGCCGGCCTGCTGCACGATCCGCAGATTCTGCTCCTCGACGAGCCGACCGTCGGCGTCGATCCCCAGAGCCGCAACGCCATCTTCGAGAACCTCGAGTTCCTGAAAAGCCGCGGCAAGGCGCTGCTCTACACGACACACTACATGGAAGAGGCCGAACGGCTGGCCGACCGGATCGTGGTGATGGACCACGGCCGCGTGCTCGCCGACGACACGCTGGCCGGCCTGCGCGAACGCGCCGGCCGCGACGCCGGGCCCGGCGCCTCGCTCGAATCGCTCTTCCTGGCCATGACCGGCCGCACGCTGAGGGATTGATGGCGCTTGCTCCGCTTGCCGCGCTCGTCCGCAAGGATCTGCAGATCTTCTTCACCGATCGCCGCGCCGTGGTGCTGACGCTGGCGATCCCGATTGCCATCGCCTCGTTCTTTGGATCGCTCTTCGGCGGGTTTGGCGACCGAGAAGTCGCGAAGGTGGCGGTGGCGATGGTGAACCAGGACGGCGGCAGCCTGTCGAAGCGGCTGATCGCCGCCACCGCCGCGGACAAGTCGCTCGCCGTCACGGAAACCCCGCTCGAGGAGGCTCGCGCGGCCGTGCAGAGCGGGCGCACGGCCGTCGCGGTGGTGATTCCGCCCGGCTTTGGCGACACCGCCGTTCGTGGCTTCATCGCGCAGGGAGAAAAGGCCAATCTCGAACTGCTGACCGACCCGTCGAAGAGCGCCGAAGTGTCGCTGGTGAAGGGCGTCCTGACCGGTCATCTGATGGAGGCCGTCACGCAGGACGCGTTCAGCGGTCCCGAGAGCCGGCGCCTGCTCGACGAAGGGCTGAAGTCGCTCGAGACCAGTGGGATGCCAGCCGAGCAACGGGATCTGCTGCGCCGCATCATGGAGTCGAGCCAGGCGTTGCAGCGCTCACAGGAAGCGTCGGGCGGCCAGGCGCGCGGGCTGACCATCCCGTTCGAGGTGAAGGAAACCGTCGTCACCGGCAACCCGCTGCTCAAATACAACGGCTACGCGCACTCGTTTGCGGGCATGGGGATCCAGTTCGCGCTCATGGCGGCCATCGAGCTGGCGGCGGGCATCCTGCTGGAACGCGAACGGGGGCTGTGGAAGCGCCTGCGGAGCGCGCCGCTGTCGCGCTCGACGCTGCTGCTCGCCCGCGCCATCAGCGGCACCGTCATCACGACGATGACGCTGCTCGTCTCGTTCGCGTTTGCGTGGATCGTGTTCAAGGCGCCGATCGGCAATCTGGCCGGGTTCCTGGCGGTGGCGATCGCGAGCGCGTTCATGGCCGCCACCTTCGGCCTGTTCGTCGCGGCGATCGGCAAGACACCGGCGGCCACTCGGCGCGCGGCGATCTTCGTGGTGCTCGTGATGGTGATGCTCGGCGGCGCGTGGGTGCCGACGTTCATCTTCCCGGCTTGGCTGCAGCAGTTCACGTGGCTGGTGCCGGTGCGCTGGGCCGTAGACGGCTTCGACGCGATGACGTGGCGCGGCCTCGCCTTCTCCGACGTGCTCGTCCCCGTGGGCCTGCTGCTGGGATTCGGCGTGCTCTGCTTCGCCGCCGCGATGTGGAGATTCCGCTGGGAAGAGGCGTAGGGGCCAGCTTCAGCTGGCCCGTCTTACGGGCCGCCTGAAGGCGGCCCCTACATCCCAACTTAGAAGTTCAAGCGGAACGCCAGCTGAATCTGGCGGTTGGTGCCGATGCCCACCGTCGTGCCCACCGTGGACGTCGCGCGGCCGAACGTGCCGGCCGCACCCGCCGTGTAGGGCTGACCCGGCTGCACCTTGTTCGCCTCGGTGAGTGAGGCGCTCGGCAGCGCGTTCGGCAGCGTGCCGACGATGCCCGCGAAGTTCGTCGCGTTGAAGATGTTGAAGATCTCCAGACGAAGTTCGCCGCTCGCCCCGCGCGACTTGCCCACGCGCTTGGCGATCACCGCATCCAGCTGACGGAAGTTCGGCCCGTGGATTGACCAGCGCTCGAGGTTGCCGTTCGTGCCCGGCGCCGGCGTCGCAAACGCCGCCGGGTTCAGGAACAGCAGCCCGCCATCCTTGATGTACGGGTCCACACCGGGGATCAGGTCGGGACGGCGGCGCGTGCGCGATGCGCCGCCGCCGGGCGTGTTGACCACCGCCGTGCGGTCGGCCGCCGGGTTCAGGAACGCGTTCCCGGCCGCGTCGACATACACGATGTCGTTGCGGCCAATCAGCACCTCGATCGGCAGGCCGCTCCGGGCGTTGGCGATGCCGCCGAACGACCATCCGCCGGTGAGCATGCCGTCGCCGGGCGTCGTGTAGAGCAGGCTCAGGTTGAACGAGTGGCGGACGTCGAAGGCGTTGAAGCCGTCCTCATACGAGAAGTCGGTGAGGTTGGTACGGTTCGCGGGGCGCTCAGACTCGAAGCTGGCGTTGTTGCCCGCGGTGGCGGCCTCGTTCGACCCGCCGGTGTTGCCCTTGCTGTAGGCATACGTGTACTGCGCGTTCACCGCCAGCCCTTTACTGGAGCGCTTGGTCAGCGCCAGCTGCATCGCGTTGTAGCTGTCGTGGCCGCCGCTGGTCTTGTAGTCGATCTCGGCGTAGGGGCGCTGCACGCCTCCGGCGGCGATGCCGCCGGCATCCGTGCACATGCTGCCGGTGCGCACGGCGCCGTTCACACAGGTCACGATGTCGAACTCGCGCACCTGGATGCCAGCCGAGGCTCCGTTCGTCTGCACGCCGATCGTCTGGTTCGTGACGCTGCGCAGGAACAGGTTGCGCCCCTGGCTGCCGACGTAAGCCGCCGACGCCGCGAACCCGCCGCCCATTTCCTGCTGGAGCGACGCGGTGTACTGATAGACCTTTTCGGGCAGCGTGTAGTCGTTCGAGTAGGCACGCGGCTGGAACGAGCGGTTGTTCGGGTTGTTGATGAAGTTGGCGCGAACCAACGCCGGGTCAACCGGGAAGGCCAGGAACGCGCCGCTCGTCGCCGTCGTGTTGATGCGTTCGGCCTCGATCGGCTGAATCTGGTCTTCCGTCTGTCCCGGGCCGACGAAGATGCCGAACCCGCCCTTCAGCACGGTCTTGGACTTGAGCGAGTAGGTGGCGCCGACGCGCGGCTGGAAGTTGTTCTTCTTCGACTGATAGAACGGCGTCGTGTCCGGATCGAGCACGCCCGTTGCCACGTTGAACTTCACGATCCGGTTGTCGGTTTCCTGCAGCGGCTGGTAGTAGTCGTAGCGGAGACCGTAGTTCAGAGTCAGATTCGGATTCGCGTGCCACTCATCCTGCGCGAAGCCGACGTAGTACTGCTGCTTGATGTGCTTGTCGCCCGTGGCCCCGTCGTGGAACGGGCTCGGTTCGCTCAGGTCGCCGAAGTACTGAATCGAGGTGGGCGTGTTGGCGAGAAACGACGTCAGGTTCGCATACGTGTAAGTGATGCCGCCGAGCTGGTCCGTGCTCATGCGAATGGCGCGCACGTCGACGCCCATCTTGAGGAAGTGCCCGCCCGCGATCTTGCTGTAGGTGTCGGCGAAGGTCAGCGAGTACGGATCGTAGGGAGCCCCGCGGCCGTTGCCGGCGCTGTTCACGCGGACCAGCCCGCCGGGCGCGGCGAACGAGTTGCTGGCGCCCTGCCCGGCGATACCGGCGTTGGCGACCGCACCCTGCAAGTTGATCGAGATGTTCTCGAACCCGGCCTGCGTCTGCGCGCCCTCGGTGCTCGGCGCGGCGTTGTAGCCGAACTTGAACTCGTTCACCGAACCGTTGCCGAGAATGCCCTGCAGGTTGTAGATGGCGTTCGTCGGGTTGATCGTGATCTTGAAGTACCGGCCGCTGACGTCCTGCGGATCGAAGCTGCGGGCCTGATCGTGGAACACGCGGATGTAGTTGCTCCAGTTGCCGCTCAACTTGAAGTCGAGGCGGGCGCTGTAGGCGTTCTCGCGCACCTGCTGGGTGGCCTGCCACTGGGCGATGTCGCTGTCCGGGTTCGTCGAGGCACCGACCAGGACGTTCGCGTCCGGGGCCAGGAAGCCGGAGCGGAGCCCCGCAACCGCGGGCACCGCGCGCGCCCACGCCGCGGCGCTGGGCACGGCCTGGATGATGTTCTTGCCGGCGTCGAGGCGATACCCCTCGTAGCTGCCGAAGAAGAACGCCCGATCCTTCGCCAGCGGGCCGCCCACCGATCCGCCGAACTGATTGAGCTTGAGCGGCGACTTCGGAATCGTCGACGAGCTGCCCGCGGCCGCGATGATGCTGCCGTCGGCATTGCGCTGCGAGTCGAAGTAGTTCGCGGCGTCGAGCCGGTCGTTGCGCAGGTATTCGAAGACCGAGCCGTGGAAGTTGTTCGAGCCCGACTTGGTGATGACGCTCACCTGTCCACCGGTGCCGGTGCCGAACTCCGCCGGGTAGCCGCTGGATTCGACGCGGAATTCCTGCACGTTCTCCAGGCTCGCCTGCAGCTTGAACAGGCTGGCGTTCTCGCCGTTGGCAACGCCGGGCGCCGAGTCGATGATGCCCGAGGCTTCCACGCCGTCGTACTTGATGACGTTCTGCTCGACGGCGCGTCCGGAGAAGCGGATGTCACCCCAGGTGCCGGTGCCCGCATTCTGCGAGCCAGGGGCCTGGAGCATCAGCTGCGACATCTGGCGGCCGTTGACCGGCAGCCCCTGCACTTCGCGCTCGCTGACGTTGACGCCCACGCGCGCCGAGCTCAGGTCGACCGCGGCCACGCTGGCCGTCACCTGCACTGTCTCGGTGACCCCCGCGGCGGTCAGCGACAGGTCGAGGGCGAACTCCTGCGAGGCGACGAGCTGCATGCCGGTGAATTCGAGCGGCGCCAGGTCGCCGAACTTGGCCCGCACTGTGTACACCGACGGGCGCAGGTTCGCCACGATATAGCGCCCATCGCCGGCCGACATGACCGAGCGCTCCTCGCCGGTCCGCTCGTTCTTGACGGTGACCGTCGCTCCGGGAACCACCGCGCCGCTCGGGTCGAGCACCACGCCGGTGAACCGCCCGTCGTTCTGCGCGAACGCGACGGCTGGAAGCAGCAGCGCGATGACCAGCAGCCACGCACTTGACGCCTTGAAAATCTTCATACGCTCCATGACTCCTCTGACAAATGGCCGTGTTTAGGCTCCCGGCCAGCGTATGAGCGCGCTGTAACGTCGAGGTCACACGTCGGAGTCCACCCAGTTAATTGCTCGGCGCGGCGCGCCGATAAGCGGGTTCGGGCTGGAGATGGTGGGGCGGCGAGGATTTAACGCACTCGTGACGGAAACGTCATGCTACGGTTACACACCGTGACTACCGCCGCCCGCCCGAAGGGTGGGCCAGCAAGCACTGCGGCCGGTTTCGTCGCATTCGTCCTGGTCGCCGGGGCGTTCTGCCTGGCCCCTGCCACCGCTCCTCTGCTCGCCGCCGGCTCCACACCGCAGCTCTCGCTCAGCCTCAATCTCGCCAGCTCGCAGGAACTCTCCGCGATGAGCACCGGGGCGCTCGTGGCCGAGGTGAATGCCATCTGGTGGCACAGCCACGTGAGCCTGATCTGGCGCACCGCGGACGTGAGCGACCCTCTGCCCGCGATGCCCGAGTCCGAGAACTGGCTTCGCGTCCTGGTGCTGGCGAGGCAACGGTCGAATGGCGGCGAGACGTCCACGTTCACGGTCGGCGAGCTGGTGCGCACGGAAGGCGCGAGGCCGATCGCGATCGCCTCGCTGACCGCGGCCCGCCGCATCGTCGACGAGTCGCAGCGGTTCCAGATTCTGGAGGGTCCCCGCGACTACGACCACCGGCTCGGTGTCGTACTCGGTCGCGCGGTGGCGCACGAGATCGGCCACTACCTGCTCGGCCCGGCGCATGCCACCCACGGCCTGATGCGCGCCAACATCGACGCCCTGGAGTTTGCCGACGTCAGGAGCCGGACGTTCCAGCTGGACCAGCCGGCTCGAGCATCCCTCACCCGCCGCGCTGCAGCCCCGGTCGCTTCTTTCGCGTCGCGATAAACGGCCGAGCCGGCCGATCTCACTCCCCCTTACGCCTGTCGCACTCAACCAGAGGCGTGCTTTTTGCTGACCTCGTGGCGGCCCCCCACGAGAGAAGCCGATGACAACACGCGATCGTGTTCAACTTTGGATTCTGTGTGCGGCCCTGGCCGCCTCGACCGTAGCCTGCGGAGGCTCGATGTCGGCCACCGGGCCCACCGGCACTTCCCAGAACGGCGCGGTGATTTCCGGACGCGTCACGATGACCGGTAGCGCGGCAACCTCCATCAGCACCACCACTCCGCTGGCGCTCGTGGTCCTGCCGGTGGCCCTTCCGAGGGCCAACAGTGCGGCGGGCTCCGTGACCGTGACGATCGTCGGCACCGGCGCCACCACGACGATCGACGGCAATGGCAGCTTCACGCTCGACAACGTGCCGCCTGGCAGCGTCCAGCTCCACTTTCAGGGACGCGGCGTGGACGCCATGCTCACGATCGCGGGGATCGAAGCCGCTGATCACATCTCGATCGCCGTCACGCTGAACGGGAGCAACGCCCGGCTCGACGCGCGAGAGAAGACCAACAGCGGCAATGGCAACGGCAACGAAGTGAACGGGCGCATCGATGCCATCGACGCCGGCGCGCGCACGCTGCGCGTGAACGGCATGACCGTCATGGTGCCAACGTCTGCCCTCATCCGGCACGGCAACCAGACGTTCGCCTTCGCGGATCTCCGGGTGGGCGATCACATCGAGGTGAAGGGCTCGCGCAACGGGACGACGGTGACCGCCTCCGAGATCAAAGTCGAAACGGAGGGTGATGACGAGGACGATGATGACGACAACGAGCTGCGCGGTGCGGTGTCGGCGCTCTCGGGTAGCTGTCCGGCAGTCTCGTTCGTCGTCGCCGGCACCAAGGTGATGACGAGCGCGATCACCCGCTTCGAGGACGGCTCGTGCAGCGGGCTTCGCAACGATGTGCGGGTGGAGGTGGACGGCACGCGTGTCGGCGACACGTTGATGGCCACCAAGGTCGAATTCGACTGAGCGGTACGTGGCTGCCGGTCTTTAGACCGGCCCTTCGTCCGTTCGTGGCTGCAGGCCTTTAGGCCTGCCTCCTCCTCACTTGCGCCGGAACGTGCGCGACAACTACAATTGGGGCTTGTCGCTGCACGGTCCGGCCTCACAGAGGCGCCGTGTGCGCACGGCGGGCCGGTAGCTCAATTGGCAGAGCAGCAGACTCTTAATCTGCGGGTTGGGGGTTCGATTCCCCCCCGGCTCACCAGAATCGTTCGAGAATTCAACGAATCCTCGGGACGTTCATTTTTCTCTGACCTCAGTTTGACCACAGTCGCTCGAAGCCGCCGCACCCTGTGCAGATGTCTCCGCACTGCGAGGAGGTCCAAGTAGTCTGCGGGTTTCGGCAGCGGTTCCGCAGGAACATCAGAAACCGCAGCGGAGGCGTCGCGCACGCGCCCGAACAAGAGCGGCCGCTTGACACCTGCCGGCGGGCACCGCGATAATCCGCCTTCATGAACCTGCTGAGGATCACCGGCAAGTCCGACATCGTGGCGCTGACGCCCGACGTGTCGGTCGTGTCGATCCTTGCGCTGGCGCTTGGCGTCCTTCTACTTAGCCTTGGGCTGCTTCTGCGAAGCCCCGCCGCCGGATGATGTAGTTCCCACAAGTTTCAGTGCACCAAGGGCCATCATCCGATAAGGGTGATGGCCCTTTTGCTTTTGAGGGTCTATGGAGCTCGGAGAACTCAAAGTCTTCGTCACAGTCGCCACCGAACACAGCTTCTCGCGGGCAGCCGTCAAACTCTGTCGGACCCAGCCGGCGGTGAGTCAAGCTGTCCGCCGCCTTGAAGAGGATCTGGGCGAGCTTCTGTTCGATCGCAGCACGAAGTCCGCGAAGCTCACACAGGCCGGTGGTGCGCTGCTGCCAGAAGCGATCCAATTGCTCCGAATGGCCGACGAAGCCATGGCGACGGTCCGGCAGCTGGCGCAGCGGGACCGCGCGGTCCTGCGGATTGGCGGCGACGAACCCGACGCGCACATCCTGCTCCCGGCGTTGTCGGCATTTCTCCTCCAGCGGCCCCACATCAGTGTCGAATTTCGACGCGTAGCCGACGTGGATATCCTCTCGGAAGTCGGAACCGGGACCATCGACATTGGCGTCACAACGAGGGAAGGTGTACCGGCGCCGTTATGCTCCGTGCCGGTCCCGGTCCTGTCTGGCGGCTTCTGCGCCCTGCTGCCGACGAGCCACCCGTTTGCCTCGTGGCGCGAGCTGCCGGCGTCGGTTCTCCATTCCGAGCGGCTCGTCACGCTGGCTGGCCTGCCGCTGCCGGCGGTGGTCACGTCGAGATCCACCGACAATGCCGCCCCTCCTTCTGGGGTGTTCGTGGTGATGCCGGGTCTCGACAGTCTGAAACACGCGGTCGCCAACGGGCTTGGCGTTGGGTTCGTTCCTCGCGCCGCCGTGTCGAGCCTCACCCCTGCCGGCCTGGTTGCGATTCCTCTCCCGGCGCTACGCGCAGCCAACACGCGCACGCTCGTGTACCGCGGGAACGACGGACCACGAACGGCTGTTGGGGACTTTATCGAGGCCCTGCGGTGCGCCGGCGAGGACCGCGCGCCGCGAACGGCCCCGATCGCCATCAGGGCCGCCAGGTGATGCTCTCGTACGTTCACGGCGTCGGCACCACGCCTCTGATCGCGGACACCATCGGCGGCGCCCTCAACGGCGCGGCCGAACGCTGGGGCGGCCGCGACGCGCTCGTGTCATGCCATCAGCAGCTGCGCTATTCGTACCGAGAGCTTCGCCACGAGGCCGATCGTGCCGCCCGCGCGCTGATCGCGCTTGGGGTCCGACGCGGCGACCGAGTCGGGATTTGGAGCGGCAACCGCGCGGAGTGGATGGTCACGCAATACGCGGCGGCAAAAGCCGGCGCCGTCCTCGTGAACATCAATCCAGCCTACCGCCTGCGAGAGCTCGAATACGCGCTGACCCACTCGGGTGTGAGCGTGCTCGTTGCCGCCCGTGCGTTCCGCTCGACCGACTACGTCGAGATGATGCTGACGCTCATGCCGGAACTCACGGCGACGGGGAGCGGGCCGATCCAGGCGCAACGGGTACCGGCGCTTCGCCGTGTCATCTACCTGGGCACCGACCGTGAGCCGGGCGGGATCACCTGGAAGGACTTCTTGGATCTCGGCAATCGAATCGCCGCGCACGAGCTCGAGGCGCGAGAAGCGACGCTGCAGTTCGACGACGCGGTCAACATTCAGTACACCTCCGGGACGACGGGGTCACCGAAAGGTGCCACGCTCTCGCACCACAACATCCTGAACAACGGTTACTTCGTGGGCGAAGTGTTGCGCTACACGGACCGCGACAGGATCTGCCTTCCAGTCCCCTTCTATCACTGCTTCGGCTGCGTGCTCGGCAACATGGCGGCCGTCACCCACGGCAGCGCGGTCGTCATCCCTGGCGAGTCGTTCGATCCGGCCGCAACGCTGCGGGCGATCGAGGCCGAACGCTGCACCTCCATCTACGGGGTGCCGACGATGTTCATCGCGCAGCTGGACCATCCCCGCTTCGGCAGCATCCAGCTCGAGACGCTGCGCACCGGAATCATGGCCGGCGCTCCCTGTCCGATTGACGTCATGCGCCAGGTCATAGGCCGCATGCACGTGCCGCAGGTCACCATCTGCTACGGCATGACCGAAACGTCGCCGGTGTCGTTCCAATCCGAGACCGATGATCCGATTGATCTTCGTGTGTCGACTGTCGGCCGCGTGCTGCCACACCTCGAATGCAAGATCGTCGACCCGGACACGGGCGTGATCGTTCCGCGCGGCACGCCAGGAGAGCTGTGCACGCGCGGCTACGCTGTGATGCTCGGGTACTGGAACGATGACGCCGCAACCGCCAACGCGATTGACGCGGCGCGCTGGATGCACTCTGGCGACCTCGCCGTCATGGGCGATGAGGGCTACGTGTCGATCACCGGCCGCATCAAGGACATGATCATCCGCGGCGGTGAGAACGTCTATCCCCGTGAAGTCGAAGAGTTCCTGCACACCCACGCAAAGGTCAGCGACGTGCAGGTGATTGGCGTGCCGGACCACAAGTACGGCGAAGAGGTGTGCGCGTGGATCCGGCTGCGCGACGGAGTCACCGCGACCGCCGAGGAATTGCGCGAGTTCTGTCGCGGCCAGATCGCCACCTACAAGATCCCACGATATATCCGCTTCACCACTGAATTCCCGATGACGGTTACCGGCAAGGTTCAGAAGTTCAAAATGCGGGAGATGACCGTGGCGGAACTGGCCCTCACTCGTGTGACCGATGTGGAGCCGACCTGAGGTCGGCGAGAGGAGACGACGTGCTGAAACGAATTGCGTGGCTCATACCGGCGGCGATCGTGTTCTGCGGCGACGCTGCATATGCGCAGCAGGGGTGCGAAGACCTGGTGAACCTGAAGCTGCCCTACACGCTCATCACCTCGGCGAAGAGCGTGCCGGAAGGCGCCGCACCAGCGCCTGCCGCTCCGGGTGTGCCGTCGGCGGGGCCGGGCACGGTGCCCGCGCACTGCGACGTTCGCGGCGTCATACGTGCGAGCCGCGATTCCGATATCAAGTTCGCCCTCTGGCTACCGGCGGCGTCCGCCTGGAACACCAAGTACCGGCAGGAAGGCAACGGCGGCTGGGCAGGCGCCATCAACACCGCCTCCTTTGCAGAGCCCTTACGCCGCGGCTACGCCGTCGCCGGCACCGATAACGGCCATGAAGGTGGCCTCGGCGCGGACTGGGCCATCGGCCATCCCGAGAAACTGATCGACTTCGGGTATCGCGCCGTCCATGAGACCGCGGTGCAGTCCAAAGCGATCGTCCGCGCGTTCTACGGGCGGGATCCGGAGCGGAGCTACTTCAACGGCTGCTCCGACGGCGGCCGCGAAGCGCTGATGGAGGCGCAGCGCTTTCCAGAAGACTTCAACGGCATCCTGGCTGGCGCTCCGGCGAACAACTGGTCGCGCCTGTTCACCGCATTCGTCTGGAACGAGCGCGCGCTCCTGGCGACGCCGGAGAGCGCGATCCCCCCCGCCAAGCTGCCCGTCATCCAGCGCGCCGTCATGGCGAGTTGCGATCGCCTCGACGGCGTGGCCGACGGCTCGATCGAGGATCCGCGCGCCTGCACGTTCGATCCGGCCGTGCTCGTCTGCAAGGGAGCGGACGCGGCCGAGTGTCTGCCCAAAGCTCAGGTCGATGCGCTCCAGCAGATTTACCAGGGGCCGCGCAATCCGCGCACGCAGGAACGGCTCTTCGTTGGACAGCCGGTCGGCACGGAAGCGGTGGCGGGCGGCTGGGCCGCCTGGATCGCGCCGGCGAACCCGGCGGGTGCCATCCAATTCATGTTCGGCAACAGCTACTACGGGGCAGCGGTATTCGAGAACCCCAAGTGGAACTTCCGGATGCTCGACTTCGATCGCGACGTTCGCATCGGGGATGCGAAGGCCGGACCGGTCCTCAACGCGACCAGCCCTGACCTGCGGTCGTTCCGCGCATCGGGCGGGAAGCTCATTCAGTACCACGGGTGGGGGGATGCCGCGATTCCCGCGTCGAGTTCGATCGAGTACTACGAGACGGTGCGCGCGTTCCTCTCGACATATCCGGATGCGCGCACACCCGGCGCGCCGCCGGCCGAAGAGTTCTACCGGCTGTTCATGGTGCCCGGGATGGGGCACTGCGGTGGCGGCGCCGGCCCGAACAGTTTCGGCAACGGCGGCGGTGGAGCGGCCACGCGCCGCGATCCCGAGCGCGACATCTTCACGGCGCTCGAGCGTTGGGTCGAGCAAGGCGTCGCGCCAGAACGGCTCGTCGGTACCGGCCGCGCCGCCGATGATCCGTCCAAGCCGCTCACTCGGCCGCTATGCCCGTATCCGCAGGTGGCGAAATACCGCGGCTCGGGCGACGTGAACGACGCCGCGAATTTCGCCTGTACCGCGCCATCGTCGAGATAACGATGACCGACAACCGCGTCCTCATCTTCGATACCACGCTGCGCGACGGCGAGCAGTCTCCCGGCTGCAGCATGACGCAGACGGAAAAGCTACGGGTTGCGAAGGCGCTCGCGGAGCTCGGGGTCGACATCATCGAAGCGGGTTTCCCGATCGCCTCGCGCGGCGATTGGGAGTCGGTGAATCTCGTGGCTCGCGAAGTCCACGGCCCGATCATCGCGGGTCTCGCGCGCTGCACGCGAGACGACATCGACACCGCGTGGCGCGCGTTGAAGGATGCCGCGCGTCCACGAATCCACGTGTTCCTCGCCACCAGCGCCATTCATCGCGAACACAAGCTCAACATGGCGAAGGAGGAGATCGTCCAGATGGCGGTCGAGGGCGTGACGTTCGCACGCAGTCTATGCGCCGATGTGGAATTCTCGCCGGAAGACGCCTCGCGTACGGAACTCGAGTTTCTCGCCGAGGTCGTCGAAGCCGCCATCGACGCTGGCGCCACCACGATTAACGTCCCCGATACCGTCGGCTATACGGTGCCAGAAGAGTTTTTTGAAGTGTTTTCGTACCTCACACGCCACGTGCGCAACGTCGATCGAGCCGTGCTGTCCGTTCACTGCCACAACGACTTGGGGATGGCGGTCGCAAACAGCTTGGCGGCGGTGCGCGCCGGGGCACGGCAGATCGAGTGCACGGTCAACGGCATCGGCGAGCGTGCCGGCAACTGCTCGCTCGAGGAAGTCGTCATGGCGATCAAAACCCGCGAGAATGTGCTCGGCGTGCATACCGGGATTCATACGACACGGCTCTTTCCAACCAGTCGTTTTGTGTCGCAGATCACCGGCATGCCTATTCCGCGCAACAAAGCCATCGTCGGTGAGAACGCGTTCGCGCACGAAGCCGGCATTCATCAGCACGGCATGCTCAAGCATCACTCGACCTACGAGATTATGCGGCCTCACGATGTCGGGCTGTCGCGGACCAACCTCGTGCTCGGCAAGCACAGCGGCCGACACGCGTTTCGCGAGCGCGTCAAGGAGCTCGGTTTCGACATCGGCGACGCCGAGCTCAATCAACTGTTCGAAGACTTCAAGGCGTTGGCCGACAAGAAGAAGGAGCTCTTCGACGGCGACATCGAGGCGCTGGTCATGCGCTCGGACAACGACGCCGCGGGGCCGTGGTCGCTGCAGTCTCTGAGCGTCGCCACACACGACGATCAACCGGCGCGCGTGACGATCAGGCTCGCGCACACCGATGGGCGTGTCGTAACCCATGATCAAACCGCCGACGGACCCGTCGATGCCGTGGTCAAAGCCATCGACCATGCGACCGGCATTCATGTCCAGGTTCGGACGTTCGAAGTGCACAGCGTGACCGTCGGCGAGGACGCACAAGGCGAAGCACTGCTCACCGTTGAACACAACGGTCGTACCTATCGCGGCGCGGGCATCAGCACCAATATTCTCGAAGCCGCCGCGCGGGCGTACTTGGAAGTGATCAATCGCATCGAAGCCTCGAAGGCCAGCGCTGACCGAAGCGGTGAAGGGCGCCGCTCTCAGCCGAGCCCGATGCTCGGGCCCCGCGCGTGAGTGTCAGGGACGAGAGAGGATCGCAGGCGGAACTGACCCCAGTTGTGACCACAGTTCGGATCGTCCAGGACAGCTGACCACGTTCCAGTACGTCCGAATTCCTGCAGAAATCGACGCGGTCTCACTCGGTGGAATCGTCCGGTGGGGGTTCGATTCCCCCGGCTTCCATCACAACCTCGACGCTCGTTCTGAGCGTCGGCTAGGCAAGCCAGAATCCGCACGCCGCACCTGGGGAGTAGACTTCCCCGCACGTGGCACTCCCCCCTTATGACCGGCAGCGCCTGAAAGAGCTGTTCGCGGGCGCGCGGGCGCTCCCAGCGGAGCGACGCCCGGCGTACTTGGCCGAAGCCTGCGGAGGCAACCAGGCTCTGCGCCACGAGGTGGAGTCGCTCCTGGTATCGGACGAGCGCGCCAAGAGCTTCCTCGAAACGCCTGTTGCGGTTCAGATCCAGGACGCCTTCGCGGCGAAGGATCTCGAGGGCCAGCGGATCGGCTCGTATCAGATCGAGGCATGGATCGGCGCGGGCGGGATGGGCGAGGTCTACAAAGCCCTCGACACGAAGCTGAATCGCCACGTCGCGATCAAGGTCCTGCTGCCGGCCGTTGCCGACGATCCCGCTCGCCTCGCGCGCTTCAGTCGTGAAGCGCGTGTGCTCGCTTCGCTCAATCATCCGCACATCGCGCAGATTCATGGCCTCGAAGACGCCGGCGTACGAGCCTTGGTCATGGAACTCGTCGAGGGCCCGACGCTCGCCGATCGGATCGCGACCGCGGCGATCCCAGTCGGTGAGGCGCTTTCGATAGCGACGCAGATTGCCCAGGCGCTCGAAGCCGCGCACGAACAGGGGATCATCCATCGCGACCTGAAGCCTGCGAACGTCAAGGTGCGCGAGGACGGCACGGTGAAGCTGCTGGACTTCGGGCTGGCGAAGGCCCTCGACCCGACCAGCCGCGCGAGTCTGGACGCGACACACCCGCCGGCTCCCGCCGCGCATCCGACGGAAGCAGGCGTCATCCTCGGGACGGCGGCGTACATGAGTCCCGAACAGGTCCGAGGAGTGGCGGTCGACAAACGGAGCGACATCTGGGCGTTCGGATGTGTGCTCTACGAGATGCTGACGGCGCAGCCGGCGTTCCCCGGCGAAACGACTTCCGACACGATCGCGGCAGTTCTCGACCGTGAGCCGGACGTACGGGCGCTGCCGGCCGACACGCCGACGAGCGTCAAGCATCTGCTGCGCCGGTGCCTCGACAAAGACTTGAAACAGCGTCTCAGAGACATCGGTGAAGCGCGAGTCGAACTCGAGGCACTCGTTGCCGCGCCTCCGCGCCGTTCGCGTCCGACCTCTCGTGGGGTCTGGGTGAGCATCGCGGCGCTTCTGGTGGTCGCAGCGGGGATCGGGGTGTTCTATTCGACGAGACCGTCAGCGCCAGTGACCTCACCATCGGAGTACACGCAGCTCACGAACTTTACCGATTCGGCCGTGGCGCCCAGCCTGTCGCCGGACGGACGAATGGTGACATTCAAGCGCGGCGAGGATTCCTTCCTGAGCCGCGGCCAGATCTACGTCAAGCTGCTCCCGAACGGTGAGTCGGTACAGCTCACCAATGACGCAGGGCGCAAGTACGCACCGGTGTTTACGCCGGACGGATCGCGGATCGCGTATACCTACTGGCCGACTTCAGGTGTATGGGATACGTGGACCGTGCCGGTGCTCGGAGGCCAGCCGAGCCAGTTCCTGCCCAATGCGTCCGGACTCACCTGGATTGCCGATCATCGGGTCATGTTTTCCGAGATCAAGACCGGCTTGCACATGGGAATTGTGACCGCGATGGAGAGCCGGACGGATTCGCGGGGAATCTATCTGCAGCCGAACGAGCACGCCATGGCGCACTACTCCTATGCGTCGCCGAACGGTCAGTGGGTGCTCGTGGTCGAAATGGTCGGTGCCCACGCGTTTACTGAACGGTGCCGGTTGATACCGTTTGACGGAAATTCTGGCGGTCGACAGGTCGGACCTCCGGGCCCGTGCACGTCAGCCGCGTGGTCTCCGGACGGAACGTGGATGTACTTTGGTGCGACCGTTGGAGGCACGTCGCACCTCTGGCGCCAGAGGTTCCCTGACGGGGCACCGGAGCAGATTACGTTCGGCCCGCTCGAAGAAGAGGGGATTGCAGTGGCGCCGGACGGCCGGTCGTTGGTGACGTCGGTCGGGACGCGTCGAAGCGCAATCTGGATTCACGATGCGGTCGGCGAGCGGGCGATCTCGTCGGAAGGCTACGCCGCGTCTCCACGCCTTTCCCGTGACGGCACCCGCGTGTTCTTCCTCTTGGTGCGGGACTGGGTGTTGTCGCGATTCGGCTGGATGTCCTCGTCATCCGAATTGCGCTCGGTGGACCTTGCTTCGGGGAAGACCGACAGTCCGCTGCCAGGCGTCTCTGTCACGGACTACGACATTTCGAGCGACGACAAGGAAGTGGCCTTCACCACGACGGACAGCAGTGGAAAGCCGCGGATCGGGCTGGCCTCCCTCGACCGGCGCACACCACCTCGCCAGATCGCACCAGCCGGAGACCAGGTGTCCTTCGCTGGCGATGGACATCTCATCTTCCGGTCGCTGGAGGAGAAGACGAACCTGCTGATACGAATCCAGAAGGACGGAGGGGGACGAGAGCAAATCACGACGGTGCCGGTCCTGGACAAGGGCGGCGTGTCGCCCGACGGTGAATGGGTGCTCGTGGGGTCACCGGGAGCTGGCGCGGATGCTATTCCTGCGACGCTCGCCGTGCCCATCCGCGGCAACGCTCCTGCCAGGAAGATCTGTGCGCCAACCTGCCAGGCAGGATGGTCTTCCGACGGGAAGTTCTTCTATGTGTCGCTCGACCCGAGCGCCGCGGCGATCTCTCCGGGAACTCCCGGCAAGGTGCTCGCGATTCCCGTGCCGGCGGGCAAAGCGTTGCCGGAACTACCAGCGTCCGGAATCAACGTGGCGGCCGCGGTCGCCGGACTCCCAGGCACACGAGTGATCGAGCACGGTTCTCTGCTGACGGGGCCCGACCCTTCGACATTCGTTTTTACCAAGACCGACCTGCAGCGCAATCTTTTTCGGATACCTCTGCATTGAGGGGCATTCGCTGGGTTGCCACCTGAGCAACCCAGCCGCCGAATGACGCATGCGGCGTCATGACGCCACACGTTCAGTCCCGCGGGGCGGGGCCGACGCGGATCGTTCCCTGGAAGCACGTCGCGCCCAGCGGTGCGCCCACGCAGCCGATCGTCCCAGGTATCGTCTGGAATTCCACGTGCACCGGGGCTCCGACACGCCACCCGAACAGGACGGTGCCGTCCAGCACGGCCGCACCCGTGTCGCCGCTTGTCCCGCCCCGGATCAGCGCGGTGAACGAATGGTCCCCGGCTTGGATCTCATAGAACGCCTCGAGCCGGATGATGCGGCCGCAACTTGGCGCAGGCAGGAAACAGTGGTCAGCTTGCCGTACGCTTACTTGCCGTTGAAAGACCTCGCCGACGAACTTGTTCGCAAGGTCGTCGCCCCAGTAGCCCTCCATCAGAGGCGACGTGGTTACCCACTTCGTGTAGGTCACTTCGATGGGCCGATTCAGGTCGCTGCGGCCCTGTGCCACGGCGAGAGACACCGGGAGCAGCAGCATGATGGCTCCGGCCAACGAGGTGACGCGCCTGCGAGTGCGAGTGGTGCTCATAAGGCTCCTTTGCTTGACAGTTCCGTCCTGTAGCATATGAAGCGCAAACGGGCGCTCTTTTCCCTCACAAGCCGGAAACGGCCTGCTCCACGTGCACGAAGTCACTGAACTGCTCCTGTCCTGGCGCCAGGGAGACGCCGCGGCGCTCGACCGCCTGATCCCGGTGGTGTACGACGAGCTACGCCGCGTGGCGCGCCGCCGGCTCCGGGGCGAATCTCCAGGGCAGGCACTGCAGTCGACGGCGCTCGTTCATGAGGTCTACCTGCGACTCGTGGATGTGAACCGCATGACGCTGAAGAACCGGACACACTTCTTTGCGTTGGCGGCGACGCTGATGCGCCAGATCCTCGTCGATCAGGCGCGCCGGCAACACGCCGACAAACGGGGCGGGCGGGTCACCATGGTGAGCTTGGACGACGTACCGCCGGTCGCCCAGCCGTCGAGCGTGGACGTGCTTGCCCTCGACCAGGCGCTCGGTGCGCTCTCGGTAATCGATGACCGTCAGCGCCAGGTCGTGGAGCTGCGATTCTTCGCGGGGCTCAACATCGACGAGACGGCCGAAGCGCTCGGTGTTTCACCAGCGACCGTGGAGCGCGAATGGGCCTTGGCAAAGGCCTGGCTCTATCGGCAGTTGTCATCGCAGGCGTGATCGAGTCCGTTGCGTGCCTACTTCTGTTGGAACTCCGGCGTCATGTCCTTGCACTGCTGCTTCTGAAACGGCACGTCCGAGAGATACATAACGTCGTAGCTCTCGTATGGAGCCGCCAGGTACACCGGATCCGTCACGGAGTAGTCGCGCCGCAGCGAGAACTTCTGCGGATCGAACGTGAAGCGCTCGACGATATGCATCTGCTCGCTGCTGCGCGTCGGCGGCGACAGCACGCCCGCGGCGAACCCCACGGTGTCGACCACGAGCGTATTGCCTTCCCAGTTGCCAATCGAATGGCCGGCGTAGCTCGGCTTGAGATGGTCCGGATGCTTGGCCATGCCGACATGGATACGGCGTTCGAAGTTGTACAGACCGTAGGTGATGTCGATGACCTTCTCGCCGTTCGCCGTCTTCTGCTCGAACCGGTTGATCGGCCAATCCGCCGTCCAGTCCCGGATGAAGCTCGTGGGCTTGCAGGCAAACCAGGGATTGTCCTTCGGTGATCGGGCCTGGAACGCGGCGGCCGCCTTCTTGCCCTCGTCCGTGTATACCGCTCTGGGCCGCGGCGGCTGCGTGGCCTGCACCTGCGGCAAGGTGATCTTGCCGGCCGCGAAGTCCTTCGACATGCTCTTCGGAATCATCGAGCCGTTGCCGCCGCTCGGCGGAACGGTGAGCACGAGTTGCTCGACGGCCCAGTCGCCACTGATGTTCGGCTGCCCATCCGCCAGGCGCGCCTGGCGTTTCGAGGTATCGACCTTCGTCTTCGACTCGAACTGATCGTTGCGATTCAACGTGGGCGCGTCACCGATCTTCAAGTTCTCGATGTAGCAGGCATGGGGATCCAAACGATGCGGGTGCCCCTCGATCTCGACGCGCGAGCCCACCTTGAACATCTCGGCGGACCAGCCGGACCGTTTCAGCAGCGTCGCCGCACGCATCTCGCAGCGCATGTGCACCTTCTTGCCGTTCGCGTCGACCGCGTCGATCTCCATGTAGGAGTGCGGGTTGACGAAGTGCATGTCGGTGAGGGTTCCGGTCAGCTTCAGAGGCGTGTCCATCTGGAACTCACCGAAACTGTGATGAGCCAGCGCCGGTACGGCGAGACCAACAAGAACCGCTGTGAAAATGAACGACCGCACGACTTTGTGTGACATGGACATGTTCCCCTGCGTCATAGTTCCTCTGGAACAAGTATACGAGCGGGCGCGTCGGCCGTTTACGCTCCGGCGGTGGCGGTGCCGCCGGCCCGCACCGCCTTGAGCGCGAGGCGCTCTTCCTTGTTCGGGTCGTTCACCACTTTGCACTCGTCGTTCAGGACCATCGTCGGATAGCTGGAAGCGCTGAACGCCGGCCACTGCGGCAGGTCCTTGTGGTTCGGATTGCCGGTGCGGGCAAACGCCGCCCACGCCGCGCTCATGCGGTGCTCGAGCGCATAGCGGTTGTTCATCGAGCCGGTCATCGACGCAGCCACGTCCACGTTGGCGAACACGAACGGGATGTCGAGCGTGTGGTACGACTTCATCTGGCCCAGGTGCACGGGCGAGCGCCAGGTGAAGTAGTAGAGATACGCCGGCGCCTTGCCCTGCGCCGTCTTCAGCTCGCTGAGCAGCTGCGCGTTGGCGCGCCGCGTGTTGTCCGCGTTCATCACCAGCCAGACGTCGGTGTTGGTGATGCCCTTGTGCTTGTCGCGATAGAGCGCCACGAGCTCTCGCGCCTTGGCGTCGTCGTTGCGAACGATGCGCTTCACCCGCGTCAGCATGTCCTCCTCGGACATCTGGAGCGGCGGCGGCGGATCGTTCCAGGCGTCCTCGGTTTCCACCGAGCCCACCATCAACGGCACGTCCGCCGAATACGGCGGCGCGTCCGGCGTCCACTGGTCCCGCGTGAGCGACGTGCCGTCGACCACCGGCCCGGTGCCCAGGCCCTGGATCCGCGGCTCGGCGAAGTAGGCCGCCTGCACCTTCTCCCACGGCATCTGCTGCAGCTGGTCGAGCTGAGTGCTCTTGAGCCCCAACTTGGTCAGGAACTGTTCCGCTCCGCGGGTCGCCGCTTCGCGGGTCGTGCCTCGGAGGGCCGAGCCGCTCTGCGCAATCGCGCGGTGGAACAGACCCTTGGCCCCTGGCATCGCCATCAGCGTCGTGACCTTGCCGCCGCCGCCCGACTGGCCGAACACGGTGACGTTGCCCGGGTTGCCGCCGAAACCGCTGATGTTCTCCTTCACCCACTGCAGCGCCGCGACGATGTCGAGCATCCCGGCGTTGCTCGCCTGGTTCCACTTCTCGCCGGCGTTGAGGCCCGCCAGGTGGAGGAAGCCGAAGAGATTCAAGCGGTGGTTGACCGACACCACCACGACGTCCTCCTTGCGGGCGAGGTTGGTACCGTCATAGAGGAGCCAGTTTCCCGAGCCCCCGGAGAAGCCGCCGCCGTGCAGCCACACCATCACGGGACGATTCCCGGAACCGAGGGCCGGCGTAAAAACGTTGATCGCCAGGCAGTCTTCGCCCATCGGCTCGCGACGATCCAGCGCGAACACTTCCGAGATCGGCCCGTCGGGATCCTGCGGCGCCCGATTGGCCACCTGGAAGCAGTCCTTCACGCCGGTCCACGACGTGGGCTTTTGCGGTGGCATGAAGCGGTTGCCGCCCGCCGTCGAGGCCGCATACGGAACGCCGTAGAACTGGTTGACGCCGTAGCGCACCAGGCCTCGGACGCGGCCATGGGCCGTCGGCACCGGCGCGGACATCGCCAGGCCTCGAGCGTCCTGCGCCCACAGCGGGCGGCCGAAGCCGTCCAGCAGCACACCCGCAGTGGCGAGTGAACCGAGACCCAAGAAGTCGCGCCGCCCTACGTGCCACTGTGTCATTGCCATTGCAGGGTCTCCTTTTCGCGAATCTTAACTCGCTACGTAGAGGGCGGTCTTCAGACCGCCCTAATCTCAGATCGAAAGGCCGGGATCGCCCTCAATGACCTGCTGGCGCAGCACAGGCCGCTCGCCCGGTTTCCAGAGGGACGCCGTGTGCACCACCCGGTAGCGAAGAGGACCGCCGTCGGGACGATCGCTCCGCGTGACCGGGCGTGGAATGCAGACGAACTCCGTCCGCATTTCATCGCTGGTCAGCCGCACGGTCGCATAGCCGTGACCGCCCGTATCCACGAATTCAACGTGTGGGGCCAGTTGCGGATTGGAGACGGCGTGCGCGCGCTTCAGATCGAAACTCCTGGCGTATTCCAGGCACGAGCGGACGCCGTGCTTGAGGAGCATGTTGTAGGTCCATTCGGGCTTCCCCGCCGGCCGATCGGCCAGGAACAGCGCACGCAGCGGATGATCCTTGCGAAGGCCGTGCTCAAAACCCTCCATCGCTCCAGGGCTGACCAGCGAGGCGCCGACGAAACTGATCCCGACCGGCTCGAACTTGGCTGGCGGCAATTGCGCGGCGGCATAGCCGGCCCAAAACGCGTGACGGTCGCCCGACACGATCGCGAATCCGGTGATCTTCGCGTCGCGGACCAGGTCGTAGATTTCGCCACGCTCGTGGTAGGCGCTGCCATAGTCGTAGGTGCTGAGCACCGCAAACGTGTCGGCCGGCCACTTCTTGTTTGTCAGTCCATCGGGAAGGTTCTGCGGGTCGGCCCGCAGATCGAGAGCACCCAGCGAATTGCCCCAGATCTTCCAGGTGGCCGCGGACCGGCGGAGCCGGTCCATGAACCATTGCTTCTGACGGGTCCCGAGGATCGTGCGCGGCGCTGAATCCTTTCGCGGATTCGGGATGCGTATATCGCCGAAGCCGAGTTCGGCGGGCGGGTTCCCGCCGTTGAAGGTGCGGCCGGCATCGAGCGCGATCGTCGCCGGTTCGGAGAACATCCCGTTGAACGCCGAATCGTAGATCTTGACGACGCCCTCCGCGTCGGTCGGGTCGTCGCCGCAGAAACTGTGCTGGTCGGTGAGAATGAGATCGAGGTGCCGGCCGTAGCGCAACGACCGATAGGCGATCAGGCTGTTGATGGCCGTCAGGTTGTTGGGTTCGATCCCGAGATAACTGTCGTCCCACTTTTCAATCGGCACGTTCTTCACCGACACCGTGCCGAACGTGTCGAGCGATCCACTGGGCGCCTTCACGCGCGCAGGGATGTATTCGAACCATGCCTGGTTGGCGGCGACCTTGACGGTCTGGCCCGGTTGCGGAGGCCCCCCGGCCTGGACGATGCTCTGCCGGCCCTGCCAGGAGAATTCGTGATTGTCCCAGATGCAGACGAACGGCCAGCGCGCGCGCGCGTCTTGCAGATCGGGATCGGCAAGGTAGCCCTTGTAGACGACGCGATAGCCCTCGACCGTCAGCGGGTAATGGAACTTGCCGACTCCGCTGAGACCGCCATCAGGAATCCGGGCGACGTCGTAGATCGTGCGGTCGTACCGCGTCTTGAGCTCGTCGGGATATTCGACGATCTCGTAGATGAAATCACCGAGGTGGAGCACGAAACCAAGTTGATCGGCGGGCGCCGCGCGCTCGTCCTCGAAGATCATCCGGCGATAGCCATTCAACTTGCCTTCATTGACGTCCTGACAGCTCACGAAGGCGAAATTGACCGGCCGTGGATCGTTCGCCAGCGGCGCGGTGATCGTCCGGCCGACGCGGCTCCCATTCCCCTCTCCATCGGTGAAGCGGTACCAGTAGACGCGCGCAGGCTTGAGACGACCGACCAGCACGCGCGTCGTCCAATCCGATTCCGCTGAGATCGGCGCGGACGCCTGTGCGACGACCCGCCGGAACGCATCATCCTCGGCAACCTCCACCGTAAGCACACGTCTGCCGCCCGACTCGAACGGCCGCCGAGTCCAGAGGATGACGCTGCTCGAATCGGGATCGCCGGACGCGACGCCCTCCGGATAGAAGTCGCGCCGCTCATGCCAGCTGGTGGTTGACGCTCGAGCTGAGCCGCCCCACGCCAGCGAGGCCCCCATCGCCGCTGCCAATCGGACGAACTCGCGTCGAGTGAGCGTCATCGTCTATCTCCTCGCAAGCTCGCTGGCGAGTATAGTTTCCGAATGGGGAAGGCGTCGGCTCGGAAAACAACTGCGCCGCCTGGCCCTCCACCGATTCTGCCTGAATCGCCAGTGCGCTTCGCGCAGCACGTGGCGGTCGAGGCCGCCGGCGCCACGCACACCGGTCTCGTGCGAACCTCGAACGAAGATCACTTTCTGATCAGCAGGATCGGCCGGTACTTCGAAACTGTCAGCACGAGCCTGCCCGCCGAGGACCTGCCGGCGCGCGCGGATGATGCGACCTATTCCCTGATCGTCGCCGACGGCATGGGCGGCCATGCCGCCGGAGAAGTCGCGAGCCGGCTGGCGATTCGCGAACTCATCCGCCTGGGGTTGGAGCTGCCGGACTGGATCAACCGCATCGACGACCGCACACGCGACGCGGCCGCGTCGCGCTCGCAAGGCCGGATCGAGAAACTCAACGCGATGGTCATCGCAGGCGGTGAAGCGAATCCCGAGCTTCGCGGCATGGGCTGCACGATGACCCTGGCGCGGAACCTCGGGCGCGTCCTCCAGATCTCACACGTCGGAGACTCCCGCGCCTACCTGCTTCGCACGGGCGAGCTGCACCGGCTGACGCGAGACCATACGTATGTCCAGATGCTCGTCGACAACGGCCTGATGTCCAAGGAAGAGGCCGAGACATCCACGTCGAAGCACATACTGGTCAATGCCGTCGGCGGTTCCAACGAAGAGGTGCAGGTAGACGTCGAGCGAGTGCCGCTTGCCAACGGCGATCGCGTTCTTCTGTGCAGTGACGGCCTGACGGACTGCGTGGACGACGACACCATCCGCACGCTGCTGGCCGATGCGCCGACGGCGGCGGATGCCTGCCAGGCGCTGACGGCGCGCGCACTCGAAGCCGGAGGCCGGGACAACATCACGGTCATCGTCGCCATCTACACCTGGCACGACGGCGACTGAACGCAAGGGCCTCTAACCCCTTTTCGTTGGCATCTACGGCGAGGCCGGCTTGGTGATACTCCTGCGCCAATTGACGATCACCTCGACAGGCACCGGCGGTCCGGCAGGTCCTCGGGTGAGCATGAGCAGCCGGCCATCAGCCGCCACGTCGTACGACGGCTCTTGACCACTTCGTATGAACGACTTCTCCAAGACCATCACCGGCGCCTGGTACGCGAACCGCGCCCGCGTGTCGGGGCCAACGCGAACGCTCATCAGCTTGTCGCCTTCGAGATAGAACAGCGTGCGGCCGTCTTTCGCCCACACCGGTTCGACCGCGCCATTCGGCGACACGCGCACGGCGCCATCGAGAGTCGGATAGCGTCGTACCCACAATTCGGCGCTGCCCGTGGTGTTGGTGATGTACGCCAGCCAACGGGCATCGGGCGAGAGCGCCGAACCGGCGGCCCCATCCGGCAGCTCGATGTCGCCCAGGCGCACAGGCGTCCCGGTTCCTGACGACGCCATCTGCACGAGCTGCCACGTTCCAGACCCTGGCGGTTGAAATGTCGCGAGCAGCCCGCGCCCGCCATCGATGAAGCCGTGCGCGTGGAAGTGTCCCAACGGGCTGACCGCACGCGGGACGGAGCTGCTGCCGTCCGCGGCGATGGCCTGAAGCCCCGCAACGGCGCCGAATCGCTCGTAGACAATCGACGCTCCGTCCGGGCTCCACCGTGGCGACAGGATACTTCCCGACGTCAAACGAACCGGCGGACGCCCGTCGAGCGGATAGACCCAGAGAGCGCCCCTGCTGATCGCCGCCATCCGCGTCCCGTCGGGAGAGAGCTGCGGAAACACGACGGGCGGTATCGGCGTCGTGAAGACCGGCTCCATGCTGCGGCCGTCGCGCGCGAACCAGATGGGCACGCCGCCCCCAGGCCCGCCTGGCTCACGAAACGCCACCGTGTCGCCGGCGACTGACACTTGAGCGGGAGCAACGCGTTCTGCGATGACGGACACCGGGCCTGACGGCGTCATCGACGACGTGTCGAGCTCCTGCGCCATGAGCGTGCCGTCACGAACGAACAGCAGATGCACGGCACCGTCCGGCGACACCGACACCAGCGGTGGCGTTCGCAGCCCCATCACGGGCCGGGTCGATTGCGCGGCCGGCGCGACATCGAGCGAGCCGACGGGCTCCCGGCGCGAGTCAGGCCTCAGGCGGTTCCGGAAGTGCCAAAGGGCCTGCGGCCGCAATCGCTTCGCGCACGCGTTCAAGGCGCGTCTCGACG
>Ga0207648_10001057_pt1 | contig 30827 bp, 28 predicted proteins | sample KBSMisM32_FD_184310 | JGI IMG/M metagenome (GOLD analysis project Ga0207648, IMG submission 184310) | Miscanthus rhizosphere microbial communities from Kellogg Biological Station, Michigan, USA - KBS Miscanthus M3-2 (SPAdes) (version 2) | ecosystem: Host-associated > Plants > Roots >... | reverse complement strand
GGCACCAACCACGCGACGTACTGCGGGCTGAACACCGGCGCGAACACCAGCAGTGCGGCGACCGCCGCGAGCGCGGGGGCTCCCGCCGGCGCGTCATCGCGGCGCCGAGCGAGCAGCCAGATCGCGGTCACCGTCACGATGGTCGCCACGAGGAGCGCCTGGGCGGCGCCGGTCGGGATCGTGCCGGAGCGGTTCGCTCCCTCCTCGAAGCGGTGTTGACCCGTCAACGCCCAGATCGGCACGCCGATCGTCGAGCCTAGCTCCCACCCCGTCGCGCCGCGGAACGTGCTGACCTGTCTCAGCGCGCCGAGGCCCCCGATCGCGATCCACGCCACCGTTCCCGCCGCGGCAGCGAGCGCGGCGGTCGCGAGGGCTCGGGTGCGGCGCTCCAGCGCCAGCGCCGGCGCGACCACGACCGGCCAGACCTTGATCAGAGCCGAGAGGCCTACAGCGATGCCGCCGGCTCGTTCTCGACCGCGCCGCGCCCACGCCAGGCCGAGCGCCGCCAACGCGACCGGCACGAGGTCGTCGCGCCGATAGATGAAGATCAACAGTGGCGCGCCGACCCAGAGGTACCGAACCGCTGCCTCCCGACCCCAGCCCCTCGCGACCGCCCACCACGCGGTCAGGTCGGCGCCGAAGGCAACGATGGCCAACAGGATCCGTGTCAGGCTGAGGCTCCCCCACCCGACCGCGCGGATCACGATCCAGTCGACGAGAGCGTATTCCACCGGCGTGTCGCGCCACGGTGTGCCAGGGGCGTGTGCGATCTCCGAGAACCGATGCGCGGTCGGATCCGGCCAATGCGGCACGCCGACGATGACGACGACGACCGCGACGACCCGAAGCGCGATCAGCCCCAGCTCGGCGGGACGCGCGGAACCGCTCAGACGTTCGATGACACCGGCGCGCTCAGACGCCGACATCCTCGGCGACGAGATCGTCCTGCGGCGCGAACTGGTCGCGGATCCTGCGCGCCCAGAGACCGATCAGGGCCGTCAGCACGATGAAGATCGCGCCCGACACCATCAGGATGACGCGCGTCCGGCTCGCACTCCCCTCGATCCAGATCATCGAGAGGATCAGCGCCGGCACGATGAAGCCGAGGTTATACGCGATGTCGTACAGCGCGAACGCCCGGCCTCGGAAATCATCGGGCATCGCCTGCTGCGTGATCGTGTCCGCCGAGATCTTCCCGAGGAAGAACGAGAAGAAGCCGCAGAACAGCATCAGCGCGAACCCGACCTTCGAGACCAACGCGCCGAACACCAAGGCGGAACCGCCCATCAGGAACATCGAGAACAGCAGCAACCGGATGGGCGGGATCCGATCCTTGTACTTCTGCGCGATCACGAGACCGAGCGCGCCGCCGACCAGTCCGCCGAGGCCAGAGAGCACGAGGGACAGCGTGTCCGCCTTGTCGGCGCCCCCTTGCACGAGGTTCTTCGCGTAGAGCGCGAACACGAACAAGCCGAAGCCCCAGAACTGGTATCGCATCATCTGGAACGACGCGAGCCCGAGCGCCGCCGGGGCTCGCCCGGCGACTTCCTTCACACCCGCCACGATCGTCCGGATGACCTTCGCCGCCTCCTGGGCGAACGTCGTCTGGTGCGCGCGGGCCTCGACGTGTTGCATCTGCATCGACACGAACGCGCCGGCGACCAGCACGGCGGCACCCGCGATGACCCCGACCCAGGCGGCGATGAGCCCGCCGAAGGCGACGCCGACGACGATCCCGCCGATCTGTGCCAGCGCGCCACCGGCCTGCGAGAGCCCGTTGCCTTGGAGCAGGTCCTTGCCGCGCACGACATCGGGCAACGCGGCGGACTTCACGGCGAGGGCCACGCGTGCGACCGCTTGCGCCGCGATCAACGCCAAGATCAGGCCCATGGTGGCGAACGCCTTCCCCTCCGAGGACTCGGATCCGAGCGGGATCAAGACGACGAACGCGATCACGGTGACGATCGCCGCCACGATGAGGTTCGCCCACCACATCACGCGTCGCCGCGGGAACCGGTCGATGAACACGCCGATGAACGGCGAGATCAGCGTGTACGGCAGGTACAGGAACAGCACGACCTTCAGCAGGTAGTCGGCGGACGGCACGTTCTGGATGTCGAAGCCCTTCTGACCGCCGAACCCGATCGACTTCCCGATAGCGCCCTGCACCGCGCCCTGCCCCGCCTGGGCAAGGAACTGCACACCCATCAGCACGGCGAACGCTCTGTTCGTGAACGGCGAGAACAGCTTGTTGAAGAAGCCGGCGAAGCTGTCGAGCGGTCGCCGGAGCCACGAGTCGGCGAGACGCAGTGCACCGCCGAGGCCAACCGCGACGGCCACCACCAGCCAGCCCTTCTCGGCGGTGAGCGAGCCACGCCACACCGCAAGGACCGCGATCGCCGACAGCATCAGCATCACGACCGACATGCCGGGGATCAGTCCCATCCGATCGATCGTGGTGCGGGCGCCGAACCACGACGACGCGAGCCAACCGGGAAGGATGAGCAGCAACGCCAAGATCGCGATGACAACCAGGTTGTGCCCGAGGTTGGACAACGCGCCCGGATGGTTGTCGAGCTCGGCCTGCTTCGCGCTCGCCGCCGCCTCCGCCTTCTGCACGACGTCGGCGGGCGGCGTGTACAACCCGTCCCCGTTGAGCACCGCGACATCGGGACCGATCATCGTTCCCAGCGCGAAGGCCTCCTTGAGGAACTGCGCTCGTTGGTCCTCGGTGCAGTCTGTGACCCCGTTGCACAGGCCCTGCTCGTAGTACTGCCCGATCAGGAACACGACCGGTGGCTCGGGGAACTGCGTGAACCGCGCCGGGTAGTCGGGTTGCTCGAGACCCCCGCTCACGCACGTATCGGTCCAGATCGCCTCGCAGAAGTGCTGCAGCGCGATGTCGTCGTAGTTCTGGCTGCCCGTGCCCGATGTCGTCGGTTCCTGCGCGAGGAAGTTGTCGATCGTTCCGAGGTATGTGACGGACCGTTCGGCGGCGTCGCCCGGCAACCCCGTGCGGAACACGTTGGACCACGTCTTGGCCCAGCCGTAGGCGGTGTTCGTTCCCGTCGCAGGGTCGTCGCTGTCGAGGTAGTTGACGAGCAACACGTTCGGCCGTTCGCCGGAATCCGCGACGACCTCGTGCACCGCGGCCAGCGAGGTCCGCACGTCCTGGTTCGCCCACTGGTTCGTGTCCGACACCCACCGACGCTGCAGCCCGTCATAGACCATCCAGCCGAGCGCGCCCACGATGAGCGCAGTCGCCAGTCCGCCGGCAACCATCTTCGGCACCACGTCGCCCATGAACCCGCGGAGCGCGACCAACGCTCCGAGCACCAGCATCGCCCCGAAGATGTAGACGGGCGCGTGATCACTGAGGACCGTCGGCATCGCCCAGCCCAGCAGCGCCCAGGCCGCGAGACCGACCCCCGCCCACCCGATCAGCTTCGACGGGGCCCGATCGGTGAAGAACCAGTGGATCGCGGCGAACGTGCCGAGGGCGACGAGCGCCATCGGTGCGGCCGAGGCGTTCATGAACCGGTAGTACGGGATCGCCTTGCCCGACACGACGGTCAGTGCGCCCGCGAACGCCAGCAGCCACCAGATCGAGCCGAGATCCTCGTTGCGCGCCGGCAGACGGGTTCGTCGCGCGCGCAGGATCGTCGAGCCGACCGCGATCACGATGAACGGCACGATGATCACGGGCTGCGTCGACAGGACCCATTCCTTCAGACGGGCGGTGAAGAACGCCGCCGTGTACGGCGGCGGCAGCGCGGCTTCGGCGAGGCTCGCCGAGGATCCCCAGATGCCGATCACCCAGCACGACAGGCCCGCGATCATGCCGAAGCCGACCGACATCAGCATCGGTCCGTCGGCCTTGAGCGCAGCACCCAACGAGAATCGGCTCGTGAGGAAGTGCCACCCGAAGACCGCCAGCAGGATGCCGCCGAAGATCACGCACGTCGTCGGATGCGTGAAGGCCGCCGCGATCCCGATGAGGAACAGCGCCGTGCGCGCTCCCCACGAAGTTCGCGCCTCGTCCAGGAACGGGATCGTCAGGCACAGGAGGAACAACACCGTCGCGTTGTCGAGGTAGCCGATGTACGGCGTCGACAGGAACAGCGCCACCGCGGCGAGCAACGCCATGTGGATGACGACGGGGTTGCGGCGGCTGCGGAAGAAGGCGGCGCCGAGCGCCAATCCGGTGAGCACGGGGATGCCCACCATGAACAGCGTGCTGAAGGTGTAGCGATCGATGCCGGCGACCCGTTGGAGCAGCGCCCCCATCACCGGCACGCTCACCCGGTAGCCGGCCGCGAACAGGCCGTTGGGTCCCCATTCCTGGACGACACGGTTGGGGTTCGCATCGAGGATGACCTGGGCGCGCCACGTGTACCAGGCAGGGTCGCGGGTCGGGGCGGACAAGCTCGGATCGGCCAGGAAGCGCCACCCGAGTGAGAGGCCCAGGGCGATCGCGGTCAGCGCGATCGCCCACCATGTGCTCAGGATGCTCGCGCGGGCCGGCTGGTCGGGGGTGCGCGTATCGGGAACGCTCACGATCTCACCGGTCGCCATGCCGCGGGTAGTCCCTCCCATGGGGGTCGGACCGCCACCGGTCCGAGAACCACCGAAGGATACGAGACGGACCCTCCCGGACCGTGAATCCGCTCAGGCGATGTCTTTCGTCTTGGAAGCCTCCGGAAGGCACGGCAGATCGGGCAGGATCGACGACGGGAACACCGCCTGGAAGACGGGGTCGTTCTCCTGGCCGGGGTTCGGCTCGATGCCCCCGCCCGACGTCTGCGTCTGCGTGAGGGTCTGGGTGAAGCGCGCGATGTCCTCGATCGTGGTGTTGTTCGCGGCAGCCTCGTCCTCGTTCAGGAAGACCGATCCCGGTTGGACGTTGTCGACGATCGGGACCGAGTCGCCGTTCTTGTCGAACTGGTTCTCGATCGCCGAGGTCACGGCACCGGTCGAGATCTCGAAGCCGCCCGAGTCCAGGGGGTTCGGCATCGCGGCGTGGTCGGCCGTGATCACCATCGCCCAGTTCCCCTTGCCGACCGTCTGATCCAGGAACGGGACGAACCGCTTGAGGGCGTCGTCCTGGTACTTGACGGCGTCGGTCATCTCAGGGCTGTCCATCGACCAGACGTGGCCGACGTAGTCGATCTCCTTGAAGTTCAGGTACAGCAGATCGGGTGTGTCGTCGGTCCCGAACCCCTCGTTCGAGACGACCTCCTCGACGATGCGCTCCTGGTAGGTGGTGCGGGCGGGCGTGTCGAACCCTTTCTGGAGCGCCTCGATGTCGTTCTCTCGCCACTTGCCGTCCTGCTTGCCGTCGGCTCGGTCCAACACCTGTTTGTCGTGCTCGAAGCTCTTGGTCCCCGCGGGCCCGCCTTTCTCGTTGAGGTACGCGGGCAGGTGATAGAAGGGCGCATCGGCATTGGGCAGGTTCCACACGTCGCCTTCGGCCGTCGATGTGCCCTTGGTCGCGGGCGAGCGTGTCATCGCGATGTCGCGGTCGCCGCCGCCCCAGAACGATCCGTGTCCGAGCATGCCGAGGTGGATGTCGGCGGTCGCGACCATCCCGACGATGGGCTGGTTGCCGTTCGCCGCGTCGTAGATATCGCCGAACGTCGGCTCGACGAAGAAGTTGGGTCCGATCTGCCACGGCGTCGTGTCCAGACCACCGAGCTGGAAGTGGTGGGAGATGATCCCGTGATGGATCGGGAAGGAGCCGGTCCCCAGGGTTGCGTGATCCTGCGCGGTCGACGTCGGTGAGGAGCCGACGTAGGCGTCGGTGTACCAGGTGCCCTTCGGGATCAGCGACCTGAGGTATGGCCACTGATCCTTGTGCGTGTCCAGCACGTTGATCCCCGCCGAGTCCCAGACGAGGACGACGACGAGCTTGGGCGGCGTCTGGCCCGGCTGGATCGCGCTGCTCATCGACGTGCCGTCGAGCGCGTTGAACCCGTCGAAGTGCAGAAGCTCCGCCTGTGTGGGCGCAACGTCGGCGAGGGTCACCTGGCCCTTCGTATCGCCCTGCGCTCGGATGTGCCCGGGGCCGTACCAGAACATCGGGACGTGCTGGATGTAATCCCAGGGTCCGACGTGCGGGAGGCCCGCGCCCATGAAGTCGGGCTCCTCGGGGATCGCCGTGAGCTCGGGACCGCGATCGGGGCTGAACCCGTTCCACGTGCGCACGAGGTACCGGTGCGGAAGGCTGCACGCCAGCTTGATGAGGTCCTGGTCGGACGAAGCCGCCGGGGCGGGCGCGCTCAGCACCAGCGGCGCGAGGAGGGCGAGGACGACGACGAGGAGCGCGCCGACGCGGCGCACGCGGGACATGGCCTTGTAGGTAACCAGACCGAAGCCCCTCCGACGACCGCGGCCGGAGTACCGTTTCCCCATGGGAACCGGGCGGCGCCTCGCCGTGCTCCTGCTCGCGTTCGGCCTGATCGGCCTACCCGCCGCCGCGATGCGGATCGGCTGCGTCGGAGAGTCCTGCCGATCGACGGCGGTGGCGGCCACCCCGGCGCCCTTCTGCTCCCTGCCGGCCGACCTCCGAGCCTTGATCTCGGCCGGAACCTATCCGGAAGGAGGAAGATCCCCCGACGCGATGGCGGTGGCGTCTTCGACCCCGGTCGTCACCGATGTGGGCGGAGGCGTCGACGTTCCCTGGCCCTCGGTGGCCGGCGCGACGCGATCGGAGATGGCGGCTCCGCTGTGGTTCGTCGGTCGCGGGATCCGTGCCGGGAAGCTCCCAGCTGATCTCACCCTCGATCAGGTCGCACCGACCCTCGAGCCGCTGCTCGGGCTGCAACGCGCACATCCCGATGTGCGCAGCGGGACGGCGATCCCCGATGTCGTCGAACCGGGCGCCACGAGCCCGCTCGTCGTGCTCATCGTCTGGAAAGGGATCGGCGAAGGAGACCTTGCGTCGCGAACGGTGCACGGGGTCATGCAGGCCCCGTACCTCCAAGGCGTCCGCATGGCCGCGGGGTCGGCGACGGCGGGCTCGCTCCCTCTCGACCCGACCGCGGTCGAGGCGACCATCGGCACCGGCGGCCTCCCCTCGCAGCACGGGATCACCGGAACGAAGGTGCGCAACGGACCGGGGCACGTGGTCCCGGCGTTCGGACCCCATTCGTCGCAACCCGTGATCGCGACCCTCGGTGACGATCTCGACCGCGCCACGGTTGGTCGATCCCGCATCGGGCTAATCGCGAGCTCGGTGGGGGACAGGGCACTCACCGGTGACGACTGGTACGACGACGGCCCGATCGTCGACCGCGCCGTGCGGCTCACCAAGGGAACCACCGTTGACATCAGCTCCTTCCTCGCGAGCGGCTGGGGCGCGGACGACGTCCCCGACCTGCTGGCGATCGGTCTGTCGGGCTCCTCCGCCGACGACGAGCGCGCCTTCGGCGAGGTCGACGCACAGGTGCTGCGCGCAGTGCCGGATGCAACCCTCGTCGTCGCCGGCACCGGATCGCTCGCGGTGAAGCACGCCGTGACCGCCGTCGCACCGGCGGGCACCGACACGCTCGTCGCCGGTGGTGCCTTCGTCGACCAAGGCTCCACGGCGGTCCCGACGCAGCAGGTGGTCGATGCGCTCCATGCGCAGACCGCACCCGACGGCTCTCCTTTGTACCTCGACGCGTTCGCGTCCTACGCCGTGCAGTTCGGGAGGTACTGCTGATGGCGACGCGCACCCACACGCACGAACGGCTGCCGACGCCGACGACGGAGACGCCAGACCGGACGTGGCTGGTCGTGGTGGCGTCGCTGGTCGCGGTGGCCGTCGCTGCACGGTTCGCGCATCCGACCCAGGCGGCGTGGCTGCGGAACCTCTTCATCGTGTTCGGGTCGCTGTTGATCGAGGCCATGCCGTTCGTCGCCCTCGGCGCGCTCGTCTCGGCGCTGATCGAGGTCTTCGTGCCGGCCTCGACGTTCGCGAAGCTGGCGACGCTCCCCCGGGCGGTCCAGCTGCCCGCCGCGGCGATGGCCGGTATCGCGTTCCCGGTGTGTGAGTGCGGGTCGGTGCCGGTCGCCCGCCGGCTCGCGCGCAAGGGCCTGGCACCGGCGGCTGCGGTGACGTTCATGCTCGCAGCGCCGATCGTGAACCCCGTCGTGATCGCGTCCACGTTCGTCGCGTACCGGGGTCGCGACTCGCTGTGGGTGATGGTCATCGGCCGGTTCACGATCGGGATGCTCGTCGCGATCTGCGTGGGCTGGGTCATCGGCGCGCGCACGCCCGGCGAACTGCTCCGCGGCGCGTCGGTGGACGACGAGCCCGACGATCACGACGAGCCGCGCGCTCGGCGGTTCTTCACGCACCTGACGGGAGACCTGATCTTCATGGCACGGTTCCTGATCGTCGGTGCGTTGATCGCGGCGACGATCCAGACGTTCATCCCCTCATCGGTGGTCGACCATGTCGCGACGCTGCCGATCCTCAGCCTGCTCGCGATGATGGCGCTGGCGTTCATCCTGTCGCTCTGCTCGGAGTCCGACGCGTTCGTCGCCGCCTCGTTCACCTCGTTCGGCCCGTCCGCGCAACTCGCGTTCCTCGTGTTCGGACCGATGGTGGATCTCAAGCTCGGCGCGCTGTACCTCGGCACGTACTCGAAGGGGTTCCTGCGGACCGTGGTGATCGTGGTCACGGCCGTCACGCTGGTCGCCACGCTCTGGGTGCAGGTGGTGTGGGGATGAGCCTGGTCGCGTCGGCCCGTTGGAGCCAGGCTCGGATCGCCGCGGCGCTCGCGCTCGGCGCGTGGGGCGTGCTGTTCTGGACACTCCTCGTCACGGGACGCACCTCTCTCTATCTGTCGTCTCGCACGGCGTGGCTGGTGCCGATGGGCGCCGTGATCTTCACGGTCGCCGCCCTCGGCAGACTCGCCACCGCGCGCACGATGGACGACGAGCCGCTCGACCGGCGAACCGCGTGGACGCTGGGGGCGATCACGCTGCCCGTCGTATTGATCCTCGCCCTGCCGCCGGCGACCCTCGGCACGTACTCGGTCGGGAAGCGCGCGACCTTCGGCGGGTCGGCCATCGGCGCCAGCGCACGGGACGTGACGGGACCGTTGGACTTCGTGGACATCGGCGCCGCCCAGTCGTTCCCGGCCGCGATGCGCCAGCTGGAGACGCGCGCCGGGGAACCGATCACGCTCGAGGGGTTCGTGTCGAAGGAGGCGAGCGCTCCCGACGAGATCTTGCTGACGCGCTACATCGTCACGTGCTGCGTGGCCGACGCCACGATCGCGCAGGTGAGGATCGTCGGGCTCCAACCGGCGGACTACGCCGACGACGAGTGGCTGCAGGTGACCGGGAACGTCTACCCGGTCGGACGAGAGGTGTTGGTCGCGGCGGATAGCGGCACGGTGCAACAGATCCCCGTGCCCGATCAGCCGTATCTGATGCCGTAGCCCACGGTCACCCGTCGGCCAGCGAGTAGGAGCGCCCCACCCGCTCCACGACCCCGTCGCGCTCGAGCGCCGCGAGCGCGACCTCGACCCGGTCTCGGCTGCGATCCGTCGCGACGGCGAGCGCCGAGGGCGTGGCCATCGGTTGTCGCCGCAAGACGTCAACGATCCGACCGCGAACCTGACGCATGGACCCTTCGAACTCCCCTTGTACCCGGGCCGGCGTTCGCTGAGATACGCCCTCTCGCCGCGCGCGGCACCACCGCGCCAGCGGACACCCATCGCACCGAGGCACCGCACGGCAATGCGCCCGCCCGAGGTCCATCAGGGCTTGGTTCCAGTCCCCGGGATCGTCCCGATCCAGCCATCGCGTCGCCGTCGCGTCGACGGCGGGGACGGATGCGGTCGTGGCGCCGAAGCCCACGCGGCCGACCACACGCCGCACATTGACCTCCTTGGCGGCGAAGGGCTGCCCGCCCGCGATCGATGCCACCGCCGCAGCCGTGTGCGGTCCGACGCCGGGAAGCGTCCGCAGGACCTCCGGATCGGTCGGCACCCGTCCGCCGTGCTGTTCCACGACGATCCGTGCGGTTCGATGCAGCGCGACGGCGCGCCGGTTGTAGCCGAGCCCGGCCCAGGCACGCAGCACATCGGCGCGTGAAGCCGAGGCCAGCGCTCGTACGGTCGGGAACCGGCGGAGGAACGCGACGAACAGCGGCTCGACCCGCGCGGCCTGGGTCTGCTGGAGCATGAGCTCCGACACGAGGGTGCGGTACGCGCTCGGTCGGCCCCGCCGCCAGGCGTAGGCTCGGGCGCGCGGCGCGTACCATTCGAGCACGGCTACCCGCGCGGCGGGTGTGAGGCTAGGGTGAGCGCCTGCCATGGAGACCCTCCGAGACGTGATGAGCACGCTGCTGGTGACCGTCCCCGCCGACGCGACCGTCGCCGAAGCCGCGCAAGTGATGAGCATCCAGCACGTCGGCGCGGCGCTGATCGTGGAGGGCGACACGCTCCACGGCATCTTCACGGAGCGGGACATCGTGCGTGCGCTCGCCGCCGAGCACGATGCGGCCGGTCATTCGGTGGCCGGCTGGATGACAGCGGACCCGATCACCCTCGGTCCCGACGCCAAGATCCCGGAAGCCCGCGACCGGATGCTCGAGGAGGGCTTCCGGCACATCCCCGTCGTTGAGGAGGGCCGGCTGATCGGCATCGTCTCCATCCGAGACCTCACCGGTCGCTAGAACCCGGCGGGCTTGCTCGCCTCCATCGCCTCGAAGGTTTCCCGCAGGGCCGTGTGGACCTGACGGAAGATGTCGGCGAGCTGCTCGGGCTTGACGCTTCCTGCCGCCCCCCGTGCAGCCATCGCGGTGATCTCACACGCCTTGTCGAACACGTGCCAGTCGGTCTCACGGGACATCGGTGACGAGCCTCCTCATCGCTGGGTGGGATAGCGTCTCCAGGCTAGCGCGATATCGACCGCTGGGGTGTCGGAACCGGCGGTCGCCATCCGTCTACACGAGGAGACGGGCGGGTGGCCGCCCTTCGATCCGAGGAGGTGCACCGTGAAGTACCTGCTGATGATCTACGGCGACGAGCACGGCTTCGACCAGATGAGCGAGGACGAGCGCCACGCCGTCTACAAGGAGTACGACGACTTCGCCAACGATCTTGCGGCCAAGGGCCAGATGGTCGGCGGAGACGAGCTGCACCCCACCAGCAGCGCGACGACGGTCCGGGTCCGTGACGGCGAGCGACTGGTGACCGACGGCCCCTTCGCCGAGACGAAGGAGCAGCTCGGCGGCTACTTCCTGGTCGACGTGGACGACCTCGATGCGGCGATCGAGGCGGCCTCGCGGATCCCGGGAGCTCGGACCGGCTCGATCGAGGTGCGTCCCGTCATCGACGGCGGATGACCGCCGTCGATGCAGCCGTCGAGCGGGCCTACCGCGACGACGCGGGACGCGCCGTCGCGACCTTGATCCGCGTGACACACGACTTCGACCTGGCCGAGGAGGCCTGGCACGAGGCGTGTGAGCAGGCGCTCCGGACCTGGCCGCACCGGGGCGTGCCCGACGACCCGACCGCCTGGCTCTTCACCACGGCGCGGAACCGTGCGATCGACCGGCTGCGCCGGGAACAGATGGGACGCGAGAAGGCCGCAGCGGCGGCACAGATCGCAGAGCTGCAGGCGATGGGAGACGACATGCACGAGATCCCGGACGACCGGCTGCGGCTCCTGTTCACCTGCTGTCACCCGGCGCTCGCCCTCGAGGCCCAGGTGGCGCTCACCCTGCGGACGGTCGCCGGCCTCACGACCCGGGAGATCGCACGGGCGTTCCTCGTGCCCGAGCCGACGCTCGGCCAGAGGCTGACGCGGGCCAAGCGCAAGATCCGCGACGCGGCGATCCCCTACCGCGTACCGCCGCGCGAGACGTTGCCCGAGCGGCTCGACGGCGTGCGCGCCGTGATCTATCTCGTCTTCAACGAGGGCTACGAGGCCACGGAGGGCGAGCTCCTTCGGGCCGATCTGTGTGCGGAGGCGATCCGGCTCGCGAAGCTGCTGGATCACCTGATCCCCGACTCACCCGAGACCGCGGGACTCCTCGCCCTGATGCTGCTGCAGCACGCCCGACGGGAGGCGCGCACCGACGCCGCGGGCGACCTCGTCGTCTTGGAAGACCAGGATCGCGCGAAGTGGGACCACGCGATGATCGACGAGGGCCTGGCGCTGCTCGCCGAGCCCATGGCGGACCCGGGGACGTATCGGATCCAGGCACAGATAGCCGCCTGCCACGCCGGTGCCCCGCGGCCCGAGGACACGGACTGGCCGCGGATCGCCTCGCTGTACGCGCAGCTCGCCGCTATACGCCCCTCGCCGGTGGTCGAGCTCAACCGCGCGGTGGCCGTCGCGATGGCCGACGGCCCCGACGCCGGCCTTCGAGCGCTGGAACCGCTGGCCGAGACCCTCGACCGATACCACCTGTTCCACGCGGCACGGGCGGACCTGCTGCGTCGCGCGGGCCGCGACGAGGAGTCGGCGGCCTCATACGACCGTGCGCTCGCCCAGGTCGGCAACGACGCGGAACGTCGCTACCTGCAACGGCGCCGAGCGTCGCTGTCCGCTTGAGCGGAACCATTCACCCGGAAGTCGCACGCGTGCCCTAGCATCAGGGCCGCAGATGCTCTTCCCTACCGTCGACTTCGCGATCTTCTTCTGTCTGGTCTTCCTCGGGCACTGGATGTTGAACCACAACGCCCGCGCGTGGAAGGCGTTCATGATCGTCGCCAGCTACGTCTTCTACGGCTGGTGGAACCCGCGCTACATCTTCCTGCTGGCCGGGGTGACGGTCGTGAGTCAGCTCGCCGCGATCGTCGTCTCACGTCAGGATGACCAGCAGCGCCGAGCATGGGCGATGGGCATCGGGGTCGGCCTCACGATCGCGCCGCTGCTGTTCTTCAAGTACTACGGCTTCTTCGCGGTGAACGTGACGAACGCGGCGACCTCGCTGCACTCCTCGATCGCACCACCATTGATCCGCGTGGCCCTGCCGGTCGGGGTCTCGTTCTACACGTTCATGGCGATCAGCTATGTCGTCGACGTCTATCGACGAACGTTCCCGGTCGCATCGTGGGTCGACACCACGTTGTACCTCTCGTTCTTCCCCCACCTCGTCGCCGGCCCGATCGTGCGACCGGCCGAGCTGATCCCGCAGCTGGACGTACAGCGCGACGCTCGGCATGTCGATATCGTCGGCGCCGGCTGGCTCATCCTCGGCGGCCTGTTCAAGAAGGTCGTGATCGCGAACTTCCTCGCCGGTGCGATCGTCGACCAGGTCTTCGGCGAGCCGACGCGCCACGCGTCCTTGGAGATCGCGGTCGCGATCGTCGCGTACGCCGTGCAGATCTATTGCGACTTCTCCGGCTACACCGACATCGCGATCGGGGTCGCCAAGATGCTCGGGTTCCAGTTCCCGCAGAACTTCGACCGCCCCTACAGCGCGAGATCGATCCAGGAGTTCTGGCGGCGCTGGCACATGACGCTGTCGCGGTGGCTGCGTGACTACCTGTATATCCCGCTCGGCGGGAACCGCAAGGGCACCTCGCGCACCTACGTGAACCTGATGATCACGATGCTGCTCGGGGGGCTCTGGCACGGCGCCGCCTGGCACTTCGTCGTGTGGGGAGGCCTGCACGGCGCCTACCTCGCCATCGGCCACTGGAAGACGTCGCTTCGGGACCGAGGCGTCCTGGCGACACCGCCCGACACATGGTTCATCTCTGTCCTGCAGTGGCTCTCGACGTTCGCCCTGGTGTGCATCGGGTGGGTGTTCTTCCGCGCCGACTCCGTGGGGAGTGCGGTCGGCATGCTCGCGAGGATGTTCTCGTTCCAGGGAGGGCCGACGCCCCTGGTCACGCTTCCGGTCCTGCTGGCGATCGCGGTCGGGATGCTGACGCAGTTCGCACCGCGCACGCCCGGAGCGGTGCTGCGCGCGGCGATCTCACGGCTCGAGCCCGTGCCGATGGGCGTCGCCGCGGCGTTCGCGCTGTTCGCGATCACGACCTTGGGGCCGCGCGGTGTGGCCCCCTTCATCTACTTCCAGTTCTGATGAGCGAGCAGACGCCCCCTCCGCACGAGCCACTTCGCCGGCGCTCGATGCCCGCGGGTCGCGCGCTCGTGGTCGTGCTCGTCACCCTTGCGGTGTGGGGGATCCTCTACGCGCCGGAGCTGCGGCGCTCAGCCGAGGCCTCGGACGTCGGCACGCGACGCAGCATCTCGATGGCGCTGCTGACACCCGTCGTGTGGGTAACCGACCGCGTCGGACTCACGGCTGCGACCGATGCCGCCGAGCGCCTCGCGGGCCGCGACCCCACCGCCCCCGTCGGCAACATCGACGCAGGTGTGGACGCGCTGCCGCCGGCCCCCACTGGGACACCTTCGCCCCACCAGACGGAGCCACCGACGCACGACACCAAGATCCGTGAGCCAACCGTCGATCGGCAGCTGCGGGTCGCGATCGTCGGCGATTCGCTCGCCCAGGGGATCGGGTACGCGGCCGACAGCGTCTTCAAGCCGTACTGGGTCGAGGTCTTCAAGCAGGGCCGGATCTCGACCGGGCTCGCGCGGCCGGACTTCTTCAACTGGCCGGACCAGATGCAGACGATCGTGGAGCGCGCCGACCCCGACCTCGTCCTCATCATGCTCGGGGAGAACGACAACCAGGGTTTGCTGTATCCGGATGGATCGCTCGAGCAGGACATCGGCACCTGGGAATGGGCGAGCCACTATCAGGAGCGTGTCGAGCGGTTCGCGCAGATCGCGGCCAGCGGCGGCGCGCACGTCGTCTGGATCGGTCTTCCCAACGAGCCCGACAAGGGGCGGTGGGACTTCATCCAGAAGCAGAACGCGATCTTCCAGACCGTGGCCGACGAGCTGCCGAACGTGTCGTACTTCGACACGTGGGACACGTTCGCCGCCCCCGACGGCGGCTACAGCGCGTTCTACCGAGACGGGAACAAGGTGCGCGAGGTGCGCTCACCCGACGGCGTGCACTTCAACACCGATGGGTACGCACTCGTCGTGGAGAAGGCGGCACAGTTCGCGACGAAGGGATTCGACCTCGACCCCAAGACCTACGGGGGCTGAGCCTCAGGCGATCGGCGGCACGTCCGGCAGCTGCGCGATCGCGTTCTCCTCGGCCGCCGGGTCGAACTCGACCTCGGGCAACCTGCCGTTCAGGTAGTCGTCGTAGGCCTGCATGTCGAACGCGCCGTGGCCCGACAGGTTGAACAGGATCACGCGCTCCTCGTTGGCGTCGCGCGCGGCGATGGCCTCATCGATCGCGCCGCGGATCGCGTGCGCGGCCTCGGGCGCCGCGACGATGCCCTGCGTCTTGGCGAACTGGATCGCCGCCTCGAACACGTCGTTCTGGGTGTAGGCGGCGGCCTCCATGTGGCCGGCGTGGACGAGCAGCGACAGCGACGGCGAATCCCCGTGGTAGCGGAGCCCGCCGGCGTGCACCGGGGCCGGCACGAACGTGTGCCCGAGCGTGTACATCGGCACGATCGGTGCCATGCCCGCCGTGTCGCCGAAGTCGTAGGCGTACGTGCCCTTCGTCAGCGTCGGGCACGCGGCGGGCTCGGTCGCGAGGAAGCGCATGTTCGGCGTCGAGCGGGACAGCCGGTCGGCCATGAACGGATACGCGAGGCCCGCGTAGTTCGAGCCACCGCCCACACAGCCGATCACGACGTCGGGCGTGTCGCCGGCGAGCTCCATCTGCGCCTTGGCCTCGAGACCGATCACGGTCTGGTGCAACAGCACGTGGTTGAGCACGGAGCCGAGCGAGTACTTGATGGAGCCACCGCTCGTCGCCGCGACCTCGACCGCCTCGCTGATCGCGATGCCCAGCGACCCCGTCGAATCCGGGTTGGCTTCGAGGATCGCCTTGCCCGCTTGGGTCGTCGGTGATGGAGAGGCGGTCACCTCGGCGCCGAACGTCTCCATGAAGATGCGCCGGTACGGCTTCTGCTGGTAGGACGCCTTGACCATGAACACTTGGCAGTCGATCCCGAAGAACGCGCACGCCATCGACAGCGCCGATCCCCACTGCCCCGCGCCCGTCTCGGTGGCGATGCGCTTCGTCCCGGCTTCCTTGTTGTAGTAGACCTGCGCGATCGCGGTGTTCGGCTTGTGGGACCCGGCGGGCGAGACCCCCTCGTACTTGAAGTAGATCCGTGCCGGCGTCTGGAGCGCCTGCTCGAGCCGGGTCGCGCGATGCAACGGCGAGGGCCGCCAGAGTCGGTACACGTCGAGGATCTCGCCGGGGATGTCGATCCACGGGTCGGTGCTGACCTCCTGCAGGATCAGCGACTCGGGGAACAGCGCGAGCAGGTCCGCGGGCCCGACGGGCTCGTGCGTCGCTGGGTGCAGCGGCGGCAACGGCTGCATGCCTGCCTGCACGATCGACGGCATGATGTTGAACCACGACGTCGGCATCTGGTCCTGCGACAGATCGAAGCGGGTCTGCTCGGTCACGGGAACCTCCTTCACCAGGGAGCCGGAGCGTAGCGGCTCGTTCGAAGCGCCGCCACCGGCACTCAGCCGATCGGCGTCACCGAGACCTCGATCCAGCCGTCGTCCTCGCGCGCCGAGTAGAGCGGCAGCGGGTCGCGCGCCGAGCCCTCGATCGGCTCGCCGGTCTCGAGGTCGAACACGCTGTCGCACTCGGTGCACGTGAGCTGCGAAGAGCGATCGTCGAACGTGCCGTCGGCGAGCGAGCAGCCGTTTCCCGTGCAGGTCTCGGCGAACGCGAAGAGCCGCCGCTCATCGTGCGCGATCCCGACCCTGCCGGTCGGGAGGTCGAAGGCGCGGATCTCGCCCTCCGGGATCTCCGCGAGCGTACCGACGCGGACGTGCTCGGAGCTCATGCGCCACGCACCGCGAGGAAGGAGCGCTGCAACACCGTCGCGATCCCGAGCACCGCCAGCAACGCGAGCACCGGCAGCATCGCGCCGGGGATGAGCAACCCGACCGCGAGCGCGATCACGCGTTCGAGCCGTTGGAACAACCCCTCCGTCAGGACGACCTGCGCCGCCTCGGCCTCGGCCCGCACATGGCTCACGGCCACCGACACCACGAGCGTGATCAGAGCGAGCACTGCGGCCGTCGTCTGTCCGTCGCCCGCGAGGCGCCAGAACAGGCATGAGAACAGGATCATGTCCGAGACGCGGTCGAGCACCGAGTCCATGAACGCGCCCGAGCGGCGCGATTCACCCCGGTGACGCGCGACGGACCCGTCCATCACATCGAAGGTGCCGCCGACGATCAGCGCGACGCCCGCCCACGCCCACTCGCCGGCGACGATCAGGGCGCCGCACACGACGTTGGCGGCCAGCGCCAGCAGCGTGAGCTGGTTCGGGCTCAGTCCCGTCCACAGGAGGAACGCGAGGACGCCGCGGTATGGCCAGGCGAAGATGTGCTGGGCGGCGCCGCCGGCCGCGCCTTCGCTCTTGCGCGGTGCCGGCATGTCCCGCACCCGCGGCGCTTCGCGTGGCCGCCGGCGTTCGTCGTCGACGGTCATCCGGCTCAGCCGGCGAACGGCTCGAACGCCACGATCCGATACCGGAACGTGCCGCCGGGCGCGTCGTAGGCGACCTCGTCGCCGACCGCGGTGCCGACCAACGCCGAGCCGAACGGAGAGCCGATGGTCACGGTGCGCGCACCGGGAGCCTTCTCTTCCGCGTGTTCGGCGATCAGGTACGTCTCGTCGTCCTCCTCGTCGAAGTCCAAGGGCTTGACCGTGACGAGCATGCCGGGCCCGACCTCGTCGGCATCCTCGGGCGCCTCGACGATGTCCGGGTCACGCAACATGTGCTGGATCTTGCGGATGCGCGACTCCATCATCCCCTGCTCGTCCTTGGCGGCGTGATACTCGGCGTTCTCCTTGAGATCGCCGTGCTCACGCGCCACCCGGATCTTGTCGGTGATCTCGGTGCGACCGACGGTGGTCAGCTGTTCGAGCTCGGCCTTCAAACGCTGGTACGCGTCGAGCGTCAGGTTGGCGGTCGCCTCCTGGCCGGGCGCGCGCGGCGTGCGCGATCGCAGTTCCTCGGGGAGGTCGGGCATGTGGGTCGAGTCTAGCGGGCGCCTCATCCACCGCCGACATAGCCGAGGGCGGCCTCGACCAAGCCGGGCCAACGCTTGGCATGCGCGAACGGCACCTGCGCCCACTCCTTCATCGCGCGTCCGGCCATCGGCTCGAACAGCGAGGATCCCTTGAGCTTGAGCGCGACCGCCAGATCGTCTGGCGGGAGCTTCACGACGAGGTCGTCGGCCCAGACGCTACAGACCACCTTCGTGCCGGCCTTCAACGACGGTGCGCCGAACATCGAGCCGCGCTTGACTCCTCGATCCGCGAGATCGTCCCCGATCGCGTGCATGCGCTCGAGTGCACGCGCCGAGGGTTCCGGCATCTTCATGCCGGCATCGTAGTCCGTCGCGTTCTTCCTCCTCCTCGAGGTCTTCCCTTTGAAGACCGTCCGCCGCCACCTGGCGTACGCTTCGGCCCCTCAGCACGCGGGAGGTGGCAAGTGCGTCTCGACGGCAAAGTCGCTTTGATCACCGGCGGTGGCAGCGGCATGGGCAAGGTCGCGTCGGAGCTGTTCGCCGCGGAGGGGGCCTCCGTCGTCCTGACGGACGTGAACGATGAGGCTGGCGAGGCAACGGCAACGGCGATCGGAGACGCGGCCGCGTACATCCACGCGGACGTGTCGAAGGAATCCGACGCGGAAGCGATGGTTGCGTCGACGGTCGAACGGTTCGGTCGGCTCGACGTCCTGTACAACAACGCGGGCATCATGCCGCTCGATGATGGATCGATCACCGACGCGGACGGTTCGATCTGGGACGCGGTCTTTTCGGTGAACGTCAAAGGGGTCGCGTTCGGCTGCAAGTACGGCATCCCCGCGATGATCGATAGCGGCGGTGGATCGGTGATCAACGTGGCCTCATTCGTTGCATGGCTCGGCGCGGCGACTAGCCAGACCGCCTATACGGCCTCCAAGGGCGCGGTCCTCGCCATGACCCGCGAGATCGCGGTCGAGTACGCGCGCAAGGGGATCCGGTGCAACGCGCTGTGCCCGGGCCCGATCGAGACGCCGTTGCTGCTGGCACTGTTGTCCGACGAGGAAAAGAAGCAGCGCCGGTTCGTCCATATCCCGATGGGCAGGCTCGGTCACGCAGAGGAGCTCGCCAAGGCCGCGCTGTTCCTCGCGTCCGACGACTCGAGCTACATGACCGGCGCATCCCTGATCATCGATGGTGGGATCACGGCCGCCTACGTGACCCCCGAGGACTGAGCCGCCGACACGACATAAGGTGTCGAGCATGTCGACGACGAGTGACGCCTTCGCCCAAGAAGTGTTCGACGACACGCTGGGTTACTTCCGCGTGCTCTCGATGTACCTCGGACTTCGGCTCGGCCTCTATGAAGCGCTGCGCGATGCCGACGGCCTGACGGCTGCGGGCCTGGCGACGCGCGCCGGCATCGATGAGCGCTACGCGCGGGAGTGGCTCGAGCAACAGGCGACCGCAGGCATCCTCGAGGCCGACACCGGCGCCGATCCGAACGTGTTCCGGCTCCCACCCGGTCCCGCAGAAGCCCTGCTCGACCCAGACTCGCTCACGTTCCTGGGCGCGACGATCCGCCAGCTGATGAGCCTCCGCAGCGTGATCGACCCCGTGGTCGAGGCGTTCCGCACCGGCGGCGGCCTGCCGTACAACGCGTTCGGCGAGGAGAGCATCGACGGCCAGGGCGGCGCGAACCGACCGGTGTACCTGACGACGCTGCCGAACGATTGGCTGCCCGCGATCGAGCCGTTCCACCAGCGGCTGTCCGCGGGGCCGTCGCGCGTCCTGGACATTGGGTGCGGCCATGGGTGGTCCTCGATCGCACTGGCCCGTGCCTACCCCCAGGCGCAGGTCGACGGCTACGACCCCGACCCGCTGTCGGTGGAGCGCGCGCGGGCCCACGCCACCGACGCCGGGCTCGCCGACCGCGTTCACTTCCACGAGGCCGACGCGGCCTCCATCGAGGGAACCGCCGACCTTGCGATGGCGTTCGAGTGCGTGCACGACATGAGCGACCCGGTGTCGGTGCTCGGAGCCGCGCGGCGCGCGTTGGTGGACGACGGCGCGATGCTCGTCGTCGACGAGCGCACACGCGAGTCGTTCGACGGCAAGCCCGACGACCTCGAGTCGTACTTCTACGGCTGGAGCCTCTTCGATTGCCTCCCCAGCGGCCTCGCCGGGAACCCATCGGTGGGCACCGGCACGGTGATGCGCCCGGAAACCTTGCGTGGATACGCCACCGCCGCCGGGTTCACCCGGTTCGACGTGCTGCCGATCGAGCACGACGCGTTCCGCTTGTACCTGCTGTCGCCGTGACCGAGCGGGTTCAGGCAGCGAAGACCGGGCGCAGCGCGGCGTAGACCGCGCGGTAGCGCGCGTACGCCTCGTCGTAGCGATCGCGGAGGGATGCGTCCGGCTCATGGACGTCCGGTCGGAACTCGACGAACCGATCCACCGCCCCGGCAACGTCGTCGTACAGACCCGAGCCGACCGCCGCGAGGATGGCTGCCCCGGTCGCCGTGGTCTCGACGGACGCCGGAACCCGAACGGGCAGCCCGGTCACGTCCGCCTTGATCTGACGCCACAGTGGGCCCTTCGCCCCACCGCCGACGATGGTCAGTCGACGAACATCGAGCCCACAGTCCACCATCGCGGTCAGGATGTCGCGCAGGGCGAACGCGCTCCCCTCGAGGATCGCGCGGGTCATGTGATCGCGTGTGTGCGCGAGCGTGAGCCCGAAGAAGACGCCTCTCGCGGCTCCGTTCCACTCGGGGGCCATCGCCCCCTGCATGCACGGGAGGAACACGACCCCGTCCGCACCTGCAGGAACGTGCTCCGCCTCGGACAAGAGAAGGTCGTATGCGTCGCCGAGTCCGACCGACTCGGCATCGCGTTCGATCGGCGCGAACTGATCGCGCCACCAACGCAGATTCCCGCCTGAGACGAAGCCCGGGTTCTCCAGCAACCAGGCATCGGGATCGGCGTGCGGATGACACTCAACCAGCATGGTCGGATCTTCACGAGGTTCGGCGCTTGCAGCGCATACCGGCTCCGCCGTTCCGACGACGTCGCAGACGTCTCCGGGCGAGAACACCCCGGCCCCGAGCGTCGCCGCCATCTCGTCGCCGCAGCCCACGACGACGACGGTCGACGGGTCCAGCCCGCTCGCTTCGGCGAACGACGTCGTCAGCGTTCCCACCGGTCGGGTGCCCGGACCGAGGTCCGGCAGCATCGCGGCGTCGATCTCTGTCGCGTCGAGCGCGGCGCTCGACCACGATCTCGTCCGAGGGTCGAGCAATGCCAACGACGAGGCGTTCGAATGGTCCACGGCGAGCTCGCCGCAGGCGTGCCGCAGCACGTAGGAGCCCGGCGGCATGAGGTTCGCGACCCTCGACCAGGCCTCGGGCTCCTCGTCGCGGATCCACATCGCCTTGAACACCGCGTGCGACGAGTCCAGATTGGCACCGACCCAGCGGTAGAACGCGCTTCGATCGACCCTCTCCGAGAGCACATTCGCCTGCGCCTCGGCCCGCCGATCCATCCAGATCATCGCGGGACGCACAGGCTCGCCACGTGGATCCGTCGCGACCAGCCCATCGAGCTGCGACCCGAACGAGATCCCGCGCACCGCGGAGGCGGGGACGTTCGACACCAGCCGGCGGCACGCGCTCGCAACAGCTGCGTTCCAGTCGTCCGGATCCTGCTCCGCCCACGTCGGATGTGGGAACGAGAGCGGGTAGGCCTCGTACGCCGAGGCGACCGGCGACCCGTCTGCCGAGATCAACACGGCGTTCGTGCCTTGGCTCCCGACGTCACAACCGATCACGTAGCCATCCGTCACGGGATGATCACCATCTTGAGCCCCGTGCCTGCGCGGATCGTCTCGAACGCTTCGGCGATCCGATCGAGCGGGAAGCGATGCGTGACGACGCTTGCCAACACATCCTGCTTCCGATCCAGATAGTCCATCGTGATGCGGTACTGACGATGTGTCGCCCCGTAGGCACCTCTGATGTCGAGCTCTTTGTAGTGCAGCTGATTCATGTCGAGGGGGCTGACGGGGTCATGTTTCGGTAATCCCGCGAAGTACACGACGGTCGCGCGCTTCGCCGCCATGCGCAGGGCAGCCTCTTGGGCGGGCTTCGCAGGGGCCGCCACGCTCACACGCTCCGCACCCGCGCCACCCGTTCGGGAAAGTACCTCCTCCACGCCGTTGTCCTCTCCGGCGACCCACGCGTCGTCCACGACATCTCCGATGGCATCGAGCGCGATCTTCAGCCGGTCGCCGGACACATCGGTCATGTAGACGCGTGATGCGCCACTATCCCGCGCCATCACGGCTTGCCAGCAGCCGATGGGGCCGGTCCCGAGGATCACGACGATGTCGCCGAGCCTGATGCGCAACTGCTCGATCCCGTTCAACGCGCACGCGAACGGATCGGCCACGGTCGCGAGATCCGAAGGGAGCTCCGGCGGGAGGGCGATCAGGTTCTTCGTCGCGATGGGCGGGACGGCGGCGATCTCCGCATAGGCGCCTGGGAACGGATCGTATCCGTAGAGGAGGTGGTGCTCGCACAGGTTCTGGAAGCCCTCGAGACACCACCGGCACGTTCCACACGTGAGGATCGAGCCGAGGAACACACGATCGCCGGCCTCGATCCCGGCGGGGAGTTGTGCGTCGGGACCCACTGCCTCCAAGATCCCGACCGGCTCATGCCCGAGCTGCCACGGAGCTGGTGCCTTCGGATCGCCGTTGAAGAACGTTCTGGCGTCCGTCCCGCAGATCCCGCACGCCTCGACGCGGAGCACGGCCCCTGCCGGATCGAGTGCGGGCTCTCCTGCATCCGTCCGCACCTCGACGGCGTTGACGTCAGTCATGAACGCCGCGCGCATCACGCCCCCTCCTCAGCCAGCGCGGCCAGCGCCTTATCTGCCGACCACCGCTCTCGGATCACGCGGGAGAGCGCTCGCGTGATCGCTTCCGGCGTCTCGTGCATGAAGATGTTCCGGCCGACGGAACACCCGATCGCCCCGGCGGCCATGGCTTGCTCCATCCGAGTGAGCAGTTCCATGTCCGAGAGCCGAGAACCACCGGCGAGGACCACCGGGGTTCCACTCGCGGCTTCCACGCACTGCGCGAACGCCTCCTGGTCTCCGGGCCAATTGGTCTTGACGATGTCCGCGCCGAGCTCGGCGCACAGGCGAACGTTCCTGCGGAGGTACTCGAACCCGTACTGCTGCTGAAGTTCTTCGACGGTGGCATACGTCGTGGGGAACTCCGCCTCCGCGATGAACGGCATCCCGAGCGTCCGGCACTCCCTTCCCACATCGGCCAGGATCTGGATCATCCCGGCCTCGGTGGTGCCCCCGAGCGCGGTGAACAGCACGACCGCGTCGGCGCCGAGCACCAGAGCCTCTTCGACCTCGCCGATCCGAACGATCTGCGGTCGATCTCCACCCGGATCAGCGCTCGCGGACAGGAGCATGGCGAACGAGGTCGTCGGCGCGAACGCCGACTCCGCCCGCCCGATCATGCCCTTGCTCATCATGATGACGTTCGCGCCACCGGCCACCGCCTCCCGGGTTCGAGTCGCGATGTCGGCCAGTGGGGCCAGGAACGTCGGCGAGGTCATCCCGTGGTCGAGGGCGCAGATCACCGACACCCCGGACGTATCGATGACGCGCTTCATCCGCATCGCCTTACCGACGCTCATCAGGCACTCCTTCCCGGTCCACGACGGACAACGCTGAACTCGAACGCTTCGGCGAGGTGGTGCTCTTCGGAGAGCAGGAGGGGTTCGCCTTCCACGCCGTAGTCGATCTGGCGCAGGAACATCAGGAGCGTCCCGGCCCGGACATCGAGGCGCTTGCCCACCTCCTTGGTCGCGGTCTGCGGCGCCACCGTCACGATGCCGTGCGCGACCGGATGGCCGTGGTGCTCGAGAACGGCATACAGCGAGCCATCGAGCGGCATCGCCCCCAACTCCGCAGCCGGGAAGCGAGTGGCAGCGATCACATCGCGCGAGAAGACCACGGGGCGGGCGTCGGCGGTTCGCACGCGCTCCAACACGACGACCGGATCCCCTTCACCGATGTCCAACGAGGCCGCCTGTTCCGCGGTCGCCCCCTGAGTGTGTATCGAGCCATGCTTGGTGCCTGGCCGCATACCGGAGGATCGGATCGCCTCGGTGACTCCGAAGTTGACGTCCAAGTTGTTGCGGAGCCGTGGACGGCGGGTCGCGTAGGTGCCGGCGCCGCGTGTCCTGGTGACGAAGCCGTCTTCCTCCAGGGACCGCAACGCTTCGCGCAGCGTGGCACGAGACACACCCATCTCTTCCGCCAGCTCGGGCTCCGGCGGCAGCTTGGTTCCAGGCCCGATATGACCGCTCGCGATCCGGGTCGCGATCTCTTCCCGTACGCGGAAGGACAGTCGCTTCTTCAATCCCTACCCCCGACCATTCGCGACCTTCTATTTGTCAGACAAATCTAACAGAGCGGCCCGTAGAGCGCGCCCGCGAACGCGCCTCTGACGTCACCTGCCTGCCCAGCGACCCTCCCCTTCCGCGACCGGATCGCCCGTTTGACAGACAAACCCGGCTTGTGGCTGGATACCCGCGGCGGCCGGGGAACCCGGCTCCAGGAGGGGGCGGATGTCCGAGAAACGGCGGGTTGGCTCTGTGACCTACCAGGAGGTAGGTGAGGGGTACTTCAAGGAACGAGGGCTGAGGCGCCACGCGGCCTTCTGGTCCCTCTGGTCGCTTGGGGTCGCGGCGGTCATCTCGGGCGACTTCTATGGATGGAACGCCGGGCTTTCGGTCGGTGGTTTCGGCGGTCTCCTGATCGCCACAATCGTCGTGGCCGTCATGTACTACGGCCTGTGCTTCTGCATCGCGGAGATGTCCCCTGCCCTTCCCCACACCGGAGGGGCCTACTCCTTCGCTCGGTCCGCCGCCGGTCCGTGGGCGGGATTCATCACGGGGCTTGCCGAGAACATGGAGTACGTCATCACGCCGGCCGTCGTGGTCGGCGCGATGGGGTTCCTGATGCACGATGTGATGGGCGGGCTCCTCAACGTCACCGGCGAACCGTGGTGGAACAGCTACGTGACGTGGACCCTCGTCTTCTACGTCGTGTTCGTGTGGCTGAACATCGTTGGGATCGAGGCCACGATGCGCTTCACCGTCGTGATCAACATCCTCGCCCTGTCGATCCTGGGGTTCTTCTTCATCGCGGCCATCTTCTCGGGCAAGCTCGACTTCGGCCTGCTTACGAACATCGCGCCCGAGGAAGGAGGGTCGAAGTTCCTCCCCTTCGGGATCAGCGGCATCTTCCCCGCGATCCCGTTCGCGATCTGGTTCTTCCTCGCGATCGAGGAGCTGCCACTAGCCGCCGAGGAATCGCATGACCCGAAGCGCGACATCCCGAGGGCGACGCTGTGGGGGATGACGACCCTGTTGATCACCGGCGCCCTCACGCTCTTCTTGAACACCGGGGTCGTCGGAGCAACGCCGCTCGGCGACTCCGCCACGCCGTTGTTCGACGGCTTCACCACGATCTTCGGAGCTGGTACGAACGCCGAACTGCTCGGCCTGCTCGGCCTGACGGGGTTGATCGCGAGCTTCTTCACGATCATCTATGCCTACGGCAGGAACACGTACTCACTGTCCCGCGCGGGGTACTTCCCGAAGGTCCTCTCGATCACGCACCCCAAGCGTCGGACCCCGCACGTGGCGCTGATCGCAGGCGCCGTCGTGGGATACCTCCTCAGCCTGCTGATCTACGAGCTCGGGAAGTCTGAGAGCAAGACAGCAGGTCAGATCGTCGGCGCCCTGCTGTACATGGCGGTGTTCGGCGCGGTGATCTCCTACGCCATGCAGTGCTTCTCGTTCATCGTGCTCCGGCGCAACCTGCCGAACATCACGCGCCCGTACATGAGCCCGGTGGGGATCGTCGGGGCCGCGATCGCCGGTGTGATCGCACTCGTCTCGCTCGTGTCGCTCTATTCGAACGAAGACTACCGACCGGCGGTCTACGGCACACTGATCTACTTCGTGCTCGGGATCCTCTACTTCGCCATCGCGGGACGGCACCGTCTCGTCCTTTCCCCGGAAGAGGAGTTCGCGTTGACGAAGGGGCAGTCGGGGGTGCCCGGCCAGGACTCGTTCGTCGCGTCGCAGGCGGAGCAGTCGGCGATCCTTCGAGGTGGCGAGGGCGGCACCACCCCGCCGCCGGCAACGCCTCCGTCGTAACCGCACGCAGGATGTCGGGACGGCGGGTCGCCCAGCGGCCCGCCGTCCCGCTCCGTTGAGGAGGGTCGGCACCGATGCAGACGCAAGGCATGCTGACGGTCGAGGAGCTCGCCGAGCTCGCGCACACCGGGAAGATCGACACGGTGCTGTGCCAGTTCACCGACCTCCAGGGGCGGTTCATGGGCAAGCGGATCTTGCCCGACTTCTTCCTCGAAGACGTACTCGGCGCGGAGGGCCTGCACGCGTGCCTCTACCTGCTCGCGATCGACATGGAGATGGAGCCGCTGCCCGGCTACGAGTACGCCAGCTGGGAGACCGGCTACGGCGATTTCCGGATGGTTCCCGATCTCGCCACGCTCCGGCTCTGCCCGTGGATCGAGAAGACCGCGATGGTGATCTGTGACATCGCCGACGAGGACACGAGCGAGCCCGTCGCCGTCGCACCGCGGCAGATCCTGCGCGCGCAGATCGCTGCGGCGGCCGAGATGGGCTACGTGATCAAGACCGGCTCGGAGCTCGAGTTCTACCTCTTCAAGGACTCGTTCGACGCGATGGCCGACCACGGGTACCGAGACGCGCGCCCCAGCTCGAGCTACATCATGGACTACCACATGTTGCAGACCACCAAGGATGAGTGGTTCATCCGCCAGGTTCGCAACGGCATGCGCGGCGCCGGCATCCCCGTCGAGTTCAGCAAGGGCGAGTTCGGCAAGGGCCAGCACGAGATCAACATCACCTACTCCGACGCCCTCTCCAACGCCGACCACCACGCGCTCTACAAGCACGGCGCGAAGGAGATCGCCGCGCTCAACGACGTCGCGATCACGTTTATGGCGAAGTGGACGATGGCCGAGGCCGGATCGAGCTGCCACCTGCACTCGAGCGTGTGGAGCGGCGATGGCTCGAGCAGCCTGATGTGGTCCGACGACGGGCAGCACAACATGTCGGACACCTACCGGTGGTACCTCGGTGGGCTGATGGCCACGGCCCGCGAGATGTCGTGGATGTACGCGCCGTTCGTCAACTCCTACAAGCGCTACCAGCTCGGCTCGTGGGCACCGACCGCGATCGTCTGGAGCCGCGACAATCGCACGGCCGGCTACCGGACGGTGGGTGAGCACAAGAGCGCCCGCGTCGAGTGCCGGCTGCCGGGAGCCGACGCGAACCCGTACCTCGCCTTCGCCGCGACGATCGCGAGTGGCCTGTGGGGCATCCGCAACCAGGTCGAACCACCGGCGATGTTCTCGGGCAACGCCTACGAGGCGAAGGACGTGCCGCGGGTCCCGACCAGCCTGCATGAGGCGATCGAGGCCTTCCGCGACTCGACGGTCGCGCGGGAGGCGTTGGGCGACTTCGTCTTCGAGCACCTGCTGAACACCGCCGAGCAGGAGCAGATCATCTTCGACAACCAGGTCGTGACCGACTGGGAGCTCGCCCGCTACTTCGAGCGCGGCTAGATGACCGACGACGCCATCTGGGCGATCGCCAGGTCGGTGCCCGGCTGGGAGACCGGCGGCCTCGAGATGGAGCCGCTCGAGGGCGGTATCACGAACCGGAACTTCGTGGTGACCCGCGAGGGCGAACGGTTCGTCCTACGGGTGCCGGGGCGCGACACCGAGCTGCTCGGCATCGACCGCGCGAACGAAGCTCGTGCGGCGACGCTCGCCGCCGAGGCGAACGTCGGCCCCCCGGTGGTCGCGTTCCTGCCGGCGTCCGGGTGTTTCGTCGCACGGTTCGTCGAGGGCTCGCACATCCCGATCGAGGACCTGCGTCGTGACGACGTGCTGGGCTCGGTCGTGCGATCGCTACGCCGGTTCCACCGATGCACACCCGTGCCTTCGGCGTTCAACGTCTTCCAGGTGGTCCAGACGTACGCGGAGACCGCCGCCAAGCGCGGCGTGGCCACGCCGAGCGCGTACCTCGACGCCCGAGAGCTCTCGGGACGGATCGACGTGGCGTTCCGCACGAACCCCTCCCCGCTCACCACGTGTCATAACGACCTCCTGAACGCCAACTTCCTGCGCGACGGCGATCACACGTGGATCGTCGACTACGAGTACGCCGGGATGGGCGACCCGTTCTTCGATCTCGGCAACCTGGCGGTGAACAACGACCTCGACGACGACGCCCAGGAGCTGCTGCTGCACCACGCGTTCGGCAACGTCCGGGATCGGCACCGCGCACGGCTAGCCCTGATGCGACTCATGTCCGACTTCCGAGAAGCCATGTGGGGAGTCGTCCAACAGGCGATCTCGACGTTGGACGAAGACTTCGAGGCCTATGCGGCCAAGCATTTCGATCGCCTCCTGACCAACGCGGCCACCGCGCCGCTGGACGATCTCTACCGGTCCGCCGGCGAGCCCGCGTGATTACCGCGGGAAGAGCGACCTGGCGATGATCAGCCGTTGGATGTCGCTCGTTCCTTCGTAGATCTCCTCGAGCTTGGCGTCGCGCAGCCACTTCTCGACCGGGTACTCGCGCGAATAGCCGTAGCTGCCGAGCGTCATGACCGCCGCGTTCGCCGCCTGCCAGGCGGCCTCCGACGCCGTGAGCTTCGCCATCGACGCCTCGGTCCCGAACGGCTCACCGGCGTCGGCAAGGTCCGCGGCGTGCAGGGTCATCAGCCGCGCCTGGTCGAGCGCAACCTTCGCGTCGACCAACCGGAAGCTCACCGCCTGGAACTCGTGGATCTTCTTCTCGAAGGCCTCGCGCTGCTTCGCATACTCAACGGCGTACTCGAGCGCCGCGCGTCCGATCCCGATCGAGTTGGCCGCGAGGGTGACGCGCGAGCGATCGAACGACCGCATGACCCCCCGGAAGCCCTGGCCCTCCTCACCGATCCGGCGGTCATCGGGCACGAAGCAGTCGCTGAAGAACAGCTCACCTGTCGGGTAGCAGCGCGACCCGAGCTTCGGCAGCTTCTTCCCGGGCGTGAAGCCCTCGTCACCCTGCTCGACGACGAACGACGTGATGCCCTTCGACCGAGTGCCGGGCGCGACGGTCGCGTAGACCAGATAGAAGCGCGCGATCGGTGCACCGCTGACCCAGGTCTTCTGACCGTTCAGCAGGTATCCGCCGTCGACCTTGGTGGCCGTAGTGGTGATCGCCGCCGCGTCGGAGCCGGCGCCGGGTTCGGTGATCGCGAGTCCGGTCATCGGCGGCTCGTCCCCGCACAGCGGCGTGATCCATCGCTCGCGTTGCTCCTCGGTGCCGAGCGCGGCCAGCGGATCGACGAAGAACGATGCGCTGCCGATCAGCGACCCGATCGGTGAGTCGCCCCAGGCGAGCTCCTCCCCGATCAAGCACGACGTGCGCGCCGACTCGATACCGCCGCCCCCATACGGCTCCGGCAGGTCGAAGCTCGTCAGACCGACCTTGGCCGCCTTCCGGATCACCTCGCCCGGGAACTCCTCGGTCTCGTCGAAGCGAGCCGCGACCGGCCGGATCTCCTTCTCCGCGAACTCGTGCGCGAGCTCGACCAGTTCTCGGTCGACGCTCATGCCGGTTCCTCCAGGGTGGAGAACAGCGACAGCCGGTTCCCATCCGGGTCTGCGAGCCACACATGCCTCGATCCCCACTCCTGATCGGCGGGTGACCCATCGAATCGGACGCCCGCCGAGCTGAGTTCTTGGAAGCGGCGGTCGACGTCATCGACGCGAACGACGAGCTCGATGGAACCGCCGACCGCGACCGAGCCCTGTTCCATCCCGATGAACATCCCATCGGGACCTTCGAGCCGAACGTAATCGCCCCATCGCGATGCGGCGAACCCGAGGAGTTCGTAGAACTCGACCGATCGCCCGAGATCGGCGACCAGCATGTAGAGGTGGTCGAGCGATGCGCTCACGGGGCGACCTCGGCCAGCGCTCGGATCGTTCCGAGGTCGCTCGTGTGGGCGAGGAGTGTGGTCACGCCCGCCGCCTCGAAGGCGCCGAGCCGATCGCGGATCGCGCCGGGCGGCCCCACCAGCGCGACCGAGTCGATCAGTTCGTCGGGCACGGCCGCGGTCGCATCATCGCGGCGGCCGTCGAGGGCAGCCTCTTGGATCGCGGCCGCCGCGTCGGCGAACCCGAAGCGCGCCACGAGGTCCCGATAGAAGTTCACGCCGCGCGAGCCGAAGGACCCGACGTACAGCGCGATCGTCGGTCGCAACGCATCGCGAGCAACCGCGATGTCATCGTCGATCGCGACACGAACCATCGGTGCGACGTCGAACCCCTCCGGCAACGGAGGAAGCTCGAACGCGTCGACGTGATCCGGGCTGAAGAAGAGCGGCAGCCACCCGTCGGCGATCTCAACTGCGAGCGCGACGTTCCGCGGCCCCATCGCCGCCAGGTAGATCGGGACGTCGGCCCGACGCGGGCGCACGTTCGCCACCAGGGGCCGGCCATCGCCGATCGGCAGCGGATAGTGCGGGCCTGGCGCGGTGAGCGGTTCTTTCCGCTCGAGCACCGACCGCACGATCTCGACGTACTCGCGGGTCCTGCCCAACGGATCGTCGAACGTTTGACCGTGCCAGCC
>Ga0207648_10001056_pt1 | contig 30829 bp, 25 predicted proteins | sample KBSMisM32_FD_184310 | JGI IMG/M metagenome (GOLD analysis project Ga0207648, IMG submission 184310) | Miscanthus rhizosphere microbial communities from Kellogg Biological Station, Michigan, USA - KBS Miscanthus M3-2 (SPAdes) (version 2) | ecosystem: Host-associated > Plants > Roots >... | reverse complement strand
GGTGCTGGCGCTCGTTCTGCTGGTGCTCGCGATGGCCACCACGATCGGCAGCGCGCGCGGGGCGATGAGCTTCGAGGCGATCCGTGCGGTCAAGGATGATTGGTGATCAGGGGTCAGGAATCAGGAATCGGATAAAGACGCGAACATGAAGCGGCGGTATTTCTTCTTGACGCCTTTACTGCTCGTCGCGCCTGCTGCGCGCGGAGAGGTTGCGTATCCGGCGGTCGTGGCCGGGACGCCGCTCGTGTTTCCGCGCGATCATGGCAGCCACCCGGCGTTTCGCACCGAGTGGTGGTACATCACCGGCTGGGTGCGCGACGCCGACGGCAACGATCTCGGCGTCCAGGTCACGTTCTTCCGCAACCGTCCCGGCGTGGCGGAAGGAAGCGCAAGCCGGTTCGCACCGACCCAGTTGCTGTTCGCGCACGCGGCGATCGCGGATCCGCGCTTCGCCCGCTTGCGGCACGATCAGCGCGCCGCGCGTGCAGGCTGGGGCCTTGCGGAGGCGAGTGAATCCACGACCGACGTGCGCATCGACGACTGGTCGCTGCGTCTTGCCGGCGATATCTACACCACGCACGTCGCCGCCCGGGATTTTGCGTTCACGTTGGCGTTCACCGCGCAGCCAACCGTGTTGCTGCAAGGCGTCGAAGGGACCAGCCGCAAGGGACCGCGCGAGGCGCAGGCGAGCTTCTACTACAGCCGGCCGCAGCTCGGGGTCACCGGCACGCTGTCCGTGGACGAACGTACACACGCGGTACGAGGTACCGCGTGGCTCGATCATGAATGGTCGAGCGAATATCTCGCCGCCGAAGCGCGCGGATGGGATTGGATCGGCATCAATTTCGACGACGGCCGCGCGCTGATGGCGTTTCGCATCCGGCGCGCCGATGGCAGCGACTATTGGGCCGGCGGTGCCATTCGCGACGCCTCCGGCGCGGTCCGTGCGCTCGATCCCGCGGCCGTGCGCTTTACGCCGCGGCAGCAGTGGCGCTCTCCGCGCACGGGGATCGACTATCCCGTTGCGTTTCGCGTCGAAGCCGGTCCGCTCGATATCACATTGGTCCCGTTGCTTGAAGACCAGGAGCTCGATTCGCGGACGAGCGTGGGCACGGTCTACTGGGAAGGTGCAGTGCTGGCGCTCGCCGGCGGTCGTCAAGTGGGACGCGGTTACCTCGAGCTCACCGGCTACGGGGGCGCGCTGAAGATCTAGTGGGGCTGATAATACGATCGGCGCTCGAGATGGCGGAGGCGTGCCTCGAGCTCGAAGATATCCTTCGACTGCGCCAGATAGGCCTCGCGCTGCTTGACCTGTTGCCGATAAAGCCAGTTGTCAAACGCGTTCAGCCATTTCGACAAGCGGCCCTCGGGCGCGAGGCGCTTCACCGCGCGCAATTTTTCCGGCGCGGTCGGCGTCCTCATCTGCGCATTGGCAGGCAACGCGTCGAAGAAGGTCGTTTGCGCGAGCTTGATGACCGTACCTACAATGCCGTGTTCCGTAAAAGCATGATGCATGGGACTCATTGGTGATTCTCCTTGCTTGCCTTGTGGGCGACAGGTGTGCGGTTTTGGTGCGACGCACAACGACAACTTAGGGCGTACCGCGTCAACGATCAAATCGTTCATTTGGATCATCACGATCCGTTTGGCTTATGCCCGCGCAAGTTCTTGTTGCAATGCAGCATTTTTGATATAATGACCGTCTTTGGAGAGATCCTCGGAGTCCAATGGAGCTCTACCAACTACGAAGTTTCGCTGCCGTCGCCGAGCTGGGTCATCTGACCCGCGCAGCTGAAAGACTGCACATCAGCCAGCCGGCGGTGAGCGCGCAGATCAAGGCGCTCGAGGACGAGCTCGGGGTTGCGCTGTTCGAGCGCGTTTCGAGCGGCATGGTCCTCACATCCGCGGGCCGCAGGCTGTTGCCCGAGGCGCACAAGGTCGTGGCGGCGGCGCAATCGCTGCGCAGCCGTGCGCGCGCCATCCAGGGCCAGGTCGTCGGCCGCGCGCGCGTCGGCACCGTGTCGGATCCGGAATTCGTGCGCGTCGGCGAATTTCTCGCTCACGCGCTCGTCGAACACCCGCTGCTCGAGATCGAGATCCATCATGAGGTGACGGGCGAGGCGTTCGAGAAAGTGCGCGACGGCGTGCTCGACGCGAGCTTCTACTACGGAAATGTCGAGCACCCGGATGTTGCGTCGGTGCCGCTCGTTGACTTCGCTTACCGCGTCGCGGCGCCCGCCTCGGCAGCCGACCGCGTCAAGCACGCATCATGGGACGAAATGGTGGTCATGCCGTGGATCCTGGCGCCAGCGATCAGCACGCTTCGCACGCTGGCCGACGAGCTGTTCGTCGAGCGCGGGAGCTCGCCGGTGACGCGCGTCGAAGCCGACAACGAAGCCGTCATCCGGTCGCTGGTCGTGGCCGGGTCGGGCGTCGGACTGATACGCGAGGACGTGGCCATGGAGGCGGCGGCCGCAGGCGAAGTCGCGCTTTGGGGTAAAGTGCGCCTCGAAACCACGTTGCATTTCATTTTTCGCAAGCAGCGGGAACACGATCCGGAAATATGGGCGCTGCTCGACGTCCTCCACCATGTGTGGACGTCGGCGCCAGAGGCAATTCGCGAAACGGGATAACGCTACGCGCCTGGCGCGGCAACAGCAACATTGCCGAATCGATTCTTGCGCAGAAGCGCGTCGAGGAACTTCCGGTTCCGGCGTGGTAATAGTTCGGTTCGCTTGACCTATACCCACCCCCGTTCCACAATCCGCCGCAACAGAGAAGGCGCGCGGTCGTCCCGGCCAAGAGCGCCACCGGTACCAGCGCTGGAGGAGACATGTCTGCCATTCGCGTAGCAAGCGTCGTTGCGCTCGTCGTTGCGGCCGCATTCGCCATTCCCGCCGACGCCCAGCAAGTCACGATGATGACCGGCCCGCAGGGCGGATCGTGGATTCCATTGGGCGGCGCCCTGAAGAACATGTGGGAGGCCGCCGTTCCCGGCCTGCAAATCCAGCAGCAGCCGGGCGCCGGCATCGCCAACGTGCGCGGCATCGACGAAGGCAAGGCGCAGATCGGCTTTGGCAACTCCTCCACCACCGTCGACGGTGTGGAGGGCCGGGCGCCGTATCCGAAGAAGACCACGAAGGTATGCCAGGTGGCGAATCTCTATCCGCAATATTTCCAGGTCGTCGCGCTGTCCGACGCGAAGGTGAATTCGTTCGCCGACCTGAAGGGCAAGACGCTGGTCACCCAATCGAAGGGCAACACCGCCGAACTGCTGACCGACCAGATACTGAAAATCAACGGCATGACATACGGGTCGCTCGGCAAGGTGAACTTCCAGGCGTCGTACACCGATGCGGTCGACATGATGAAGGACGGTCACGTCCAGGTGTTCACGCTCGGCACCACCGCGCCGGCGTCGGCGGTGATGGACCTGGCCAGCGCGCGCGATGTGCAAATGGTGCCCGTCGACGACAAGACGATGGCCGAGCTGAAGAAGCAGAACGCCGGCTACAACCGGCTCGTGATCAAGGCCGGCACGTATCCGAAGCAGGACAAGGACGTGGCGGCGATCGGCTACACGACGCATATCGTGGCCGCCTGCGATCTGCCCGAAGAGGTCGTTTACAGGATGACCAAGGCGATGGCGACGAACGTCAACGACATGGCAGCGGTGGTGAAACCGATCGCCGGGCTGACGGCGAAGGACATGGCGACCGACATCGGCGTGCCGTTCCACAAAGGGGCCGCGAAGTACTACAAGGAAGTGGGCGCGATGTAGCGGATGAACGATTGCGGCTCGAGACCGGCGGGGCGGCATCGGGCCGCCCCGTTTGCTGTCCGGCCACATTACTTTCGCGGGGACTGATCGTGTCCGAGGTGAGCACGCCCGTCGTTGTTTCCGAAGAAGCGGCGCCGACCAGGCCCGAGAGCGCATTCCTGCGCGGCCTCGTCCAGGCGGTCGCGGTGGCGATGTCGCTGTACCACATGTACGTCGCCGCGTTTGGTCCGCCCGAAGCGATCATCTTCCGCGGCACGCACCTGCTGTTCGCGCTGACGCTGGTCTTCCTGCTGTATCCGACGCGGCCCGGGAAGCCCGCCTGGCGATCGCTCGACCTCATGTTGCTGGCGCTGGGCTTCGGCTTCGTGCTGCACATATTTTTCGACTACGACTATTTCATCAATCGCATCATCTACATCGACGACCTGACGTGGTCGGACAAGTTCTTCGCGGTGGCCGCGGTGGGCATCGTCCTCGAGGCAACGCGGCGCGTGCTTGGGCTTGCGCTGCCGATCACGGCGATCGCGTTCCTGATCTACGCGATCGGCTTCACGCGCGTGGCCCCCGACGTGGTGATGGAGCAGCTGTACCTGTCCACCGAAGGCATCTTCGGCTCAACGCTGGGCGTGTCGGCGAGCTACGTCATGCTGTTCGTGTTGTTCGGTTCGTTCATGGAAAGAAGCGGCACCGGCCAGCTGTTCATGGACTTCGCGATGTCGATCACCGGGCACCAGGCGGGCGGTCCGGGCAAGGTCGCGGTCGTGTCGTCGAGCCTGTTCGGCACCGTGTCCGGCAGTGCGGTCGCCAACGTGATGGTCGACGGGCCGATCACGATTCCGCTGATGAAGCGCACCGGCTTCCGGCCGCCGTTCGCGGCCGCGGTCGAAGCAGTGGCGTCGACTGGCGGGCAGATCATGCCGCCAGTGATGGGCGCCGCGGCGTTCGTAATGGCCGAGTTCCTCGTCGTGCCGTACGCGCAGGTCGCGATATGGGCGGCGGTGCCGGCGCTGCTGTACTACGTCGCCGTATTTTTCGCCGTGCACTTCGAGGCGAAGCGCTACCATCTGGCCGGCGTGCCGCGCTCGGAGTTGCCGCGCTTCCTGACCGTGATGGCGGTGCGCGGCCACTTGTTCATCCCGATCTTCGTCGTCCTCGGCGGCCTGATTCTCGGATATTCGGCGCCGCGCTGCGCACTGGCGGGCGCGCTGACCTGCATCCCGGTAGCGCTGCTCCGCGCGAGCACCCGCGAAGGCATCGACTGGCGCAACGTTCGCGATGCGCTGGTCGACGGCGCGCGCAATACGCTGGCGGTCGCGATGGCGTGCGCATGCGCGGGCATCGTGATCGGCTGCGTGTCGATCACCGGCCTCGGCATCGTGTTCACGCAGTTCGTCATCACGCTATCGCAGAACTCGCTGGTCGCGGCGCTTGTCCTGACGGCGCTCGCCGGGATCGTCCTCGGCATGGGCATGCCGACGACGCCGTCGTACATCGTGATGGTGTCGCTTCTGGTGCCCGCGGTAATCAAGCTCGGCGCCATCCCGCCGGCGGCACACATGTTCGCGTTCTATTTCGCGATCCTGTCGGCGATCACCCCGCCGGTGGCGTTGGCGGTGTTCGCGGCGGCGGCACTGGCCAAGTCGAACCTTTGGAGCACCGGCTGGGAGTCGGTGCGGCTGGCGGCCCCCGCGTACATCATCCCGTTCATGTTCATCTACGAGCCGTCGCTGATGCTGATCGGCGACTGGTTCACCAGCCTCACGTCGTCGGTCACGGCCGTGATCGGCGTGATTTGCCTCGCCGCAGGATTGCAGGGTTACCTGTTGCGCGAGGCGCGCTGGTGGGAACGGATCATGCTGCTGGCGGCGGCGCTTCTGCTGATCAAGCCCGGCTATATCACCGACGCGATCGGCTTGACGTTGCTGGTGATCGTGTTTGTCGCGCAGAAGTGGCCGATGCACGCCCGGGAACGCTGACCCCTCAACCGTCAGTGCAGGATCGCGATCACGGGGATGAGGTCGCCCGGTAGCGGCGGCAGCCCCGTTGTCGTCGCGCCCGCGAGATTCGAATCGGCGCTTTCGACGTTGCGACGGCTCACCGCGCGAACCGCGAAGTAATACGTCGTGCCGGAGGCGAGCCCGGTCACCGTCGACTGCACGTCGTTCGTCGATCCCGCGCGCGCAAACGGGCCGCCGGCGTTGGTCGAATAGTAGATGTTGTAGCCGGCGAGCCTCGGACCGGTGCTGCGCGTCCAGCGCAGCACCACCGTGCGATCGGACGTCGCATTGGCATTGAGATTCGACGCCGGACGCGGCACCGCGCCCGAATAGCCCGCCGCAATGCGGTCGAGCATGAGCTTCACCGCGCGCATCTGCCGCCCGCTTTGCTTGGCGAAATTCGCGTCGTCGTAGCCCCACCAGTCCCAGCAGCCGCGCGGGTTGTACACGGGCGGCAGGTCGCTGTTGATCGCCTGCGGATACAGCACGATGATGCGGTTGGTATCAGCCCAGCGGTTGTAGCCGGCGTTCACGTAAAACCTGTCGCCGATCCGTGCCGGTTGCTGGCGGCAGCCGTGAAAGGCGACGTGCACGCGGCAAGCAGCGCCGTCGTCGCAATCCGCGGGGACGTACGCGTAACCGGCGGGATTCATGCTGTGACCCACCGGGTCGGCGATGAATTCAGCCTGGTCGAACGCAACGATCGATCCCGACAATGTCGTCGCAGGCACTTTCATCGGGCCGAGGATGTGCGCAAGCAGCTTGCCGGCCGCGTCGTAGTCGCAGTCGTTGATGAAGATGTCCTCGGGCCGATTGCCGTCGCCTTGATAGGCGCACGGATGGCCATAGTTTTCCGTCACCATCGAGTGCGCGGCGGCCACCGACTTGTCATAGATGATGTTCTCCGGCCTCACGAAATTGCGGTAGTAGTCGTGGAGGCGATCGACGACGATGGGGTACACCGTCATGTCCAGCGATCCCGAGAACAGCCACACCTTCGAATCGGCCAGATGCGACGTGGCATCGATGTCCGCGCGCGACGCATAGTCCTGCGTCACGCGCACCGAGTAACCCGCGTCCGGCGGATTCGCAGCTGTCGGCGTCGTGCAGTCGGTGAGCGCCGTGGCAACGTTGCCTTTCGCGCAATAAAACGGCCCGGCCGCCAGGATCCCGGCGCCGACAACGATGCTCGAATAGGCGACATGGAACTGATTCGCCATGTAGCCGCCCGACGAGATTCCCGAAACCGATGTCTGCGTGAGATCGACGTTGAACGCGTCGAGCGCACCCGGCTGCGCGGCAACCTCTGTGGAGCACGCGACCAGCATCGAAGTCAAGACGAGCGTGCGCCAGCAGGACTGCGAAACGGTCTTCATGGATTTCTCCCTGGTTCGAGCGTTTCCACCCCTCGGCCTTTGAGGGACAAGCGCAACGGTATCTAAGCGGGCTTTCGCGGCGCCCGCCATCGGTGGATTGGGCGTGGTGCGTAGGACAGCGACCGACGTGGCGCCAAACCGTGCCACGCGGGCTGGAACGAAATCCGTGGCCATCGCCGCGGCGCTGCGCGCGTTTGTGGCGATTCTGACGGGATGGTGAGGCGCTCGCAGAAACCCAGTCACGCCCCCGCCATCGCAACCTTCCTGCTGCCGACGATGATTGGACGAACCAATGTCGGCTCCGCGAGCGCCACCACCCCGCCGACGACGATGATGGCGGGGCTCGCAAGGCCCGCGACCTGCGCGTCTTCGGCCAGCGCGCCGAGCGACGTGACGACCGCATCCTGCGCCGGCCGCGTGGCATTCGCGATGATCGCAACCCGCGTTACGGAGGGCATGCCTGCTGCCAGCAGCTTCGCGCTCAATTCGCCGACGCGCATCATTCCCATGTAGATGACAAGCGTGAGTCCCGTACGGATCAACGCGTGCCAATCGAGTTCCGCGCCGCCATCGGCGGCATGTCCAGTGACAAGCGCAACACCATGCGCAAGGGCACGATGCGTGACGGGAATGCCGACAGCGGCCGGCGCCGCCAGCCCCGCAGTGATCCCGCCGACTACTTCGACGGTCACACCGGCAGCACGTAACGCGGCCAATTCCTCGCCGCCGCGCCCGAACACGAACGGATCACCGCTTTTCAACCGGACGACGCTATGGCCCGCGCGCGCCTCACGAATCAGCAGCTGCTCGACGAATCGCTGTGGCGTCGAGCGGCGGCAGCCTCCCCGCTTGCCCACGGCGATCAATCGCGCGCCGTGGCCTGCCAACGCGAGGATCTCCGGCGCGACGAGCGCATCGTGCAGCACGACATCGGCTTCGCGCAGCAGCCGTGCCGCCTTCAGCGTCAGCAATTCCGGATCGCCCGGGCCCGCACCGACCACAGCCACGCGACCGCTCATGCGACTGACACAGGGGCGCCCGCTGCGATCATTTGCCGCAATTCCGGAACACACGAGCCGCAACTCGTCCCGCAGCGCAACGCCTCCTTGAGGTGCGCGAGCACCGTTTCGCGGGAACCGGCACACGCGGCAAGTTTCGTCACGATGTCGTGCTCCGCGACACCATGACAATTGCACACGATGCGCCCGCGCGATCGATAGCCGATCGGCGCCGTAGCGGTCGGCGCCAACAGCTGCGATCGCACGCGCGCGACATCTTCCCCGGCGACGAGCCAATCGCGCAGCCAGGCTTCGGCCGCCACATCGCCGGACAGCCGGACGGCAACCAGACGGCCCGCGACCACGCGGACGCGGCGCCCGATCGCGCGCTTCGGATCGTCATAGCGTGCGACGTCGGCGCCGGCGAGTCCGAATACGCGATCGAACTCGGCAATCAATGCACCGTCGGGAGGATGCACGCACGCCGCGCGCAGCAGCACGCCGGCGCGCTCACCGCCAATCAGTACGACGCTTGCGTAATCAAGCGCGCCCGCCCGTCTCCGTACGTCGTCGCGCAACGCATTGAGTCCTGCATGACTATCAGGAAAGCCGAAGGCCACCAATTCCCATGGCAATTCGACCTTTGCGATGCGCACGGCGGCGTGCTTCAACTCCGGTTGTTTCGACGAAGGACAGAAGGCCTTGGCCGTGACCGCATTGATGCCGGTACTTGCGCGCCCGCAAAGCACGGCGCTTCCCCAATGCATGGGGACGAATGCCGTGCCTGGCTTGCTGCTGTGCGTGCCGACAACGGGCAATACCACATTGCCGCGCCGGGATTCCAGGCGTACGAGATCGCCGGCCGCAAATCCGCGCCGGGCCAAATCAGCGGGATTGAGCTCGACCGCGGGCCCGGGCGCATTCGCAAACAGCATGGCGAGCGTGCCGGTACGACTCATCCCGTGCCATTGGTCGCGCAACCTTCCGGTGTTCAGGCGGAAGGGAAAGCGCGCGTCGACACGTTCGGCGACAGAGATGCAGGTCACCGGGGCGAATTGCGCGCGACCGTCGGCAGTCGCGAAGCGATGATCGGTGTACAAGCGGGCACGGCCTTCCGCCTCGCCTTCGGGACATGGCCACTGCTGCGGGCCGATGGCGTCAAGGCGTGGGTACGACAATCCAGTGATGTCGAGATCGCGGCCGCGGGTAGTCTCCGCGTGCTCCGCGAAGATCGCCGCCGGCGTTGCGTACGGAAATAACGTCGGCCGTCCCGGACGCAACCGCGCTTCGAGCCGTCGTGCGAATTCCACGGCGATTGCCCAGTCGGCCCGGGCCTCACCAGGTGGGGGAATGGCAACCCGCACCCGCGAAATGCGCCGTTCGGAGTTGGTGACCGTGCCCTCCTTCTCGCCCCACGTCGACGCGGGCAATTGCAAATCGGCGAACGCCGCGGTCTCGGTATTGGCGTAGCTCTCCTGCAGCACGACGAATTCCGCGCGCGTTAGACCTGCGCGCACGGTGGCCTGGTCGGGCAACGATTGCGCGGGATTCGTGCACGCGATCCAGACCATCCTCACGGTGCCCGCGGCGAGCGCGTCGAACAGTTCGACGGCGGTCAACCCGGGCGACGCAGGGACGTCGGTCACTTTCCAGAGTGCGGCAATTTCCGCACGGTGCGCCGGGTCATGAAGGTCGCGATGCGCCGACAGCAGATTGGCCATGCCGCCCACTTCACGGCCGCCCATTGCGTTGGGTTGCCCGGTCAGCGAAAACGGTCCCGCACCGGGCTTGCCAATCTGTCCGGTCGCCAGATGAAGATTGATCAGCGCCGCATTTTTCGCGGTCCCCGCGGAGGACTGGTTGAGCCCCTGGCAGTACAGCGATAGCGTGGGCCCAGCCGCGAACCAGCGCGCCGCGGCCGCCAAATCGGCTTCAGCAATGCCACAGAGCTCGGCGACCATGCGCGGCGTGTATTCGCGCACGATCGTCTTCAACGCATCGAAGCCCGATGTGTGCGCCTCGACAAACGCCCGGTCGACCAGCTCATCCCACAGCAGCAGGTGCAGCATTCCGTTGAACAGTGCGACGTCGGTGCCCGGTTCGATCGCCAGATGCAGGTCGGCGGCGCTGGCCGTGACCGTTTTGCGCGGATCGACGACGATGACCTTGAGGTCGGGATTGCGCGCGCGGGCCGCTTCGATGCGCCGATACAGGATCGGGTGCGCCCACGCGGTGTTCGACCCGGCGATGAACAGGCACTGCGCGAAGTCGATATCCTCGTAGCATGCGGGCGGCGCGTCGGCGCCCAGCGTCTGCTTGTAGCCGGCGACCGCGCTCGACATGCACAACCGCGAGTTGGTGTCGACGTTGTTGGTGCCGATCAGTCCCTTCGCGATCTTGTTGAAGACGTAATAATCTTCAGTGAGGAGCTGGCCCGAGATGTAGAACGCGACGCTGTCCGGCCCATGGTCGCGAATGCACGCCGCAAAGCGGTCGGCCGCGTCGTCGAGCGCGACGTCCCATGCAACACGCTGCGCGGGCTCGCCTTTCGCCGCACGTCGCCAAGGATGCGTGAGGCGTGCGGCCATCGCCTGCGGCGCCGCGGTCAGGTGCAGCGTGCGACCCTTGGTGCAGAGCTGGCCGAAATTCGCCGGATGGTCGGGATCGCCGCGCACGCCAGTGATTGCGCCTGCGTCATGCTCGATCACGACGCCGCAACCCACGCCGCAATAAGGGCACGTCGAGCGCGTTTCCATCACGATTCAACCGAGCGCGACGAACACGATACCGCGCTCCACGTTCACCGGAAACGTGCGCGCGCAACCGACATCTGGCGCGACGGCGGCACCGTTCCCAAGCTCGATCGACCAGTTGTGCAGAGGACAGGCCACGCGGTCGCCGTAGACGATGCCCTGCGACAGCGGTCCGCCTTTGTGCGGACAGCGATCGAGGACGGCGAACACGCGGTTCTCGGCGGTGCGGAACAGCGCGACGTTGCCGTCGGGATGCTGCGGCCGCTCGATCACCCGCGCGCCTGCGATCGGAACATCCTCGAGCGAGCACACGGCGATGAGCGTGGAGTCCTTGGACGTACTTGCCGAAACCGGCGCGGCGAACCCGATCGCGAAGCTGCCGGTCATGCCAACGCCAGCGCTTCGAATTGCCGCGTGTCGATGCGCGCCTTCGCCATGTCGTGCCACGGATCGGGCTCGCCGTCGAGCGTGAACTGCAGGCGTTCCCACAAGACGCGGCGGTTGTCGGCATCGTCAAGCACTTTCCTCTTCACGTGATCGAGCCCCACACGCGCGATGTAATGGACGGTGCGCTCGAGATACCAGCCCTCCTCGCGGTACAGCTGCAGGAACGCGCCGCTGTATTCAAGCACTTCGTCGCGCGTCTTCACCTTCACCAGGAACTGGGCGACCTCGGTCTTGATGCCGCCGTTGCCGGCCACGTAGATCTCCCAACCGGACTCCACGCCGATTACGCCGACGTCCTTGATCCCGGATTCGGCGCAATTGCGCGGACACCCGGATACCGCGAGCTTCACCTTGTGCGGCGCGTACATCCGCCACAGCGCGCGCTCCAGGTCCTGCCCCATCGTCGTCGAATCCTGCGTGCCGAAGCGGCACCACTCGCTGCCGACACACGTCTTCACGGTGCGCAGTGCCTTGGCGTACGCGTGGCCCGACGGCATGCCCAGGTCAGCCCAGACCGCAGGCAGGTCGGCCTTCTTCACACCGAGCAGATCGATACGCTGGCCGCCCGTCACCTTGACGGTGCGGATCTGGTATTTGTCGACGACATCGGCGATGCGGCGCAATTCCGACGAATTGGTTTCGCCGCCCCACATCCGCGGGATCACCGAATACGTGCCGTCCTTCTGGATGTTCGCGTGCGCGCGCTCGTTGATGAAACGCGACTGCGGGTCGTCAGTTGCTTCCTTCGGCCACGTCGAGAGCAAATAGTAATTGAGAGCGGGCCGACAGGTCGCGCAGCCATTCGGGGTGCGCCACTCGAGAAACCGCATCGTGGCAGGAATCGACAACAGATGCTCTTCCCGGATAGCGTCGCGCACTTGCTGATGATTGCGGTCGGTGCAGCCGCACAGCGGCTTCAACTTCGCGGGCGCGGAATAGTCGCCACCGGCCGTGGCCATCAATAATTGCTCGACGAGGCCCGTGCACGACCCGCACGACGACGACGCCTTGGTGTGCTTGCGGACGTCGTCCAGCGTGAACAGACCCTGCTCCTTGATCCCCTTCACGATCGTGCCCTTGCATACGCCGTTGCAGCCGCACACCTCGGCATCGTCGGCCATCGCAAGCGCGCGCGATTGTCCCTGGTGCCCGGTATCGCCGAGATTGGCCTCGCCGAACATCAGGCGGTCGCGGATTTCGGCAATGCTGCGCCCGTCCCGTACGAGCTTGAAGTACCACGCGCCGTCCGCGGTATCGCCGTACAGCACGCCACCCACCAGCTTGTCGTCGCGGATGACCAGTTTCTTGTAGACGCCGCCGGCGGGGTCGGCCAGCACGATCTCCTCGGTGTCGGTCCCGCCGGTGAAATCGCCGGCGGAGAAGAGATCGACACCGGTCACCTTGAGCTTGGTCGACACGTGCGAGCCGGCGTAGCGGCCGATTCCGTAACCGGCAAGATGATTGGCGCACACCTTCGCCATCTCGAACAATGGGGCGACCAGCCCATAGGTCAGCCCGCGATGGGCGACGCATTCGCCGATCGCGTACACGCGCGGGTCGAAGGTCTGCAGCGTGTCGTTCACGACGATGCCGCGATCGCAATAGAGACCCGCCGACTTCGCGAGCGCGACATTCGGACGGATGCCCACCGCCATGACGACGAGATCCGCCGCGAGCGTTTCGCCCGACGCCAGGCGGACCGAGGCGACGCGCCCGGATTCGCCTTCGATGAGCGCTTCCGTTTTCGCCTCGAGCCGGAACGCGAGGCCCTTCGCTTCGAGCGATTGCTGCAGCATCTGCGCCGCCGTGCGGTCGAGCTGGCGCTCCATCAGCCATGGCATCAGATGCACGACGGTGACGTCCATCCCGCGCAACTTCAATCCGTTGGCCGCCTCCAGGCCGAGCAGTCCGCCGCCGATGACGACCGCGTGGCGATGCTCGCGCGCCGCCGCGATCATCGTCTGCGTGTCGGCGATGTCGCGATAGGTGATGACGCCGGGCAGATCGTTGCCGGGAATCGGCAGGATGAAGGGACTGGAGCCGGTGGCCAGCAGCAAGCGATCGTATGGCGCCGCGATGCCGTCGTCCGTCGCCACGATGCGTCGTGCCCGGTCGATGCCGGTGACCGTCCTGCCTGCATGCAACGCGATGCCGTTTTTGGTGTACCACTCGTGCGAATTGAGGATGATTTCGTCGATCGTCTGCTCGCCGGCCAGCACCGGCGAGAGCAGGATACGGTTGTAATTGGGATGCGGCTCGCTGCCGAACACCGCGATGTCGTAGGCGTCCGGCGCGAGCTTCAGCAGCTCCTCCACCGTGCGCATGCCCGCCATGCCGTTGCCGACGACGACGAGCTTTGGGCGATTGATCGGGACGCGCGCGTTCATGCGTTGACCGCCAATTTCACGCCGCCGCTTCGACATGCGCCTGCCGCCGATAGAGGAACTCGAGCACTGCCGTCCGGTAATGGTGATACTGCGGATTCTCGCCAAGCTCGATCCGGTCGCGCGGCCGCGGCAGGTCGATCGCCAGGATTTCGCCGATCGTCGCCGCCGGTCCGTTGGTCAGCATGACGATGCGGTCGGCCAGCAGCACGGCCTCGTCGACGTCGTGCGTCACCATCAGTACGGTGCTGCCCGCCGCCTTCACGATGTTCATCAGCTCGTCCTGCAGCTTCGCACGCGTCAGCGCGTCCAGCGCGCCGAACGGCTCGTCGAGCAGCAGCACTTTCGGCTGCATCGCCAGCGCGCGGGCGATGCCGACACGCTGCTTCATCCCGCCCGAGACCTCGTGCGGCATCTTGTGCTCGGCGTGCGTGAGCCCTACGAGCGCCAGCGCTTCGTGGGTCCGCCGCTTCAAATCCGCTTTCTTCTCGGCCGAGCCGAACACGCGTTCCACGGCCAGGTAGACGTTGTCGAAGCACGACAGCCACGGCAGAAGCGAATGATTCTGGAACACGACGGCGCGCTCGGGACCCGGCCCCGCGATCTCGCGGCCCGCGCACAGCAGCATGCCGACGCTCGGCTCGATCAGGCCCGCCACCAGATTGAGCACCGTGGTCTTGCCGCAACCCGAGTGGCCGATGAGCGCGACGAACTCGCCCTTCTGCACCGCGAGATCGATCTGCCGCAGCGCAACGAACGGTCCGCGTCTGGTCGCGAATGTCATTCCGACTGCTTCGATATGGACATATTCCGTTGTGAGCGCGGGCATCCGCGCGACGTATTCGACAGCTGCGGCATCGGACATGGCAGTCTCGTCACGCATAGTTGAAGCGGCGGGCAAGCAGCAGCAGGAGCTGCTCGAGCAGCAGACCAACGATGCCGACGGCGAAGATCGCAATGATGATGTGCTCGACATTCAGGTTGTTCCACTCATCCCAGACCCAGAAGCCGATGCCGACGCCGCCGGTCAGCATTTCCGCGGCAACGATCACCAGCCATGCAACGCCGATCGCCAGGCGCACGCCGGTCAGCATGTAGGGAAGCACGGCCGGGAACAGGATTTTGGTGACCACTTTCCACTCCGAGAGATTGAGGACGCGCGCGACGTTGAGGTAATCCTGCGGCACGCGCTGGACGCCGACCGCGGTATTGATCACCATCGGCCAGATGCTCGAAATGAAGATCACCCAGATCGCCGCCGGGTTGGCCGCCTTGAACACCATGAGCCCGATCGGCAGCCATGCGAGCGGCGAAACGGGCCGCAACAGGCTGATGATCGGCGACGCCATCGCATTCGCGAAGCGGAAGCGACCCAGGATGAAGCCGAGCGGAATGCCGATCAGCGCCGCGAGCCCGAACCCGATACCGACGCGTTGCAGCGACATGAGAATGTTCCAGCCGATTCCCTGATCGTTCGGCCCCTTGCGGTAGAAGGGATCGCTGAACACCTTGACGGCGGACGTCCACGTCTTCGCCGGCGACGGCAGCTGCGGTGACGTCATCGACACCAGTGCCCAAAGTCCGATGAAGAGCGCGATGCCGAAGAGCGGCGGCAGAATCGTCAACAACATGCTGCGCACGCGCTCGCGCCGGAGCTCCGCGGCAATGTAGGCGGCCGCGCGCTGTGCGGCTTCGGCGTCGTCGCTGGCGTTCGACACCGCACTCTCACCCCGACCCTCTCTCGCACGCGGGAAGGGAAGGTTCAGGTCCGCGGCGATCGCGGCGTTGGCTGCTGTCGGAGCTTGTCCAGGTGCGGCACCGGCGTTGGCGGCGGGTAGCGGCAACGGGGGTGAGGCGGCGACCAGGGTGACGGACATCGATGGCTACCTTCAAGTCGCGACGGCTTTGAACTTGAACCCGGCGGCATAGGCCTTCGGATTCTTGCCGTCCCACGTGACGCCGTCGATCATTTTCACGCTGCGCATCACGTCTTTCGGCACCGGTGTCTTCGTCATCGCGGCGGCCTGCTTGAAGATTTCGATCTGGTTCACCTTCTGCGCAACGGCGAGATAGTCGGGATCCTCCTTGAGCAGTCCCCACCGTTTATGCTGCGTCAGGAACCACATCCCGTCCGACAGGAAGGGGAAGTTGACATAGCCGTCGTTGTAGAACTTCATGTAATCGGGATCCTTCCATTGCTTGCCGATACCGTTGTCGTAGTTGCCTTCCAACCGCTGGTCGATGATCTCGACGGGGCAATTCACATACGATTTGTCGGCGATGATTTCCGACACTTTCTTCCGGTTGGCCATCACGTCGATGTATTTGCCGGCGTCAAGAATGGCGGCGGTCATCGCGCGCGCCGTGTTCGGATTTTTCTGGATGAACTCCGCGGTCGTCCCCAGCGTCTTTTCCGGATGGTCCTTCCAGATGCCCTGCGTTGTTTCCACGGTGAAGCCGATCTTGTCGGCGATCGCGCGGTTGTTCCATGGCTCGCCGACGCAGAAGCCGTCCATGTTGCCGACGCGCATGTTGGCGACCATCTGTGGCGGCGGGACCACGATGGTCTTGACGTCGTTGAAAGGATGGATGCCCTGCGCCGCGAGCCAGTAGTAGATCCACATCGCGTGCGTTCCCGTGGGGAACGTCTGCGCGAACGTGTACTCGCGCTTCTCGCTGTCGATCAGCGCCTTCAGTTTCTGGCCATCGACCGCGCCCTTGTCCTTCAACTGGTTCGACAGGGTGATCGCCTGGCCGTTGTGGTTGAGGTTCATCAGGATGGCCATGTCCTTTTTCGGCCCGCCGATGCCCATCTGGACGCCGTAGATCAATCCATACAGCACGTGCGCGGCATCGAGCTCGCCGTTGACGAGCTTGTCGCGCACGGCGGCCCACGACGCTTCCTTGCTCGGCACGATCTTGATCCCGTATTTCTTGTCGAATTCCATGACCGATGCGATGACCACGGACGCGCAATCGGTGAGCGGAATGAATCCGACCTTCACTTCCTTCTTTTCGGGTGCATCCGAGCCTTGCGCCCATGCGCCTGCGCGAATCGCCGGATCGACAAGCGTCATCAGCGCACCGGCCGCCGACGCACCGAGCAAACGCCGCTTCGATGCCGAGACAGCATCAGAAGCGGGAACGGAATCGGTGTGGATCGGAAGGTGGCGCGGTCGCCGAATTTCTCGCATTGCGGTTCCTCGTCGGTCATCGGTCAGCCAAATAAAAAACGGCGTTGGTGCTTTTCGCCGTTCATCAATCGAACGGGATGCACACAACGCCGTTGTCGCACTTGCGCCGCCGCCGTTGGCAACGAAGTGTTGAAAGCAAAAAGATCAGCTTCGTTTACGTCTTAGCGAGATCCATGCCACGAGGAGGGCGAGCCGATAGATGACTGATTCATCGATGTTTTTCATTTGCGATCCCTGCCGGGCGATCCGATAACCGATTGTTGCGCTGCACCATGCGCGTGCATTTCAGCGCTGGACGCACCAACGCAAAGCACACTTGCGGCCATCATCCGAGCAGGTCCGTCACGTCGATGATCTGTTGCGCGACGTCGATGAGCTTGCGATTGCGATCCATCGCAAGGTCGCGCATCAGCTTGTACGCGTCGTCTTCGGCAATGCCCTTCTGCTTCATCAGAATGCCCTTGGCGCGCTCGATCACCTTGCGTTCGGCCAGGCGCGCGTGCGCCGACTTGAGCTCGTCGCGCAGCCCACGCTCCTGATCGAAGCGCGCAACGGCAACGTCGAGAATCGGCCGCAGGCGGTCCGGCTGCATGCCGGCCACGACATAGGCGGACACGCCCGCCTTGATGGCGGCCTGAATCGTGGCGTTGTCGCGGTGATCGGTGAACAGGACGATCGGCCGCGGTTGTTTCGCGCTGACAAATGCCAACTGTTCAAGCGTGTCGCGGGTCGGCGAATCGGTGTCGATGATAATGACGTCGGGCCGCATCGCGGCGACGCGATCGAGCAGCACCAGCGCCGACGTCGTCAACGTGGTGACTTCGATGACGTCGTACCCTGCCGCCTGCAGACCTTCCTTGAGTGGACTGACTTCCTTCTGGGAGTCGTCCACCAGCATGACGCGTAGCATCCGTTTGGGTTCTGCGCGTGGTCGATGCGCCTGCTAAAGCAATCGGCGGGCCACGTTGTTGCGCTGCGACAGCGCAACTTTTCTAACGCTAACTCATTGAAGAGAAATACATTCGCCGTGCGTGCGATGATGGTGCATCAGGCCAACGCGGTTGAGATGGCACCGAAATAGCGCAAGCGATCTCGTATCGCTCAGTTGATCGGCGTCCGCAGTGCGCAACGCGCCGCGAAGCGCGATCTCGATGCCGGTGGGCTGCGGCAAACGCTTCGCGGCGGCAGCGGCATCAGTGCTGCCGCGTTTTTACGATCCCTTGCTTGTGAACCAGTAGGTCCGGCGTCGCGTCGGATCGGTCATGCCGCCAGGACGGTAAATCTCGAGGCCCGAGCGCACGCCGGCGTTTGCGCCCGCGCCCTTGGCAATCGGTGTGCCGGTGAGAAACTCGAACAATCGGGTCTCCGTGGCACTGATCTGCACCTCCACCGTACCGAGCACGGGACTCGGCGGCAGGCCGCCGCCGGTGATCTCGACGGACTCGCTCGCGCCGCAGAAGAGTGCAATGCGACGGCTTGTGGCGGTGCCCAGGTTGTTCGCGCACGAGTTCGCGGCGACGACGGTTGGCATGTTGGTGCTGAAATAGGTGTAGCCGCCGGCGGATACCGCCGAGGTCACGACCTTCTCGCCATTGGCGTTGAGATCCAGGTAACAGCCATTCGGATGCGCAGCAAGGTTCAGGGCAGGGCCCAGCGGGGCGAGGCTTGCGTCCGTAACCAGCGAAGCGGAAGGCGCGCCTTTTCCGGAGCCGTAATCGAGCAGCGTGTAGAACCGATCGTAGGTTGCCCCGAGCAACGGTCGCTCACGATCTCCGGAACCCAGCATCAGCGCGGTGAACACCTGCGTCTGCATCACGTCCGGTGCGTAAAAGAACTTGCGCCCTGGGGACCCCGCACCGAGCGATGCGAGCCTCGTGACGGCCCAATCGGCGGGGCTGGTCAACCCGGCAGCGGTCTCGAAGTCGACCCGATACACGTTGCCGCCAAGGTCCGCCGCGTAACCGCGGTCGGTGTAGCCGTCGGAATCGGCGTCCATCAATGCGACTGGCGCGGTGACGCTGCGCAGCGTCGGCAGCGATTTGATCAGCGTGCCGTTGAAAGCATCGAGGATCACGACGGCGTTGCCCATGGTGGTGGTGCCCGGCGGGACGGCATCTTCGGCCGCGGCATCGTAGCCGGCACCCATGACGAGCACGGGGTTCAACGTCCCGCGGACGCGGGTGACGCGCGGATCCGACCACGTCTGGCCGAGCACCGGAATCACCGCGCTCGACGTACTCCATAGCATCTGCGGTACCAGGGGATTGGTGACATCGAACGCATAGAGAAGCCGACCCCCGCGGCGCATCGCGACGAAAAGAATGGCGCGCGCGATACTCTTGTCCGCGTTGCGTTTTTCGTAGACGGTGATTGCGCCATCGACGAAGTAATCGCGGGGCGTCGCCGTGGAGGCGGCCGGCGTCTGCGGAAACCGCACCTCCGGCATGTTGTTGCGCATCCGCTTGAAGCGGGAGAGGAACTCCTTGGGGACGAACCCCCACCTTTCCTGCCCTGGAGTGTCGCCCGTGCGATTGCCGTCGACGGCGTGCAGCATGCCGTCATTCGAGCCGTAGAAGATCATGTTGCCGATCGTTCCTCCGTAGTTGATGATGGCCGGCCGTGAATGCAACACATCGCCGTGAATACCCGGACGTACGGTGGTCGTGCCGCCCGGGCCGAGCTCGTCGCCGTTGTTGTCGTCGCCGCGCACCCAGTTGAGAATCGCGGTGCGCTCGGCGGCATCGGCGGCGCCCAGCATCGCCGTGGTGATGGACGCGTTGGCGTCGGTGAATCGCTCCGATGCGTTGATCGACAACGATGTCCCATTGACGCAATCGATGCACGTGTAGACAGGCCGTGCGGCGCGACTCGTTGCGTACAGGGTGCGCAGGATCTGGTCGACAGCGCCTTTTTCCACCACTTCGCCATCGGGACGATCGCTGGCGCTTTTCGGCGTGCCAAGGAGATTGCTGCTCCAGAACGTGCTGGCCGTGGTCCAATAGCTCACCGCGGACGGCAGGAAAAATCCTGTCGCAGCGTTGAGCGCCGGGCTCCCCGCCGAGTCGCCGAGCGCCAGCGAGTCGGTCACGCTGTCATAGATGATCTGGTATTGCTTCAGGTTGCCGGACCACCGCGGCCGCGCCATGTCGTCGGGGCGGAACATGCCGACGTACACCTGGTTTTGGTAGCTGCCCTGCACGTTGCTGCTGATCGGCAGGCTGGCCGAGGAGAACACGCTGTTGACGGACAGGATGCTGTTGAAGACGTCGAGCAGCGCCGCCACGAGCTCGGCAACGTTGGTCGCGCCCCGGTATTGGCCGCCGCCCTGGTTGGCGATCTCCTTGATGAAATTCGGATAAATGCCGTCGCTCGAGCCACCGATCACCGCGACCGTATGCGTCGTAATGGATTGAACCCCCATCATCGTGCTATCCACATCGGCGCCGCGCAGGAATCGCGTGAATTCGTCCGTCCAGTCATCCTGGTCGGAGGTCTTGATGTATGCATTGGCGTAGACGAGCTTGGTCATGTTGCCGCCATTCGCGGTCAGCAGCGCCTGCGCCGCGCCGTCACCGTTCGGCGACCCGTTGGCCAGCAGGATGATGTGATTGCTGCCGCAACCAGAGCCCTGTCCACCGGCATATTTGCCGTTGACCACGGCGGATGCGTCGCACGGCGGGCAGAAATGCATGCCGTTGAGTGGCGCCTTCCTCGCGAACATCAGGAACGCCTCGTGCAGCGCGACGCCGAAGGGCCCGTTGTTGGTCTTGTCGCCGCCGATGGTGATGTTCCGGATGATGTCCTTCAGCACGGTCTTGTTGGCGGCGGTCAACGGCACGAACTGCTTGCGCGGGTAACCACCGTCGGCATTGAACATCATGAGCCCGATATTGAAATTCGCCGAGCCGTCGGCGTTCACCGGCAGCGCGTGGATCACGTTGTAGATCGCGCACTTCTCGATCGCGAACTTGAAGCCCTGCTCCTTGCCCGGCGCAGTCACCTTCGGCCCGCCGCTGCCGTCGGCGAACGAGCAATCGGGCACCGCAAGGTTGGCGCTCCAGTTGGCCGAGTTGTCCCAGATGATCAGCACGTTCGGCAGATCCTCGACCCGGGCTCGTGTCGCGAAGATGTCGATGTCCTCGGCATGCAGCAACGCGGACGCTCCCATGGCAACAAGCACAGCGGGGAGCATGCGAAACAGGCGGAGGGGGGAGGTCATGAGTGTGTCCGGTCGATTACTTGCAGGATTTTTCCGCGTCTTCCTTGAGAAGCCGGATGGCAATTCCCTGGTTGACGGTCACATCGGTATGCGTCAGCGGATCGTTCACCGCCGCGCTGACGTTCCACTCGGTGGCAAAGCAAGGGGAGTCGCCCGCGGTGACGCGGCCCGGCTGCTCGACGTAGCCGCCGCCCCCGCTGCCCGGCAGCGTCGACGCGAGACAAGCCGTCTGGTTGTTCGCGATCATTGTCGCGATATCGTCCAGCGTGATCTCGGCGCCCTTCATTGGCCGCATGCGGATGCACTTCGGCGGCGGCGCCAGATGCGCGGTGAAGTCGACGGTTCCGTCGCCGTCGATATCGGTGGGAAACGGCACCGCCGCGACGCCGGCGGGATCCTTGGTGAAATGATCCGAGCTGATGGTCTGCTCGATCGCACGCAATGCTACGGCGGTGGCCTGCGTTTCCGCCTGGCGATTGCCGACGATCTGCAGGTTCTGCCGGCCGATTCGCATCGCCGACATCGCGAACCACACCACGGCGATCATCAGCACCAGCACCACGAACAAGGCGGCGCCCTTCTGTTCTCGTGGCGGCGGATGTCTCATGGATTCTCGCGCCGGCCCGCGGGATTCTTGAGCACCGCAACGGAGGAAAGCTCGAGACGGCGGTAACTATCAACGGCCGGCTCGGTAAAGCCGGCCGGGCCGAGGTTGAACCGCTTGGTGACATCCATATAGCCCGGCTGCGCGTCGGTCGACCGGAACAACGCATACAGGCGCACGGCCATCACGTTCTCCCATTGGCCATACGCGGCGCCAAGGGTGGCGTCCGGCGCCGTCAGGAACCGGTCAGGCTTGCCGTCGTTGTCGCCGTCGAAGCCATACTCGATCTGCAGACTCTCGACGCCTTCGGCGAGCGGCGTCACCACGATCGCCGTGCCGACCAATTCCGCACGCTTGAGCGTCGGGATCGTGTCGGCGCCGCAGACGTTGCACGTGGCGACGAAATAGGTGCGCACCACGAGCTGACGGACATCGGCGGTGGTGAGGCAATCGATGTTATGCAAGGTGAAATCCGCCGGCAGGTTGGAAACGACCCATGTCTTCAGATCGAGCACACACTTCGAAACCTGCAGATAGGCGCCGCCACTCGCATTGGCCGGCAGCGTCGTTTCGACGTTGACTCGCCGTGCGACCACAATTGCGGTCCCGGGCTTGCGTGCGGGCAGGCATGCCGGGGCCGCGTCGGCCGCCCGATAGCCGGAGAGCGCCACCGGTACGGTAAACGGAACGCTCGACCAGCCCTGCGCGGCGAGCGTGGTCGAGCAGGGATCGGGGACTTGCCACGTCGTGCCGGCCGTCGTCATTTCCGCGTAGTAGCCGGCATGCTGGATTTCATCGGTCAGCAGATCGATGCCGTAATGCGCGTTGTCGGCAAGCCGGCTCGACCGCTCGAGATCGCCACGATTGCGGCTGGTGCCGGCGAACACCACCGCCACCAGGCCCAGCACGAACAACGCCAGCGCCATCGCGACCAGCAGCTCGATGAGCGTAAATCCATGCTGCCGTTGGTCCCCGTCGCCTCCGTACCGGGCAGGAAGAGGAGACGTGCGAGTCGCGCGCATGGCCGTTTACGCGCCCAGCGTCGCGATTTGCACGACGGTCGAGAACACGCGCCGGTTTTCCTCGCGGTCGAACGCGTTCTCGCCACATTCGCTGTTCGGCGCTGCGGTCGGTTTCACGCCTTGCCAGGCGACCGCGACGATGTAGACGTTGGACCCGAGTACCGTTTGGGTGATGCACGCACGGGCCGCGAGGGGAGCGCCCATCGCCCGCACGCCGTCCAGGGTGTCCGCACCCAGCAGCCGGTTGCGAAACTCGCACTGATCGCGTGCCACCACGGTCGCCTCGAGTGCGCAGTCCGCGGCCGTGGGGGGCACGGTGTAGTCACCGACGTACAGCAGGGCCTGTTTGCGATTGGAATTGATACGCTCGACCATTTCCTGCGTGATTACGATCGACTGTGCACGCTGAAAGGACTCGAGCTCATCCAGCGAGGCGCCCGCCATCGAACGCGCCAGCCCGAGCATGCCGAAAGCAAGGATCACCAGCGAGATGAGCACTTCAATCAGCGTGAAGCCGGAAGCGCTCGCGACGGGGAAGCGTGGCGCCCTCATGTGCAACTCCTCGCGGCGAGCTGGGGCAGGCCGCTGGGATCGACGGTCACGCAACGGGTGGCGACACCGGCCGAGTGCGCACTGTCGCGGAATTCGACCCGCGTGGACCCGACAACGGTGAGACGTCCATTGCGTTCATAAGAAATGGCGGCCGGGGCCAGGCCGACTTCGACCCAGGGACCAAGCGCCTCGTTCTTCTCGACCTGTTCACCCGATCCAGTCGCGATGACCTGCCAGCCGGATTTCCAGTTGCCCACGGAAAGCGGGGCCACCTGGACCTGCACGCCTCTCTTGATCGCCTCGCTGCGCGCGAGCAGCAGTGCGGAAACGAGGTCGGTTCCCGCTGCGCGCAGCCGCTGGTTGGCGAGCGCCGACGACAGGATCGGCATGGCGACTGCAGCGATAATCGTGACAATGAGGATCACCGCCAGCGTCTCTGTCAGCGTGAAGCCGGACTGTGAACGGAATTTCATCGAAGGAAGCGTACGCATGGTCTTTTCTCCTACCAGCAGTCGGCCGGCAAACGATTGCCGGCGTTGTCGATCGACAGCACCGGGCAGTGATCCTTCAGTTGACTACCAAGCCCGGTAGCCGTAAGGGTGAACGTGGGCGGCGATCCGTTCGCCGCCGTCACCGTGACATTGAACTTGCCGTTGAGATTTGCCGGAGGGGTCACGCCAAGCGTAGCAACCGAAGCGGCGTAGGCACGGCGGTCGACCAGGAATTGCTGTTGCCTCGACGCCATGTCGGTCAGCAGCGTCTGCGCCTCGGCGCGCGCGCTGCGCCGCAACTGCCCGAGATATGAAGGCAGCGCGATCGCCGCGAGGGTCGCAACGATCACGACCGTGATCATCAGCTCGATCAACGTAACGCCGCGCATGGCGCGGACGGCGTTCGATTGCAGCGATGCTTTGGTGGTGCCCACGATATTCACCGACTCCTGATGGTTCATTCCATTACCCCAGTCCGTTTGCCGAACCCGACGGGCGCACGACTACGCGCGGTATCGGTTGCGGCAACCGAGCACGACAAGCGTGCACCGGCGCCGCAAGGCGTGCGGAAACTGCGCAGGGGAAATGCCCGCGTGCTCGTGAACAAACGAGCGGAAACACTGGCTGCCTGGCGGTCCCGCTGTCATAGGGCCTTAGCCCCTTAGACCGGTAACTTTGCGTCCCCGCGTTTCCGACGGGTATGCCTTTTTCGAGCCAGCGTTCCTCATGCGGAGGAGTCGCTGACGTTTACTGCTTTACTGCAATTCGTTTACAACACCAATGGCCACATGCCATCCGTGCCTAACAATGCACGTCCGCACCCGATGCAGTCAAGCATCAACGAGTGAACGGCAGGGACTTTTCGATGAACGGCATACGTACGTAATACGTACGTAGTCCGAGTGAATCGACATAGCGCCACCGCGCAATTCGTAGCGCGCGGGGCGCGTCATTCAGCGCGGTCGAGTCATCGGTGACAAGCGCCGCATCGAATGGTCGACGCTAGCGCCGTCCCGCATTCAGCACGCCGTTGACGTCGCGCACCAGCGCCAGCGCGCGCTTCAATGCATCGAGGCTGCGCACCTCCAGCGTGAACGCCATTCGCGTATGCATGTTGCGGGTGAGGGTATTGGCGGCGGTGACGTTGATCTTCTCGCGCGACAGCACCTCCGAAATATCGCGCAGCAGGCCTTGCCGGTCCATCGCCTCGACCACGATGTCCACGGGAAACACTTCGTCGCGCGGTGCGCCCCAGTTGGCGGTGATGAGACGTTCCGGCTGCGTCGCGCGCATCCTCGCCGCGTTGCTGCAGCTCGCGCGATGAATGGTCACGCCCTTGCCGCGCGTGACGAAGCCGACGATCGGATCGGGCGGCGCCGGCTTGCAGCAGCGGGCGAGACCGGTCAACAGCCGGTCGACGCCGACAACGAGGATTCCGCTACCCGCGCCCGCCGCCTTGCTTTGGCGCGTGACGACTTCCGGCCCGGGTTCGGTCTGCGCGCGGGCGCTGACCGGCTCGGCGACCGCATGGATCGCGGTCTGCACTTGCTTGGAGTTGATCTCGTCACGGGCAAATGCCGCAAAGAACTCCTCCGTCTTGTCGAAGCCCGCCTTCGCCGCGACCGCGTCGAGCTTGAGCGCCGTCTGTCCGAGGCGCGCGAGCTCACGCTCGACCATCGCCCGTCCTTGCGCCACGGTCTGCTCGTGCTGTTGCGCCTTGAACCACTGGCGCACCTTCGAGCGCGCGCGATTGCCGTGCACGTAGCCGAGCTCCGCGTTCAACCAGTCGCGCGACGGCCCGCCCTGCTTCACGGTGATGACTTCGACGCGCTGCCCGTTTTGCAGCTGGTAGTTGAGCGGCACCATCTGCCCGTCGACCTTGGCGCCGCGGCAGCGGTGGCCGAGGTTCGTGTGCACGGCGTACGCAAAGTCGACCGGCGTGGCGCCGCGCGGCAGGTCGACCACCTTGCCCTGCGGCGTCAGGACATAAATGGAATCGGTGAAAAGGCTTTCCTTGAACGCCGAGAGCCACTCGCTGGAATCGGCGACCGCATCCTTCCAATCGAGCACCTGCCGCAGCCATGCGATCTTCTCGTCGAACGTCGGATCTTTCCGCGCCCCCTTCCTGCCGCCTTCCTTGTAGCGCCAGTGCGCGGCGACGCCGTATTCGGAGTGCTGATGCATGTCCTTTGTTCGGATCTGCACTTCCAGCGGCTTGCCTTCGGGGCCGATGACCGCCGTATGCAGCGACCGGTAATTGTTGGCCTTGGGCTTGGCGATGTAGTCGTCGAACTCCCGCGCCAGCGGCGTCCACCGATGATGGACGAGGCCGAGCACCGTATAGCAGTCCTTGACCGACTCGACCAGGATGCGCACGGCGCGGATATCGTAAAGGGTGTCGATGCCCGCCTGTTTCCGCTGCATCTTGTTCCAGATGCTGTAGATGTGCTTGGGACGGCCGGTGACCTCGGCGGCAATGCCGGCTTCGGCCAGTTCCTCCTTCAGCGTCGTCACGACCTCGTCGATGTAGCGCTCGCGGTCGATGCGGCGCTCGTCGAGCATCTGGGCGATGGCCTTGTAGGTCGCGGGCTCGAGCGCGCGCAGGCTCAGGTCCTCGAGCTCCCATTTCAGTTGCCACACGCCAAGGCGGTTGGCGAGCGGCGCGAATAAGTCCAGCACTTCGTGCGCCGCCTGCGCGCGCAGCTTCGCATCGCGCGACATGAGCGAGCGCAACGCCTGCGTGCGCTCGGCGAGCTTGATGAGGACGACGCGGATGTCGTCGACCATGGCGAGCAGCATCTTGCGCAGGTTCTCCGCCTGGGCGGCTCGCTCGTCCTTGTCGCCGGAGTCGGTTGCGGCGCGGATGCTGCCCATGCGCGCGGCGCCCGCGACCAGCGTCGCGACGTCGCCGCCGAATTGCGCCTCCACTTCCTCCGCATCGAAAGTGCCGGCAACGGGCAAGCCAAGCAGCAGCGCGCTGCGAATGGAATCGGCGTCGAGCTTGAGACCGCCAAGGATGGTGGCCGTGCCCAGCGCGCGATCGAGTGCTGCCTCGCCATCGGCCATCGCCGCGTCGCCGGTGTGCGCCCGCGCGTACTCGAACGCCGCGGCGAACGCCGCGCGCTCTTCCGAAGAATAGTCGGCCGCCAGCGTTGCGAGCCACGCGGCGACCGCATCGGGCGCGGCGGTTTGCGGCGCTTTGTTGAGCACGGCTACCATGCGCAAATTATACGCGGTGCCTCAACGTTTCATCGGACGCGCCGGCTTGTCGCCGGTGCGAATTGCCGCCGACCTGGCGCCCGCCTTCGCTGCTTCAGAGTGGCGTGCCGGCCGCCTTGGCAATCGTCTCGGCCAGCGATTGCGCGTGCGTTTCCGCGAGATGCGCGTCGCGCGCTTCCACCATCACCCGCAGCACGGGCTCGGTACCGGAAGGACGCAGCAACACGCGGCCGGCATCGCCCAGCGCGGCCACGGCGGCCTGCTCGGCCCGCTGCACGACATCGTTGGCATGCCAGTCCCAGCCGCGCCGAACCGGCACGTTGATGAGGCGTTGCGGAAACATGGTGACGGCCGTGGTCGCTTGCGCCAGCGTTTTCTTCTGTTGGATCAACGCGCTCAATACCGCAAGCGCGGCGACGATGGAGTCACCCGTCGTGTGCTTGTCGAGACAGATGATATGTCCCGAATTCTCACCCCCGAGCAGCCAGCGCTCCGCCTGCATCCGCTCGAGCACGTAGCGGTCACCGACCTTCGCGCGCGCCAGCGGAATCCCCTTGCGGGTCAGCGCGTGCTCGAAACCGAGATTGCTCATCAGCGTGCCGACGACGCCACCGTTGGCGACATGGCGGCGCTTGTAGTCGGTGGCGATCACGTACAGCAGTTGGTCGCCATCGTAGAGGCGGCCTTCGCGGTCGGTCATCACGAGCCGGTCGCCGTCGCCGTCGAGCGCCAACCCAATGTCGGCGTCGTGCGCGCGCACCTGTTCCGCCAGAAATTGCGGGTGCATCGCACCGGCGCCGGCGTTGATGTTGAGGCCGTCCGGCTCGGCGCCGATCGCGATCACCTCGGCGCCCAGCTCGTGGAACACCGGCGGCGCCACGTGATAACCGGCGCCATGCGCGCAATCGACGACGATGCGCCAGCCATGAAGGTCGAGCTCCGACGGAAACGTGCTCTTGCAAAATTCGACGTAGCGCCCCGCGGCGTCGTCCACGCGGCGCGCCTTGCCGAGCGCCGCCGACGACACGCACGTCAGCGGCATGGCCATACCCTGCTCGATGGAGGATTCGACGTCGTCGGCAAGCTTGGTCCCGGCCGCGGAGAAGAACTTGATCCCGTTGTCGTCGAACGGATTGTGCGACGCGCTGATGACGATGCCGGCCGAAAGCCGCAACGCCCGGGTCAGGTACGCGATGCCAGGCGTCGGCAGCGGCCCGCACAGATAGACGTCGACGCCGGCCGCGGACAAGCCCGCCTCCAGCGCAGCTTCGATCATGTAGCCGGAGATCCGGGTGTCCTTGCCGATGAGCACGCCGGGACGATCGCCGCGCCGCGCGCCGTCGGCCGAGACCAGCGTGCGGCCCGCCGCCCAGCCGAGCTTCATCATCAGATCGGGCGTGATCGGCGGTTCACCGACGTGACCCCGGATGCCGTCGGTGCCGAAATAGTTGCGCTGCATGTCCGGGATTATGCGCTCCGGAGGTTCGACGCTAACCCTGATGCTTGAAATACTGGACCGCGCGCTCGTGCTTCTCGGCCGCCGCCCGCGTGCCGAAGGTTCCGAGATTGCGCCGCTTGCCGGTCTTGGGATCGAGCTTGCGCGAGTACAGCCGGTATTCGCCCGACTTGAGTTTCCTGATCATCGCCTTTTCTCCTAAACGCCGGTTGGAAAAGTCTCCGGCAATTCGCCGGCCACCCATTGCGAATTCCGCTCCAGCGGCTCGACCGCGCACGTCCGGTCGATATGGATGACGGCGTCGAACTGCGCCGGCAGCCGCGCGCGAAAATAGTGACTGACGCGCTCGCTCTCGGGCCGATAGATGACGCCGATCGCGCGTTCGAGTCGCGGCGTCCGCAGGACCGCCGCGACCTGCGCGTCATCACGAAGATCAAGCAGAAAGCGCTGCGTGCGCAGACTGTGAAACAGCGCTTCGTAGCTGCCCGACAATGCCGGTCGCACGCTCTTGCGCTCGGCCGGACCGCCCCAATCCGTGGCCGCCGTCACCGTGCCATCGTAAGTGGTGAAGCCGACGAGCACCGCCTGCGCTCCCACCTGTTCGCGCACCAGCTGGCCCACGTTCCACTCGCCGCGCTCGCCCATCTCGGTCGCCCGCGCGTCGCCCAGATGCGAGTTGTGCTCCCAGACGACGATCTTCGCCCCGCGCCGCGCAAGATCGAGATGCGCGCGCAGCGCATCGAGGGTCTCGGCCATGTGCCGGTCGCGCAGATTCCACGACGAGACGCGGCCATGGAACATGGACCGGTAATACTGTTCGGCGTTCTTCACCAGCCGCGCGTTCTGCTCGGCGAAGAAGAATTCGTCCGTCGCGACGCGGCCGTCGCGCTGCGCAAGATCGGCGGCGCGTCGCTGCAATTCGATCAACTGCGTCACCACCTCGTTCTCGCACGAATCGGCGATGCCGACGCTCGCCGCGTAACCGTACGCTTGCGTATCCTCGCCGAAGTGCTCGAAGCATGAATAGCGATAGCGCGCGCGGCGCGCCGCTTCCGGGTCTACCTTGTCGAGATAGCGGAGCACGGCGTCGATCGACCCATGCAGGCTGTACAGGTCGAGTCCGTAGAAGCCGACCTTGTCTGCATTCGATGCGTCGTCGTTATATTCACGCAGCCAGCCGACGAAATCGAGCACATCGGCGTTCCGCCACATCCATGCGGGAAAGCGCTCGAAATCGCCCAGTGCGTCGACCGCCTCGCCGTCGTCGCTGGCGCCGCGCACGAAACGGTTGATCCGATAGGCGTCCGGCCAATCGGCTTCGACCGCGACCGCGGCGAAGCCCTTCTCGGCGATCAGCCGCTTGGTGATCTCGGCGCGGGTCCGGTAGAACTCGTGCGTTCCGTGCGACGCTTCGCCGAGCAGCACGAACCGGGCATCGCCGATCAATTCGAGCAACGGATCGTGATCCGTTCTGGCGCCCGTCAACGGCATGGCACGCGACTGGATCAGTTTCTCGTTCGAGAGGTCGGTCATGCGCCTCCTTTCGCCTCATGGGATCGTTGCGGCGTCTCCTGGTTGGGCATCGAGGCGCGCGCCAGCAAGTCGTGCACCTGCTGGTCGGTCGTCTGCGTGAAGTCGGCGTACCACAGACCAACGGCGTAGAACGGCTCGGGCGTGCTCGCGCATACGACATCATCGACTTCGCTCGCGAATTCGGCGCACGTAGCCGCGGCGGCCACCGGCACCGCGACCACGATGGCGGCCGGATGCTGACGGCGCAGTGCGAGGATGGCCGCACGCATCGTCGAGCCCGTGGCGAGTCCATCGTCGACGAGGATCACCGTGCGCCCGCGCACGTCGATCGGGGGTCTGCCATCGCGATACAGCCGATCGCGCCGCTCGAGCTCGCGTTGCTCTTCCTTCGCCACCGCATCGATGACGGCGTCCGGAATGTGCAGCTGCCGGACGACGTCCTCGTTGAGCACGCGCACGCCCCCGGAAGCGAGCGCGCCCATCGCGAGTTCCTCGTGACCGGGAACGCCGAGCTTGCGAACCAGGAAGATATCGAGCGGTGCTTTGAGCGCGTGCGCGACCTCGAAACCGACCGGCACGCCACCACGCGGCAACGCGAGAACCAGCACGTCAGAGCGGTTGGCGTACGCCAGAAGACGCGTGGCCAACACGCGGCCTGCCTCATGGCGATCGCGGAATCTCATCGGAGGTCCTCCGCGCAGAGGCCGCCGCAGGGCCGTCCCAAGGCGGCCGCCCCCTCTGGGGGAGGACGCCGGAGGCGTCTTCGGGGGGACCATACCCCGCCGCAGGGCCGTCCCAAGGCG
>Ga0207648_10001051_pt1 | contig 30933 bp, 25 predicted proteins | sample KBSMisM32_FD_184310 | JGI IMG/M metagenome (GOLD analysis project Ga0207648, IMG submission 184310) | Miscanthus rhizosphere microbial communities from Kellogg Biological Station, Michigan, USA - KBS Miscanthus M3-2 (SPAdes) (version 2) | ecosystem: Host-associated > Plants > Roots >... | reverse complement strand
GACCAAGAAGGCTGGCGTTCACGCTGGCGACTGTCGTCGCCGGGCTGTCTGCAGCCGTCGCCTCGTATGTCGCGTTCGGTGGGAAGGACGTGGAGGAACACCTCGCGGGCAACATTGCCGACCCGCTCGCGGCATTGGCGCTCCTGGCCCTGTGTTGTGTCGCAATGCTCGGGGTGTTCCGCGTGCGCGATGGGTGGCTGGCGTGGCTGGGAGTGCTGGCCTCGGTATTGCTCGTCACCGGGTTCGTGATCTATCCGCGGATGGATGCGGCCCGCTCGGGACGGGCCTTCGCACGCAACGTCGAGCAGCTCGCGGGAGGCATCGTGGAGCTCGGCTTCGTGGATCTGCGCGAGCAGTTTGCGCTGCAGCTGCGACGTCCGATCGTCTACTTTGGCAGCGGGCGCATGCTCGATCGGGAGCGCGAAGCTGCCGACGCAGCGGTGTGGCTCGCGGAGGATCCGAATCGAGCGGTCGTCGTCGATAACCACGCGCGCGAGTTGTGTTTCGCAAGGCTCCGTCCCGAGCCGCTCGGTTACTGGCATCGCGAGCACTGGTTCCTGATCCGTGGCAGGCCCGACCCGGCCTGCGTCGTCCGGGGCAACGCCGCTTCGGCCCGGGGATATATACCACCAAAGGATGCTTTAAATACAGATAGTTAGCTTGCATTCCTGATCGCCTGTGTCAGAATGCGGCGCAAGCAATTGCACAAGAACGGTGCGGATTCTGTGGATCAGTTCCGATAGGGGGCGCCACTGGATGCGAAACTGAGCGAACGGCGACACAGGGGATTGCCCGGTAGCAATGGCCACTTCCCTCCCTGAGGGCGGAAACGACGCGGAAGGCACCGACTTCCTTGCCACTCAGCGTGTCTTCGGTGCCGGCCGACCAGGCGTCGGCCTCGACGTGCTGGCGACGAAGATCGCGGTCGATTTCCAGGGCCTCACCAGCGAAGGCGGCGACAGCTGCATCAAGCGCAATCTCGATGCCCTGCGCGAGGCGGCCGAGCTCGACGCGATCTGCATCGTGCTCTTCAACAACGAGCGCACGGTCATCGAGCGCGTCGCGAGCTCGACCGCGATGTTCACGCCGTTCGACCCGCAGGTGATGAAGGGCGACTCGCTGGACCGCATCCCGTGGCTGGCCAGCGGGCTCGGTCACATGCGCATCGCCGAGATCCGCGACACGCTCACGCCGCGGCGCGAGCAGGTTGTGGACGCTGCACGCTTCGCCGAGCTCAACATGCGATCGGTGCTCCTGTGCGGGCTCTCGCTTCGCGATCGCGTGCACGGCTTCATGGCTTTCTGCTCGACGCAGCCTCGGGCGAGCTGGGACGCCAACCTGCACCTGCTGCTGAAGCTCATCGGCACCAGCTTTGCGACCGGGCTCGAGCGGCTACGCGTCGAGCGGCATCTGAGCCGCCTCGAAGAGCGGAACGCCTTGTCGCTCGACACGGCGAACGACGGGCTGTGGGACTTCGACGTCGACAACAACACGGTGTATTTCTCGCCGCGCTGGCGGAACATGCTCGGCTTCGACGACACCCCGGAGATCTCGCCGGACTGGCGCAGGCTTGTCCATCCGGACGACATGGGCCGCGTGCAGACCATGATCCGCGAGCACATCGCCGGTAAGACGACGATGTTCGAGAGCGTGCACCGGATGCGGCACTGCAACGGCGAGTGGCGCTGGGTAGTGAGCCGAGCCAAGGCGCGCGCAGACTCGAGCGGCCGGCTCAAGCGGCTGGTCGGCGTCGAATTCGACATCACCGAGCGCAAGCTGTACGAGGACGCGCTCTTCCGCGAGAAGGAAAGCGCGCAGATCACGCTGCAGTCGATCGGCGACGGCGTGATCACCACGGACGCGCATCTCAACATCGAATACCTGAACCCGGTGGCCGAGGAACTGACCGGGTGGCTTCTGAACGACGCGCAGAGCCGCCACATCGACGACATTTTCCGCGGCTTCCACGAGGAGACCTGCGAGCCGCTCGAGAATCCGCTCTCGGTCGCGATCCGGCGCAGCCGCGCGATCAAGTCGGTGCGGCCGACGCTGCTGATCAAGCGCGACGGCCACGAGATGTACGTCGAGAGCACCGCCTCGCCGATCCGCGACGGGTCGGGCGCCTGCTCGGGCGGCGTGCTGGTGTTCCACGACGTGAGCGAGAGCCGCGAGTTGAACCGCAAGCTCTCCTACCACGCGAGCCACGATATCCTCACCGGGCTCGTGAACCGGCGTGAGTTCGAGGCCAGGCTCGAGCGGTCGCTGCGCAGCGCCCGGGCGCGCGAGACCTCTTACGCGCTGTGCCACATCGACGTCGACCAGTTCAAGATCATCAACGATTCCTGCGGCCACAGCGCGGGTGACGCGCTCCTTGGGCAGGTCGGGACGCTGCTCAAGACGAAGATCCGCTGGCGGGACACGCTCGCCCGGTTGGGTGGCGACGAGTATGCGGTGCTGTTCGAGAGCTGTTCGCTCGACGAGGCCATGCGCATGGCCGAGCAGCTCTGCGACACGATCCGCAACTACAAGTTCGTCTGGGAGGAGCGTACCTTCCGCCTCGGCTGCAGCATCGGCGTCGTGCCGCTGACCGGCGAGACCGAGGACGTGGCGGCGCTGCTGTCGGCCGCCGACAGCGCCTGCCAGGCGGCGAAGGAGGCGGGACGCAACCGCGTTTACAGCTTCCAGGAGAACGATATCGACCTGATGCGCCGTCGCCGCGAGATGCAGTGGGCGGCGCGCATCAACAACGCGCTCGAGGAGTCGCGTTTCGAGCTGTTCCGCATGACCATCCAGCCGCTGCAGCGCCCCGATCCCGGGACGCATTTCGAGCTGCTGCTGCGGATGAAGGACGAGAACGGCAAGATCGTCTCGCCCGACAACTTCATCAACGCGGCCGAGCGCTACGGCCTCACGCCGGCGATCGACCGCTGGGTCATCGAGAATGCGCTGCGCTGGCTGGTGTCAGAGGCGGACGAGCGTGAGCGGCTCGCGATGTGCTCGATCAACCTGTCCGGCCAGAGCCTGGGCGACGACAAGTTCCTGCCGTTCGTCATCGACCAGTTCCATCGCAGCGGGATCGACGCCAGCAAGATCTGCTTCGAGATCACCGAGACCGCCGCGATCCACAGCTTCTCGCAGGCGAACCGCTTCATCCAGGCGTTGAAGGAGCTTGGCTGCCGCTTCGCGCTCGACGATTTCGGCACCGGGCTGTCCTCGTTCGGCTACCTCAAGCACTTCCCGGTCGACTTCCTCAAGATCGACGGCAGCTTCGTAAAGGAAATCCTGCACGACCCGATCGACCGCGAGATGGTGCGTTCGATCAACGAGATCGGGCACCTCACCGGCAAGCAGACGATCGCGGAGTTCGCGGAGAACACCGAGATCATCAACATGCTGAGAAACCTCGGCGTCGACTACGCGCAGGGCTACGGCATCTCCTCGCCTCAGCGGATCATGAAGCTCGCTGTCAACGGCTGAGCAATCCGCTCAGAGCCGGATGACAACTCACCGGGAGACGGATTTCCCGGGGAAGACGGCGTCGTAGCTCCAGTCAGGAATCTCGAACGACCAGCCGGTAAGACGCGTCTCTAGCTTCGTGGACTCCTCGCGCGTCTGCGCGACCACGCTTTCGGGACCAGCGGCCGGGGGGGTGGATTTCTCTCCGGACGCCTCGTGAGCGGGCGGCTTTGACGGAGCCGCGTCAGCAGCGCCAGTCTTATCGGCCGGCGCCGCGGCGGCCGCGAAGAACCGCCGCGCTGCCGATTCATCCACCGATGGCCTTACGCGCACAAAACGCTTGTCGCCCTCGGCGTAGCCCTCAATCGCGAGTACCAGGCCGTCGAAGGTCCGGTACGTCGCGGTCGCCGCCGGCTTGTCCTTGTTCGCATCCTTCGCGGGGCGGACGTCCACCAGACGCAGCCCGGCGAGCCCGGTGGCGACCTGGTCGGTGCTCGAACCCGGGTTGGATGCCGAACCGCTCGCTGACTTGCCGGCAATGCTGAAGCTCTGGTCCGCGCGGCTCGCTTTCTCCGCCGTCCATCGGTGCTTGCCGTCCGTCGTGAACTCCGCGGACTGGATCCGGTCGGCGCCGATGTCGAGAAGCTCGGTTGCGAGCCACTTAGCCGGGTCACGCTCGACGGTGAGCGCAGTGCCGATCTGCCAGCTCGCAGCCTCGCCCTTGCGGCGGACATAGGTCGAGCGCGCACCCGGCGACTTGCCCACGATCAACGACACGGGTTTGACGGGCCCGCCGAGCTCGACGCCCGCTCCGGTGGCGTCGGGCGTGGCCAGGTCCTCGACACCCAACGAGGGATAGTTCGCCGGGAGCGTGGTCTTCTCTTCGATGGTGCGTGCCTGCGCGAGGCCGAGCAGCAAGGTCCGGACTCGGCTCGCATCGGCCGGATAACCGGCTCGCTCCGCAACCCGCCAGCCGCTCTCGGCGCGTTCGAGGGTGACCGCAGTCTTCGCGCCAGGACCTCGGATTCGAATCGATGTGACCTCGTCGAGCGACGCCTCGAGCGCCGGGTACAGCAGCTCGCCGACGCCGGCGGGTCGAATCGTGCGTCGAGTGGTAGATACATAGATCGCCGCACCGATCAGCACCGCGGTGAGCAGGGCCAGAGTCCAGCGACCGCGATGAGTCATGCCGGCTTCCCCGTCGGGGTGCCGCTCGCACGATCGACGGCTCGTCCGGCCGCGAGCCGTCGACGGCGCAGCCATGTAAGGAGGATCGCGCCAATCGCGAGAAGCGTCGGGACCAGCGCGATGTTTACCGCCTTGAGCACGGTGCCAAGCCGGTCTATTTCGACGTCGAGGCCGCGGCGCACCTCGCGCAGTTCGCGGCGGATGCGGAGCCGCTCGGCCTGAAAACGCTCGAGCTCCGCCTGCTGCTGCGGGGTCAGCACCAGCCCCGCGCCGGCGTCGCCGCGCGCGGCTTCGAGCTTGGTGAGCTGCTGCTCGGTGTCCCTGAGCTCGTGGTCGAGCTCCTGCTCCTTCTCGCGCAGGCGTTCGTCCGCGCGCCGCCGCAGCTCGTCGACGCGGGTGAACGGTCGGAAAAAGCTCTGCCGGCCGCGGACGTTGATCAGGTCGTCGCTGCCGGCGAGGTTGTCGAGCGCATTCGCAAGCAGGTCCCCATTGTTTGCCCATGCCACGGCGAAGGGCTGGCCGAATACATCCTGTCGGCGGACCCAGAGCATGTCGGAGAGAATGTCGGTGTCGGCGACGACCACGAGGTCAGCCTCGTTCTTGCTTTCCTTGAGTCCGGTCCCGGCTGCGGCGCCGTCGGGCGCAGGAGGCCCGCCCGGATAGGCGGACTTGAGCCGGCCGTGCACCCGCGCAGCGATCGCGTAGGTCTTGCTGGTGGGCTTGAACCCCTCGAGCAGGCTGCCGGGATCCGCCAGTGCGCTCAGGCGGCTCGCCGGGATCGGCGCGGATTGCGGGCTGCTGAGGAGCAGCGGCTCGAACTCGAGCCCGCTGCCTTCGCGAGGCGCAAGCATGCCGGCGGTCATGACATTGACCGACTGCAGACCACGCGTTATCACGTCGTCCTGCGCCATGGCATCGGCTCCGAGCGCGAGCACGGCGATGTGAGGCGCAGGCGCTTCGCCTGCGCGCATCGACACCGTGAGCGCGTGCGCCCAGTCGCCGATCACCTGTTGCGGGTCATAGTCGACGCCCCAGGCCGCCAACAGCGGCGCGAGGTCCGACCCGCGATTGCCGCCCATCCCACCCATGCCGCCCATCGGGTCCGAGGGCCGGTCTGATTCGGCGACCGGATCGACAAACGCCATCAACTTGCCGCCGCGCATCACGAACTGGTCGATCGCGTACAGCGTCGCCGGCGGCAGCTCCTTCGGATGCACAACCAGCAGCACGCTGATGTCGGCGTCGATCGCCTTCGCGTCGCGGGCGACCTCGCGCACGTCGTACATCTCGCGCGTCTGCTGGATGGCGGCCCAGCCCTCGCGCATCCCGCCGGTCATCGGGTCGAATGAGGTGTCGACCGGCAAGGTCGAAAGCAGCCCGACCACGGGCTTTTTCGGGTTGGCGAGCCGATAGACCAGGCTCGCGACGTCGTATTCGAGGAACTCCTCCTTGTCCGGCTGGAAGAAGCCGATCGTTTCGCGGCCGTCGGTCGAGTTGGTCCCTGCAAGACCGAAGTACAGCGGCTCCCGATCGGCGCCGACCGGCACCGCCGCGAGACCGAAATCGGCCGCGCGGTCCTCATCCTCGGAAAAGGGCTGGGGATCAATCACCGTCAGCTGGAGCTTGCCGTCCGAGCGCCCGGCCATTTCCTCGAGGAGCTCACGCACCCGCTGCGCGTAGGCGCGCAGAGCAGGGGTGGATCGGCTTGCTTCCTCGGAGAAAAAGAAATACAGGTTCACCGGCTCGGCAAGCGAGCTCACGATGCGCTCGGTGCCGGGTGCGATCGTGTACAGGTGGCTCTGTGTCAGGTCGAGGCGCGCGCCGCGCAGCGCGAAGGTCGCGACGACCGTGAGAGCCAGGAACGCCGCCGCAAGCGCCACGAGCGCGCCGGCGCCCCATGTTTTCCTTGCACGTGTGGTCATCAACAGGGCCTCAGTCCGCCTTCTTCATGTCGAGTACGATCACCGTGGCCGCGAGCCACGCCGCAATCAACGAGGCGAAGAAGACGAGATCGCGCAGGTCGATCACGCCCTTCGAGATCGCCGAAAAATGGGTCAGGAAGGACAGCGAGGCCACTGCGTCGATCAGCGTCTGCGGTGCCCAGCCTGCGACGAGCGATTGCACCAGCGGAAACCCGGCGAGCAGGAACGCGAAGCAGACCACCGCGGTCAATATGAAAGCGATCACCTGGTTTCGGGTCGCGGCCGACAGGCAGGAGCCGATTGCGAGAAAGCCACCGGCCATCAGCAGGCTTCCGACGTAGGCTGCGAGGATGGCGCCGTTGTCGGGGTCGCCGAGATAATTGACCGTGATCCAGATCGGGAAGGTGAGCGCGAGCGCGAGCGCTGCGACGCACCATGCAGCCAGGAACTTGCCGAGCACGGCCTGCCAGGGCGTCACCGGCAGTGTCATCAGGAGCTCGATGCTGCCCGACTTGCGTTCCTCGGCCCACAACCGCATCGACAGCGCCGGGATCAGGAACAGATAGAGCCAGGGATGAAAGTTGAAGAAGGGCGCGAGATCGGCCTGGCTACGCTCATAGAAGCCACCGAGCTGGAATGCCAGTGCGCCGGCGAGGACCAGGAATATCACGATGAAGACGAGCGCGAGCGGGGTCGCGAAGTAACTCGCCAGCTCGCGTCGGAAGATGATCACCACGTTACGCATCGCCCGCTCCCGGCGCGCGCCCTGTCGTGATGCTGCGGAACACCTCGTCGAGCCTGCCGGTCTCCGGGCGCAGCTCGTGCAGCTTCCAGCCTTCGCGAGCTGCCAGCGCGCCGACCGCGGGCAGCGCAGCAGTGCCTTCGCGCGCGAATGCGGTGACTGACCTGGGGCCGGTCGCCTCGGCGGAGGCAACTTCGGGCAAGCCGAGAAGACGCGCACACACGACCTCGAGCGCGACCGGCTCCTCGAGCGCGAGCGTCACTGCGCCGTGCCAGCGCGAACGCGCCTCGAGGCCCTGCGGCGTGTCGTCCGCGAGCAAACGCCCGCCCGCGATGATAATTGCACGGGTACAGACCGCGTCGACCTCCTCGAGGATGTGCGTTGAGATCACGATGATCTTGTTCTTCGAGACGTCGCGGATGAGCCGGCGCACCTCGTGCTTCTGGTTTGGATCGAGCCCGTCGGTCGGCTCGTCGAGAATCAGCACCGGCGGATCGTGCAGGATCGCCTGCGCGAGGCCCACTCGGCGGCGAAACCCCTTGGACAGCGTCTCGATCACCTGGTGGAGCACGCCCTCGAGCCCGAGCCTTGCGACGACGTCGTCGAGCCGGGCGCGACGTGTACCGTCGGTGAGCCCGCGAATGTCGGCGATGAACTCGAGAAAGCCGCGCACGGTCATCTCGGCGTAGCCCGGCGCGCCTTCGGGTAGGTAGCCGATCGAGCGCCGTGCTGCGAGCCCGCCAGTCTCGACATCGTGGCCACACACCCGCGCCGTGCCCGAGGTCGGCGCCAGGAAGCCGGTGATCATCTTCATGGTCGTCGACTTGCCTGCGCCGTTCGGGCCCAGGAAGCCGAGCACCTCGCCGGGCGCCACGGAGAAGGAGATATCGTCGACGGCTGTCAGGACGCCGAAGCGCCGGGTCAGGTGGCTGATCTCGAGCATTCGATATGCGTTGTCATTGGCCGCAAACGTGACCTGAGACCATCCGCGTCAGGTTTTGTTCCGACGCTTGTATCCGATTTCGCATTTATCATTCGAAGCGCATCGAGAGGTCGATGGCGCGCAGGTGCTTGGTGAGCGCGCCGATCGAGACGAAATCGACGCCGGTTTCGGCGATCGGCCGCAGCGTTTCCAGCGTGACGCTGCCTGAGGCCTCGAGCTTCATCGGGCCGTTGCGGTGGCCGAGGTTCAGTGCCACCGCCTCTCGCAGGCCGTCAAGGCCGAACTCGTCGAGCAGGGCCATATCGGCGTGCGCATCCAGCGCCTGGCGAAGCTCGTCAATGGTTTCAACCTCCACCTCGACCGGGACGGCCGCTCCCGATCTGCGCGCCGCCGCGACCGCCGCGGCGATCGAGCCGGCGGCCAGGATGTGATTCTCCTTGATCAGGATTCCGTCATAGAGGCCGATTCGGTGATTCGTACCGCCGCCGCAGCGGACCGCGTATTTCTGCGCGGTACGCAAACCGGGCAGCGTCTTGCGGGTGTCGAGGACGCGGCAGCGCGTCCCGGCAACGACCTCGACCCAGCGGCGGACCGCGGTCGCAGTGCCGGAAAGGGTCTGCAGGAAATTGAGCGCCGCACGTTCGCCGCTGAGCAGCGCCCTCGCGGAACCGGAAATCCGGCAAAGCAGGGCGCCGGCATCGACGAAGTCTCCCTCGTCCGCCTGCCACTCGATGTCGACCCGCGGATCGATCTGGCGGAATACCTCGTCGAACCACGGTCGACCGCAGACCACCGCGGGCTCGCGCGTTATTACTGTGGCGCGGGCGTCGCGGTCCGCAGGCACGAGCGCCGCCGTCAGATCGCCCGTGCCCACGTCCTCCTCGAGCGCACGGGCGACTGTTCGACTCAGATCCTCAGGCACCGCGGACAAGATCGGCTCAAGCCAAGTGAGTCGCTCGTAGTCCGGCTTTGAGCCGAATCGTCAGAAAGGCAGGCCGTGCGTCGCGGAGCCCATGCAGAGCAGCATCGGGATCGACAGAACGAAGTTGATCCGCGAGGCCAGGGTCGCGGTCTTGCGCGCCGCGGCCTTCTCCTCGTCGCTCGCCGGCACGATGCCGAGCACCTTCTTCTGATTGGGCCAGATCAGGACCCAGACGTTGAACAGCATGATCGTGCCCATCCACGCGCCAAGCCCGATGATCAGCTGGTAGTAGTTGTAGGGCTCGGAACCTGCGCCGAGTGTGAACGCGCCGACGAAGTTCCCCGCGCGGAGCAGGTACCAGGCACCGGTGACCCAGGTCGCGAGCGCGGCCCAGCGGAACCAGAACAGCGCGCGTGGCGCGACGTACTTGGTGATACCGGCGCCGCCCGGTCCGCCCTTGTCCGCGGCAGCGACGCCGAGCGCGGGAATCTGTACGACGTTGAAGTACCAGAGCAGCCCGATCCACATCACACCGGAGAGGATGTGCAGCCAGCGCGCGAGCCCGAGCTCCTGGAACCCGGTCGGGGCGATCAGGATCATGAGGATCAAGGCGATGACGACCCCGGTCGTGATCGCGCCTCGCACGGAGTTGAGCGGATTCATCGATCGAGCCCTCCCAGAGTGAAAATCTTTAGTTCTGTCGGGGTGTTACGCCCGGCTCGGGCACGCAAGCGGCATTGAAGAATAGGCGACGCACCCCCATAATTCAACGTCTTGCGCGCAACCCGAGTCCGAGCATTAGCGAGCCCCGCCCGGTCTCCCCGTGCATTAAGGTCTGCGTGCTCGACGCGGCGGCCCGCTGCACGGGTTGCGGCCGCACGATCGACGAGATTGCGCGCTGGGCGCAGATGAGCGCAGAGGAGCAGTGGGCCGTCGTCGCGCGGCTCGCTCGCGAACGCGGCAGCCCGGCCGAGCCGTCGCGAAACTGAGACGATTCGCGGCGGTCTGATAACGAGTGGAACATTGGCCGCGCACGCGGACCCGAGGTGGTTGAAGTGGATGTGACCGAACGAATTCAGCAGCAGCTCAAGTCGAACCGCATCGTGCTCTTCATGAAGGGCACGCCGGACTTTCCGCAGTGCGGCTTCTCGGCCGCGGTATCGCGCGCGCTTGCCGCCTGTGGCGCCGAGTTCGCGTCGGTCAACATCTTCGAGGATCCCGAGCTCCGCGAAGCGCTCAAGCGCTATTCGAACTGGCCGACCTACCCGCAGCTCTACGTCAACGGCGAGCTGATTGGCGGTGCCGATATCATCCAGGAAATGCATCGCTCCGGTGAGCTCAAGCAGCTCGTCGAGGAGACGCGCACCGCCTGAGACGCCACGGCCTTCAGTCCGTGCCGCGGACCTGTTCGGCTTCGCCGTCCGACGCAGCGGCCGCATCGTGTGCCGGATCATCCGTGTCCGCGGGGAAACGCGCTGCTGTTTCCTCATAGATCCCGCGGAACCGGTTGCACACGGCGCAGAAGAGCTCCGCCGTTCGTTGCGCGTCGTAGATGGCGGAATGCGCGCCCGCCGGATCCCAGTCGAAACCCGCCGCGATAACCGCCCGCGACAGCACGGTCTGCCCGAAGGCCACGCCACCCAGGGTTGCGGTGTCGAAGCTCGAGAACGGGTGGAAGGGATTGCGCTTCATGTCGGTGCGCGCGACGGCCGCATTCATGAACGCGAGGTCGAACGATGCGTTGTGGCCCACCAGCACCGCGCGAGTGCAGTCGGCGTCGCGGACCGCGCGTCGGATCTCCCGAAACAGTAGTGTGAGCGCCTCACGCTCCGGGATCGCGGGCCGCAGCGGGTGATGCGGGTCGATGCCGATCACCGCGAGTGACGCCGGGTCCATCCGCGACCCGTGAAAAGGCTGCACGTGATGGCGATGCGTGGCTCCGGGTCGCAGCTCGCCCATCGGCGTCATCTCGATCAGCACCGCAGCGATCTCGAGCAGCGCGTCCGTCGAGGAGTTGAAGCCGCCGGTCTCGACGTCGACCACCACCGGCAGGAATCCACGGAAGCGATCGGCGATGCGCGGGGCGCCGGGATACCCGTTCATGCGCCGACCAGCCGCCACGCGATCGTGGTACCGGCGCGCAGCGGCACGAGCGTGCCGTCGCCGAAGGCGTACCCGGCCGGCACCTGACAGGGCCCGCGCTCGAGGACGATCTGTCCCGCATTGCGCGGCCGGCCGTAGAAATCCGCGCCGCGTTCCGCGGCGAAGGCCTCGAGCCGCTGCAGGCGCCCGGCTTGCTCGAACACCTCCGCGTAGAGCTCGATACCTGCGTGCGCCGAATAGATCCCCGCGCAGCCACAGCCGGCCTCCTTCGTGCCACGCTCGTGTGGCGCGCTGTCGGTACCGAGAAAGAACCGCGCGTCCTCGCCCGTCGCGGCCTCGATCAGCGCCTCACGATCGCGCTCGCGCTTGAGCACTGGCAGGCAGTAGTGATGCGGACGCAGACCGCCCTCGAACAGGGCATTGCGATTCAGGAGCAGGTGCTGCGGCGTGATGGTCGCCGCCACGCCCGCCCGCGCGCCCCGCACAAACTCGACGGCGGCACGGGTCGTGACGTGCTCGAACACGACCTTGAGACCGGGGATGCGCTCGACCACGCGCGCGAGCACACGCTCGATGAACGCCTGCTCGCGGTCGAACACGTCCACCTCCGGGTCGGTGACCTCGCCGTGCACCTGCAGCACCAGCCCGAACTCCGCCATCGCTTCCAGCGTGGACCACGCGCGCTCGATCGAGGTGACACCTGCGTCGGAATGGGTCGTTGCACCCGCGGGATAGAGCTTGCCCCCGACGACGAAACCGGTCGCGCTCGCACGCTGTAGTTCCTCCCGCGTCGTGTGGTCGGTCAGATAGAGCGTCATCAGCGGTTCAAAGGCAGCTCCCGCGGGCAACGCGGCCAGGATGCGGCCTCGGTACGCCGCGAGCGCTGAGGTGTCGGTCATCGGCGGCTTCAGGTTGGGCATCACGAGCGCGCGAGCAAAGCGTTGCGCGGTGTGCGGAAGCACGGCGGCGAGCTGCGCGCCGTCGCGCAGGTGCAGGTGCCAGTCGTCGGGTCGGCGCAGTGTCAGGCGCGTCATCGCGGACGTTCCAGGCGCCCGAGGAACGCCGGGTCCGCCAGGAGCCGCGAAGCGTATCGCACGCCGAATCCCGTGAACTCGGTGGGTACGTGCGCGAGACCGCCCTTGCGGTCGCTGGCCGCCAGGTCCAGGTGCACCCAGGGCAGCGCCTCCGGGACGAAGCGATTGAGAAAGCGTGCCGCCAGGATGTGATCGCCCTTGCCCTCGAGTGAGCACTGCAGCACGTCGGCGATCGGGCTCTCGAGGTCGCTGTCGAAGTCCTCGTCCATCGGAAAGCACCAGACCCGCTCGCCGCTCGTGCGGCCGACGCGTTGCAGATCATCGTGCAGCTCCGGGCGGTTCGTGAACGCGCCGCTGTAGCGCTCGGTGAGCGCGTTGACACAGGCGCCGGTCAGCGTTGCGAAGTCGAGCAGCAGGGCGGGGCGTTCGCGCGCGGCGAGCGCGAGCGTGTCGGCGAGCACCATGCGGCCCTCGGCGTCGCTGTGCACCACCTGGATGGTGACGCCGTTCAGCGCGCGGACCACATCCTGCGGTCGGTAGGCGCTCGGGCCGATCTCGTTCTCCGTGATTGCGAGCCAGCAGTCGACTTCGACCCGCATGCGGCGCCGCGTCAGCGCGAGCAGGGTCCCGACGGCGACTGCGCTGCCCTGCATGTCGCCATGCATCAGGTACATGCTGCGGTGGGTCTTGAGATTAACGCCCCCGGTATCGAAGCAGATGCCCTTGCCGACGAGGGCCAACCGGCGTGCGGTGCGACCGCGCGGCCGGTAACGGAGCCGGACGATGCCGGACGCGCGGTGGGCGTTGGCGCGCGACACTGCGAGGAAAGCCCCGGCGCCGAGTCGTCGCAGCGCGCGCTCGTCGTAGAAGCGGAATCCCCAGCCTTCGCGCGTGGCCAGCGCACGCAGCGCGCGGCGGTAGCCCGCGGCATCGAGCTCGTTCGGGGGAAGCATCGCAAGCCAGCGCGCAAGATGGTTGCCTTCTGCTTCAGCGGCGATCGCATCGAGATCGAGCCCTCGGCCGGCAATCGTCACTCGTCGCAGATCGCCGCGCGGTGGCGGCGTCGAGCGACGGCTCGGCATCGGCGCGGCGGCCGCGAGCGCTGCGCTCGCGAGCGCCTCCAGCGCCGCGCGACTCTGCGCCGCAGGCAGCCCGACGGTATGCAGCGCGAGGTCCACGACACCGGGTTTTACCGCCTCTCGCATCAGTCGGCCGGCGAGCTGCAGCCGCTGGAAAGCGCTGGGCGACTCCGGGAGGAAGCCGACCACGACCAGCGTGCCCCGCCGGTTCGCCAGACGCGTCGACAGGATCGGCGCGGGTACCGCCCGCCGGTTGGCCTGGTAGAGCCGCTGCCACAGCGCGGCCTGCGGGAGCTTCGCGAGCGCTGCCCGCGCTTCCGCCGCGGGCAGCAGGATTACGCCAGCGTCCGCTCGAGCAAGCGTAGCGTCGCGCAACGCGTCGGAGGCGGCGCGCAGTCGTATCCGCGGAGCTTCTGGCAAGGATTGCGACACCGTGTTGCCTTGACCCTGTTGTAGCGAGCCCCGATCATTACGAGGATTTGCGATCGGAGCGACCGGTGGCCGCAGCTGCGGCCCATCGGCGACGCGGCATGCTAGCAGGGCAGGCCGGGCAATTCATAACCGAGTGCAGCGCGTAGCCGATCGCCGGCTGCGGCGGGAGTCACGGCCGATGTTCGAGGCATCCAAGTTCGACGACGTTGATCCCGACGAGACGCGCGAATGGCTGGAGTCGATCGATTCCGTCCTGCGCACGCACGGCGCCGACCGCGCGCACTACCTCCTCGAGCGAGTCATCGATCACACGCGGCGCTCCGGCGCGTATCTGCCGTTCAAGCCGAATACCGCCTACGTAAATACCATCTCACCCGGCCAGGAGAAGGAATACCCCGGTGACCGTTCGGTCGAGCGCCGGCTCGAGGCGTACATCCGCTGGAACGCGATTGCGATGGTGGTACAGGCAAATCGGCAGAGCTCCGAGTACGGCGGACACATTGCGAGCTACGCCTCGGCGGCGACGCTCTACGAAGTAGGCTTCAACCACTTCTGGCGAGCGCCCGGCGAGAATCATCCGGGCGACATGGTCTTCATCCAGGGTCACTCCTCGCCGGGCATCTATGCGCGTGCATTTCTCGAGGGGCGGCTGACCGAGGAGCAGCTGCAGCACTTCCGCGAAGAGGTCGGGGGTCGCGGGCTCTCCTCCTATCCGCATCCATGGCTGATGCCCGGATTCTGGCAGTTCCCGACCGTCTCGATGGGTCTCGGGGCGATGATGGCGATTTACCAGGCGCGCTTCGTGCGCTATCTCGAGCATCGCGGCATCGTGCCGGGCAGCGACCGGAAGGTCTGGTGCTTCCTCGGTGACGGCGAGATGGACGAGCCCGAGTCGCTGGGTGCGATCACGATGCCCGTGCGCGAGAAGCTCGACAATCTCGTGTTCGTGATCAACTGCAACCTGCAGCGTCTCGACGGTCCCGTGCGCGGCAACGGCAAGATCATCCAGGAACTCGAGGCCGCGTTCCTGGGCGCCGGCTGGAATGTGATCAAGGTCATCTGGGGCTACCGGTGGGACCCGCTGCTCGCCCGCGACGACAAGGGTCTGCTGCGCCGGCTGATGATGGAGTGCGTCGACGGCGAGTACCAGAACTTCAAGGCCAAGGGCGGCGCCTACACGCGCGAGCACTTCTTCGGCAAGTACCCGGAGTTGAAGGAGATGGTCGCCAACATGTCGGACGACGACATCTGGCGCTTGAATCGCGGCGGGCACGATGCCCGGAAGGTGTACAACGCGTACCTCGCAGCGGTCACGCACAAGGATCAGCCGACCGTGATCCTCGCCAAGACCGTCAAGGGTTACGGCATGGGCCGCGCCGGTGAAGGCTTGAACATCACGCACCAGCAGAAGAAGCTCGACGACGCGGCGCTCAAGGCCTTTCGCGACCGGTTCAATATCCCGGTGCCGGACGCCGCCATCAGCGACGTCGCGTACTACCGGCCGGTCGAGGGCAGCGAGGAGCTCAAGTATCTGCACGAGCGGCGCACGGCGCTGGGCGGGTACCTGCCGTCACGGCGCGCAAGCGCGCCGCCGCTCACCGTTCCCGGGCTCGATGCCTTCGGGTCGTTGATCGCAGCGAGCGGCGACCGCGAGATCTCCACAACCATGGCGCTGGTGCGCATGCTTTCGATCCTGGTCAAGGACAAGACCATCGGCGCGCACATCGTGCCGATCGTGCCCGACGAGGCGCGAACCTTCGGCATGGAGGGCATGTTCCGCCAGATCGGCATCTACTCGTCGATGGGCCAGCTCTACACGCCGCAGGACGCCGATCAGCTCCTCTATTACAAGGAGGACAAGAAGGGGCAGATCCTGGAGGAGGGCATCAACGAGGCGGGCTCGATGTGCAGCTGGATCGCCGCGGGTACGGCGTACTCGAACCACGGCGTGAACATGGTGCCGTTCTATCTCTTCTACTCGATGTTCGGTTTCCAGCGGATCGGCGATTTCTGCTGGGCCGCGGGCGATATGCGCTCGCGCGGGTTCCTGATCGGTGGAACGGCCGGTCGCACCACACTCGCGGGTGAAGGCCTGCAGCACCAGGACGGTCACAGCCAGCTCGTGGCCTCGACCATTCCGAACTGCGTCGCCTACGATCCGTGCTACGCCTACGAGCTCGCCGTGATTGTCCAGGACGGACTCAGGCGGATGTTCCAGGACCAGGAGTCGGTCTTCTACTACATCACCTGCATGAACGAAAACTACGCGCATCCCGCGCTGCCGAAGGGCGTCGAGGAAGGGATTTTGCGCGGGACGTATCTGCTGCACATCGGCAAGCCGGGCAAGGTCCGGGTCAACCTCCTCGGCTCGGGGACCATCCTGCGCGAGGTGCTGGCCGCGGCTGAGCTGCTCGAGGATGAGTTCGGCGTACCGGCGGACGTGTTCAGTGTCACGAGCTTCTCGGAGCTGCGGCGCGAGGCGCTCGACGTCGAACGCTGGAATCTTCTGCATCCCGCCGAACGTCGCCGCACGCCCTACGTGAGCCAGTGCCTGTCGGGACACGACGGGCCATTCGTCGCAGCCACCGACTACATGCGCACGGTGCCCGACCAGATCCGGCAGTGGGTACCGGGGCGCTATCACGTGCTCGGCACGGATGGCTTCGGACGCAGCGATTCGCGCGCGGCACTGCGCGGTTTCTTCGAGGTCGACCGGCGCTACGTGGCGCTCGCGGCGTTGAAGGCGCTCGCCGACGAGGGACGCCTCGACGTGGGTACGGTGCGCGGCGCGATCGCGCGGTTCGGGATCGATCCCGAGACGCCGAACCCTGTGACGGTCTAGGGGCGGCGCGTGGCCGGGCTGGTCGAAATCCGCGTCCCCGATCTGGGCGACTACAAGGATGTCGAGGTCATCGATGTCCCCGTGAAAGCGGGTGACGTCATCGCCGAGGAGGCCTCGCTCATCACGCTCGAGACCGAGAAGGCGACGATGGATGTGCCTTCCACTGCGGCTGGCACGATCCGGGAGATCAAGATCAAGCGCGGCGATCGGGTGTCGAAAGGCGACCTCATCGCGCTGGTAGAGCCGGCTCAGCAGGAGGCGCCGGCCGCGGCGGCGACAGATGCCGCACCCACGGCGCCCGCTCCAGTGGCCACGCAGCAGGCGCCACCCCGGCCAGCAAAGCCCGAGCGTGTCGCCGCGCCGGCAAGCGAGCGTCCCGCCGCGGAGAGAGAGGCACGGGTTCCGGAGACACAGGCGGCCGCCGCCCGGCCCCTCATCGACGAGCCCGGTTTTTCACGCGCCCACGCCGGCCCATCGGTCCGGCGCTTGGCGCGTGAGCTCGGAGTGGATCTTGCCCGCGTCACAGGCACCGGTCTCAAGGGCCGGATCACGGCGGACGACGTAAAGGCGTACGTCAAGCGGCTGCTAACCGCCCCCACGCGTCCGGGCGAGGGCGCGCTGCCGGCCGTGCCCAAGGTCGACTTTGCGGCCTTCGGGCCGATCGAGCGACGACCGCTCTCGCGCATCCAGAAGATCGCCGGTCCACGCCTGCATGCGAGCTGGGTCAACATCCCCCACGTCACGCAGTTCGACGAGGCCGACATCACCGCGCTCGAGGAAACGCGCGCCCGTCTCAAGGAGGAGGCCGCGGCGCGGGGAATCAAGCTCACGCCACTCGCGTTCGTGATGCGTGCCTGCGCAAAGGCACTGCAGGCATTTCCACACTTCGCGTCGTCGCTCGATGCAGCCGGCGGCGAGCTCGTGATCAAGAAATACCTGCACCTCGGCTTCGCGGCCGACACGCCGGGCGGGCTCGTCGTGCCCGTGGTGCGAGACGCCGATCGCAAGGACGTCTACGAGCTCGCGCGCGAGCTAGCCGCGCTCTCCGAGAAGGCACGTGCCGGCAAGCTCGCTGCCGCCGAAATGCAGGGCGGCTGTTTTACCGTGTCGAGCCTCGGTGGGATCGGTGGTACTGCGTTTACGCCGATCATCAATGCGCCCGAAGTCGCCATCCTGGGGGTGTCGCGCTCCGTTCAGCGGGCGGTGTACGAGAACGGTTCCTTCGTGCCGCGCCTGATGCTGCCGCTGTCGCTGTCGTACGACCATCGCGTGATCGATGGCGCCGATGCCGTGCGGTTCACGACGGCGCTCGGCAAACTGCTCGCGGATCCGCCCGGGTTGCTGGAGGCGATCCCGTGAGCCGCGACGGCAGCGTCGACGTCAAGGTTCCCGATCTGGGCGATTTCAAGGACGTTGTCGTCATCGACGTGCTGGTCAAGGCGGGTGACACGGTCGCCGTCGAGACACCGCTGATCACCCTCGAGACCGAGAAAGCAGCGCTGGATGTGCCGTCGCCCGCGGCCGGTGTCATTGCCGAGGTCACGGTCCGCACGGGGGACCGGGTCAACACCGGCAGCGTGATAGCGCGTCTGCGCTCCGCGGAGCAGGCGACGGCAGATGCCCGCGGCTCGTCCCACAAGGATGAGACCGCTCCGCACCAGGCCCTGCGCGAATCGGAGCCCTTCGGCGGCGAGCCGTATATGGACACTGTGCCGATCGCGCCCATGGAAAAGGCGAAAGAGCCGCCGCCAGCACAAGCCTCGCCCGACGCGGCGGCGCCGGCATCAAAGACGACACCGGCGTCGAGACCCGCGCCGGCGCCCGCGGTTTCACCGGTGGCGTACGACTTCGATCTCCTCGTCCTGGGCGCCGGGCCGGGCGGCTATACCGCCGCGTTTCGCGCCGCCGATCTGGGTCTCAAGGTCGCGCTGGTCGAACGCTGGCCTCAGCTCGGCGGTGTGTGTCTGAACGTCGGGTGCATCCCATCGAAGGCGCTGCTGCATGCAGCGCGTGTCATCGAAGAAGCGAACGAGATGGCTCCGCACGGCATCAGTTTTGGGAAACCGACGATCGACGTCGGCCGCTTGCGCGAGTGGAAGAGCCGCGTGGTCAATCGGCTGGCCGGGGGCCTCGCCGGGCTTGCCCGCCAGCGCAAAGTCACGGTGATCCAGGGCACAGGCCAGTTCGCCGGTCCGCACGAGGTGCGCGTTGCCGAACGGGGCGATGCACGAACGGTGAGCTTTGCGCAATGCATCATCGCGGCGGGTTCCGAGCCCGCCCGCCTGCCCGGGCTGCCCGACGATCCACGAGTCATCGATTCGACCGGCGCGCTCGAGCTCGACCTGCCCGGGCGCCTGCTGGTTATCGGTGGCGGCATCATCGGCCTCGAGATGGCGACCGTTTACCAGGCGCTCGGCGTCAAGGTCAGCGTCGTCGAACTCACCGAGGGCCTGATGCCTGGCTGCGATCGCGACCTCGTCAAGCCGCTCGAGAAACGGATCGCGAGCAGGTACGAAAACGTGTGGACGGGCACCAGGGTCACCGCCGTAGAAGCGAGGGGCGAGGGTTTGCAGGTAACCTTTGCCGGCAGCCGGGCGCCCAAGGTCGCGACCTACGATCGGGTGCTGGTGAGTGTCGGGCGGTCTCCGAATGGCGCGCGCATCGCCCCCGAAGCGGCTGGCGTGAAGCTGGGCGAACGTGGCTTCATCCCGGTTGATCGGCAGATGCGCACCAATCAGCCGCACATCTTCGCGATCGGTGACATCGTGGGCGCGCCGATGCTCGCTCACAAGGCGACGCACGAGGGCAAGGTCGCAGCGGAAGTCGCAGCCGGGCAGAAGAGCAGCTTCGATGCGCGCGTGGTTCCGTCGGTCGCGTACACGGATCCCGAGATCGCCTGGGTCGGTCTCACCGAGACCGAGGCGCGCGCGAACGGCACTGCGTTCGAGAAGGGTTCGTTTCCGTGGGCGGCAAGCGCTCGTTCGCTCACCCTCGGGCGCGACGAGGGACTGACCAAGCTCCTTTTCGACCCGGCGACGCACCGCCTGCTGGGCGGCGGGATCGTCGGTCCCAATGCTGGCGACCTGATTTCAGAGGTCGCGCTCGCGATCGAGATGGGCGCAGACGCGGCGGACGTCGCGCTCACCGTCCACCCGCATCCCACGCTGTCTGAGACCGTCGCAATGGCGGCGGAAGCCTTCGACGGCACGCTGACCGATCTGTATCTGCCGCGCCGCAAGCCCGGCAAGGCAGCGGCGAGCGTCTAGTCGGCCGTCACGTCAGTCCCCGATGCCGGCCGCGCGCTTGAGTGCGGCGAGATACGCAGCCTCGTCCGGCGGTTGACCGGTGCGCTGGCTCTGCCAAAGGGCCTCGGCGAGACACTCGATCATGCGGTGCTCCGCCGCGTGACGATCCCCCAGGCGTCGCGTGAGCGCGCCATGCACCGCCCCTATGCCGGCCGGCCGATCCGTGCCGACCTGCTCGCGGATCGCCAGGTGCAGACCCAGGTGCAGGAAGGGATTGGTATTGCCGGATTCGGGGGTGTAGTCGCGCTCGAGCGCGTCGGATCCGGACCCGATCACGGCGTGGTATTCCGGGTGCAGCTCGATCACCGCGGCGATCTGCGCGTGCAGCGGCTCGAGCGGCAGTCGCTCGCGATGCCTGCGCCAGGCCTCAGCGTAGAGCGCGCGGAGGCGATCGCGACCCATCTCGTGAAAGAACGGCATGGGCGAGCCGGTCGTCAGTTCGCCGCGCGGACGCTCGGGTCGGCGCCGGCGCGAGTCTTGTGGCGATAGGCGCAGAGATCGACGACCGGGCAGACCGGGCAGTCGGGCCGGCGCGCCTTGCATACGTAGCGGCCGTGAAGGATCAGCCAGTGATGCGCGTGCTGCAGAAAATCGCGCGGCACCACCTTCATCAGCTTGTCCTCGACCTCGCGCACGTCGTCGCCCGGTGCGAGGCCGGTCCGGTTGCCGACGCGGAAGATGTGCGTGTCTACGGCGATCGTCGGCATCCCGAACGCGACATTCAGGATCACGTTGGCTGTCTTGCGCCCGACACCCGGCAGCGACTCGAGCGCCTCTCGATCGGCAGGCACCTGGCCGTCGTGCTGCTCGACCAGGATCCGAGAGGTCGCGATGATGTTCCGGGCCTTGCCCTGGTAGAGGCCGATGGAACGGATGTAGCCGGCGAGGCCCTCGACGCCTAGCGCGAGCATCGTCTGCGGCGTGTTCGCCTTCGCGAACAGCGTGCGCGTCGCCAGGTTAACGCTGCGATCGGTCGCCTGCGCGGACAGGATCACCGCGACCAGCAGCTCGAAGGGGGTCGAGAATTCGAGCTCGGTCCTGGGCGACGGGTTCGCATCCCTGAGACGCCGGAAGAATTCCTGACGATCTGCCGGTTTCACGCTCGGCTCTCTCCGACTGCGATCGCCGCACCGCGTTGCACCTGTCTGCGCTGCGCGAGACGGTTCCGGATCGCGAGCATCAGACCGAGCAGGATAAAAGCCCCCGGCGGCAGCAGCACGAACAGCAGGCCGTGGCGCTCCGGGAAGACGTCGATTCTCGTCCCGGACCACGCCGGTCCGAGCACGTCGTCGAGCCCGGCACCCAGGCTCCCGTGACCGAGGAGCTCGCGGCTTGCCCCGAGCGCGAGCAGTACCAGCATGAAGCCCACGCCCATAGCCAGCGCATCGAGCATCGCGGACCCGACCGCATTGCGCGCGGCGAAGGATTCGGCTCGCGCGAGCACCAGGCAGTTGGTGACGATCAGCGGCAGGAAGATCCCGAGTCCGGCATGGATTGCAGGCAACCAGGCGGCAAGTGTGAGTTCGACGGCCGTGACCGCCGCTGCAATTACGACCACGAACACCGCGATGCGCACCTCCGGCAGCAGCCAACGCCCGATCAGGGCTGCGAGCGTGTTGCTGATCAGGAGCACCGCGATCGTGGCGAGCCCCAGCCCCAGGCCGTAGGCGACCGTCGTGCTGACCGCGAGCAGGGGACAGAGCCCGAGCAGCTGTACCAGGCCGGGGTTCTGCACGCTGAGCCCGTTGGCGACGATTGATCGCGCGTCCATGGCGGGATTGTAGGTGGGCTATCCGTCGGGTCGAAGGCGCTGCGGAAAGCGTCCTCAGCCGCCCGACGCCGCCGCAGGAGCGAACAGCGCCGGCCCTTGCCGCTCGACGAACAGCAGCGTGTTTCGCACCGCAGCGACCACCGCGCGCGGCGTCACGGTGGCCCCGGTTAGCTGGTCGAAATCGCCACCGTCCTTGCGCACCTTCCAGCGCGCCATGGGTGGACGCCCTAGCGAGCGCCCGTCGAATGACCGTATCCAATCGGAGCGCCGCTCCTCGATTGCATCGCCGAGCCCGGGCGTCTCCTGATGTTGCAGCACTCTCACGCCCAGCAACCGGCCGTCCGGCGTCACGCCGACGAGCAGTCGTATCGACCCCGAATACCCGTCCGGCGCGACAGACTCGAGCACGGCTGCCACCGGCTGGCCTGCCAGTCGCGCGCGGTACACGGGGATGCTTGCGTCGGTGCCGAGCAGCTCGGGGTCACGGACCTCGATGCGGTCCGCGAGCAGGTCGTTGTCGTAGCTTGCGTTGCCGAGCACGCGGTCGAACGCAGCCGCACGGTGTGCACGTTCGCTTGCCGTGACGCGATCGCGCGTCGCGTCGTGCACGAGCGCGAGCAGTACGACGGCAGCTCCAACAGCGGCGGCGAGGCTCAGGGCCGCGCGCACCACGCGCGCACCTTTCGCGTCAGTCCCGGGTCTGTCCATAAATCCGGGGAATCGTGAGGCGGTCGATGAGCGGCGCCGCCAGGTTCATGAGCAGCACCGCGAAGGCGACGCCGTCCGGGTAGCTGCCCCAGCGGCGGATAATCCACGTGAGGAAGCCGATGCCGGCGCCATAGATGAGGCGCCCGCGGTCGCTGGTGGCCGCGGATACCGGGTCGGTGGCGATGAAGAAAGCGCCGAGCATCGTCGCACCCGAGAACAGGTGAAAGAGGGCGCCGGGGTGGCCGCCGGGATCGAGAGCCTGCGCGAGCGCGGCTGGCAGGGCGAGGCCCGCGAGCAGGGCGGCCGGGATCTGCCATCGAACGATTCCCCGTCGCAGCAGGAACAGCCCGCCCGCGAGTGCGGCGAGGTTGACCCAGACGAATCCTGCGGCTCCAAGTACGCCGAAGGGCGCTCCGGCGCGGATCTCCTGTAGTGTCAATCGCTGGCGCAGACCGGTGCGCAGCGCATCGAGCGCGGTTGCGCCGGTCCAGGCATCCCAGGAGAGATCCGGCGGCGGCACGCCACTATAAAAAGAGTGGATCGTGAGGCGCGCAAGCGTGGGCCAGTCGAGCTCCGCGCCGGTGAGCGGCCAGCGGGTCATCGCTACAGGGAAGGAGATCAGCAGCACCGCGTACCCGACCATCGCCGGGTTGAACGGGTTGTAGCCCAGTCCACCGTACACATGCTTGCCGAGCAACACCGCCACCGCGGTACCGAGCGCCGTCAGCCACCACGGCAGGAGCGGCGGCAGGCAGATCGCGAGCAGTGCCGCGGTGACGAGCACGCTCCCGTCCCGAAGCGCAGGTAGAGCCGGGCGTCGGCGGAGTGCGAGCGCGGCCGCCTCGCAGCCGAGCGCGACCGGCGCGGCAACCGCAAACTGCAGCAGCAACCCCGGTCCGAACACGACGACGTGCGCGACCGCAGCAGGCGCAAGCGCGAGCAGGACAAGGAACATGACTCGTGGCACCGTGAATCCGGCCACGACGTGCGGTGCGGGCGCGGTCTCGAACCGCATGAGTCAGCCGCCATCCCGAGAACTATCGCGCGCCCGGCGCCGCGCGTCCTCGAACTCGCGTCGCCGATCAGCCTCGAGCTCCGCGAGGCGGCGCTCGCGATGCTCGAAATGCAACCGCGCGGCCTTCGCACGCGCCGCCTCCGCCGCGCGCTCGCGCATCGCCACGCGCTCCTGCCGGAAGCGTTCGACCAGCGGAATCGCGCTGGGGCACACATAGTCGCAGCAGCCGCACTCGATGCAGTCCGCGAGTCCGAAGCGCTCGAGCAGCATTTCGTCACGGCTGCGCACCGCGCGGTGGAGCTCCTGAGGGAGAAGACCGGCCGGGCAGACCCGTGCGCAATCGCCGCAACGGATGCACGCTTGCTCGGCCTGAGCCGGTGCGCGCAGATCGGCAGCGGTCGCGGCGACGATGCAGTTCATGGCGCTGGTGAGCGGCCAGGCGTCGTCGGGCAGCGCGCGGCCGGTCATGCTGCCGCCGAACCACAGCCGTCGCGGCGCACCGGCATATCCCCCGGCGGCGGCGATGAGCTCCGCAATCGGCGTGCCGATCCGCGCGTCGAGATTGCCCGGGTGCGCGACCCCGCTGCCCGTGACGGTGACGATGCGCCGGATGAGCGGCTCGCCGGTGCGCATGAGCCGTGCAATCGCGACAGCGGTGCCGACGTTCTGGCACAGCAGCCCGATCGCGGGTGGCCACGCATGCTGCGGGACCTCGAGCCCCGTGACGGCCGTGAGGAGCTGACGCTCCGCGCCCGCCGGATAGACCGCCGGCAGCACCGCGAGCGAGAGCCGCGCATCGCCGGCGGCGGCGAGGGCGGCCTCGAGCGCCGCGCCGGCTTCGGCTTTGTCGTCCTCGATCGCGATCGTGCATTTAGCCGCGCCGCAGGCCCGGAGCATGAGCTGCGCACCGCGCACGACCTCGCCGGGGGTTTCGCGCATCAGCGCGTCGTCGCAGCAGATCCAGGGCTCGCATTCCGCGCCGTTAAGTACCAGGTGCGTGACCGATCGGTCGCGCCCCTGCGCGAGCTTCGCCGCTGTCGGATAGAGGGCCCCGCCCAGCCCCACGATTCCGCCGCCACGGATCCGCTCGATCAGATCGTCCGGGTCGAGCGAATCGGCATCCGGGCACGGCTCCCATCGGGAGTCGCGTTCGTCCGACCCGTCGTTGTCGATGACGATGCCGGGGCCGGCCTCACGCAGGTTCTCATGCGGGCCGATCGAGCGGATACGACCGGCGACTGGTGCATGCAGATCGGCGCCCGGCCCGTCGTCGGCCCGCGCAATCGCGGCACCCTGGCGCACCCGCTCGCCCTCGCGCACGCAGGGTGTACCGCGGCGCCCGTCGCCCTGGTCCAGCAGCACGAAGACCTGCGCGGGTTCCGGCGCCGCGACGATCCGCTCGCGCATCGTCGAGCGCTTGCGCGCGTCGAGAACCAGCCCCGGCGCGAAGTCGCGCCTCGCCTGCATGCTCAGCATCCCGCCGCGAGCGGCTGGCTGGGCGGGGCTGCCGTGACCGCGCGCAGCTCGATGCAATCGACCGGGCAAGGCGCGATGCAGAGCTCACACCCCGTGCACTGCGCGGCGATCACCGTGTGCATGAGCCGTGGCGCGCCGACGATCGCATCGACGGGGCAAGCCGGGAGGCAGCGCGCGCAACCGGTGCAGCGAGCCTCGTCGATCCACGCCACCTGGCGCGGCTTCGTGGTCCCGTAGCTTGGGTCTGGCGATTTCGGGGGCCGGTCGAGCAGACGTGCGATTGCCTGGGCCGTGACGGCGCCGCCGGGCGGGCATCGATCCAGGTCGGCCTCGCCGCTCGCGATGGCCGCGGCATACGGCCGGCATCCCGGATACAGGCATTGGCCGCATTGCGTCTGCGGCAGGAGCGCATTGATCCGCTCGACCAGCCCGTCGGCGTCGCGCGGCATGCGCGTGGCGGCCCAGCCGAGCGTGCCGCCGAGCGCGAGCGCGAGAACGATCGCACCGCCGATGAGGGCGAGCGTCTCCGGGTTCATCGCGGTGCGAGACCGGTCAGGCCGAGAAAGGCGAGCGCCATGAGTCCTGCCGTGACGAGCGCGATGGGTGCGCCGCGGAACGCGTCGGGTAGCTCGCCGCACTCGAGCCGCTCGCGCAATGCGGCAAACGTGATCAGTACGAGCCCGAAGCCCGCACCGGCCGAGGCGCCGAACACCAGCGACTCGAGCAGGCTGTGATGCTTCTGCAGGTTCAGGAGCGCCACGCCGAGGACCGCGCAGTTGGTGGTGATGAGCGGCAGGAACACGCCCAGCAGCTCGTTGAGCAGCGGACTCTGCGCGCGCACCACGAGCTCGGCCAATTGCACGACGCAGGCGATCAGCAGGATGAACGCAAGCGTGCGCAGATACTCGAGCCCGAAGGGAGCAAGCAACCAGGCGTGCACTGCCCACGACAACCCCGAGGCGACCGTGAGCACGAACAGCGTCGCGATCGCCATCCCGCCAGCCGCCTCGAACCGGCGGCTGACGCCCACGAACGGACAGAGCCCGAGGAAGTGCGACAGGACGAAGTTGTTGACGAGTCCGGCGCCGAGTGCGAGCAACATCAGATCGGACATCGATCCGCTCCGGCCTATTTCACCTTCATGCCGGGCGTCGCTCCCGAATCGGGGGCGACGAGGAAGATTTCCGCGCCGCCCGGTCCGGCCGCGAGCACCATTCCCTCGGAAATGCCGAAGCGCATCTTGCGCGGCTCGAGGTTTGCAACCAGCACGGCGAGCCGGCCGACGAGTTTCTCCGCCTCGTAGGCCGCACGGATCCCGGCAAAGACGGTGCGCTGTTCGCCGCCCAGATCGACAGTGAGCTTGAGCAGCTTGTCGGCGCCATCGACGAGCTCGGCGGCATCGATCCGCGCGACGCGCAGGTCGAGCTTCGCGAAGTCGTCGATCGAGATCCGTGGCTGCGCGGCGATCGACTCCGCTGGAGCACCTGCGCTCGGTGGCGCCTTCGCCGGCTGAGCGGTCGCGGTCGCTTTGGCGGCCTGGGCGCGAGGCGGAGCCTCGGTCGGCTTCAGGCTTTCGGTCGACGCTTCGAGCAGCGCCTTGACCGCGGTCGGATCCACCCGCGTCGCAAGGGGAGCGTAGGGCTGCAGTCGCCGGTCGAGCAGCGGGGTTGTCACATCGTCCCAACGTGCGGCTGTCGCAGCCAGAAACTCCTCGGCCGCGGCTGCCAGCTTCGGCATGACCGGCTTCAGGTACTGCACCAGCACCCGGAACAGGTTTATTCCCTGCGTGCAGACCGCCTGCACCTCGTCCCTGCGCGACGCTTCCTTCGCGGCAAGCCAGGGCTTGTGTCGGTCGATGTAGAGGTTGGCGCGATCGGTGAGCAGCATGATCTCGCGCACCGCGGCCGCGTAGTCACGTCCTTCGTAGAAAGCGGCGATCCGTTCGCCGGCCGATGTGAACTCGTCATAGAGGCCGGGATCGGGCAGGCGCGTCGCGAGCCGACCCTCGGCGACGCGGCCCAGCAGACCCGCGCAACGGCTCGCGATGTTCACCAGCTTGCCGACGATATCGCCGTTGACCTTGGCAGTGAACTCGTCGAGGTTGAGATCGAGATCGTCGATGCCCGGACCGAGCCGCGAGGCGTAGTAATAGCGCAGGTACTCTGCCGACAGGTGATCAAGCCAGGTGCGCGCCGCGATCAGCGTGCCGCGCGACTTCGACATCTTCTGGCCGTTGACCGTTAGGAACCCGTGTGCATACACCGCGGTCGGCGTGCGGTATCCCGCGCCGTGCAGCACGGCGGGCCAGAACAGCGTGTGGAAGTACACGATGTCCTTGCCGATGAAATGGTAGACCTCCGCGTCGCTGCCCGGCTTCCAGTAACGATCGAAATCGAGGTCGCCGCGCCGCTGGCAGAGGTTGAGAAAGCTCGCCAGGTACCCGATCGGCGCGTCGAGCCAGACGTAGAAATATTTGCCGGGCTCGCCCGGGATCTCGAACCCGAAATAGGGCGCATCACGCGAGATATCCCAGTCACGGAGACCCGCGTCGAACCACTCGGCGAGCTTGGCGGAGACGGCCGGCTGCAGGCGCCCCGAGCCCGTCCACTCGCGGAGCATTTTCTCGAAGGCCCCGAGCCGAAAGAAGAGGTGCTCCGATTCGCGCTGCACGGGCCGCGTCCCGGTGAGCACCGATACCGGGTCGATCAGGTCGGCGGGCGTGTAGGTGTGACCACACACCTCGCAGGCGTCGCCGTACTGGTCGAGCGCGCCGCAGCGTGGGCAGGTGCCGCGCACGTACCGATCCGGCAGGAACATCTGCGCCTGTTCGTCATAGGCCTGGCGGATCGACTCACGTCGAATGTATCCGCGCTCGCGGAGCGCCAGGTACACCTGCTCGGTGAGCTCGCGGCTCTCCGTCGAGTGCGTGGTGTGGAAGTTGTCGAAGCCGATGTTGAAGTCGCCGAAGTCCCGCACCTGCTGCGCGCCGACCCGCGCGATCAGCTCCTCGGGGGTGATGTCCTCCTGCCGTGCCTTGAGCATGGTGGGCGTGCCGTGCGTGTCGCTCGCGCAGACATAGAGGACATCGTGGCCGCGCAGCTTCTGGTAGCGCACCCAGATGTCCGAGTACACGTACTCGACCACGTGGCCGATATGCGGGGCGCCGTTTGCGTACGGCAGCGCGCTCGTCACGAGCATGGTTCGGCGGTTCACGGGATCAGGGCTCGGCGCGGTCACGTTGGGGACCGCGGAAGTATGCCATGGGGCCCGCCGCCCCGCGGCTCAGCCCATTTCTCTCAGGTGCTCAAAGCGCGGCTTGTTGATGCTCTTCTCGAACGCCGAGCGGCCGCTGATCATGCCCTTGTCGAGCAGCTCCTGGATCGCGGAATCCATGGTCCGCATGCCTTGCAGCCCGCCGCTCTGCATGGTGTTCTCGAGCTGGTCGAGCTTGCCCTGGCGGATCAGGTTCGATACCGCCGGCGTGTTGACAAGGATCTCCAGAGCTGCGACCCGACCGCGCTTGTCGGCGCGCTGGATCAGCTGCTGGGAGATCACGCCGCGCAGCGAGGTCGAGAGCATGGTCCGCACGTGGCCCTGCTTGTCCGTGGGGAACGCGTTGACGATGCGATCCACGGTCGCCGCGGCGCCATTCGTGTGCAGGGTCCCCATCACCAGGATGCCCATCTCCGCCGCCGTGACCGCGATGCTCATCGTCTCGTGGTCGCGCAACTCGCCGACCAGCACCACGTCCGGGTCTTCGCGCAGGGCCGAATGCAGTGCCTCGGCGAAGCCCGGGCTGTGCACGCCCACCTCGCGCTGGCTGATCAGACAGTTCTTGCGGGTGTGTACGAACTCGATCGGGTCCTCGATGGTGAGGATGTGTCCCTTGATGCGCGTGTTGATGTCGTCGATCATCGCCGCGAGCGAGGTCGACTTTCCAGAGCCCGTCTTTCCGGTGACCAGGATCAGACCGCTGTTCAACCGGCTGAGGCTGCGCACCGCCTCGGGCATGTTGAGCTGGTCGAGCGAGAGCGCCTTGGCGGGGATGGCCCGGAATACCGCGCCGATGCCCGCGATGTGGCGAAATACGTTGACCCGGAAACGCGACACACCGGGAATGCTGTAGGCAAAGTCCGCACCGTCCTTCTGCTCGAAGCGATTCATCGCCGTGCGCGGCATGATCTCGAACATCGCGGTGCGCACGACGTCCTGGGTGAGCTTCTGCTCGCGCAGCGAATGAAGGTCGCCGAACAGACGGATGCGGGGCGGGTCGCCGGCGACGAAGTGCAGGTCCGAGCCGTTTCGCGACAGGACTTCGTGCAGATACTCGTCGATCCGCTTCGGCACATAGGCGGCATTCGACTGCGTGCCGCTCAGGCTCTGGCTCTGGCTCCCGGTGTCAGCGGGGTCCGTGCTCATGACGCCGCCCCCTGAGTCACGTCGGCCTTGAGCATCAAGGTGCCATCGGGCACGTAGCGCGTAAACGGCTTCTTGTCGAGCGCGTAGACGAATGCATCCTCGGGATCGACCTCGCGTGCCACGACCGCCGCGAGCAGCGCCATGTCCATGAGCTGCATGCCGGATTCCCGCCCGGTCTGCAGCTGCGAGGCGATCATGTGCGTCTGGTCGGTCATGATGAGCTTGCCGATCGCCTTGTTCATCGTCATGACCTCGCACACCGCCTTGCGGCCCCGCAGGTCCGGCGTCTTGACCAGCACCTGGGTCACGACACCGATCAGGCTCTGCGAGAGGAAGCCCTTGGTCTGCTCGCGCTCCTCGGCGGGGAGCGCGTCGACCATGCGGTCGACGGTCTTGACCGCGCTGGTGGTGTGCAGCGTGCCAAGCACCAGGTGCCCGGTCTCGGCGGCCGTCATCGCCCAGCGGACGGTGTCCGCGTCGCGCAGCTCGCCCACCAGGATCACATCCGGGTCCTCGCGCATCGCTGCGCGCACGCCCTCGGCGAACGACGGCAGGTGGGAATGCAACTCGCGCTGGATCACCTGCGAGAGCTTGCTGCGGTGGACGAACTCGATCGGGTCTTCGAGGCTGACGATGTTGAGCTTCCGGTGCCGGTTGATGTGATCGATCATCGCCGCGAGCGTGGTCGACTTGCCCGTCCCTGTCGGGCCGGTGACCAGCACGAGCCCCTGATGGTAGTCGCAGAACTTTTTGACCACCGGTGGCAGTTTCAGTGAATCGAGGAGCGGTACCTCCGCAGGAATGGACCGGAATACAGCGCCGCAGCCGGTGTCCTTGCGGAACAGGTTGACGCGGAACCGCGCACCGTCGTCCGAGACATACGAGAAGTCGATGTCGTTGCCCTTGCGGAAGCTCGCCTGCTGGGTCGGGCTCAGGATCTCGGTGACGAAGCCCTCGAGCTCCGCTTCGCCGAGGCTGCGGAACTTGATCGGCATCAGCTCGCCATTCATGCGCAGCATCGGCGGCACACCTACCGCCAGGTGCACGTCGGAGCACCCCTGTGAGGCTCCGAGCTTGAGGAATGCATCGATGCGTGCCATGACGGTCCCTACAAGTAATGCTCGAGTGCGTTGCGCATCTCATCCATGGACTGGAAGCGCTTGGCCTTGTCCACGGTCATCGAGCGCATGACGATTTCGGAGAGCCCGGGCGGAATCGCGGTATTGACCTCGATCGGCGGCCGCGCCTTGCCCTGGACGTGCTGATACATGACCGCCATGTGATCCCCGCGGTGATAAGGTGGCTCGCCGGTCAGCATCTCGTACAGGATGACGCCCAGGCTGTAGATATCCGCGCGCTCGTCGACCTTTTTGCCCAGGATCTGCTCGGGCGCCATGTACTTCGGCGAGCCGATCACGTAGCCGGTCTTCGTGAGCTGTGTATCGCCCTCGAGCTGCGCGGCGGCGACACCGAAGTCCACGATCTTCACCAGACCCGTCTCGTCGATCAGCACGTTGGCGGGCTTCAGGTCGCGGTGAATGATGCCTTGCTGGTGCGCGACCGCCATGCCCGTGCA
>Ga0207648_10001049_pt1 | contig 30939 bp, 24 predicted proteins | sample KBSMisM32_FD_184310 | JGI IMG/M metagenome (GOLD analysis project Ga0207648, IMG submission 184310) | Miscanthus rhizosphere microbial communities from Kellogg Biological Station, Michigan, USA - KBS Miscanthus M3-2 (SPAdes) (version 2) | ecosystem: Host-associated > Plants > Roots >... | reverse complement strand
CTCGGACAGTCCGGCGGCATTGGCAAAGAAGCTGCGGCCGCCATTCGGCAGCACGACGATCATCTCGCGCGCGGCGGCTTCGCGCGTGAACCAGGCGCGCGACGGGAAGGCGGTGTGTGTCTGGCCGCCGCCATGCAGCAGGAACAGCACGGGATAGCGTCGCGCTGAGGTGTCGTAGCCGGTTGGCAGCAGCACGGCGAACGCGTACTCGCTGTTGCCGAGCGCCGCGCTCGTGATGCGCACGGTCCGGGCCATCGGCCGTGGGGTCACCGCCGGCGCCGCGGAATTTTCCTGGGCGGACAGCAGGAAGGCCCGGCCGCAGATGGCCACGGCAATGAGCAGCACGCGGGCGCGCCGGAGCGTCACGGAGCGCATTGTACAATCGTGGGACTGTGATCCCTGGCTGGCGCGGGCTTCTTCTCGGTGGTGTGCTGCTCGCGGCGGCTGGCTGCGCCGCGCCCGCTGACGGACCAGCGTGGGAAGCGGGCAACCCGATCAAGCCGCTGCCGGTGTCCCCAATCGGGCCCGACATCGATCTGTCGGGGCTCAAGACGCCGCCCACGCCCGAGCGCGTGCGGCTGGGCCGCTGGCTGTTCTACGATACGCGGCTCTCCGCCGACGGCAGCGTCTCGTGCGCCACCTGCCACGAGCCGGCGCACGCCTTTTCGCAGGGCACGGCGGTGGCCACCGGCATTCGCGGCCAGAAGGGCAAGCGGAAGGCGCCGACGTTCATCAACCAGGCGGTCACGCTCTACCCGCACTTCTTCTGGGACGGCCGCGCCGGCTCGCTCGAGGAGCAGGCGCTCGGCCCCGTGGCCAACCCGATCGAGATGGGCAACACGCACGAGGCGATGGTGGCCACGGTTGCGGGCGTGCCCGGCTACCGCAAGTACTTTCTCGAGGCGTTCGGAACCGACGCCGTCACCAAGGAACGGATCGCGCAGGCGATTGCCGACTACGAGCGGACGCGGATGAGCGGCAACTCGCCGTACGACCGCTGGCGCCGGACGCGTGACGCCACGGCCGTGTCGGCCGAGGTCAAGCTCGGACACGAGGTGTTCTTCGGGAAGGGCGGCTGCGTGCAATGCCACGTGGGCAGCCGGTTCACCGACAACAACTTCCACAACATCGGCGTCGGCTGGGACGAGAAGACGAAGACGTTCTCCGACGAAGGGCGGTACCAGACCACCAAGGGCACGGCGAATGAAGGGTTCGCGGAATCCGATCGCGGCGCGTTCAAGACGCCGACGCTGCGCGAGGTGAGCAAGCGCGCGCCCTACATGCACGACGGCTCGGTGGCGACGCTGCGCGAGGTGATGGAGTACTACAACCGCGGCGGCAACAAGAACCCGTATCTCGACCCCAAGATGCCCGTCAAACCGCTCGGCCTCACGCCCGCCGAGATCGATGCGCTCGTGGCGATGATGAATGCGCTCGATGGCGAGGGCTACGCCGACACCGCGCCCACCAGCTTCCCGAAATAACAGGGCGGTCTGAAGACCGCCCTCTACACGCGTACGTAGAGGCGGGTCTTTAGACCCGCCTGGATTAACGCTGCGCCGACAGCCAGCGCGTGAACGGCGTCGATTGGCGCTGGTCGAGCGCCACGCACGACTCGATGCGCTCGAGCGACTGCTGCAGGCTGCGCGCCGCCGGGGGGACGGGATTCTTCTCGAAGAACGCGCGGATGTCGTTCGCCCGCTCGGTGGAGCAGAAGCCTCCGAGCGCGCTCACGATGCCCGGAATGCCCTGGAACACGCCGAGCTTCTCGGTCAACTGCGTCCAGTGTGACTTCACGAACGCCCACGCGACGTCCTGCGCCTCCGGCTGGTTCAGCAGCAGTCCGATGAGCGTCGACGTGTCTTGCGAGCGGACCTGGTCCGAGCTGGCGAACTCGAGCGAGCGGGTCACGAGCGCCGGATCGCGGAACCAGCCGAGCGCGTTGAAGAACCGGTAGTACTCCTCGGGCGTCGAGCGCGTCTTCGGGAGCTCGGCGACGTAGCGATCGTAGAGCGCGCGGTCGCCGCCAGCCGCGGCGGTGCGCAGCACCGCATTCACGATGTTGGGCGGCACGGCCGAGCGGTCGTTCAGATAGGCAAGGGCCAGCGTCCGCGCTCGTTGCTGCACGCCCGCGTCATCCGCGGTGTCGCCCAGCAGCAGCAGGAGCGTGGCGCGGCGTGCCTGGGTGCCGTCGGCGTCAGTTGCCGTGCCGGGCAGGCCGAGCGACTCGAGGACCGGGCCGAAGCGCGCGCGAATCCATGCCTTGAAGGCCGCGCGCTGGTTCTCGTCGGCGACTGCCGTGGCCACGGCACCGACGCGGCCGGCCAGTTCATCGACGACGGACGGCGTGTCGTCGGCGGCCATCACACCCGCAAGATCCAGATAGGTGCCGACATCGTGTCGGCCGGCACGCACCATCCGCCACTCGTCGCCCACGAGCGTGACGCGCTCGGGCGCCTTCAGCGTCGCGGCCGCCTTGCCGAGCGCCAGTACGGCCTCGGGGCCGTGGTCGGAGAAGTAGTAGCCGCGGCTCTGGGCGTTGACGAAAGCAGGCCCGGAGCCGCCTTGGAGGCGGATCGTCTGCGTGGGCTCCTTCATCAGCTCGCAGCGCTGCGTCATGCCCTGACGCGTGATGCACACCGGAATCGTCCACTGCTGCGACGCCGAGGACGACGGTGGCGCCGCGTCCGGGCTGCCGTAGAAGCGCTGCTGGGTGAGCGTCAGCTCGCTCGTGCCCTGGCCGCTCTTCAGTTGCGCCGAGATGACGGGAGCGCCCGTCTGATCGACGTAGGTCTTCATGATCTGATCGACCGGCTTGCCGGTGACGCGCGTCATCTCGCTCCAGAAGTCCTCGCCGGCGGCGTTGCCGTACGCGTACTTCTTCAGGTAGGACGACACGCCCTGGCGGAACGCCTCAGGGCCGACGAACGCCTCGATCATGTTGAGCACGCCCGAGGTCTTCTCGTAGGCGATCGGGTCGAAGACCTCGTTGATCTCGTCCGGCGTCGACACGCGGGTGCGGATGGCGCGGGTGGAGCGGAGCGCGTCGAGGCCGAGCGCCTTCTGGGTCTCTTCGGTCGCATTGAGCTCCATGCGCCACTCCGGCTTCCACGCGGCCAGCGGCTTGTTGGCCGCCCAGGTGGCGAACCCTTCGTTGAGCCAGATGTCGTCCCACCACTTCATCGTCACCAGGTCGCCGAACCACTGGTGCGCGATCTCGTGGGCGATGACCGACGCAATGCTCTTCCGGAGATCCACCGACGACCGCTCGGGGTCGGCCAGGAGCATCCGCTCGCGGAACGTGATGGCGCCGGCGTTCTCCATCGCGCCGGCGGCGAAGTCGGGCACGCCGACGATGTCGAGCTTCCCGAACGGGTATTTGATGCCGAAGTATTGATTGAAGAACGCCACCTGCTGCTCGGCGGCGGTGAGGGCGAAGCCGGTGAGCGGCAGCTTGTCGGGTGTCGAGCAGATTCGAATCGGAATGCCCTCGGTGCCTCCTTCGCGGCACACGAAGTCGCCGACGAGCATCGCCACGAGGTACGCGGACATCTTCGGCGTGGTGGCAAAGGCCACCGTGTGCGTTCCCACCTCCGGGCCCGGCGTGTCGGAGATCTGGCGGCCGTTCGAGATGACGCTGTCGGCCGCCGCCACGGTGAGCGAGATGTCGAAGGTGGCTTTGTAGGCCGGTTCGTCGAACGACGGGAAGGCGCGCCGCGCGTCGGTGGCTTCCATCTGCGACACCGCGTAGCGGCGGCCGTTGGCCTCGCTCAGATAGAAGCCGCGCAGTTTGTCGTTCAGGAGGCCGGTGTAGGTGACGGCAATCGACGCCGCGCCGGCCGGCAACGGGCGGTCAACCGTGAGGGTGACCATCTCGTTCTTGGCGTCCTCGGTCACGCGAGCCCGCTGCGTCTGGCCGCCCGCGGTGATGGTGACCTCGCCGAAGGTGATCTCTGCAGCGTGCAGTGTGACGGCCGTCGTGGGCTTGGCGACCTGCACGCGGATGGTCTCCCGCCCCCGGAAGGTGGCTTTGGCCAGGTCGGGCGCGAACCACAGCGTGTAATGCTCAGGCGTGACGCCCCCGGGCAGCCGCTGCGCGAAGGCCGGAACGGCCAGCAACACTGCCGAGACGACGAGGAAGAGTTTCCGCATCAAATCCACGATAGCAGAGTTTTTTCGGGCTGCCAGGCCCTGGGACGAGTGGTGGGACGACTTGCGCGAACTGGTCCGTTTCTGGCTTGATTGGGGCGGCCAGGAGCACAATGGCCGTGTTGGAGGAGGCACTGTGAAAAATCGTTTGGCGTTGGCGGTTCTCGTGGCAGGGTTCTGCGCGGCGTGCGGTGGCGGGTCCACGACCACGTCCGAGGCGCCGGCGGGTGGTGACGCTGCGGCACCGGCCGCGAACACCCCGGCCGCCCCACCGCTGCCGGTGGTCCGCGAGTTCACTGTTCCGGACGGTACTCAGCTCAAACTCGACCTGGTCACGCCGCTCGCTTCCGATTCGAGCCGAGTGGAAGACAGCGTGCGCGCGACGCTGCGCGAGTCGGTGGCCGTGAGCGGCACGACCGTGCTGCCGGTCGGCACCGAACTGAGCGGTACCGTCACCGAAGCCGACGGGTCGGGTCGTGTGAAGGGGCGGGCGCGGCTCGGGTTCCGGTTCAACGCGCTTCGCGCCGGCAACGAGCGGTATGAGATTCAGACCGCTCCGATCGCGCTCGAGGCCGAGGCGACGAAGAAGGAAGACGCGAAGAAGATCGGGATCGGCGCCGGCATCGGTGCGGCGGTCGGCGCCATTGCCGGTGGCGGGAGCGGAGCCGCGAAGGGTGCGGCCATCGGTGGCGGCGCTGGCACCGGCGTCGTGCTCGCCACGAAGGGCAAGGAAGTGCGGCTCGGCGCAGGAGCCAACGTCACGGCGCGTCTGACCGCGCCGCTGAAGATCCAGCTCGGTTCCTGACAGCCTGACGGATGGCGCCGACGGCGGCGTCGGCGCCCGCTTCGTCGCTGATTGCCGCTGGAAGCGCGGCCGAGATGACTCGCGCGCGCAGCGCAGCCAGAGCGGCGTCGTCGGCCATCTCCGCGGCGTCGTCCCAGCGCGCGAGCTCGAGCGCCGCGCGCGTCAGGTGATCCGGACGGTTCATGAACGAACGAACCGCCGGATCCATCGATCGTCTCGAGCCGCCCATCGCACGCAGCAGTCCCACGCGCGCCAGCCATGGCATGGCGCCCGGCACCCGTCCCAGGCTGGCTCGATCACGGCTCGTGCGTCCCGGGCCCGGTGCGTCGAGCAGCACGACCGCCTCGACCGTCGAGGGGAACCGCACGGCGAACGCCCGCACGAACGCCGCGCCCAGACCCGAGCCCGCAATCACGAACGGCGGTTTTTCTCCGGCCCCCGCCAGCAATGCCTGCAGCTCCAGCGGCACGCGGCCGGGGTCGAAGGGCCCGTCGCCCTGCTCGCTCCAGCCGAGGCCCGCGCGGTCGTAGCTGCAGACCCGTGTCGCCGGGTCGAGGGCGGCCTGCACTCGCGCCCAGCTGGCCGACAGCCCCGATGCCGGCGCCTCGAGCACGACGATCGGGGTCCCGCGTCCCGTGCAGTGAATGTGCAGCTGATGCCCGCCCACGTCCACGAGCCGTCCGGGATGCGGGAAGCGGCGCCGTTCGAGCGAGGTGGTCACGCCCTGATAGGTGGTGCCCGCCAGGGCGACCAGCACCACGAGCGCGAGTCCGGCGCGCACGGGCCGCGGCACGTACAGGCTCAGCGCCACCTAGTGCTCGCGCTCCTCGAGACCGTACTTCTCGATGCGCGAGTAGAGTTGCGCGCGCGTGAGACCGAGCAGCTTGGCCGCGCGGGTCTTGTTGTAGCGCGCCTGTGCCAGCGCGTTCACTACCAGCGAACGCTCGATCTCGCCGAGGTTCATGGCCCCGGCCGCGAGCGTGCCCGATGAGGGCGTACCGGCCGGTGCCGGCCGCTGTGACGTCACCGGCAAGTGCTCGCTGCGGATGTGGCCGCCGTCGGCGAGGATGACGGCGCGTTCGATGGCGTTCCGGAGCTCGCGCACGTTGCCCGGCCAGCTGTAGGCGAGCAGCTGCTCTTTCGCGTCGCGCGAGATGCCCGCCGCCGGCCGTCCGACGCTCTCGCCAATCTCCGCGAGAAACGTGTCGGCCAGCTCCAGGATGTCGTCGTGCCGTTCGCGCAGCGGCGGCAGGTGAATCTCGAAGACGCCGAGGCGGTAGTACAGGTCTTCGCGGAATTCGCCGCGCTGAATCGCCGCGTGCAGGTCGCGGTTGGTGGCGGCAATCACCCGGATGTCGGCGCGCATCACCCGCGTGCTGCCCAGGCGCATGAATTCACGCTCCTCGAGCACGCGCAGCAGTTTGGCTTGCACCGTGGGGGCCATTTCGCCGACCTCGTCGAGGAACAGCACGCCGCCGGCGGCCTGCTCGATGCGTCCCGGCTTCGTGGCCACGGCACCGGTGAACGCGCCCCGCTCGTGGCCGAAGAGTTCCGATTCGAGGAGCTGGTCGGGGAGCGCGGCGCAATTGATGGCGGTGAACGGTCCGTGATTCCGCCGCGAGGCGTGGTGAAGGAACCGGGCCACGACCTCTTTGCCGGTGCCCGATTCTCCCGTCAAGAGCACGGTTGTTTCGGTCTGCGCGACGCGGGTGGCCTGCGCCAGGATGTCCTTCCACTGTTTGCTGTGCCCCACGACGCGGCGACCGCCGCCGCGGGCCTCGAGCTCTCGCGTGAGGGTGGCGACTTGCGCTTCCAGGCGGGCCGCGGTGGCGGCGGCTTCGGCGAGGTGCTGGTGCGACAACGCCAGGGCGAGGTGATCGGCGACCCGGCGCGCGAAGTCGATGTCGGTCTCGGCGAAGCGATCGACGTCGCGTGAGGCGAAGAAGAGCGAGCCGAAGACGCCGGTGCCGAGCGGCAGCGGCACCCGCACCGCCGATCGGGCGCCCAGGCGCGAGAACCACTTGGCGACGGTGGCAGCGCGTCCGAACTCTTCATCGGCGTCGTGCACGATGTAGGGGTCTCGGTTGAGAAGCCGGGCGCGCTCGGGTTCGCTGAGCTGAATCGGTTCCCAGAAGCCTGGATCGTCGGTGTTGGCCCCGGCCACGGCATACATCCGCGAGGTGGTGGCGGACTCGTCCCAGGCGGTGAGTACGAGAAAGTCGTGGGCGAGGCCGCCGCGCACCACCTCCGACACTTCGGGAAAGACCTGCCGCACGTCGAGCGCGCCGGCCATGGTGTGGAGCAGGCGCTGCAGGCTCTCGATACGCTCGCGCCGGAGGAACTCGCGCTCCCGCAGCGAGGCGTTCTGGATGGCGAGCACGAGCAGATCCGCCACCGCGTCCATCAGCGCCTGGTCGTCCCGTCCGAACGCGTCCTCGGACGCGGATGTGAGCCACGTCGCGCCCAATACGTGCGCGCCCTGGCGAATCGTGCACAGCACCTGCGAGCGCGCGTTGGGGTCTTCGGCCGCCGACGGGGGCGCGCCGCTGCCGATCCGGTGCGCCGTCACCTGTACTTCGCCCGCCGGCGTGGCCGCGTAGGCCACGAGCGATTCGGGCCGGTCCAGCCGCAGCACGAACAGCTGATCGAACGCCACGCCGTCGCGCAGGATGAGCGCGAGGCGAGACACGACGTCGGTCAGGCTCGGGGTTTCGGCGACGAGCCGGGCCACCGCTGCCAAGACAGCCGAGGGTTCCGGTTGGGGCATGACCGAAGGGACGGTCAGTATAATCCTCGACGGATGCCCTCTCCGCGGGTACTCGCCTCGGGCGTGTCGTGGTTCGATCTGCTGTTTCAGGGGCGCCCCAATCGCATTGCCTGTGGCGTCGTCACGGGCGCCGCCGGTACCGCCATCGTGGATCCGGGGCCGACCTCGTGCCTCGAGACGCTCGAAGCCTCGCTCGCGATGCACGGCCAGTCGCTGGCGTCAGTGACCCACCTGCTGCTCACGCATATCCATCTCGACCATGCGGGTGCCGCCGGCACGATTCTGCGGCGTCATCCCGGCATCCGTGTCGTCGTGCACGAGCGCGGGGCGCGTCACCTCGTCGATCCGTCGAAGCTGGTCGAGAGCGCCAGCCGGCTGTACGGCGATGCCATGGAGAGGCTGTGGGGAGAAGTGGCGCCGGTGCCGGAGCGCAACCTGATCGTCCTCACCGGCGGCGAGACGATCGAGGCAGGCGGGCGCGCGTTCGAAGTGGCCTATACGCCGGGCCACGCCTCGCATCACGTCTGCTTCTTCGATCGCGCGAGCGGGATTGCGTTCGTGGGTGATACGGCTGGTGTGTGTGTCGACGGTGGTTATGTGTTGCCGCCCACGCCTCCACCCGACATCGACGTGGAACTGTGGCTGCAGAGCATTCAGACCATCGATCGCTGGCGGGCCTCGACGCTTTTCCTCACGCACTTCGGGCCCGTGACGTCGGCCATCCCCGCCCATCTGCAGTCGCTCGCCGACAATCTGGAGCGCTCGGCCACGCTGGTGCGCGAGTCGCTCGCCACCGAGGGGACGGACGACGAGCGCAAGGCCAGCTACGAAGCGCGCATGATGGCGGAGTTGCGGGCGCAGATGCCCGAGGAGCTGGCGCGGGCTTACGAAACAGCCGCCGGCTTCCGGATGTCCTGGCCGGGTTTGGCCCGGTACTGGCGAAAAAGAGAAGACCTGTCCTAGTTGGCGACCGCGATCCGCTCCAGTTCACGCGCCGACTGCGAGGCTCCGGCAGGTTCCGACAACAGACGAATGGCGTAGCCCTGCGGCGTGCCGGTGGCGGGGGCGTAGGGGCCCACTCGATAGACGGCCGACAGGAGCTTCCCGCGCCGGAGAATGGCGGGGAGGTCCGTGCGGTCTTGCGCGGAGCGTTCCACCTGGAAGTGCACCAGCCGGTACAGGGGGATCGACGCCGGCATCTGGCACTCGACGAACGCGTCGCTCTCGCTGATGTCTCGAGTCACGACCGAGGCAAAGCGCAGCGTCCCCGTGGCGTCGCGCCAGGTCAGCCGGCCGGGAATCGCAAGACGGCGGCGGCTGCCGATGCGGTCACGCGGGGTCGAGGGGGCGGCGGCTGAGCGAATCATCGGGATCCTCCAGGGGATGCAGTCGACATCCTCTGTATCAAGTCCTGGACCCCGGACGGCACGGACGGGCCTTTCTGTGCAGATTCCTGTAAGTGATTGAATTGAAGTAGCTTGTCGTAGTGGGAATACTTCAGCCAGTCTGGTGAAGTGGATATCAGGTATCCAGTGGGCCTGTATACCTGGTTACTTGGTATCCGCCTGGATGGCGGCGAGCCCCAGCCGGGCCATCTTCATGTAGAGCCCCTTTCGCGTCAGTCCCAGCAGGCGAGCCGACTCGGAGATGTTGTTCCCGGTCTTGTCGAGCGTCGCCGCGATGATGGTCCGTTCGACGCGTTCGATGTTCTCGGCGAGCGTGCCCGCGTCGGGTGCCCACCCGCCCGGCGCCGACACCGTCGAACCGCCCGCGAGGCGTTGCGTGGAGAGGTCGGACGACAGATGTTCCGGCTCGATCGTGCCGCCTGCGGTGGTCATCGCCACGGCGCGCTGGATTTCGTTGAACAGCTGTCGCACGTTGCCGGGCCAGTGATAGCGCGCGAACACGTCGAGCGTCTCCGAGCTCAACGTCACTTCGGGCTTGGCGAGCCGATCGCACGCCTCGCGGAGAAAGAACGTGCTGAGGTGGGGAATCTCCTCGCGGCGCGCTCGGAGCGGCGGCACCTCGATCCGGATGACGCTGAGGCGGTAGTAGAGATCCTCGCGAAACTTGCCTTCGGCCACGCGCTGCTCGAGGTCGGCGTTGGTGGCCGCCAGCACGCGCACGTCCACCGCCTGCGGGCGTGTCTCGCCGATCGGCAGGATCTCTCCCTGTTCGAGGAACCGCAGCAGCTGCGGCTGCACGTCGAGGGGGACGTCGCCGATCTCGTCGAGGAACAGCGTGCCGCCGACGGCGGAGCGAATGAGCCCGGGCTGATCGGTCATCGCGCCCGTGAAGCTGCCGCGCCGGTGCCCGAACAGCTGGCTGCTCGCCAGCTCGCGCGTCATCGTCGTGCAGTTGAACGGCAGGAACGGCGCCGTGCGGCGCGGCGACCCGGCGTGGATGGCCCGGGCGATGAGGTCCTTGCCGGTCCCGCTCTCGCCGGTGATCAGCACCGTCAGCGTCTGCCCCTGTACGCGCTGGATCTGATCGGCCACGCGCGCCATGGCGGCGCTGGCGCAGATGAACCCCGGCAGGAGCGGTTCGAGCGTGCGCTCGCCCTGCTTCTCGGCCGCCTTGGCCGGCCGCTCGCGCAGGTTGCACAGCTCGAAGCCTTGTCGCGCCACCGCCGTCAGCAGACGGAACTTGCGTCGCTGCGCGTCGGTGACGGGCGCCCTGCCGGTGGCCACGCAAAAGCGCGGACCGTCGGCCGCCTTGTCGAGCGGCGCCACCAGGAGCGCGATGCCGTTGCGTTCGACGGCGCCGTCGGCCGCCGCGCGGGCCAGCGCGAGCGCGTCCCCGCGGTCGCAGCCGCGCGAATCCAGCAGGCGCGGATCGCTGCCGCGCGGGGCCACGAACGTGACCACCGTCTCGAGCCCGGTGATGTCCTGAATCGTCGTCCCTGTTTCGCGCGCGAGAAGGTCCGGCAGGATGGCCGCGTCGGCCAGCCTCGTGACGATGGCGTCGTCGGCCGCCAACTCGATGATGTGCTCGCTGCGCGCGACGGGAGCGTCGAGCGCCTCGCGCACGGCCATCACGTCACCCATATCGCGGCGGGCGCCGAGCATCTGGAACACCGGCGTCGCCAGCGCCAGGCTCCGCTCGGCGGCGGGGCGCGCGCCGGTGTCGGCCGCCAGCCGCGCGACAGCCAGATGGGCGAGCGCCGTCTGGTAGCGCTCGCCGAGCAGGTCGAAGATGTTCACGCTCTGCGCGAAGTCGTGATACGCGAGCGCCTGCTGGCCGCTGCGCCAGTGAAGGCCGCCGCGCACGCGCAGGAACTCGCCCCAGTTGGCGGGCGACGTTCGCGGATCGAAGCGCGACTCGCACGTCTTGAGCCGCTGCTCGGCCTCGGCCACCCGGCCCAGTTCGAGGAGCGCTTCGCACGCGGTGAGGTCGGCCTGGATCGCGTCGGCCGGCGGGACATCCGGAGCGGCCACCAGCTCGTTGGCGCGTGCGATGGCTTCGGCGAAGGCACCCCGGCGGACGGCGAGCTTGATCTCCAGCACCTTGACCGACCACTCGTACCACTTGCCGGTTTGCGCGCCGTACCCGCCGTACGCGTCGCCGGCCTGGTGCAGGTACTCGCTGGCGCGATCGTAGGTGCCCCGCATCAGGTGAATCTGCGCCAGCGTGTCGAAGACGGCGCCGGTCGTGACGTGGAACTGCACCGGCTTCCGGACCTCGAGCGCCCGCATCAGCACTTCTTCAGCGCGGTCGAGGTCGCCGATCTGCACGAACACCTGGCCGAGCGTGGCCAGCGTGACCGCCAGCCCATGCCCTTCGCCGAGCGCCCGGTACAGCGCCACGCTGCGCTCGGCAAGGGCGAGCGCCTCGTCGAGCCGGTGGGCCATCAGGGCCAGGATCGCCTGGTTGTGCGCCGTGCCCGCCAGCACGTCGTTGGCGTGCGCTTGGGTGGCGATGCGCTCGGCCAGCTGGAGCGAGGTGGCGGCCTCCTGCAGCCGTCCTTCCTGGCCCTGCAGAACGCCCAACAACCGGTGCGCCAGGGCGAGATGCCGCTTGTCGCCCGCCGCGTGAAGGGCATTCGACGCCTCGGCGAGATGTTCGCGGACGATCCCCGAGTCGCCCACGCGCTTGTAGCACATGGCCAGTTCGTAGTGGGCCAGGCCAATCAGCCGGGAGTCGTGGGCCAGCTCGGCGTACTTCAGGGCGCGAGTGTGAAGGGCGATGGCGCGCGACTGCTCGCTCCGCTCGAAGGCGAGCCGCCCGTGCAGCCGCCACAGCGTCGAAAGCCGTGCGTCTGGCAGCGGCTCCTTCGATGCGTCGGGCGGACGCCCGAGCGCGGACGAGGCCTTATCCAGATCGTCCTGAAGGAGGTAGGCCTCGGCGAGGCGCGCACGCACCGAGAGCTCCTCATCTCGCGGGAGCGCACCCGACCGGTGGTGGGGCAGCAGGATCTGGACGGCTTCGGCGCCCCGGCCGCGTTCGAGGGCCAACGCTGCCCGGGTGAGCGCGGCCTGGACCGTGGAGGTGGCCACGAAGGGAGTATAGCCAGCGAGGCGTCCTTGCGCCTGCCCCGTGCGGCCACGGCGGCCGACTATAATCCGGAGCGATGGGTGTGACCGCGCACGGGGTAACCCACCCCGGGCCGCGAGCAAGCAACGAAGACGCGTTCCTGATCGACATGTCGGGGGGCGTGTTCGTCGTGGCCGACGGCATGGGAGGTCACAACGCCGGGGAAGTGGCGTCTGGACTCGCCGTCGAATCGATCCGTACCTTCGTCGCCGACGAGGACCACCCGACCGCCGACGCGCTCGAGGAGGCCGTCCGGGCCGCCAATCGCCACATTCTCGACACCGCCGCGCGCCGTCCCGAGTGTGCGGGGATGGGCACCACGGTGGCGGTGGCGCTGCTCACGCCGACCGGCGCCATCCTGTCGAGCGTGGGAGACAGCCGCATCTACCGGATGCGTCAGGGACGGCTGACGCAGCTCACGCAAGACGACTCGTGGATTGCCAAGCTGCAGTCTGAGGGCGTAGCGCTCACGCAGAGCGAGATCGAGCGGCACCCGATGCGTCACGTGCTGACCGACGTCGTCGGCACGCGCGCCGACCTGGCGCCGCATGCCGAAGAACACCCGTTCGATCCCGGCGACATGCTGCTGCTGTGCAGCGACGGTCTGCACGGCGCGCTGCGGCAGGATCTGATCGAAGAGCTGCTCTCGGCCGATGGCTCGGTGTCGGCCGTCACCGAGGCGCTGGTGTCGACCGCTGTCGCCAACGGCGCCACCGACAACGTCACCGCCGTCGTGCTGCGGCGCAGCGCCTGATCGCCGACGTCCCGCCCCCGAGTAGGAGAGTCATATCGATGAACAACGGGGTGCCCGACTCGTTGATCGCCCTGGCGCGGCAGCACGATCACTTCAACATGGCCACGGTGCTCGCGCGGCTGCCCGAGCACATCCAGATTGCGCTCGACGACGCGCTGCCGGCGCTGCGCCAGACACGGTTTTCGCAGGTCGTGGTCTGCGGTCTCGGCGGGTCGGCGCTGCCGTCCGAGGTGCTGATGGACGCCTTCGCGGGTGAGTTGACCGCTCCGATGCGGGTGTGGCGCACCTACGGCCTGCCGCCCGGGATCGATGCGGACACGCTGCTCATCTTCAGCTCGTTCTCCGGCAATACCGAGGAGACGCTGTCGGGCATCGAAACGCTGCCCGCCGACGCGGCCAACGTGGTGGTCGTCACGGCCGGCGGGCGCCTGGCGCAGCTGGCGCGCGAGCGCGGCTATCCGCTGATCGTCATCCCGACGAAGAACGAGCCCGACGGCTTCCAGCCGCGCTGTGCATTCGGCTTTATCGTCACGTATCTGGCCCGAGTGCTTCACGCCGGCGGTCTCATGAAGGATCCGGTCGGCACGCTTCGCGCCGTGCCAAAATTCCTGCGGGGGCTCGACCTGCGGCCGGAGGCCGCCGACCTGGCGTCGTGGCTGGGCGACCGTATTCCCGTGATCTACACCGACGACGGCCACCTGATGTCGGTGGCCCGGATCGCGAAGATCAAGTTCAACGAGAACGCCAAGCGGCCGTCGTTCTTCAACGCCTTCCCCGAACTGAATCACAACGAGATGATCGGGTTCACCGTGCCGCTCGGAAAATTCGCCGCCGTCTACCTGCACGACCCGGCCAGCGGGCCGCGCATCCGCCAGCGGTTCGACGTGATGCGCGAGGTGTTCGGCCGCGATCACATCGACAACGTCGCGTTCCGCTCGTGGGAGATGCCCGGCTCGACCCGCGCCGAGCGGGTGTTCGCGGCGCTGGCGTTCGCGGACTGGTGCTCGTACTACGTGGCGCTCCTGGGCGGGTTCGACCCGACGCCGGTGCCGCTCGTGGAGAGCTTCAAGCAGGAACTCAGCCGGTCCTGACAGCGTCGGTAGACCCGGACGATAATCAGATAGGACCCATGCACAGAGTGAGCGCGGTATTCGTCGCGGTGTGCGCGATCGCGTGCGGCCGCGAGCCGGCCGCGCCGCCCGCGAAGCTCGCGCCGGCCCCGGTAGCGGCGCCCGCAGCGGCGACTCCCGTGACCCCGGCGCCAGCCGCACCGGTCGCGTCAGATCGACCCCGCATCGTGTTCCTGGGCGACAGCCTCACCGCCGGCTACGGGCTCGAGCAGTCGCAGGCCGTGCCCGCGTTGATTCAGGCGCGTCTGAAGAAGGAGGGCTATCCCTTCGAGGTGGTCAACGCCGGCGTGTCGGGCGACACGTCCGCCGGGGGGCTCAGTCGCCTCGAGTGGTCGCTCACCGGCGACGTGCGCATCCTGGTGCTCGAACTCGGCGCCAACGACGGGCTGCGCGGCCTGCCGGTGGCCTCGATGCGGCACAATCTCGAAGAGGTCATCACGACCGCGCAGGCGCGCGGCGTGGCCGTGCTCCTGATCGGGATGGAGGCGCTGCCGAATTACGGGGCGTCCTACACGTCGGAGTTCCGCGACACGTTCCCCGCCCTGGCCAAGGCGCACAAGACGGCGCTCATGCCCTTCTATCTGGACGGGGTGGCGGGAAAACCCGAACTGAACATCGCCGACGGCATGCACCCGAACCCGGCAGGCGCCGTGATCGTAGCTGACAACCTGTGGCGTACTCTCGAACCGATGCTCAAGCCGGCGTTGCAGGCGCGGGCCCAGGTCTCCGGGTCCCGATGATCGAGCTGCGTGGCGTCTCCAAGACCGTCCAGAGCGGCGATCATCCGCTGACCATCCTGCACCCTCTGGACTACACGATCGCGCCGGGGCAGTTCGTGGCGATCGTGGGCCCGTCGGGCAGCGGCAAGTCCACGCTGCTCGGGCTGCTGGCCGGCCTCGACGCCCCGTCCACCGGCCACATCGTCATCGACGGCACCGATATCACGACGCTCGGGGAAGACGCGCTGGCGAAGCTGCGGGGCGAGAAGATCGGATTCGTGTTTCAGTTCTTCCACCTCGTGCCCTCGCTCACCGCGGTCGAGAACATCTCGGTACCGATGGAGATTGCCGGCCGGCGCGACGCGATGGCGCGCGCGCGACAGCTGATCGGGGAAGTGGGGCTGGCCGATCGGGCCCATCACTACCCCTCGCAGCTCTCGGGCGGCGAGCAGCAGCGCATCGCGATCGCGCGCGCACTCGCCAACGATCCGCCGATCGTGCTCGCCGATGAGCCCACCGGCAACCTCGACTCGGGGACGGGGCGGATCATCCTCGACCTGCTGCTGAACGTCCGTCGCACGCGCGGCGCCACGCTGGTGCTGGTGACGCACGACGCCGAGCTGGCGGCGCTCGCCGACACGCGGCTGGTGCTGCGCGACGGCCGCCAGGTGGACGCGCCGGTGGGAGCCGCGCGGTGAGCTTCGTCCTGCTGATGGCGCTGCGCGAGATCCGCGCGTCGTGGAAGCGCCTGCTGTTCTTCTTCGTGTGCATTGCCATCGGCGTCGGGTCGATCGTGGCGCTGCGCTCGGTGATTCAGAACGTGCGCGCCGCCCTTGCGCGCGAGACCCGCACGCTCATCGCCTCGGACATCCTGCTCGCGAGCAACACGCCGCTGGCCGACGACGTCCGCGCGCTGGTGGCGCGCGAGGTGCAGGCCGGCCGCGTGTCGGAGACGAGCGACGCCGTCGAGATTGCGACGATGGTGCGCCCGGCCGACGGACGCTTCGCGGCGCGCATGGTCGAACTGCGCGCGGTGCAGGCCGCCTTTCCGTTCTACGGCACGGTGACGCTGCGCGACGGCGCGTATTCGCACGACCGGCTCACCGGACGCGGCGCGCTCGTCCGGCCGGAGCTCCTGGCGCAGCTCGACCTCAAGGTTGGAGACCGCATCCTGATCGGCACGCTGCCGTTCGAGATCCGCGGCGTCATCGCCAGCGAACCCGGCCGCAGCCTGGGCGCCTTCAGCCTTGGTCCCCGAGTGCTCGTGGATCTGGCCGACCTGCAGGCCACGGGGCTGCTGTCGTTCGGCAGCCGCGCCACGTATCAGCTGCTGCTGCGTGCGCCCGAGCCGACGGTGCGCCAGGTCGGCGAGGCGCTGCAGGAGGCGCTGAAGAACAAGTTCGTCCGCTCGCGGGGCTACTGGCAGAACGCCGATCGGATCGGCGAGGACCTGACGCGCGCCGAGAACTACCTGAGCCTGGTTGGCCTGGTCATCCTGATCCTGGGCGGCATCGGCGTGTCGAGCGTCACCCGCGTGTTCGTCCAGCAGAAAGTGCGCAGCATCGCCATCCTGAAGTGCCTGGGCGGCACGTCGCAGCGCGTGCTGGGCATCTACCTGGCGCAGGTGATGGCGCTTGGCGCCGCCGGCAGCGCGCTCGGCGTCGCCTTGGCCGCCGCGGTCATTGCCAGCGTGCCGTCGTTCGTCGGCGGCCTCGCCGGCGCGCTCGAGATCGACTACGGCCTGAGCGTGTCCGCGGTGGAGCAGGGGCTGGCGATCGGCGTGCTCGTGTCGCTGCTGTTCTCGATCGTCCCGCTGCTCGAGGTGCGCCTCGTCAAGCCGTCGCTGCTGCTGCGCAACGACGTGCCGCGGCTCGGCCGCATCGACTGGCTGAAGTGGGGCGTCACCGCGGCGGTCGCCGCCTCGCTCGTCGGCGTGGCGGCGTGGCAAGCCGGATCGCTGCGCGTCGGCCTGATGCTGTCGGGAGGTTTCGTGGCCACCGCGCTCGTGCTGCACGGCGCCGGCGTCGTGCTCATCTGGGCGGTGCAGCCGCTGCGCTTCGCGCGCTCCTTCGCGCTGCGACAGGCCGTGCTGCACGTGGTGCGGCCCGGCAACCAGACCCGCGTCATCCTGCTGGCGGTCGGCCTCGGCAGCTTCTTCATCCTCGGCGTCCGGTCGCTCCAGGCCGACCTGCTGCGCGACTTCGCCGTGCAGATCGGGCCGACGGCGCCGGACATGTTCCTCATCGACATCCAGCCGGCGCAGCGCGAGGCGCTGTCGGCGTATCTGGACTCGCAGAACGGCGACGCGCCGCCGCCGAACACGATTCCGGTGCTGCGCGCCCGCGTCACCGGCGTGAAGGGGCGCGAGCTGACGCTCGACAGCTACGAGCAGGTTCGCGGGCGCAGCGGGCTGTCGCGCGAGTTCACGATCACCTACCGCCCGCAACTGGAGCGGAACGAGAAGGTCATCCAGGGGGCATGGTGGGACGCCTCCACGCCCGCCGCGGAGCCCGAGGTGTCGATCGAGGAAGGGTTCCTGCGCACGACGCGGCTCAACGTCGGCGATCAGATGACCTTCGATGTCCTTGGCCGCACGATTACGGCACGCGTGGCCAGCATCCGCCGGGTGGACTGGCAGGATTTCCGCTCCGGCGGTTTCATGTTCGTCTTCCGTCCTGGCGTCTTCGACGCGGCGCCGCACACGTTCATCGCTTCGTTCAAAGGGCCGTCCGACGCCGACGCGCGGGCGCGGATGCAGGCCGGCCTGGTGGCGCAGTTCCCGAACGTGTCGGTGATCGATCTGCGCGAGATCCTGCAGACGGTGTCCGGCATCGTCAACAACGTCACCACGGCGGTGACGGTGGTGGGCTCGCTGGTGCTCCTGAGCGGCGCGCTGATTCTCGTCGGCGCGGTGTCGATGACCAAGTTCCGGCGCGTCTACGAAGCGGCGATCCTGAAGACCCTGGGGGCCAGCAGCCGGCTCATCGCCGCGATGCTGGTGCTCGAATACGGCGTCCTCGGTGCCATTGCCGGTACGGTCGGAGCGCTCGGCGCCATCGCGTTGAGCTGGGCCGTCGCCACTTACGCGCTGGAGCTCGCGTGGACACCGGCGATCGTCCTGACCGTCGGCGGCATCGCGGTCACCTCGATCTTCGTGGCGGTCGTCGGCGTCGTCGCCAGCTGGGACGTCCTGCGCCACAAGCCGCTGTCCACGCTGCGCGCCGAGTAGGCAGAGAGGGCTCTCTGCCTTCTCCGCCTTCTCCGCCTCCAGCGTTAGGCGTAGAATGGGGGATTGGCAGGGCCCCCTGGGGGTCGCCTGAAGGAGCACGACAAACGCATGGACGTGGCGAACTATCGGGACGCGCTGCTCCGCAAGCGAAGCGAGCTGCTCGGTGGCAGCGCCTCCAAGCCCTTGCAGTGGACGATGGAGAACAACTCGGGCCGGCAGGGCGACATGGCGGATCAGGCCAGCGGCAACAACGAGGTTCACATTCAGCTGAAGCTGAAACAGACCGACGCCAAGATCCTGCAGGCCATCGAGGAAGCGCTCCAGCGGGTGGAGGCGGGCACCTACGGGCTGTGCCGCGACTGCGGCCAGATGATTGCCGACGCCAGGCTCGACGCGATTCCATGGACGCGCGTGTGCATTACCTGCAAGGAAAAACAGAAGGCCTGAGCGGCAGAGCCGACGGAGAGACTCCCACGTGCAGAACGAACTGCAGCAGCTGTTGACCGACCTGGCGGCCGAGCGCGTCGCGCTCATCGAGCGGCACGAGGCCGGCGCTCGCGTCGTCAGCCACTACGACTTCAACAACACCTACCAGTACGTGATCGCGCGGGAAGCGACGCACCTGGAGTGGCTGGGCAATGCTCTCGGCGAACTCGGCGCGGCGCTGCCCAAGGCGTCCGCGGCGCTGCCGGTGCCGGCAGTCGGCAAGACGACCAAGAAGGTCGAAGCCGCCGCGTTCAAGGCCATTCTCGACGACGACGCGCGCACGCTGGGCGCTTTCGTCCAGACGTGGCGCCCGAAGGTGAACGCGATCACGCACGCGCGGCATCGGACGATGCTCAACGTCGTGATGGGCGAGTCGCTCGAGCACCAGCGGCTGTTCGCCCAGGCCGCCGCGGGCTTCGAAGACCTGCTCGGCAAGCGCACCGGCGGCGTGGCCCGTGTGGGCGGCGTGCTGCCCGCGCGCTGGCAGGAGTAGCGCGAGCCAGCGCGACGGGCTGCATCTCGTGCGGGCCGCCATCGCGCTCGGAAGCAACCTCGGCGACCGCCAGGCGATGCTGGCGGGAGCGGCCGCCGCGCTCGGCGGCATCCTTACCGACCTGAAACTGTCGAGCGCCCACGAGACCGCGTACGTGGGCAGCGGCGGCGCGCAGCCGTCGTATCTCAACGCCGCCGCTGTCGGCGAGACGTCCCTCAGCGCGCGGGCGCTGCTCGACGTGCTGCTGGCAACCGAGCGTCAGTTCGGCCGCGAGCGTCCATACCCCGACGCCCCGCGGACGCTCGACCTGGACCTGATCCTCTACGGCATGGAGATCCACGACGCGCCCGGCCTCGTCGTGCCGCATCCGCGTTTCCGCCAGCGCCGCTTCGTGCTCGAGCCGCTTGCGGAGATCGCCGCGGACTGGACCGATCCCGTGACGGGACGGACGGTGGAGGAGCTGCTTAGAGTGCTGGACTCTTGAGAGTGTGGCCGGGTGGGTCAGACCTACCTGACTCACCTGACCTACGCTTCGTGATGCCGGGCGCCCTTGCGCAGGCCCGCGAGCCCTTCTTCGAACAGCGTGTAGACGGCCGGCACCAGCACGAGCGTGACCATCGTCGAGGCGAGCAGGCCGCCGATCACGACCCGGGCGAGCGGCGCCTGCAGTTCACCGCCGTCGCCGAGGCCCATGGCCATCGGCACCAGCCCGAGCATGGTGGCGATCGACGTCATGAGAATCGGGCGCAGACGCGTGCGGCCGCCCAGCTCCACGGCTTCGCGCAGCGGCATCTTGTCGCGCTGCCGCAGCGTGTTGATGTAGTCCACCAGCAGGATGGCGTTGCTCACCACGATGCCGGCCAGCATGATGATGCCGATGTAGGCCTGCATGCTGAAGGACGTGCCGGTGAGCAGCAGGCTGAGCACGACGCCGATGGCGGCCACCGGGATCGAGAACATGATGATGAACGGGTCGCGCAGCGACTCGTACTGCGACGCCATCACCGCGTAGACGAGCAGCACGGCGAGGATCAGCACCAGCTGGAGCTGCTGGAACGACTTGGCCTGCTCCTCGACCTCCGAACCGAAGCCCACCGAGAAGTCGGGCGGCACGCGGATCTGGTCGAGGCGCGCCTGCACGGCGGCGACGGCTTCGCTGAGCGGGATCTCGGTCTGCGCGTTGACGCGGGTCAGACGCTCCATGTTCTTGCGGTCGATCTGCACCGGGCCGGAGTCGCGCGTCGTGATCATGACGTTCTTCGCCGGCACGACCTGGCCGCTGGGCGTGCTCAGGAGCACGTCGCCCACGTCGGTGACTTCCTCGCGATCGGCCTGCCGCAGCTGCACGACGATCGGGTACTCGTTGCCGCGCTCGCGGAACTGCGCCGCCGTGGTGCCGGCGACGTTGGTCTGAATCGTCGTGGCAACGCCCGACACCGTCAGGCCGAGCGTGGCCGCCTTGGGGCGATCGACGCGGACCGAGATTTCGGGCCGGCCCTCCTCGCGGCCGATCCGCACGTCGGCGAGACCGGGCGTCGCCTCCATGAGCTGCTGCGCGTCCACGGCGACGCGGCGCGCGTCGTCGAGGTCGTGGCCGCGGATTTCCAGGGCCAGACGGGCGTCCTGGTTGTTGCCGCCGCCGCCCAGCAGGCGCTGGAGCTGGAAGTTCCCGCCGGCCGGGTTCGCGCGGACGATCACGCCCGGCAGGCCAGCCAGCTTGCGGCGCAGATCGATGGAGATCTCTTCGTTGGTGCGCGTTCGCTGGTCACGCGGCACCAACTGGATGCGGATCTGCCCGCGATTCGTCTGGCCGCCGCCGCCACCACCGCCGCCGAAGTTGTTGTTGCCGCCACCGCCGCCGTTGGTGATGATGGTGACCGCCTCGGGCACGTTCGCCTTGACCAGATCCTCGAGCTTGAGCAGGGCCTCTTCGGTGCGCTCCACGCGGGTGCCGACACCGAGCTCGGCGTTCACGTTCACCTCGCCCTCGTCGGTCTGCGGCAGCAGCTCGACGCCGATCATCGGATAGATCAGATAGGCGGCGACCACCAGGGCAATGGCCGTGACGATGACGGTCGGCCGGTGGTTGAGCGCCATGTGAATGGCCTTGCGGTAGCCTTCGTCCATCCGCTCGAGGAAGCCCTCGCTGACGCGGTAGAGCGACGCCATGAGCCCCTTGGCTTCGCGCTCCTCGTCGGGGGTGTGCAGCCAGCGCGAGCACAGGACCGGCACGATGGTGACGGCGACGAAGAGCGACATCACCAGCGAGAACATCACCACGACCGACAGCTGCGTGAACAGGATGCTGGCCGTACCCGACAGGAAGAGGAGCGGCACGAACACGGCAATGTGCGTCAGCGTCGAGGCCAGGATCGCCGACCACACTTCTTCGCTGCCGTCGATGGCCGCGGTCATGCGGTCCTTGCCCATGTGCAGGTGGCGGTGCGTGTTCTCGAGCACCACGATGGCCGCGTCCACGATCATGCCGATGCCGAGCGCCAGGCCCCCGAAGGTCATCGTGTTGAGCGTGAAGCCGCCGAAGTAGAGCAGGGCGAAGGTGCCGATCACCGACACCGGAATCGACGTGCAGACGATGAGCGTCGAGCGGAAGTCGCGGAGGAACGCGAAGATGATGAGGACCACGAGGACGCCGCCGACGAGCGCGTGCTCCTGCACGTTGGCGATGGCGCGCTCGATGAAGAGCGAGTTGTCCTGCATCACGATCATCTTGATGCCGGGAACCTCGCGGTTCACGCGCTCGACCTCTTCCTTGACCTTGTGGGCGACCTCGACGGTGTTCTTGCCCGACTGCTTCTGCACCTGCAGCTGCACGCCCGGCTTGCCGTTGATGCGCATGAAGGAGCGGCGCTGCTCGGTGGTGTCCTTCACCTCGGCGATGTCGCGGAGGTACACCGGCACGCCCTGGCGCGTCATCACGACCAGGTTGCGGATGTCTTCGAGGCTCGTGAACTGCCCCTGGCTGCGGACGAGGAACGTGGCGTCGCCCTGATACACCTCGCCCAGCGGCGTGTTCTGGTTCTCCTGCTTCAGGCCGTTGACGACCTGGTTCACCGACAGGTTGAGCGCGGTGACCTTCTCCTTCGAGAGCTCGATGTGGATCTGCCGGCGCAGCCCGCCGTTGACGTTCACCGCCGCCACGCCGTCCACGCGTTCGAACCGCGGCGAGATCTCGTTCTGCGCCAGCTCGCGCAGCGTCACCGGGTCGTAATCGCCCTCGACGCCGAGCTGCATGACCGGCAGGGTGTTCGAGTCGAACTTGAAGATGGTGGGCGGGTCCGCGTCCTCGGGCAGCCGGTTCCGCATGCGGTCCACGCGGGTGCGGACTTCATCGGCAGCTTCCGAGAGGTCGGTGCCCCAATCGAAATTGAGACGCACCTGGCTGTTGCCTTCCGACGACGTCGATTCCACCCGCGTCACGCCCGGCACGGCGCTGACCGCCTGCTCCATCGGCCTCGTGATGAGCTCTTCCATCTCCAGCGGGCCGACGCCGGTGTAGCTGGTGCGCACCGTGAGCTGCGGCTGCTCGAACTCGGGCATCAGGTCCACGGGCAGCTTGGAGAGCGAGATCACGCCGAGCAGCGTGATGACGCCGCTGATCATGAACATCGTGACGGGCCGGTGGATTGCGAGACGCGGAATGCTCATGTGGGTTACCCCGCTCGTGGTGCGTTCTGAACTCGTGCCCAGTTAGGACGCGGGCGGTGCCGCCGCCGGGGGCGCGCCGCGTCGGCTCCGCCCGTCACGGGCTCCACCGTCGCGCGCTCCGCCGTCGCGGGTTCCGCCCTCGCGGCCGCTGCCGCCCGGGCGAGTGCCGCCTTCGCGCGCCGCGCCCGTCGCGTTGGCCCCGCCGAGCCGACGGCCGCCGCTGCCTTCGCGTGCCGCACCCGCTGGCGGGTCGGCCGCCGCGCCTGCTGCGGCAGTGCCGGCACCGCCGCCGCGGCGCCCGCGACCGCCGGCGCTACCCGGCAGCACGATGCGATCGCCGTCGCGCAACGCCGAGGAGCCGGTGGTGATGACGGTGTCGCCATCGTTCAGGCCGCCGAGCACCTCCACCACGTTGCCCTGCTCGGTGCCGAGGTCGAGCGCGCGGAACACCGCCGACTCGTTGAGCGGCGTGAAGACGCCGCGCCGCCCGCCGAGATCCGCCACCGCGTTGGCTGGCACGACGAGCGCCTGCTTCTTGGTGCTCGTCGTCACGCTGACACGGGCGTACATCCCGGGCTTGAGACGCGCCGCGCCGTTCGGAATCTCGATTTCAATCGGCGCCGTGCGCGTGGCGGGGTCGAGCACCGGCGACACGCGAGCGATGCGGCCGGTGAACACCTCGCCGGGGAACGCGTCCACTTCCACGCGCGTCGTGTTGCCGGTCTGCAGCTCCTTGAGATCCTTCTCGACGACGTTGGCGACCAGGCGCACGATGGAGATGTCCACCACGTCCACCACCGACACGTTCTGCGAGACGAACGCGCCGGGGTCCACCGAGCGCTTAGACACGAAGCCGGTCACCGGCGAGCTGATGACGGTGTTGCCGAGGTTGATGCGAAGCTCGTCGAGGCGCGCCTTCGACTGCGAGTTCTGCGCCCGCGCGAGATCGACCGATGCCACCGCCGACTGATAGCGGGCCTCGTTGTCGTCGAGCGTCTGCTTGGGCAGCAGCTGACGTTCGAAGAGGCTGCGTGAGCGCTCGGCGTTGGTCTGTGCCAGCTTGAGGTCGGCTTCGCGCTGCCGGATCGTCGCCTCGGCCACCTGTTGCGCGGCCTCCGCCTGCTTGACCTGCTCCTGGATGTCGAAGTCCTCGATCTTGGCAAGACGCTGGCCGCGGGTGACGCGATCGCCGAGCTGCACGGTGACCGACTCGACGCGGCCGGCGGCGCGCGACGCGACCGACACCGTGGTCTTGCCGATCAGGTTGCCGACGACCGTGATCTCCGACTGGATCGTCGCGCGCGTGGCCTTGGCGAGTTCGACCGTGAGGGGAGGCCGCCCGAACTGGCCGCCGCCGAAGCCGCCGGCCCCGCCGCCCCGGCGCCCGCCCGCACCGCCGCGTGCCTGCCCGTTGGCGCCGTTGGCTCCGCCCCCGCGCCCCCCGCCGGCGGCCGCGGCTGGATCGGAGGCGTCGTTCGCCGATCGGTTCCGGTAGACGTACACGCCGGCTCCGACCACGGCGAGCAACACGACACCAATGACTGCCTTTTTCATCTCCGTCCTTAGTTCGTCGCGCCCGCCGTGACTGCTGTGATGCCAGGGCCGCGCGTGGCCGGCGCTTCCTGGACGCGCCCGTAGTCGACGACCGCCTTGCGGTAGTTGAGCAGCGCCCGCAGTTCGCTGTTCTGCGCCGTCGCCAGGTCGCGCTGCGCCTGGACGACGAAGAAGTTGGTCGACAAGCCCACCTCGAAGCGGCTCTGTTCCGCCGACAGACGCGTTTCGGCGAGCGAGCGCGCGACCGTCGCGGCCTCGTAGCTCTTCAAGCTGCTTTCGACGATTAGCGCCGCATTGGTCACGTCGGTGGCGACCTGGAGCTCGAGCGCCTTGAGCTGTGCCGCGGTCTGATTACGCTGGATGCGCGATCGCGCGTACACCGCGTCGGCCTGACTGCCGCCGAGCGGGTAGCTGAAGTTCACCGCGAAGTTCCAGGTCGGGTAGTCACGTCCGGTCAGCGTCCGCCACGCGTTGCCGTAGCCTCCCGGAATCGTCGAGATGATCTGGCTGCCAAGCCCCGTGCCGTTGCGGACGAACTGGGTTCCGCCCAGCCCCGAGGCGCCGTAGTTGGCGACGGCGTCCAGCGCGGGCATCGTCTGGTTCTTCAGGAACTTCATCGTGATGTCGTTGCTGTCGAGCGTCTTGCGCGCCTGCTCGAGGTCGGTGCGGCTTACGAGCGCCTTGCGCACGGCCGTCTCCACGTCCAGCGGCTCGGAGCGGAACTCCGGGCGGTCGACCGGTGTGATTGTGGCGCGCCACACCGGATCGTCGGTGCCGTTGACGATCAGCCGCTTGAGCGCGATTTCCGCGGTTCCCCTGGCGGCCTCGGCCTGTGCGACGGCCTGACGCCGGGTGGCCGCTTCGGCGTCCGACTGCACGACGTCGAGCGGCGCCATCGTGCCCACTTCGACGCGCGCCTTGTTGTCCTGCACCAGCTTCTCGGCGAGATCGAGCGACCCCTTGGCGACGTCCACGGCCTGCATCGAGAACACCAGTTCCCAGTAGGCGTTTCGCACGTTGGCGACCGTGGTCGCGAGCGTGCCCCTCAATTGGACGTCCGAGATCTCACGGTTGATAAGGGTGACCTTCAACTGCTGTCTCGTCCCGTCGATCCGGAAGTCGCGCAGCAGCGGCTGGGAGAGCGTGGCACTGAAGCTGTTGTTGAACGTCGGGTTGAAGTTCGCGAACACGTTCGACGTGACCTGCTTGTTGTTGTTGAAGGTGAAGGCGAAATCCCCACCGCCCCATTTCAGCGCTTGGTTGATGCCCGCGTTGTAGGTGGAGGTGTCGTTCTGGACGATGGTGCCACCGTTCAACTGGCTCGTCGGCGGCTGCACGCGGGCGAGGTGACCGACCTGCGAGGTGACCGTCGGGCGGTAGACCGCATGGATCCGTTCGAGGTTCGTGTCCTGAATCATCGGATTCAGGCGCTCCACCGCGAGATCGAGGTTGCGCTCGAGGGCGCGGGCCGTGGCTTCGTCGAGTGTCAGCTCGATGTTCGGGCCCGGCGCGGTGATCGGCACCGTGGGGCGCGTTTGCGGCCCCTCGGCGCGCGCGGCCTCGAACTGCCGGGCGGCGTCGCGAGCCAGCTCGGCGAGCCGGGCGTCGTCGGACTTCTGGGCGAACACAGGCACCGCGGCCCACAGCAGAGCGGCGGCGCACGGAAACATGCGGATGCTCATCTTCATCGTCTTCATCTTCGTACGGCCTTACGAATCGAGGGAATCCGCGGCCGGGTGGCCGCCGCGGGCAGACATGGCGCACATGCGGTCGACGGGCATGGCCCGGCGGCTACTTGGGCGCCACATTACTGCGCTGGAGCGCCTGCTCGCGTTCGTGTTCCAGCGCCTTGTGAAGGGCCCCGAACTTGATCCACTGATCGGACGTGAGCAGCTTGCGCATCTTCAGCAGCATGACGGTGCGCGAGGTATTGAGCTCGGCTCGCGCCGCCTCGACCCGCGCCACCTGCGCCATCACCGCGCTGTCGTCGCCACGCTGCACGAGACGTTCGAGCTCGGTCTCGGCCGATTCGAGCGTCTTCATCTGCGCTCGCAGTGCGGGCAGCGCATTCTGAAAGATCTCTTCGAGCCGCTTGCTCTGATCGGCGGTGAGCATCAGCTCGGTCTTGTACCGATCCGACTGCCACCACTTGAACTTGCCCTGCGCCGCCAGCGGACTGGCACTCGCAAGGACAAGCAGGCCGACGAGCATGCTCCGAGCTGTAGTCTGAAGCGAAACAGGCATGGCTAACACTCCGTCTACGACGTACTTGCAGACGGTGTTTACTGTTTATGATACAAGAACATACGGCGTTTTGCCGGGGACTTCAGGTTCGCCCGGGGCGACCCCTGGGCTAGCCGTTCGCCAGCTCGTCGAGCCGGCGGATTACGGCGCCCACCAGGTTGTCCGGGGTCGAGGCGCCCGATGTCAGCCCCACGGTCAAGGGGCCCGCCGGCAGCCAGTCGGCGGCCGTCATTTCGCTCGACGCATCAACGGGCTTGTGCAGGATTTCGGCGGCCGAAATCAGCGACGTGGGATCGGCGATGTGGAAGGTGGGGAGCCTCGACGCGCAGATGCGCGCCAAGTTGAAGGTATTGCTGCTGTTGTAGCCACCGAGTACCAGCATCAGATCGAGGCGCTCCTGGTCGAGAAGCGCCAGGACGGCGTCCTGGCGGTCTTGCGTGGCGCTGCAGATCGTATCGAAGGCGCGGAACCGCTCCCCGAGCTCCCCCTCGCCATACCGATCGCGTATGGCTGCTCGGAACAGTTCGCCGATTTCGAGCGACTCCGAACTCAACATCGTGGTCTGGTTGGCGCAGCCGATGCGCTGCAGGTGCCGATCCGGATCGAAGCCGGGAGACACCGCGTGCTCGAACGTCCGCATGAACACCTGCGGGTCGCCGCCGTGGCGGATGTAGTCGCACGCCTCGAGCGCCTGCGCGCGATTGAGGACCACGAGGTAGTGCGACGCGGCCCCACGCGAGGCCTGTGAGGCGGTGGCCTGAGTCTCCTCGTGCCAGAACTTGCCGTGGATCACCGACGTCAGCCCGTCCTCGCCGTAGCGCTTGACGTTCTTCCACACGTTGAGCACCGAGCCGCACGTCGTGTCCACCAGCGTGCATCCCTTGGCCACGAACGTCTCGAGCGCCTCGATCGTCACGCCGAACGCCGGCAGGATCACGACGTCGTCGGGGGTGATCCGATCGACGGACATCCCGTCGTCGCTCAGGAAGTGGACGCCCATCTCCCGCAGCCGATCGTTGACGTGCGGGTTGTGGATGATTTCGCCGGTCAGATACACCGTGCGATCGGGGAAGCGCGAACGCGCCTGATAGGCGTAATCCACCGCGCGGTCCACGCCGTAGCAGAAGCCGAATTCTTTCGCGATGTGGATGGTGAGCCGGCCCGAGGCGTAGCGGAACCCGTCCTGCTTGACCCGCGCCACGAGATCGCTGTGGTAGCTCTCGGCGAGCACCTGCGCGACTTCGCGCTTGCGATCGAGTCCCTTGCGGAAGATCAGCGGGCTTGACGGGCTATTCACGCACGTCGGTGACCCGAGGCGTGAGCACGTCGAGCGGACGCAGCGCCGCCGGGGCCGCGCTGCCGAAGGCGAGCTCCACCTGCCCGTAGAAATCGTCGTCGGAACCGACCGACACCGCACGCACGGCCACGCCAGTGTCGCCGACGACTTGCACGGCCGGGACCACGAACGCCCGCGCGGGGTGGCCGCCGCGCGCGATCCGCGCGGTGACGTGTTCGCCCACGATGCCGAGGATGACGCCGGCCGCCACCGCCGCGGCCACCCACCGCGTGCCGCCTCGGACCGGACGCACCGCGGCCGGAGGGGCGGCGGGGAAGCTGATGATGCGAGCCGAGCGGCACTCCTGCGCCACGCGTCCCATGATGCGGGCATGCTGCCGCGCCAGCTGATCGTCGCCGAAGAGCCGGTCGGTTTCCGACGCCGCTGCCCGCGTGAATTCCTCGAGCAGCTCCGCCGCCGCCAGGCCGCGGGCCTGGCAGGTGGCGCACGACGAGACGTGCTCGCGCGCGTCGCCATCGGGCTGCGTGTCGAAGTGCAGGGCGAGAATCTCGGTGTCCGTGAGGTGGTGACGGGTCATGCGAGGGCCTCTTCGTCCCGCAGCAGGGCGCGGAGTTTGCGGACGGCGCGGAACAGGTGCACGCGCACCGTGGCCTCGCTCAGTCCCAGCGCACGGCTGACTTCGGCCGTCGTCTGTTCGGCGATGTGGCAGAGCGTGAACACTTCGCGCTGGCGATTGGGCAGCCGGCCGATGGCCGTCCCGATCGTCTGCGTGCGCTGAGCCGAGATGAGCCGCGCCTCGGCGTTGGTGCGGGGCGCCACCGGTTCGGGCGGCGGGGCGTCGGACTGGCTCGACATGGGAAGCGCCCAGCGCAGCCGGCGCGCGCGCGCCTTGCGCAGGTCGAGGCAGCCGTTGACGAGGATCCGCGTGAACCACACCTCGAAGGGCAGTTCCTCGCGATAGCTCGTGATGTGGGTAAACACCTTCACGAACGCGTCCTGCACCGCCTCGTCGGCGTCGTGGACGTCGCGCAGGTACTGGTAGGCGATGCGGACGGCGCGGCGCTGCTGCCGGGCCACCAGCTCGCCGAAGCGCTCGCGCGCGGCGTCGCGCTGGCCGGACAGGACCAGCGCCTTGATGGCGCCGGCGATTTCGGATTCCTTGGACAGGACGGGGCGGACGGCGGCCGTCGGGACACTACCTGCCGGGTTGGGTGTTTCGGCGCGGCGCGGGAGCCTGGTCATCGCCACGGCTATCACTATACTCCGGAAGGGCTTCTGGCGGCTGCCACGCTGGAATCTTCGGGTTGACTTGCTTCCGACTCGGCCGGTACGATCTGAAGCTTCAGTCAGAGGAGACACACGAGATATGACCACACAGGTCGAGCGGGCGTTCGGTCTCGAAGCGCTCGGTATTGTTCGATCCGGACGCGTCTACTGGAACCTCAGTCCCGCCGCCCTGTACGAGCAGGCGCTGGCCCGTGGGGAGGCGTCGCTCGCGGCCGAAGGGCCGCTCGTTGCACGCACCGGCGCCCACACCGGGCGTTCACCGAACGACAAGTTCGTGGTGAAGGACGCGACCAGCGACAAGCATGTCCACTGGGGCAACGTGAACAAGCCGATCGACGAGGCGAAGTTCGACGCGCTGCACAAGGACATGATGGCCTACCTGCAGGACAAGGAGCTGTTCGTCCTGGATGCGTGGGGTGGTACCGACCCGAAGTACAAGATGCCGATTCGGGTGGTGAACGAGTTCGCGTGGCACAACCTGTTCGCGCGCAACATGTTCCTTCCCGAGAACGACCCGCAGAAGCGCCGGGAGCATCGACCCGAGTACACGGTGATCGATGCTCCGAAATTCAAGGCCGACCCGGCGAAGCACGGTACGCGCTCGGAGTGCTTCATCCTCGTGCACTTCGGCCGCAAGATGGTCCTCATCGGCGGCACCCACTACGCGGGCGAAATCAAGAAGTCGATCTTCAGCATCCTCAACTACACGCTGCCGCTCCAGGGCGTCCTCTCGATGCACTGTTCGGCCAACATCGGCGCCGGCGGCGACACGGCGCTCTTCTTCGGCCTGTCCGGCACCGGCAAGACGACGCTCTCGAGCGACCCGAACCGGCAGCTGATTGGCGACGACGAGCACGGCTGGAGCGACACGGGCGTCTTCAACTTCGAGGGCGGCTGTTACGCCAAGGTGATCAAGCTGTCGAAGGAGGCCGAGCCGCAGATTTACGAGACCACGCGGCGCTTCGGCACCGTCCTCGAGAACGTCGTCATCGATCCCGATTTCCGCACTCTCGATCTCGACGACGCGTCGCTCACGGAGAACACGCGCAGCTCGTATCCGATCACCTTCATCGACAACGCCGAGCTCTCCGGGCTTGGCGGTCACCCGACGAACGTCGTGATGCTGACGGCCGACGCCTACGGGGTGCTGCCGCCCATCGCGCGCCTCACTCCCGATGGCGCTATGTACCACTACCTCTCGGGCTACACCGCAAAGGTGGCCGGCACCGAGAAGGGCGTGACGGAGCCGAAAGCGACGTTCAGCACCTGCTTCGGCGCGCCGTTCCTGCCGCTCAACCCGAACGTCTACGCCAAGATGCTCGGCGAGAAGATCGCCAAGCACCAGGCCAAGGTGTGGCTGGTGAACACCGGCTGGACCGGCGGGCCCTACGGCGTCGGCAGCCGCATGAAGATCGCGCACACCCGCGCCATGATCACTGCGGCGCTCACCGGTCAGCTCGACAACGCCAGCTTCAAGAACCATCCGGTGTTCAACCTCGACGTGCCGGCCGCGGTGCCCGGCGTGCCGGACGGTGTGCTCGACGCGCGCAGCACCTGGCCCGACGCCGCGAAGTACGACGAGCAGGCGAAGAAGCTCGCGCAGATGTTCGCCGACAACTTCAAGACCTTCGAAGGCGACGTCGCGCCGGCGGTGAAGGCGGCCGGCCCGCGCGTGTGATCGCCGCAGCCACCAGGGCCCGCCGCGGGCGCCGCTTGGGCACGACCGCGCGCCGTTGGCGCACCAGAGAGGCTGTGAGCCGGTGAGGGCAGCGTACGAAGGCGTCATCGGCCTCGAAATCCACGCCCAGCTCCGCACGGTCACCAAG
>Ga0207648_10001048_pt1 | contig 30970 bp, 26 predicted proteins | sample KBSMisM32_FD_184310 | JGI IMG/M metagenome (GOLD analysis project Ga0207648, IMG submission 184310) | Miscanthus rhizosphere microbial communities from Kellogg Biological Station, Michigan, USA - KBS Miscanthus M3-2 (SPAdes) (version 2) | ecosystem: Host-associated > Plants > Roots >... | reverse complement strand
CCTCACCCTAACCCTCTCCCGCTTGCGCGGGAGAGGGGACCTGATCCGGATCTTCCTCCCTCTCTTGCCGGAGAGGGCCGGGGTGAGGGCAAGCCTTGCGAGAGCTCACTCCCGCGGCTTGCGCAGACCGTAGCGGCCCATCAGGCGGAGGAGGTAGACGCGGTCGATGCCGGCGCGGCGCGCGGCCTCCGAGATGTTGCCGCTCGTCGACTCGAGCATCGCGGTCAGGTAGCGCCGTTCGAAGCGATCCGTGAGCGCGTTCTTCGCGTCCTTGAACGGGACGCGGATGTCGACGGGCTCGCCGTCGGCGCCGTCCGCCGCTTCGGGCGCGGCCGGCGTCGCGAACGGCACGTCGTCGAGCACGGCCAGCCGCTCGACCGCGTTGCGCAGCTCGCGCACGTTGCCCGGCCACGGGTGCGCCACGAAGTTGCGCAGCGTCTCCTCCGAGAACGGCGGCGCGGCGGCGCCCGGCTTGGCCAGCGAGCGGAAGTGCTCGACCAGCACCGGGATGTCGTCAGGGCGCTCGCGCAGCGGCGGCACGCGCAGGCGCATCACCTCCAGGCGGAAGTAGAGATCCTGGCGGAAGCTGCCGCGGTTCACCTCCTCGCGCAGGTCGCGGTTGGTGGCGGCGACGACGCGGACGTCGAGCTTGCGCGGCTGCGCCGAGCCGATGCGGCGCACCTCGCGCGCCTCCAGCACGCGCAGCAACTTGGGCTGCAAGGGCAGGGGCAGCTCGCCGATCTCGTCGAGGAACAGGGTGCCGCCCTCCGCCTCCTCGAACGCGCCGGCGCGCGCGCGATCGGCGCCCGTGAACGCGCCGCGCTCGTGGCCGAACAGCTCGGACTCGAACAGGTTGGGCGGGACAGCGCCGCAGTCGACGACGATCAAGGGACCGGCGGCGCGCGTGCTCGCCTGGTGAATCGCCTCGGCGAGCGCGTCCTTGCCCGTGCCGGTCTCGCCCTCGATCAGCACGGTGACGTCGGAGGCGGCGACGCGCCCCGCCAGCGCGAACAGCCGCCGCATCGCCGTCGATCGCCCCCACAGCCGGCCGAAACGTTCGGAGTCCGCCAGCGGCAGCTCGACGGATTCGTCCAGCGCCTCGAAGCGGACCTGCGTGTGTCCCAGCTCCAGCGTCGCGCCGCGCGGGATGAAGGCCTCGCGCACCTCGACGCCGTCGATGCGGCTGCCGTTCGTCGACGCGAGATCACGCAGCAGCGGTCCCTTCGGCGTCAGGCGGATCGTGCAGTGATTGCGCGACACGGTCTGGTCGGTGAGGCGAAGCTGCGCGCCGTCCGCGCCGCCGATCAGGATCTCGTCCTGCTCCACCGTCACCGTGGTTCCCTTGTCGGGACCCTTCAGGACCTTCAGGCGCACCTTGGGCAGGGCCAGCGTGCGCGGGCCGGCGAGCGTGCGCGTGGCGGCGTCGGGCGGACGTTTCCCGTCGCTCATCGCACCTCACCCCTCAGGTCGACGATCAGCGGCGTGTCCTTCTTCGGTTCGATCTTCACCTCGACCTGCTTTCTCCCCAGCTTCGGATTCTCGATCGTCACCGACGCGCGCCCCGCCCGCACCGGAAACCGCAGGATCGGCGTCGTCCCCGCCAACTTCCCGTTCACGTGCACCGTCGCCCACGGGCTCGCGTTCACAGATATCGATCCCATCGCTCTCTCAGCCCTCGCGATCGTAGTCGCTGACGCTGACGCTGACGTGGGCGTGGACGTCAACGTGGACGTGGACGTCGGCGTAGACGTGGACGTCGGCGTCGTCGCGGTCGTGGTCGGAACAGTCGTCACCGGCGCGACCACCGCCACCTGCGCTGGCGCCCGCCACGGTCGCGTCCAGAAGATCGCTCCAGCCGCGACCATCGCCACGACGCCCAGTCCCGTCAGAATGGGAACCGTGATCCGCTTCGGCGACGGTGCCACCGCGACGACCGTCCGCCGCCGAGGCGCCTCGTGGACCGGCGCCGCCGCGACCACGCGCGACAGCACCGTCCCCTCGCGCGGGCTGGCCGCTCGTGTGACGGTCAGTCCTTCGCGTCGCGTGCCCGGCTCGAACAGCGCGTTCAACCGCTCGCGCTCGTGGGGAAACGCCGCGCGCAGCCGATCCCGCAGCGCGCCCGCGCCGCCGCGCAGGCCCAGCGCGAACATCAGCTCGTCGATCGCGTCGGCGAACGCGCCGGCGCTGGGGAAGCGGTCGTCGGGCCGCGCGGCCAGCGCCCGCCGGAGCAGCGGCTCGAAGACATCGGCGCGGTCCAACCCCGTCGGCGGGCGATAGCGGCAGAGCTGGATCTCGTAAAGCGTCTCGCCGGTGTCCTCCTCGCCGAACGGGCACTCGCCCGCCAGCAGCGTGTACAGCAGCACGCCAGCCGAGAAGACATCCGACCGCAAGTCGACGGGCTCGCCGCGCGTCTGCTCGGGCGACATGAACGGGATCGTTCCGCTGATCCCTTCCGTCACGCGGCGCGCATCACGCGAGCGCGCAACGCCGAAGTCGGTCAGCTTCACCTCGCCCTCGAACGAGACCAGCACGTTGGCCGGCTTCACGTCCAGGTGGACGATGCCCAGCGGCCGGTTGTCGCTGTCCGTGCGCCGGTGCGCGTAGTCCAGCCCGCGCAGCATCTGCGCGACCACGTGCAGCGCCTCGGCGGGCGTCAGCCGCCCGCCGTCGGGCAGCCGGCGCAGCCGCTGCACGTCGACGCCCTCGACGAACTCCATCGCCAGGAAGAACTCGTTGCCTTCGGTCCGCCCGAAGTCGAACACCTGCACGACGTTGGCGTGCGACAGCTGCATCGCCAGACGGACCTCGTCGAAGAAGCGCGCGACGAACTGCGGGTCGCTGCTGGAGCCGGTCCGGATGCGCTTGAGCGCGACGCGCTTCGAGACGCCGGCCTCGGTCACCGCGCTGGCGGCGACGATCTCGGCCATCCCGCCCTCGGCGATCAGCCCGCCGATGTCGTACCGCCGGACCAGCTGCGTCACGCCAAGACTATAACCCGGTGGCGCGACCCGCTCGCGGGGTCGCTTTCGCCGCCGCGGCTCAATTGCTACGATCGGCGCGTCGTGCGGTGTATGGACGAGCGAAGATGGAGGCTGGCGGCGTTGCTCGCGCTGGCGGCGGCTCCATGTCTGGGCGGGTGTGGGAAGGGGGCGCAGGCGACCCCCGATGGCGGCGACGGCGCGCCGATCAGCTGGGACGGGGCGATCGCAGGGATGCACGCCTTTGACGTGACCGCAGTACTGCATGCGAAAAGCAACGGGCCGCCGCCGCCGCCCACGAATGGCTTCACGCTCGTCGTCGACACGGCCGCGCGGCTGGCGATCGCCGGGGGCAAGGGACAGGGCGCGACCGTCGCGCTCACGACAACCGACGGCAGGACGTTACGGTCGACCGCCGGGTTCACCGTGGGCGGGGGCGGCGGCAGCGTCAGCGAAAGGTTTCAGTACGACACGTTCGAGGTCACGTTGACCGATGGCGCGCTCGCGGGAACGGCGACCGGCACCGCCAGCCTCTCGGCCGGCGAACAGGTGCTTTCCGCGCCCTTCACGGCGACGCTGGCGGGGAGGGCGGACGAGACGGCGCCGACGCTGCTCGCATTCGGCACCCCGACGAACCCGTTCGATGGGTTCGCTTTGATCGCGTCCGAGCCGCTGCCCACCAGCGCGGCCGCGCGGCTGGTCGCCGACGACGGCGCCGCGATCGATCTCGTGCCCACGCTCGTCGACGGCGCCGTGCCGATCGTCGTCGGGTTCTCGAAGCCGGACGTCGTACTGCGCGCCGGTCAAGGGTACGTGGTCGCGCTCGACGGCCTGGTCGACTTCGCGGGAAACGTCGACCGCGGCGGCCAGCCGTTGCGTCTCGCAACCTTCAGAGACGCGCCGCTGGCGCCCGAGGATGGTTTCGAATCGGCCGTCGCCGGAAGCGAGCTTGGAGGCGCGCTGGTGGTGTCGGGCGAACCGCTGCCGGCGATCGCCGGCACGGCCAGCCTCTACGTCGGCAGCAAGCTGGACACGCCGCGCGGGGTCGCCGCCCCGCTGTTCCCACTCGGCATCCGCCTGGCGCGGCAGGCCGGGGATACGACGTTGCGCTTCACGTATCGCACCGTCGACCTGACCACGACGCCGTCATTTCTGGGATTGCTGTGGGTCGGGGCAGAGGGCGGCGCGACGGGCCCGGCGATCTCTTCGTTCCCCTCCACCGGGGCGGTGGAAACGCTGACTATCGGGGCGCAAACGATCTACGCAAGGGCTGCAGTCACGATGGCAGTCCCGTTGCCCGCAGACGCAAGCGACGACGTGCTACTCGTCGTCGCGCCGGCGACTCCCTCCCTCGGCGTATTTCAAACACCGCCCACGGGGTTGCTGATCGACGACGTTCGCCTCGAGTGACGCGCTAGTAACAGAAGTGCAGGGCGATCGGGCTAGAGGCGCCACTGCAAGAGATGCTGACGGTGACGTTGTGGCAGCGCTCGCCGGTCGCGCAATCGCCATCGCCCGCGCAGTACTTGCGGCACACGACGCCCGCGTCGGCGGCGGACAGGCATCCGGTGCCGCGCGGGCATGGCACCGTCGTCGAGCAGGGGCTGCCCGGCGCGCCGCCGTCGGTGTTCTGGATGCAGGCGAGCACGGCGCCGGTTCCCGCGCACGTGAAGTCGCACTTCGCGACATCCGATGAGCAGTTCTGCGCGGCGGGGTCGCAAGTCGTCACGCCGCCCGTGCCGCCCGCGCCGCCCATGCCGCCGCCGCTGCCGCCGGGCGCGCCGTCCGGGGGAGCGCCGCTCGTCGAGCTGCACGCACCGATCACCACCGCCATCGCGGCCACCACCAGCGTCGCTGCCCGGTCGCGCCTCACGGACACGACTATATCCCGATGATCTCAACAATCGGAGAGTGGGCGACAGCCCTGTCGTGGTCAGCGACTCAGCCTCCTGTGGACGGCGCGGGTTCCGCGGCGGCATCACGCTTGCTACGATTGCCCGCGCCATGCTCCGCCGCGCCGCGATCATCACCGTGCTGGGCCTGCTCGGTGGCTGCGGATCGTCGCCGCAGCGAAATCCCGACGGCGGCGACGGCGTACTGACGCCGCCGGACGCGCTGGCGGCCGGACGTCATTCGTTCGACGTGACCGCAGTGCTCGGTGGCGCGTCCAATTTGCCGCCCACGAACGGCTTCACGCTGGTCATCGATGTCGACGCGCAGGTGGCAATCGTGGGCGCCAACGGAGGCGCCAATGCCGTCCCCTTCACGACGACCGACGGACGGACCTTCGTCGTGAGAACACCCTTCACGGTGGGCGACAAATCTCCCGACCCGTGCGGCGCCGAGGAGAGCGTTCGTTACGACGGCATCGAGGTGACGATCGCGGCCGACGGATCGCTCACCGGCCGAGGGTCCGGCGTCGCCAACATTTCGTGTGGCGACTGCAGCTTCGGCGTCGCGTTCAACGCCACGCTGACCGGGAACGCGGACAGGACCCTTCCGACGTTGCGCGCGTCGGGAACGCCCCCGTCGAGTCCGTTCGATCTATTCGGCCTCCGTACGTCCGAACCCCTTCCCGCCACCGCCACCGCGCGCCTGGTCGCGGACGACGGCGCGGCGATCGACCTGGTCCCGACGATCAACGACGGCGTGATTCCACTGATTGGCGGCTTCTTGAAGCCGGCCGTCATCCTGCGGGCGGGACAGGGATACGTCGTGACGCTGGACGGGCTGACCGACTTCGCCGGTCTCGTCGACACGAGCGGCTCGACCCTGCGTATCGTCGCGTTCCCCGCGGCGCCGGTGGTCGCCGAGGACGGATTCGAGTCGGCCACCGGCAACGCGCTGGGAGGCGCGATGGTGATGACCGCGGGCGCGCTGCCCGCGATCACGGGCAGCACCAGCCTCTACATCGGCGGCGCGGGCGCGCTGGGCCTGGACGCTTCGAACGGGCGCTCGCTGCTGGTGCGGCTGGCGCGCCAGCCGGGCGACACCAAGCTGCGCCTGTCGTGCCGGGCGGTGACGACGCAGGCACAGACGTCGTTCTTCGGGAGGTTGCAGGTCGGGTCGGAGGGCGCGTCGCTCAGCGCCGGTACCTCCAGCTCGTTCGGCGATGCGACAGGGGCGACGGAGATGGTGGATGTTGGCGGGCGCCCGGCGTTCCTGACGCCGAGCACGCCGATCGAGGTGACGTTGCCGGCCGACGTGGGCGACGAGGTGCTGCTCTCGATCGCGCCTTCCAACAACATCTGCTTCCCGGGAGGCGTCCGTCCCGGCGCGGGCCTGCTGATCGACGACCTGCGCCTCGAGTGACGCACCCGCGCCGCCATCCTTCAAATTCATTGAAGATTTCGCGCGCCGAGGACATTCATGGGTCGGCTCATGATGACTTCATCGCGGATCCGGGGAACCTTCGCGGCGCTGGCGCTGGCTTCGATCGCCGCGTGCGGCGACAGTGGCTCGGGCGGGTCGCCCGGCGTCGGCGGCGGCGGCCAGAGCGGTTCGGGGGCGACGGCGGGAACGGGCGGAGGAGCGGGAACGAGCGGTAGCGCGGGCACGACCGGCGTCGCCGGATCGAGCGCGGCCGGAACGGGTGGCGCGGCCGGCGCGGCGGGCGCTGCCGGTACGACGGGCGCCGGCGGCGCGGCGGGCGCCGGCGGCGCGGCCGCCGGTACGGGTGGCGTCGCGGGCGCGGCGGGCGGTGCGGGCGCCGGCGGTGGCGGCAGCGGCGGCACGACGGGCCTCGCCGGCGGCGGCGGCCGCGGCGGAACCGGCGGCGCTGCGGGAACGGGCGGGGCAGCAGGCGGCGGACGCGGTGGCTCCGGCGGCACGGGCGGGCGGGGCGGCGGCGCCGGGACGGCGGCCGGTGGCGCCGGCGGCGGCGGCACGGGCGGCTCGTCGGGATTGCCGGCGCGCGCGACGATCATCGATCTGTTGCGCCGGGCCAACACGTACTTCGTCAACAAGTGGCCCGATCCGGGGACGCGGATCGACTCCTCGCACGAGAGCCACATCTGGACGCGCTCCGTGTACTACGAGGGCTTGATGGGGCTGAACGCCGTCGATCCCCAGCAGAGCTACGTCGACTACGCGGTTCGCTGGGGCACCAGCCACAGCTGGGGCCTGGTCGGCGGCACCACCACGCGCAGCGCCGACAACCAGTGCGCCGGCCAGACGTACATCGATCTCTACAACATGGACATGCAGTCGATGCGCATCCGCGACATCAAGGCCGACATCGACATGGTCGTCGCGGGCGCCGCGTCCAACGACTGGACCTGGATCGACGCGGTCCAGATGGCGATGCCCGTCTACATCAAGCTGGGCAAAATGGGCACATCGACCAACTACTACGACAAGGCGTACGCGCAGTACTCGAACATGAAGAACGTGCAGGGCGCCGCCGGCCTCTACAGCAAGACCGAGCACCTGTGGTGGCGCGATGGGGACTTCGATCCGCCTTACACCGAACCGAACGGCAAGAGCTGCTACTGGTCGCGCGGCAACGGCTGGGTGTTCGCGGCGCTGACCCGCGTGCTGGACGTTCTTCCGTCGAACGAGTCGCATCGCGCGGAGTACCTCGCCGACTTCCAGGCGATGGCGGAGGCGCTGCGCGCCGTGCAGCGCAGCGACGGGTTCTGGAACGTCAGCCTGCTCGACCCGACGCACTACGGTGGTCCCGAGCTGACGGGCACGTCGCTGTTCACGTACGGGATGGCGTGGGGCGTGCGCACCGGCGTGCTGTCGTCGGCGACGTACCTGCCGGTGATCCAGCGCAGCTGGGCCGCGATGGCATCGACCGTCCACACGAACGGCTTCCTCGGTTACGTGCAGGGCACGGGCAAGCAGCCATCCGACGGGCAACCGGTGACGTTCGACAGCGTGCCGAACTTCGAGGACTTCGGCCTCGGCTGCTTCCTGCTGGGCGGCAGCGAGATCGCGCGCCTCGCGTCGCCCTGAGCGGCCGCTACATGATGATGCAGCCGAACACGATGGTGACCGTCGTGATCGTCTTCGCCTTCCACTGATCGCACGCCGTCCCGTGCAGCAGCAGCGACGTCATGCCGGCGTCCGTGTAGGTCCAGCCGTTGGTCGCGTCCATCGGAATGGTGACGGCCCCGGTGGTCGTCGTTGCCCGGATGGAGATGTTCGCGCGGCTGGTGCTGCCGTCGCTGGTCGGCGGCGGCGGAATCGACAACGTGCACGTGTTCGCCGTGGTCACCAGCGTGCGCAGCACCGCCTCGAACTCGGCGGTGTTCGTGACCGCGTAGTACTGGGTGGCCTGTCCCGTCTGCGGATATCCACCCTCGATGGCCATCTGGTTCAGCGCGGAATCCGCGGCGCCGCCGCTGGTCGCGATGCCGACGACGAACGTCGGGATGCCGGCGGCGCGCGCGGCCGTCACGGCGGCGACGGCGGCGGGCGTGTCGTCGTTTGACGAGGTTCCGCTGGCGGGACAGTTCGGCTGGCCGTCGGTCGCGAGCACGATGTACTTGGGGTTCGGATCGGTCAGCGTGGACAGATAGGTGACAGACGCGTTCTCCGCCGCGCGCGTCGGCGTCGAGCTGCCGTTGGTGAGGTTACCGATCGCATCCGTGCGGCCCGTGAGCGCGTTTGAAATCGCGGTGCCGTTCGCCGGCCCGATGGCGACGGCAACGGAGTTGCTGACACCGCAGGTGCTGCCCACGTCCGCGAACATCTTGAGGCCCCAGTTCACCTCCGTCTCCGTCTGGGTGACGACCTGCTTGATCGCCGTCGTCATCAGCGACCACTTGGAGGTCGCGCCGCAGCCTGGGGCCGGGCACTGCGTGTTGTACGTGTCCTGGTTCATCGAGCCCGACGCGTCCTGAAGGAGCAGGATGTCGGGAGGAACCGCGGACGACGTCATGGGGAACGTGCCGCACGAGAGGCCGCCGCCCTGACCCGAAGCGCCCGCCGTCCCCGTCGTCCCCGCGATGCCGCCGGTGCCCGCTGCGCCGCCCGTGCCCGCGATGCCGCCGGTGCCCGCCGTCCCCGTCGTCCCCGCGATGCCGCCGGTGCCCGCTGCGCCGCCCGTGCCGGCCGCGCCCGCAGCACCGGTCGTGCCCGCGACGCCCGTTGTTCCGGCGGCGCCCGTCGTTCCGGCGACGCCCGTTGTTCCGGCGACGCCCGTTGTTCCCGCACTGCCCGTGGTGCCCGCAGTGCCGGTGGTACCGGCAGCGCCCGTTGTCCCGGCGGTACCCGTCGTACCAGCCGTGCCTGTTGTTCCCGCGACACCGGTGGTGCCCGCAGTGCCGGTGGTGCCCCCGCGTCCGGCGGTGCCGGTCGTGCCGGCGGTTCCGGTGGTGCCCGCGATGCCGGTCGTGCCGGCGGTGCCGGTCGTACCGGCGGTGCCGGTCGTGCCGGCGCTGCCTGACGTGCCCGCGGATCCCGTCGCGCCGTCGCCGCCCATTCCGCCCGTGCCCGTATCGTCGGTCTCGCCGGTGGCGCACGCGCCGGTCAGCGACGCGACGACGAGGCCGAGGGCAATGGCTAAGCGCGTTTTCATGGATCCTCCGTCGTAGGGGGCAGGCGGGGGTTTATGTCTTCAGTCGCAGGTTATTCGCCGGGAATCGGCGGCCGCGGGTGAACGCCGGTCAGGGTTTCGATGTGCTGGCAGTAGCCACTCAAGGGATAGCGGTGCAGGAAATCTTCAGCCAAATCGCGCGCCCGGCCGATTTCGCCCGCCCGAACGAGCGCGTCGATGCGAGCCGCCGCGACCGCCTCGTCCGAACGAGGCGGCGTCGCGGGCGCCGGCGCGCCGGTGACGGGCCGGGGCGCCGCCACCGCCGGCGGGTCGGCGCGCACGGGCTCCGCCGCCGGCGGCGCAGCAGCGACGGTGGGCGTTGCCGGGGCCGCCGGCGCGCGAAACGCGCGCGCGAGCGCGGTGGTCACGGCCAGGCCGGCCACGACGACACCGGCAAGCAAAGCAAATCGACCGAAACGCATGATCGACGCCGTTGTTTGTACCACGGGAAGTTCAGCCGTCGCGCGCGCGGGCTGATGTGTGACGTGTCGGATAGATCCGGACACAGCGCGTTCATCGCGTTTCGAGTCGGCTTTTGATCAGATCGCGCGCCGCAGCCGGCCATTCGGGAAGATCGAAGGAGAAGCCGGCATCGCCGAGACGCCCCGGCACGACGCGTCGGCTCTTGAAGGTCAGCTCGGTGTCGGTGCGAAGAAAGACGGCGCCGATCTTCGCCATCCACCTCGTGACCGGAAGGCCGACGCGCGTTCCCGTCGCCGCGCGCAGCGCCGCCATGAAGTCACGCTGCGGAAGCGGGCAGGGCGCCGCGATGTTCACGGGCCCCTCGATGTCGTCGCGGTCGATCAGGAAGGAGATCGCCCGGACGAAATCGCGTCCGTGGATCCACGACATCCATTGCTGCCCGCCGGCGATCGGACCGCCCAGACCGCGGCGTGTGAGGCCCAGCAGCACGTCGAAGACACCCCCGCGCTCGGGCGTCATGACCATCGCGGTGCGCAGCGCGACCTTGCGCGTTCCCGTCGTCGCGGCGTCGGCCTGCGCCGCTTCCCACGCCTTCGCGATATCGATGCTGAACCGCCAGTACGCGGGGACGTCGGGCTCGTCGCCGCCGATCCGTCCCGTCGCCTCGTCGTTGGCCGCGTCGAAACGATGGGCGTAGATCGTCGCCGTGCTCATCTGCAGCCAGACGCGCGGCGGGCGAGCCGCGCGCGCGATGGCCTCGCCCACCGCGCGCGTCGAATCGACGCGCGAGCTCATCATCGCGCGCTTGTTGGCGGCGGTGTAGCGGCAGTTGACGGTGCGTCCGGCCAGGTTGATGACCGCATCGGCACCGTCGAGCTCCGCGGCCCACGGTCCCTGGGTTCGTCCGTCCCAGCTCACCGCGCGGGAGCCCGCGCCGCCGCTCGCCCGACTGAGGACCACGACCTCGTGGCCAGCGGCGCAAAACGTGCGCGCCAGCAGCATCCCCACTTGGCCGCTGCCGCCCGGAATGACGATCTTCCTGCCCGACAGTACAGCGCGACCGGCCGCCGGGTTGCGCCGCGTCCGATCTGTGACGCGCCGACATCCCGGAACCTGCCGGGAGCTTGCGGCGCGTGATACCCTGATCGCGCCCAAGTGCGTTCCCGGGGGATCGTCAAGCGACGCTCGCGCCCTGCCGCCAAGCGCGCGCGGTCCGCTGCCAAGCTCGCCCGCCCTTCGGTGAAGGCCGCCCGACCCGCCGCGAAGGTCGTTCGCGGCGCCACCCGGTCCGCCCGTCCCGACATCCAGGACGAGATCACCGCCCGCCGCAAGGCGCTCGCGGACCTGATGCACTCGCAGGTGCTGGGGCAGGGCGACGTGAGCCGCGGCTTCAATCAGATCACCGAGACGGCCGTGCAGGTGCTGGACGTCGAACGCGCCAGCGTGTGGCGGCTGATCGACAGCGGCGCCGGCATCGAATGCATGGATCTCTACGAGCGGTCGCAGAGGCGGCACTCGTCGGGCATCCGCATCAGCGCCGCCGACGTGCCCCGCTATTTCGAGGCGCTGCAGCGCGAGCGCGCGATCCGCGCGCACAACGCCCGCACCGACCCGCGCACCAGCGAGTTCCGCAAGGGGTACCTCGAGCCGCTGGGCATCACGTCGATGCTCGACGCGCCCGTGTTCCTGCGCGGCAAGATGGTCGGCGTCGTCTGCCACGAGCACACTGGAAAGCCCCGGCGCTGGCAGCTGCACGAGGAGCTGCTGGCCAGCTCGTTCGCCGACTTCGTCGCGCTGGTGCTGGAGACGGCCGCCTGGCACGAGGCCGAGAACGCGTTGCGCGTCGAGCGGGACGTGCTGGAGACGAAGGTCGGCGAGCGCACGCGCGATCTGCAGGAGAGCGAATCCAACCTGCGCGCGCTGGTCGACTTCTCGCCGGTCTCGATGGTGCTGACCCGCATCGCCGACAGCAAGGTCCTGCTCGCCAACCGGCGCGCAGCGGCGATGTTCGACGTCGCGCTGGAAGAGATCTACGGCCGCAACGCGCCCGCGCACTGGGTGAATCTGGCCGAGCGCAACCGCTACCTGGAGCACGTGTTTCGCCACGGGCGCATCGACGACTTCGAGGCGGAGATGCTCACGTCGAAGGGGAAGAAGTTCTGGGCGTCGCTGTCGGGCCAGCGTCTGCGCTACGGGGGCGACGACGCGCTGCTGGCGGCGATCGTCGACATCACGGCGCAGAAGCAGACGCGCGACGAGCTGCTCCAGCAGGCGACGCACGATCCGTTGACCGGCATCTTCAACCGCCGCCACGTCGAGGAGGTGCTGCGCCAGGAGCTCGATCGCGCCGAGCGGCACGCGCGCCCGCTGGCGGTGGCGATGATGGACGCCGATCACTTCAAGAACATCAACGACACCTACGGTCACCAGACCGGCGACGAGGTGCTGCGCGAGATCTCTGAGCGCTGCCGGAAGACCCTGCGGGCGAACGACATCCTGGCGCGCTACGGGGGCGAGGAGTTCGTGATCGTCTTTCCCGAGACGAAGCTGGACGAAGCCGGCGCCGTCGCCGAGCGGCTGCGCGTCGCGGTCGCCGAGAACCCGATCCGGATCGGCGACAAGGCGCTGGCCGTGACGGTGTCGATCGGTCTGGCCGCGTACGCGCCGGGACAGGACATCGACAAGCTGTTCCAGCGGGCCGACTCGGCCCTGTACACGGCCAAGCAGGACGGACGCAACCTCGTTCGCGTATAACGGCGGGCGGGACGCCGCCGATGGACGTCGCGCTCGAACGCCTGCGTAATCAGCGCCTGATCGGGAAGCCGTTCGCTTCACCCGAGGACGTCGTGCGCTGGCTTGCCGCCGTGCAGTCGCAGGACTACGCGGGCGCGAAGTGGGCGATCGCCCAGCGCACGCGCGCCTGCAGCGACGCCGACCTGGATCGCGCCTGCGCGGACGGCCGCATCCTGCGCACGCACGTGCTGCGCCCGACCTGGCACTTCGTGCTGCCCGACGACATCCGCTGGATGCTTGCGCTGACGTCGCCCGGCGTCCGCGCGCGGATGGCGTACTACGATCGGCAGCTGGCGCTCGACGGCGCGGTTTTTCGTCGCAGCCAGGCGGCGATCGAGAAGGCGCTGGCGGGCGGCGAGGCGCTGACGCGCGAGGAGCTGGGGCGCGCACTGGCCGGCGCGGGCATCCGCGCGGCCGGGCAGCGGCTGGGTCACATCATGATGCGCGCGGAGCTGGATGCGCTGATCACCAGCGGACCTCGCCGCGGCAAGCAGTTCACGTACGCGCTGCTCGACGAGCGCGCGCCGCGCGGCCGGACCCTCGGCCGTGATGAGGCGCTGGCCGAGCTCGCGGGCCGGTACTTCGCCAGCCACGGACCGGCGCTGCCGCACGACTTCGCGTGGTGGTCCGGGCTGACCGTGGGCGATGCGCGGCGGGGCATCGAGGCAGCGTCGCCAAGGCTGGTGTCTACCGCCGTCGACGGCAAGACCTACTGGCTGGCGCCCGGCGCCCGCAACGGCGGGCGCGTCCCGCCGAACATCGTTCACCTCCTCCCGAATTACGACGAGGCGCTCGTCGCGTACCGTGATCACGCACCGTCGATGGCCCCGGGCGTTACCGTCGTCTTCGCCGACCGCCCGGTGATGCTCGCGAATCACATCGTGGTCGTCGCTGGCCGGGTGGTGGGCGGCTGGCGCCGGTTGCCCGGCAAGGGCGCGGTGGTCGTGGAGACGATGCTTGCGACCCGGTTGGGTGGGGCGGCGCAAAAGGCGCTGCAGGTGGCGGCGGCCCGTTTCGAGAAGTTTCTCGGTTTGCCCGTGACGCTGAAGGCGCGCCGAGGTGGCAAGATGCGCGCATCGTGAGCGTCTATCCTGCCGGAACCTTCCCCGCGACCTTCATCGGCGGTACCGCCGGCGCGTGGCGCATCGAGAGCAGCACCGCCGTCGTGGGCGAACCGCTGCCACCCGCTGAACGACTGGACGTTCGCGAGGGCATCGTCGTCACGTCCGCGGGGACCTGGCGGCTGTCGGGCGTCGCCGGCCACACCCGCTACGTCGAGCGCCGGGAGAAGACCCAGCTCGACGCGGTGACGCCGCCGCTGGGACGGCCCGAGGCGACGATGGCGGCGCTGATCCCGATCCGCAAGTCGCCCGCCTGGTGGGCGCTGACCCAGGATGAGCGCCGCGCGATCTTCGAGCAGCGCTCGCGCCACATCGCCGACAGCATGCCGTTCCTGCCGCGCATCGCGCGCCGTCTGTATCACGCGCGCGACCTCGGGCAGCCGTTCGACTTCCTCACCTGGTTCGAGTTCGCGCCCGAGCACGCGCGCGCGTTCGACGAGCTGGTCGCGATGCTGCGGTCGCGCGAGGAATGGACCTACGTCGATCGCGAGGTCGACATCCGCCTCTCGCGGAGCGACTAGTACGAGGGCGCCGGCTGGGGCGATGGGACGTAGCGCGCGACCAGGCGCAAGAGGTCGCTGACCTCGAACGGCTTGGGCAGCACGTCGTCGGCGTCGATCGCGTCGCCGCGGCTGTGCACGTGCTCGGCCGCGGTGGCGACCACGATCGGGACCTCGCGGCCGTACCGGGCACGGAAGTCGCGCGCGAACTCCCACCCGTTCATGACAGGCATCAGCATGTCGAGCAGGATCAGCGCCGGCATGGCCTGCGCGACCGCGTCGAGGGCCTGCTTCCCGTTCAGCGCTGTGCGCGTGGGGTAGCCCGCGTCATGCAGGATCAGCTCCATCACCTCGACCATGTCCAGGTCGTCATCGACGACGAGGACGTCGTTGCAAGGCTTCATGCGTGGGCTCCCGCGTCGCCGGGCAGGTGGAGCCAGCTGGTCCGTTCGGATCCACTGTCCTCGCTGGTCAGCGAGCCGCCGTGGCTCTCGGCGATCGTCTGGGCGACGGACCGCCCGATGCCGATGTCGTCGTACTCGCCGTACGTCTCGCCCACGTCGTCGTGCCAGGGTAAGGCCTGATAGCGGACGCCGACCGCGATCCGATCGCCCTCGAGGTGCGCCATCAGCGTCAGGCGCGAATCGGCGGGAGACAGGCGCGAGGCTTCGTAGAGCAGGTTGCGGATCGCGAGGGCCAGCCGGTCCGGGTCGGCGTGCAACGGCAGCGCGCCGGTCACCTCGGTGTGCAGATCGTGCCGGTGCGACCAGGTGCTCTCGCCCGAGATGCGCTCGATCAGCGGGCGCAGCTCCATCGCGCTGGGGCGCAGCTCGAGCGTCTGCGAGTGCGCGCGCGCCAGGACCAGCAGGTTCTGGACCATGCGGTCGATGCGGTCGCACTGGCGGGCGACCGAGGCCGCCACGCGGGCGTCCGCCGGCGTTTCGGTGGGAAACAGCGCCTGCACGTCGGCCTTGATGATGGCGACCGGCGTTTTCAGCGAATGTGCCGCCGCCGCGAAGAACTGATCGCGAATCCGGTCCAGCCGGTCGGCGGCCGTGATGTCGTGCATGACGCTGACGACCCAGGTGGACGGCTCGCCCACCTGCAGGCGCACCCCGGCCGCGGTCACCGAGATCACCACGTCGTGGCCGCCGGGCGGGTGGAGGATCGCCTTGTATCGCAAGGGGCCCCCTTCGTCGTACACGCGCTGCGAGACGTACTGGTCGGGAGGAACCAGCGCGCCGCTCGGGTAGGAGACCCGGAAGCGGCGCGAGAACTCGGAAGCGTCCATCCCGACCAGCACCTTGGATGGGCAGCGGAGCAAACGCGCGGCCGCCGGGTTGGCGTAGGCGATGGTGCGATTGCGGCCCAGCAGCAGGACGCCGTCACCGATGCTCTCGACGGCCGCCGCCGTCAGGCGCCGGACGCGATCCAGGCGCGCCGAGCTGCGAAAGGTCACGGCGTACAGCAGCAAGCTGGCCAGCGAGATGAAGAGCCAACCTTTTGTGGTCTCCACGCGCGCGATCAGGACCTGATCTCGGGTCAACCTGTAGAGGAGGATGTCCGTGATGAACACCCAGCTCACGCCCGCCGTCGCGAACACTGCCGTGACGGTCGCGGCGATCCGATGCGCCGAATAGGCCCGGTGCGTGAGATCGGGCAGCGCGGTCGGATCCGTACCGCCCGGAACCACGTCTCCCGCCCGATCGCTCACAGTAATCCCCGGCACAATGTAGTTTCGGATCGAGCGGGCGAACGCCTACGCCAATGGCTGAAAACGTGTTGCCGCAGCGCGCGGATGCGAGCGGATGCAAAAGCTTTTTAGGAAGTGACGCAGGCGGGAACGACCACTGCCGGCGAAAAGGCCGCTCGCTACCGCACCCGCTGTGCGCGCAGGGGCCAGTGGTTTTGCGTCGCCGGCGTGGTGGTGGGCGGCATAGGACTGATCGGCGGCATCGTCGACGCCGACCTGCTGACGTCGGTCGTCCCGGACGAGCCGGCGATGATGCCGAACACCGCGTTCGGCCTGATGCTGATCGGCATCGCCGGGGCGCTGCGCGCACATGATGGGCCGAGGCGCGGTTGGACCCTGCTGTCCTTGCTGGCGGCGATGATCGTGTTCGCGATCGGAATCGCAACCCTCGTGGAGTACGTCTTCGCGATCGATCTCAGCATCGATCAGGTCTTCGGGCGCGGTCCCGCGGGAAATCCCCACCCGGGGCGGCCGGCGCCGGTCACGGCGGTGGCGTTCGTCCTGCTGGCGGGCGCCGTCGCGCTCTTCGACTACCGTGCCCGCGCCCGCGCGCGTCCGTCGGAGTGGCTGATCCTCTGTGTCGCGCTTGCCGCCGTCACCGCCTTGCTGGGATTCGCATTTCGCGCCGAGTTCCTCTACCGCGCATTCCACGCGCCGCGCTTCGGGCTGGCGTTGCCCACCGCGATCGCCCTCTTGCTGATCTCGGTGGGCTTGCTGCTCGAACGGCCGAAGGGCGGCATCATGTGGGCGATCACGTCGCCGGGACCGGGAGGCGCGCAGTTTCGACGGCTGCTGCTGCCAGCCGTTCTGATCCCGGTGGTGCTCGGGCTCGTCGTCACATTTGTGCTGGGCATGGTGGGTCAGCGCGACATAGCGGTGGTGGTGGCGCTGCTGGTTTCGATGACGGTCGCGGTCGGCGTTCTCGGCCTCGCCGTCAACGCCGCCCCGCTGAATCGCATCCATGCGGCGCTGGAGGCGAACCGCGCGCACATCCGCGCGCTCGTCGAGCAGGCGCCCGACGGCGTCTTCATCGCCGATGTCGGCGGTCGCTATATCGATGTGAACAGCTCGGGGTGCCGCATGCTGGGGTACACCCGTGAGGAGCTGATCGGGAAGACAATCGTCGACCTGATCCCGTCCGAAGACGTCGAGCGCCTGGCGCGCACGAAGGACAGCCTGCTGGGAGGCGGCGTGACCGTCAGCGAGTGGACGTTGCGGCGGAAAGACGGCAGCTACGTGCCCGTCGAGGTCAGCGCCAAGATCTTTCCGGACGGCCGCTGGCAAGCCATGGTCCGCGACATCAGCGAGCGCAAGCGGGTGGCCGCCGAGCAGGCGCGTCTTTACCAGGTCGCTCAGCAAGCCATCCACCTGCGCGACGACGTCCTGGGTATCGTCGCCCACGACCTGCGAAATCCGCTGGGAACCATCCTGATGCAGGCCAGCCGCCTTCGCCGCAGCGGCACCGATCTGCACGTGAAGGGCGCGGCGGCGATCGAACGCGCGGCCCGGCGCATGAACCACCTCATTCAGGATCTGCTGGACGTCGCCCGCGTGGAAGGAGGGCGTCTGACGATCAAGCCGCAGCGCATGTCGTGCACGCAGGTGGTCGTGGAATCCGTTCAAGCGGAGGAGCCGCTGGCGACTGCCGCGGCGCTGTCGTTGCGGGTGGACGTATCCGCCGATCTTCCGGAAATATGGGTGGACCGCGATCGCCTCCTTCAGATCCTCGAAAACCTGGTCGGCAACGCCATCAAGTACACGCCGCCTGGTGGGCGCGTCACCGTGGGCGCGATGCGACGCGACCCGTACGTTGTCTTCTGGGTTGCGGATACGGGCGCGGGCATCGCGGCCGACGATCTTCCGCACGTCTTCGAACGGCTCTGGCAGGCCAAGCACAGTGAGCGCGCAGGCGCGGGCCTGGGCTTGACGATCGTCAAGGGCATCGTCGAGGCGCACCGCGGGCGCATCTGGGTCGAGAGCAAGCTCGGCGCCGGGACCACGTTTTACTTCAGCATCCCGGTTGCGCCCGGTCCGGAGTCCTGGCGGTCCGAACCGGCGCCGTCCGGTCTGTGAACGTGTTCCGCATCAAGGACGCGTAAAGACCGCGTAAAGACGGGCCATGAAACGTGCCCGCCGCGGCCATTCATGACAGCGGGATGATCTATGATATCGGCGTGTTCTCCTCGGCGCGTTGGCGATTGCCGGTCATGTTCACGGCGGCGATCCTGGCGCTCGGTGCGGCGTCGCCCGCGCTTGCGAATGGGCGCTTTCCCGAGGCGCAGCGCGTGCTGGAGCACCCGGGCAACCCGAATCGGCTCTACATGGCGGCCACCTTCGGCCTGCTGGTGACCGAGGACCGCGGCAAGAACTGGTACACGATCTGTGAGGAGGCCTTCGCGCTGAAATTCCTGGAGGGCGATCCTCTCCTCGAGGTCATGCCCGACGGCAGCATGCTGGGCGGCATCTTCGACACGCTCAACCGCTCTACCGACTGCGGCTGCGCCTGGAAGACGACGCTCGGGGCCGCGGCGACGGAATCGGTGATGGACATCGCCATCGATCGCACGACCAACGCCGTCGTGGCGCTGGTTCAGGACACGACGACGTTCCCCGGGCGCCTGTCTGTCTGGGAATCAACGGATCTCGGCCAGACCTGGAAGAAGCTCTCCGACCTGCCCGCGGAGATCGTGAACGGCTTGACGATCGACGTCGCGCCGTCCCGTTCCTCCCGCATCTACGTCTCGGGCGTGACGCGTAACGAGGCCACCAAGCCGGCGATCGCGTTGCTGGCCGTGTCGAACGACCACGGCGCCACCTGGCAGATGCGCGAAGTGCAGGGCGCTGACTCCAGCGCGCTGCCGTACATCGCGGCCGTCGACGCCACCAACCCGGACAAGGTTTACGTGCGCACGGACGAGTGGGTCGACTTCGGCGATTTCGCCGCGAACGACGCCCTGCTGTTCTCGGACGACGCGGGCCAGACCTGGCGGGAGCTGGCGCGCCACCCGGCCAAGCTGTTCGGCTTCGCGCTGTCGCCCGACGGCGCGACCGTGCTGATCGGCTACGGCGATCCGATCCAGGCGGGTGGGCGAACGGTCAACCCGGACGAGATGGGGATCTACAAGGCCAGCACGTCGGCGTTCACGTTCGACAAGATCTTCAGCGGCCCCGTGAACTGCCTGCGCTGGACCAGCAACGGACTCTACGTCTGCCTCACGGAGAACCATCCCGACGTGCCCACGCCGGGCATGTCGCTGGGATTCTCGCCGACGGTGAACTTCACGCTCTCGACCGCGAGTCCGCTGACGTCGCTGCTCGCCGTGAAGCAGGTGCGCGGGCCGCTCGCCTGCACCGCCGCGCTCTGCACCGACAACTGGAAGACCGGCGTGGATACGGTCGCGCCGCTCTGCGACCTGCTGGCCGCGAAGTGCGACGTCGATCCGTCGGTCAACGTGCTCTCGTGTCCGGCCGCGCCGGACGGGGGGACTGCGGGGACGGGCGGCGCCGGGGGCGGGGGTGGGACCGCGGGCGGGGCGGGCACAGGGGGCGGCAACCCCGCGGGCACGGGCGGCTCGACGGGGACGGGCGGGATTGGCGGGGGCGGCAAGTCCGGCTGCGGATGCGCCGCGGCGGCGGGGCAGGGCACCGGGGCGCTGGCTGTGCTCGGTATGATCGCCTTCGCCATCGGTTTGCGCCGGCGCGGACATCGATCCAGACAGGTGTTGCGTGTGCGCTCGCGTTAAGACCGCGTTCGCGGCGGTTTCCCTCGCTGTTGCCGTCGTCGGCTGCGGCGGAGGCGGCTCCCCGACCGAAGAGATCCCGAGCTGCGAGAACCGCGGCGACATGTACTTCGCGGGAATCACCAAGACGACGACCGACGGGATCGTTTCCGTCGACATCACGTCGGCAGAGCCGGCGCCGCCCGCCAACAGCTACACGAACGACTGGAACCTGCTGATCACCGACGCCACGACCGGCGCTCCGGTCGAAGGCGCGCTGGTGATCGCGGCGCCGTACATGGTCGACCACGGTCACGGCGCGCCGAACGTGATCGCCGACGAGGCGGGAGCCGGCGTCTACGTCATCAACCCCCTCAGCCTGAAGATGAACGGGTTGTGGGATGTCACGATGAAGGTGACGCCGCAAGGAGGCGTCGAGAGCCGCACCGTGTTCTCGTTCTGCGTGCTGCCGATCTGAGTCCCACTTGAAAGCCCGCATCATGGTCGCGTCGGCCGTCCTTGCAGCCACCTCCTGCGGTCCGGGCGACGATCCGCGGCCTGCGTGCCTAGCGACCGTCGACGTCGAAGGCTGCACGCCACTTTATCCGGCGGAGTTTCCGGTGATCTTCAGCCAGGTCCTCAGCGTCACCTGCGCTTCCAGCGGATCCAGCTGTCACGGCGATATGGGGCGGATGGGCGGCCTGTTCCTCGGGGACGAGAGCGCGGCATATGCGGCGTTGCTCGGGATGGACGGCAGCGCGCCGCGCGTGATCGCGGGCGATCCGGCGTGCAGCGAGATGATGGTCCGCCTGGATCTCCCCGGCCATTCCTGGTCGATGCCGCCGGGTGCGCCCCTCGACGAACGCGCACGCTGCTCGATCCGCCGCTGGATTGCGGCGGGCGCGACGGCGGCGCCATGAGGCGCGGCGCCATGAGGATCGGTGCGATCGTGTCGCTGACGTTCGCGATCGTCGGGGTCGCTTGCGGGGACGATTCGCCCACGTTCCGCCCGCGGTCCGAGTTGCTGAATCCCGCCACGTGCAAGGAATGCCACGCCAAGCACTACGACGAGTGGTCGGGCAGCATGCACGCGTACGCGTCGCGCGATCCGGTGTTCCTGGCGTTGAACCGGCGCGGCCAGGAGGAGACGGGCGGCGCGCTCGGTTCGTTCTGCGTGAAGTGCCACGCGCCGATGGCGGTCGCCGAGGGCGCCACCACCGACGGGCTCAACATGGCGGATGTGCCGGAGGCACTGCAGGGCGTCGGCTGCTACGCGTGCCACAACGTCAGCGGCGTCGAGGAGTCACACAACAACGGTCTCCGGCTGTCGAACGACGTCACCATGCGCGGACGGATCACCGATCCGGTGGGAAACCCCGCGCATCGATCGGAGGCGTCGACGTTGTTCTCGGGCGCCGAACCGGACAGCGCGCAGATGTGCGGGTCGTGCCACGACATCGTGCTGCCGGTACCGCCCGCGCCCGCCGCCACGGCGCTGGAGCGGACCTACCAGGAGTGGACCGGCGCCGTATTCGCGCCCGAGCAGGCGCCGACGCCTTCCGCGGTCGCGACCTGCAACTCGTGCCACATGCCGCCCAGCACCGCAATGGAGCCGATCGCCGAGGGACCGGGCCTCAAGGTGCGCAGCCGGACGCGGCACCTCCACCACTTCGCCGCCGTCGACGTCGCGCTGGACGCGTTTCCGAACACCGGCGACGCGACGAAGGATTTGGCGGCGCGCGAGGAGCAGCGCACGCAGCTGCAGCAGCTGCTGGACGTCACGCTGCGGGTCGACATCTGCGTCCAGGCGCTGGGCGGCGGCGCGGCTGTGTACGTCACGCTGGACAACGCGGGCGCGGGTCACAACTGGCCGAGCGGCGCCAGCCAGGATCGGCGCGCGTTCGTCGAGGTGATCGCGTACGCGGCCGGGGAACGAATTTACGAGAGCGGCGTGGTCGCCGACGGTCAACGGGTTACCGACGTGGCCGATGCCGATCCGGATCTGTGGTTGTTCAGGGACAAGACGTTCGGCGCCAACGACAAGGAGACGCACGCGTTCTGGAACGTCGCGCGCATAGAGCCCGGCACCATCGGGGCGCAGGTGACGAGCAACCCCGCCGACCCGCGGTTCTACACGGCGTCACACGCGATCCGGCGATTTCCGCTCGCCAGCGGGACGACGATGGCGGGCTTTCCCGACCGCGTGACGGTGAGGGTTCGCATCCAGACGATGGGGCTCGACTTCATCGACGACCTGATCGGCAGCGGCCACCTGGACGCGGGATTGCGCGCGGCGATTCCGACGTTCGATCTGCTGCCCAATCGCGCGCTCGCCGCGCCGAGCCGGCCGCAGTTCGCGCCCCTCGGCGAGGTGACGATGGAGTGGAGCCAGGCGACGCGGACGTCCGGCGTGTTCTACGCGCGCCAGGATTTCACGGAGCTGCCCGCCAAGGACTGCGTCGGCATGCCCCGGAAACCGTGACGCCGGCGCCGCCGCCCGACGAACGCGAACGCGCCGAGAGCAACTCCGATCCACTCCCACGCCGGCGCGCGTGAATCACCCGCGGCGAGACAGCCGCAGCCCGAGCTCCCGGCGCCCGGTTTCACGCCGCCGTCCGCGCCACCCAGGCCGGAGGCGTCGCCGCCGCCCGTTCCGCCCGTGCCACCCACACTTCCGCAGCTGAGGTTGTTCGCAGAGGTGTCCGGATCGCATCTGGCCTGCAGCACCTGACAGATGGGCGGCGTTCCCGCGGTGCCGGCCGTCCACGTCTCGTTGCAGGTCGCGGCCACACAGCCGAGCGGACCGCGGACGTTGCGAAGATCGAGCAGCGAGGTGAAAGGATCCTTCGTGGCCAGCGTGAAGTTGGCGTTGGGCGCGAATCCGACCGCCAGCGGCTGCGAGGCTGGATCCAGGGGCACGGTGCACACGTAGACGCCCATCGCCGTCCAGCGCAGGCAGGCGACCGTGGTCGAGAAGATCTTCTCGAACGCGAAGTCTTGCGTCGACGCCTTGTAGACGCCGAAGTCGTCGGTGTTGGTCGAACGCCCGGCGGCCTCGTACGGATCGCCATAACCGGCCAGCACCGTGTTCCCGTCGGGCGACAGCGCGAAGCCGAACAGCTTCGCCTCCCGGTGAAAGACCTCCGTCCAGGTCTTGCCGCCGTCGGCGGAGTGGAGGAGGCCGTCCTGGGCCGCGAACTCGCCCGTTCCCTCCCAGTTGTCGACGCGCACGAAGACGCGATCCTTGTTCGACGGATGAACGGCGGCGATGAACGGCTTTATCGAGCCATCGGTGCCCGGGATGTCGGCCTGGTCCCACGTCTGGCCGCGATCCTTCGAGGCGAGCAAGACCCCGACATTCCGGTCCCGCACGAAGGCGGAGACATAGACCCGCGACGGATCGGAGGGCGCGACGTCGATCGTGTACCCGTCGGTGACCGCCGCCGGAAGATCGGAGACGTTGACCCAGGTCTTCCCGCGATCCGACGACTCCATGACGAAGACGCGGGACGGCGTGGACATGTCGTCCCGCATCAGCGCGAGCACCTTGCCGCCGCTGTCGGTCGCCACGTCGAGGACGAACTGTCCGGCCGACTCGCCCAGCACCGTGCGCCAGCTGCAGCCGCAGTCGCTCGACAGATTGGCGGTGTCGTAGATGCCGGCCAGCATGCTGCCGTCGGGGAATACCTCCAGCAGCGGATCGCCCTGGAGAAACTTCAGCGCGAAGGCCAGCTCGCAGACGTAGGACCAGTTGCGCCCGCGATCCTCGGTGACCAGCAGGCCGTAGGTCGCGGTCAGGTAGAGGCGATTGGGATCGCTCGGGTGCTCGAGCAACCGCTGCGATTCGGGGAAGCGGCCGTTGGCGCGCGCGTTCGTCGCGGTCAGCCCGATCGCCGCGAGCAGCGCGGCGGCGACGATCAGGGACGTCGATCTATTGCGGCGCGCCGCAGGCGAGCCACTCGCCGAGTTGGCGGCGCTCGGCCTCGGTCGGGAACGGCCCGCTGGGCGGCATCTCCGTGTTGACCCCAGCAGGGCCGGCGGCGGCGTGCTCGTCGATGTGCTCGTTGAGCAGCTGGATGTCCTGGATCTGATCGAAGGTGTGATCGGCGGGCGCGCCCATCCGAGCGGCACCCATGACCGTGCCGGCGTGGCAACGCTGGCAGTAGCTGTTGAAGAACGCCTGTCCGAAGTTCGCATAGGTCAGCGTCTGCGTCGTCGGGCACACCGACTGCGTCGGAACTCCCTCGTGCGCGTGCTCATCCTCGCAGCCGACGGGCAGCAAAACCACCACACTCGCCAGCAGCATCACAGCGAGATGCCTCTTCGTCATGCCGCCTTGTTACCACGCTGAGATCACCGGCGGCCTGCATCAGATTTTCGCACCGCCCCCAACCCTCCCCATGTCCTGCCCGACGCGAATCCGTGGGCCCATCTTCGCGAGGGCCGTCAGGCCGCCGAGCGAATCGTCGGCGCGTCCGAGGCGCGCCGTCAGGTCAAGCCGGTGAGCGCGTCCGCAAGGTCAGGCCACCCGGAGCCCCGAAAGCTCCGTGCTCGTCTGTCCGTTGCCCTTGCCGATGGTCTTGAGCCCGGCGCCGAAGATGTTGGCGATCGTGAGCAGCGCCGAAGAGAGGTTTCCATTGGCCGCCCGGAAGTGCTGGTCTCCCCGGAGCGCGCCCCCGGCTTTTCCCAGCAACAGGACGGGCCACTCCGCCGTGTCGTGCACCTTGCCCCACCCGGTGCAGGACGTGACGTAGATGAGCAGGTTATCGAGCACCGTCCCCGCCCCCTCGGTCATCTTCGACAGCTGACCGGCGAACGTGCTCAGCGCCTGCATCGCGTAGATGACGCCCTTGTGATACCGGGTCTGGTAGCCGGTGGTGGCGTTGTTGCCGCCGTCCGTGTGGGCGATGGTGTCGTGGAAGTCGGCGTTCATGTCGGTGCCGACCGATCGGTAGTACACGTGGGCCGCCGGAAGCGTGAACATGAACGTGGCGTTGTTGGTGATCCCGGAAGCGAGCGCCACCGCGAGCATCTGCGCCATGACGTCGTTGACCTTCGTGGGCGCTTCGGACTTGGTGTCCTTGGTTATGCCGGTCGTCTGGGGATCCGGCGGGATCTGGATGGTGGGGGTCGTCGGCGTCATGGCCGCCAATCGCGTCTCGATCTGGCGGATCGCATCCAGGTGATCGGACAGGCGCGCCTTGTCCTTCGCTCCGAGCAAGGCGCCGACGTCCGTGCCGTCGGCGAGAACGGCGTCGAGGATGCTCTTCTTGCACTGATTGAGCTTCATCATCTGCGTGACGTTGCCGGTGCTCGACACGCCCATGAACATGCGGGTGAAGGCCGCGTGCGGATCGAACTCCGGGTAGTTCGGGGCGTTGGGGCCGCGGTGCGAGCACGTGTGCAGCGTGTTCTCCGGGCCATTGGGGGTCGCGTCGCTGCAGCCGATCTCCAGGGACGGGAAGCTGCCGCCCTTGTTGACGCCCGCGACGATCTGGTCGATCGACGCGAGCTCGGCCGAGTTGTTGACGACGCTCCCGCCCGTGGTCGCGGCCGCCGAACCCATCGGGTGAGGCGAGGCGTTGCCGATCATGTTCTTGAGCCCGCTCACCACGGTCAACCAGGGTTTGACGGGCGAGAGCGGCGCGAGCTGCTCGCTCAGGTTCCAGGCCGACCCGGTCCCGGTGGCTGACGGGTTCCAGAGCGCCGGTATGATCCCGTTGCCGAAGAACCAGGTGCAGTACCGCTTCGGGAGCGGCGCGCTCTGGGCGAAGGCCGTTCCGTTGCCGTTCAGCATGATGTCGAGGATCGGCAGCGGAACGGAGATCGCGGTCCCGCCGGCCAGGGCTCCTCGCAGGACAGTCCGTCGGTTCAAACGCTTCGTCGGCATGCTCATTCTCCTGGCTCAGGACGCGGGTGGGGCGACGAACCGGAACCCGTCGCTCGCGACGATGTCGCGCATCAGATCGCGGACGTGATAGCCGCCGGTCCGGAACGTCGACTTGAGGGCGTCGAGGACGGGCCGCTCCGACGCCGCGTCGACGTGGCCGGTCCCGTATCGGTACATGTTCCGGACCAGGCAGTCCGCCACCTCGGGCCGGGCGGCCAGCACCTGCCCGAGCTCGACGGGCCCGTTGAACTTGCTGCCGTCGAGGTCGCCGGACGCGTCGATGGGTTGGCCTTGATCGGTCGACCGATACTTGCCGATCGCATCGAAGTTCTCGAGCGGCAGGCCGAGCGGATCCATCAACCGGTGGCAGCCGGCGCAGCTCGGCTGCGATTCGTGCATGGAGAGCCGCTGCCGCTTCGTGTAGATGACGCCGGCGGGCGGGTCAGGCAGCACCGTGCTCACGTCGGGGGGCGGCAGCGGGATGGTCTGGCACAGGATGGTCTCGCGAATGAATTTCCCGCGCTGGGTGGGCGACCCCTCTTCCTGGTTCGCGTACAGCGACAGGAACCCCGCCGTGGTCAGGAGCCCGGCGCGCAGCCCGTCCGCCGGGAGCGCCACCGCGCTCACCGACGTCGAGGAGAGCCCCGTCGTCGGCAGCCCGTAAAGACCGGCGAGCTCCTTGGTGGCGAAGGTGTTCCGGGTGGTCAAGAGTTCGAGGGCGCTCGCGTTGCGATCGAAGACGATGGCCTGAAACATCGCCGGGATCTCCTGCGTCATCGCCGTCTGCAGCGCGGGCGTGTATTCGGTGAACTTCGGATCCTTGGCGCGCGACGCGATGATCTGGAGCTGATACAGCTCGCTCGCGAAGTTGCCGACGGATTCGCGACCCGCGGCGGTGCCGAGCAGGCGATCCGCCTGCGCCAGGATCGCCTCTTTGGTGTCCAGACCCTTGCTGTCGGCGAGATCCAGCAGCGTCGCGTCCGGCGTCGAGTTCGTCAGGAAGTACGAGAGCCGGGCGGCGACCTCGCCGCTCGTGTACTGCCAGAATCCGTTGCCCGCAGCCGCCGGCGGCGCCCCGCGCTCGAGGCGGTAGAGAAAGTTGGGCGAAAGGAGCAGGCCCTGCATACCGGCGCGCATGCCCTCGTTGACGTCGCCCAGCGTCGCCGCGACGTTCGCGATCAAGTCGGTGTATCGCGTGACCTGAGCAGACGTGAGCGGCTGACGCCAGGCCAGCCGGCCGAACCTGGTCACGAACGACTGGAAGCAGGCCGTATCGGTCGTGCTCTTCGCGGTGCAGCCGAGCAGCTTGCTCCGGCGGGTGGCGTCGGCAAACGCCTGGCTGGTCGCGGCGTCGATCGCGGTTTGATACTGCTCCACGCCGGCCGCGGAGACGGACACGGTCGCGGCGCTGACGCTCGCGAGGCCCGCGACCGACCACGAGTCGGGCTCGATGTTGCCGATCGTCACGGGACCTTGCAGCAGATCGCGCAGCGAGTTGCGGAACGCGCTGGCCGTCAGCCGCCGGTAGGCTCCCGGCGACGGCGCGAAGACGACCGGGGCGCCGCCCGTTCCGCTCGTTCCGGCCGTGCCGGCGCCGGTGCCGGCGCCGCCGCCGGACCCAGCGCCCGTGCCCGTCGGGGTCGCGCCTCCTGCCCCGGTCGTGCCCGAGGCGCCCGCGCTGCCCGACACGGACCCCACGCCGGTCGTGCCGGCGCCGCCGCCGGGTCCCCCCGCCGCGCTGCCGCGTGGCTCGGCGCCAATCGTCCCCGTGCACGCAGCCGCGGCCCCGAGCAGGGCGGCGGCCAGCGCGGCACAGGCGGGTCCGGGAAACAGGTGAAACCTGGTGAAGCCATGGCGCTGCATGTCGCGCTCCTTTTCGCTCACGTTCACCCACAAAATGGCCGTGACCCGAGAGAACAGCTCACGGACGCTGCGGCTTCGTGTCGCGCTGCGACTTGGACCCGTGAAGACAGGGGTTCTGTACCGTCCCGGCGCCCGATATCCTGATCCTTGAGCCGGATCGGTCCCCGACGGCCATTCTCATCATAGATGTCGCCCAAGCCGCACCTGCGCCTCGCCAGTCCGCCGCCGGATCTCGTGGCCGGCGGCCCGGTCGAGTTCAACGAGCTGTTCGCGCGCTATGGACGATACGTGGCGCGGCTGGCGTCCCGGCTGCTCGGCTCCGGCGACACAGAGGTCGATGACGTCGTTCAGGACGTGTTCTTGCTCGCGTCGCGCCGGCTTTCCACCATCGTCGACATGATCCAGGCGCGGGGTTGGCTCGCGACGGTGACCACGCGGCTCGTGGCGCGGCGGTTACGCCGCCGCCGGTTCCGCAGGCTGTTCCATGCGAGCCCTCGCGGTCAGGAGGTGCCGGCGGCGGGGGCGACGCCTGAACAGCGCGCGCTCCTCCGTCGGCTCTACGAGGTGCTGGAGACTTTGCCCACGGCGGAGCGCGTCGCCTGGTCGCTGCGCTATCTCGAGGGTGAGCCCCTCGACATCGTCGCGGCCGCTTGCGGTTGTAGTCTGGCCACCGCCAAACGGCGCGTCAGCGCCGCCAAGAAAGTGATCGATGAGGTATTTGGAGATGCGTGATCAAATGTGGACTTCGCTGGGTGAGAAGATCGAGCCCGCCTGGGCGCCGGAGCGCGAAGATGCCGTTCGCGCGGCGATCGCGCGTCGGGCGACCCGACGGCGCGCGGTCGTGCGGACCGCGGTCGCCGTCGCATCGACGGGGATGATCGCGGTCGGCGGCTTTGCCCTGGTGCGGTGGCAGTCGGCCGCTCCCGTCGCCGCTCCGTCGGCCTCGAGCGCGCGTGCCGCTGCGAACCCGCCGGCAGCAGGCGGCGCGGGCGAGATCGTCGCGGTGACGCGACTCTCTTCCGACACCGTGCTCGCTCCGCTGCCGGATCGCGATGGGCGCGGGTTCGCGCTGCGCGCCGGCGGGGCGCGGTTCGCGGTTCCCCACGATCCTGCCCACCCGTTCGTCGTGGCGGCCGGGGATGTGACGATCGAGGATCTGGGCACGACGTTCACGGTCCGCTATCTCACCGCCGATCGGCTCAAGATCGCCGTCGAAGAGGGGCGCGTCCGCGTGCACGCGGGCGGCAGCGATACGGAGGTTTCGGCAGGCGCGACCCTGGAGGTCCCGGTCTCGCCGGCTGTCGAAGGCCCCCGAACAGAGCAGCGGCCGGCTGACGTGGCGGCGTCGTCATGGCGGCCCCTCGCCGAGCGTGGCCAATACGAAGAGGCGCGGCGGGCGTTGCGGAAGGCGGGTCCGAGCGCCGTGCGCGACGACACCGCCGATCTGCTGCTGGCCGCCGACGCCGCGCGCCTGAGCGGCCACCCGGCCGAGGCCGTACCCTACCTGGAGCGCGTCCTTCGCGGGCACGCGCACGATCCGCGCGCGGGCCTGGCGGCGTTCACGCTCGGCCGGGTTCTGCTCGACGAGCTCGGCCGGCCGAGCGAGGCGGTCGACGCCTTCGCCCTCGCTCGATCGTCCGGCGGGCCGCTCGCGGAGGATGCCCTGGCGCGCGAGGTCGAGGCGCTTGCTCGCGCCGGCGACGTCACCCGCAGCCGTGAGCTGGCGCTCCTCTATCGACGACTTTATCCGAACGGCCGACGCGCAAAAGCCGTGTCGAGATTTGGCGGGCTCGACTGACGGTACGCCGGGTGGGGTCGATCCTCGCGCTCGTGGCGGGGATGCACACGGCGAGCGCTCAGCGCGCGTCCGGCCTCGAGCGGCCGCGCGTATCGATCGACATCGCCGGGTGCGATGCGGCGCTGGCCCGTGAGGCACAGCGGATCGCCGGGATCGAGCTGCGCGCCACGCTGGTCGACCCCGCGCCCGATGGCACCGTGACGGAAGTGAAGGCGACCTGCCGCGGCGCGCTCGCGGCCCTGGAGGTCATCGATCCGACGACGGGCAAGTCGCTCGAGCGGACGGTGGCGCTGACGGAGGCAGCGCCGAACGGGCGCGCGCGCCTGCTGGCGCTCGCCGTCGCGGAGCTGGTGGTGGCGAGCTGGTCCGAGCTGCAGACCAATCCGGAGCCGCGCGCGCCTGCCGCGACCCCGCTGGCGCCGCCCGCCGCCCGCGAGGCCGCGCGGGCCGCCATCGCCGACCGATCGCTCGAGCTCGCCGCCGCGTTCGACGTGCACGTCCTCGGCAGCGGCGATGTCTTGTTCGGCGGCGGCGCGCGCGCGGCGATCTGGATGTCACCAGCGATCTTCTTACGCTTCGACGCGCTGGCCGACTACGCCGAGCTCGACCGCGCCGCCGGCCGCGTCGCGGTGATCATGCCCAGCGTCTCGGCGGCGATCGGGGCCTCCCGCTGGGTCGGCGCCGCCCTCCGGCCCGCGATCAGCTTGGGACTTCGGGGCGGATACGTGCGGATGAACGGGATCGCGGACGCCACGGCCGCGACAAGCTCTCACCAGCAAGGGGCCTGGCTCGGCCCGGAGGTGGCGCTGCAGGTGAGCGCCTGGGCCCGCGCGCGCGTGCATCCGATTCTGGGCGTCGCCGCCGGCACCCACCTGCTGGGCGTCCGCGGGACCGTCGACAATGGGCCTGACGTGGAGGCCGTTGGAGTGTGGGGCGCGGTGAGCGCGGCCGTGGCGGTCCGCTAGGGGAAGACCGGCGATGCAGCGGAGACAGTCGACTCGGCTTCTGCTGCTGCCGGTGGCGCTCGCCGCGATCGGCTGCGTCGAGAAGACGGGGCCGGTGCTCGGCCCACCGACGAACGTGCCCCTCCCCGACGCCGTCGGGCCCGTGCCTTCGCCCGCCCAGGTAGCCTGGCAGACCCGGGAAATGGCGGCGTTTCTTCACTTCGGGATGAACACGTTCACGGACAGGGAACAGGGCGACGGCAGCGAGAGCCCCGCCCTGTTCAACCCGACCGCGTTCGACGCGCGCCAGTGGATCACCGCGCTCCGGAACGCCGGGGTCCGGGAAGCGTTGCTCTCGGTGAAGCACCACGAAGGATTCTGTCTCTGGCCGACCAAGTGCACGACCTATTCGGTGGCGGCGAGTCCGTTCGAAGGCGGGCAGGGCGACGTTGTCCGCCAGTTCGTCGACGCCGCCCGCGAAGGCAACGTGCGGGTCGCGTTCGCGCTGTCGCCGCTCGATCGTCACGATCCGAGCTACGGCACGCCCGCGTACCTGTCGGTGTTCGAGTGTCAATTGACGGAGCTCCTCACCAACTACGGCGTCGTCGACGAGATCTGGCTGTGGCAGGCGCCGGGCCGGCCCG